>Ga0065711_1031852_pt1 | contig 28577 bp, 9 predicted proteins | sample Hoacrofraction12_FD_59098 | JGI IMG/M metagenome (GOLD analysis project Ga0065711, IMG submission 59098) | Hoatzin crop microbial communities from Cojedes, Venezuela - Epithelial fraction 12 v2 (version 2) | ecosystem: Host-associated > Birds > Digestive system > Esophagus > Crop | place... | reverse complement strand
CACGTTGTTGTTTCCTGCCACAGTACTGTTTTCACTTCGAGATGCAGCTCTGCACCAATCACAACGAGTTGCAGTAGTTTTGCCTATATATGGATTGGGGGTTTAACCATTCAGATGCTATAATAGTTTTGCTATATAAACCTTGTTTTTGCTGACTAATAAAGGTGAACGATCATACTCATATTGGGGTCACATCGTTACAACGAATCCATAACCCACGCCAACAATGGGGGACTTCAGCCACTCCAGTATCTCTTTGTGGGACAACAATCTCAGAGGCTCCTGGACTGCGTTGATGACAACTTCCTTCACCAAGTGATAGAGAAGCCCACGAGGAGAGGTGCTATGCTGGACCTTGTTCTCACCAACAAGGAGGGGCTGGTGTGGAATGTGAAGCTCCAGGGCAGCCTTGGCTGCATTGACCATGAAATGGTGAAGTTCAGGATCCTTAGGGCAGTGAGGAGGGTGCACAGCAAGCTCACTACCCTGGACTTCACGAGAGCAGACTTTGGCCTCTTCAGGGATCTGCTTGGTAGATTAACATGGGATAAAGCCCTGGAGAGAAGAGGCGCCCATGAAAGCTTCTTAATATTCAAGGATCACCTCCTCCAAGTTCGGGAGTGATGTATCCCAAGAAAGAGGAAGGCAGGCAAAAACACCGGGAGGCCTGCATGGATGAACAAGGAGTACCTGGACAAACTCAAGCACAAAAAGAAAGCCTACAGAAAGTGGAAGCAAGGAGACGTAGCCCGAGGGAAATACAGAGAGATTGTCCGAGCAGCCAAGCTCGAAAGAAGTACCGTCTGGAGGGAAGAAGTACTGTCCAGAGGGACCTGGACAGGCTTGATATATGGGCTGCTGCAAAACTCATGAAGTTCAGCGGGGGCCAAGTGCAATGTCCTGCACATGGATCAGGGCAATCCCAAGCACAAATACAGGCTGGGCAGAGAATGGATTGAGGGCAGAGGGCAGCCTTGAGGAGAACTTGAGGGTGCTGGTTGATGAGAATGTTAGAATCATAGAATCATAGAATCGTAGGTTGGAAAAGACCTCTAAGATCGTCAAGTCCAGCTGTCAACCCAGCACATCCATGCCTGCTAAACCATATCCTGAAGTGCCATATCTACACGTTTTTTAAACACTTGCAGGGATGACGACACAACCACTTCCCTGGGCAGCCTATTCCAATGTCTGACCACTCTCTCAGTAAAGAAATTTTTCCTAATATCCAACCTCAACCTCCCCTGATGTAACTTGAGACCATTGCCTCTCGTGCAATTGCTAGTTACATGGGAGAAGAGACCAAGACCTGCCTCACTACAATCTCCTTTCAGGTAGTTCTAGAGAGCAATCAGGTCCTCCCTCAGCCTCCTCTTCTCCAGACTAAACAACACCAGTTCCCTCGGCTGCTTCTTATAAGACTTGGTCTCCAGATCCTTCAGCAGCCTGGTTGCCCTGCTCTGGGCACACTCCAGCACCTCAATGTCCTTCTTATAGTGAGGTACCCAAAAGTGAACACAATACTCATGGTGCAGCTTCACCAGGGCCGAGTACAGGGGCATGATCACTTCCCTACTTCTGCTGGTCACACTATTTCTGATACAAGCCAGGATGCCATTGGCCTTCTTGGCCACCTGGGCACACTGCTGGCTCATGTTCAGCTGGCTGTCGACCAACACCCCGAGATCCTTTTCTCCCAGGCAGCTTTCCAGCTACTCCTCCTCAAGCCTGCAAAGTTGCATGGGGTTGTTGTGACCAAAGTGCAGGACATGGCACTTGGCCTTGTGGAACCTATGAGGTCTGGCCTTGGCCTGTTGATCCAGTCTGTCCAGATCCCTCTGCAAAGCCTTCCTCCCCTCAAGCAGACCAACACTCCTACTGAACTTAGTGTCATCTGCAACCTTACTGAGGGAGCACTCAGTCCCCTCATCCAGATCACTGATAAAGGTGTTAAATAAGACTGGCCCCAAAACTGAGCCCTAGGGAAAACCACTCATGAAAGCTCAACATGACCTAGCAATGTGTGCTCACAGCCCTGACAGCCAGCCATATCCTGGGCTGCATCAAAAGAAGTGTGGTCAGCATGTTGAGGGAGGTGATTCTGCCCCTCTGCTCTGCTCTGGGGAGACCTCACCTGGAGTCCTGCATTCAGCTCTGGAGCCCCCAACATAAGACCGACATGGAGCTGTTAGAGAGAGTCCAGAGGAGGGCCACAAAGGTGATCAGAGGGCTAAGGCACCTCTTCTATCAAGACAGGATGAAAGGATTTGGGCTGTTCAGCCTGGAGAAGAGAAGGCTACAGTGAGAACTTGTTGCTGCTTTCCAGTACCTGAAGGGGTTCTACAGGAAAAACAGAGAGAGACTTTTTACAAGGGCTGGTAGCAACAGGACAAGGGGTAATTGCTTTAAACGGAAAGAAGGTAGATTTAGTTTAGATGTAAGAAAGAAATTCTTCATTCTTCACTATGAATGTTGTGAGGCACTGGAACAGGTTACCCAGAGAAGTTGTGGATGCCCCTTCCGTGGAAGTGTTTAAGGGTAGGTTGGATGGGGCTTTGAGTAACTTGTTCTAGTGGAAAGAGTCCCTGCCCATGACAGGGGCTTGGGACTAGATAAGCTTTAAGGTTACTTCCAACCCAAACCATTCTATGATTCTGTGACTCTGTAATTTTCTAGAAGTATCGTAACTGGGAATTTCCCTTGGCTGAAGGCTGAGTAGTGCACAACAGTCTGAAGTATTAAAGTTTGCAAGAAAAAGCATAGTTTTTTCAATACATAAATAGTAATATACATAAAGTTCATATACAAATCATTATCCCTTTTTTTGCCTGCCAATTTAACACTAACCATTTGTGTCAGAAAGTTAGGTCAAATTATTTAAGATCAGTTTTCATGTGCTGCCTGAGGGTCACGGTTCAGAAATATGGAATCCTCTTTGCTATTTTTACATGAAAACAGATTTGAATGGGAAGTAAAAATGTAGAACAAAAAGTTTATGTGTTTGTATTTCTTATATTGCAGTAAAATTTATCAACTGATTGCCACACCTTGCCTCTCAGAAGAGCTGAAGACAGCCGTATTTCCTCACTCACGAACAGATACACTATGCGCTATTCTTTTTGTGATATGTAATAGATGGGCAAGGGGGGCTTAGAAAAGTAACATGGTGTCCTGATCCAATGTCGAGGAGGTTTCGGTATGATCCCAAGGACGAGATTAAGATGCAAACAGAGTCAGATGCCGTGCAACCTTGCAAACTTTATTTCGGTGAACTAGGAACCAGAGGTTAGGCGGGGAGGCAGCGGGGGGAGGACAAGAGGAGAAAAGAAGAAAGGGAGAGAGAAAGAAAGAAAGGAGTAAAGTCAGACAACCAGAGCAGGCGAGGAAAGGAGTACAGGGGAGATCGGTTACCACCACCATAGATCCAACGATGTCCAGCGATGTCCAGTTGGCTCAGTCTTTATGCAGGTGCTAAGGTTCCAGCGCAGATGAATTCCGGGAGAAAAGCGCGAGTAGGAAAAAAAAAAGTGAAAAAACACACCCTCAGGGGAGCATGTGCTGTTCTTTTATAGGGGCATTTTCCCATTTGCAGAGCACATTTTGGTACATGCAGTTCGTGCCAGGCGTGCTACCCACTTAGGGAGACCTTCGCATGGAGCCCAGTCCGTGCACAAGCGCAGTATGGTACTTTACTGCAGGTTACTGTGGCGGTTTCTTCAGAGGTCAAGAAGAGGTGACGGTACAATGGCAATGTCTAGACAAAACCAGTTCGTAGAGGTCTTCTGCACATGGGTATGTGAATGTGACATTCAATGTAGGTTAGGTTAGAAACAATGATCAGTTCAATTATCTCTATGGTGGTGCTTCTTAACGATTCCAATGGTTTTACTTTGTGGTGGATTGCTGTCTGGGATTTACAGATCAAAAAGCAGAAGTCTTTCTTGCTAGAAATAGCAATACCAAGTCCATCAGATTGCCTCTAGTACCTGATCTGCCTCATTTCTGTACTGAGACAGTTCTTTCAAGCCATTCAAGTTTTTGATCTGCACAGCTGCTGCTTCACTTATTAGTATTCTACAAAGGAGCTCATTCTGGGATAGTTCACTCCAGAACTGCTCTCAAAGGCAATATGGATGAAACTGCATCCCGCACACTCCTCCAACATTATTCCAGTTGACTTTGTACTTTCATGTGCCCTCATGCACGTATCAGTGCATATAACACATACTTTTCATCTCATGCTACAAAAATACTTTAGTGAGCTGAAACACAGTTCATGATGTCACAGTCACAGACAGACAAAAAAAATCATCATCTTATCAGCTGCAATCATTTGCGATATGGGTAATTTCAAAAGACTAAACTTCCCAGCCTTCCATGGTTCCTCCCAGTACTTTCCTTGTGTTTCTCCTATCAGTATTCTTTAGTTGGAAAAAAAGTTCTTTCAATACTTTTTGATAATTTTCATTTATTTCTAGGTACTTCAGTCTTCTTTTGACTCTTTCTCCCACCAGTGACAAAAAGGATCTTCTCCAGCTTTGAATGCTGGACAGTATCCCTGTCATAAATGAGGTCTTAATTCAAAATTCACATGTAAAAGTTGTCATTGTCCTTGCAAGTTAACGTGACTGCATATTTTAAAACGAATACATTTTCTTTTGGTAGTATATTTGTTTGGAAATACATTGTGCAATGGTGTTAACTAGACATAAAAATTGCCCAAAGTTAGATCAGTAATGCAAGTTTTTGCAAAAAAATAAATATCAGGTATTCCTAACTATCCTATACAATTAATTGTGCACTGGGAAAAAAAAAAAAAAAAAGAAAAAATCATCTGTACACAAGCTCTGATTTGTTTTCTCTCTTCTGCATACTGATACATTTTAAAAATATGTTTTATCAGTGCTAATTAATGCCGGCAACACATCACAGAGAAACCATTCTTGCCTATGCTGGAACACGTTTGTATGGTAGATACATAGAGCTATATATATTAAATTCTAAAACTTACTCTAAAATTTCTACTACATCTTTTACCTTATGTCCTGATCTTTCCCTAGTTCTCTGGAATCCCACATAGGCATTTGTTTAATGTCCTAAGGATCAAAAAAGGCCTGGTTTGGAGCTTTAATTTCCAACCCTAGCCAGCACAGAAAATGTTCTTCGAATATGCCTAAAGCATAGTTGTGAATTTTTATTTGATTTGTCAAATATAAGTCAAAGAGTTCTAAACCTTCTGTCAGCAAGGGAAATGTAAACTTTACTCAAAGAGGGTCAGGCAGTCTTCTTCTGATGAAAACCAATAGTTCCAATAAGCTTATTTAGTTGCACTGTCTGTGTAAGTAGATTGTTTTGCATAGAGTCTTCCTTCACAGATTTGTTTGTTTTATGAACCTGTTGGTATTTTTGTTATCTATAACATCTTGTAGCAACAGTTTTCATAATTCAGCTGTTTTGTGTATAAAATATTGTCTTTTGTTTTCTTCAAGCTCTGCTCCCTAGGAAGTTCATTGACATGCTTATTCACCATTCATGATTTTATCGACCTTTAACTTTTTCCACAGTTACCTCTTTTTCTATCTGTGTAGACTCCTTTTGCACAAAAGCTACTCCACAAATTTTGTTATTCTTTTTACTATATTCTACATTTTCTACATTCTACAGGAGACTAGAAGGAGAGACAGAACTACAAAGTGTTTGTGCATTCTCATAGTTATATTCTTAATTTTGCTATTTATTAATTTCCTAGTCATTCCAAATATGATATTTGGTTTCTTTGAGCACTTCCTAGGATGGGTCTGATATTTTTGTAGAACTGCCTACAAGGAGTTCAGAATCTCTTTTCTGAATGTTGATGTATTATTTAGGGTGTCTCACTGTTTATATACATAGATGTTATTCTATCTCCTCATTATTCTACATTTATAACCACTGAAATTAATCTTTTACTGCTCGTACAGTATTGTAAACTTTTGCAATTTTTCACAGACAGATTTTGCTTTTACTATCCTAAATAATTTAATACTACTAGAAAACTTTGTCACCTCACTACTCATCTTTTTTCTGAACAGTTTAAGAATATGTGTAATATATGAGCAGGTAAGAAAACGCAACATGCAATGAATTTACAAAAATATCTAACTCTGGCTTCCCCTGTTTTTTCCCCTTCTTCTATGCTACTGCAAGCACTTCACCAGCCAAGGACTACATAGGATTTACACAGAGGCAAAGGCTAGTTATCCACCACTTTAGGAGTGGGACGACAGTGCTAAAGCCAGAACAAACATATGGAAGAAGTCTTCCAGCATTTCTGGTGGAAGTAGTTGCTTCTTAAAGCTAGAATCAGCTGGGGCCAGTAGCCCAGAAAACCTCTAGGTGAATGACTGTGCTTTATTTTAATATCCAGATGTATTTTTACAGAATCAATTTTGTTTCTTTCTATGCCTTTTCTGTTTAATATGATGCCTGCAAGTTACCCTTTCATTTTCTTATTGGCATGGCTAAAGCACTATCTGACAGAGGTGAAGTGTGCTACTATCTGCAAAATTTTGTTGTTTCTTTTTTGTTGTTTTTGGATTACTGATTGCTTTTTTGGAAATTACTAGAACCTCAAGAAATGTACCAATGTCACTGTAGTGGTTCCTAAATTGAACACTACAACCCTGGAAATGTCAGTGGATAAGGGAGTCCCTGCAAACAATATAACCCAGAAAAATGTTAATGGAAATACAGACAGGACACTAGAAGGTAAACAGAGGAAAAAAGTTTAGGAACTGCTACCTAATGCAGTCTCATTTCAGATACCCTTAAGTACCAACTACTACTTTGAAGAAGTATCCTGTTACTAGAAAGCTAAGCAAAGGCACTTCCATATTCACTTCACTTTTAGGTACATTTACTTATTGTAAGTTATGGCCTTGGTTTGTTGGTTTTTTTTCTTCAGTCCTTTGCTTAGGTTGTTATTGCGCAGCTTTTTTATTGAATGTGGTGTCTGAACAATTTTATTGCCTATGTAGACATATGTGCCTCTTGAGGAAAAGCAATACAAAAACATAAGTTTTTAATTTCTATTTTTGGTGAAGAGAAAAAAAATAATTTACTACTCTCGTCTGATGTAATGACAATTCAAAATGGTATTAAACCATGGAGAATCTTTCAATCTGGAATTTTTTATAGACTTTTATGTAGTTTATTACTGAATGGAACTTATGGAGAAGTTATCTTCAAATTCATCTATTTCTGCCTCTAGCTCATCTAAAATCCTGTGTTCAATTCCTTCACAGATATTTTTCTCATCACATTTCCAAACTTCATCTTCTAGCTTACACTTGATAATGAAGCTATAAAAAGTTCCCCAACTAGAAATAAAAATGTTCTGTTTGAGCTCAGCCAAGGAAGAGCTACTTCATTTTTAAAATTGGGCGTTGGTCAGGGTGAGCAACGGACTGTTTATTAGGTGATCTATCAATTTGTTTATAACAACAGTTATATAATGAACAAACAGCTATCACTTCACTTGTTTTGGCTTAGCTTTGTATGATTAGTGTAATGTCTATTGTTACAATCATTTCAATGTAGTGTCATAAGTGACAGTAATATGTAGTAGATACCATTTTCTAAACTGAACTATGTCTAATGCTAGACTGAAGATGTAGTGTAGAGTGGTGCAGATGGGGAATGATAGCAGAGATCTCAGCAGTGCGGGCACAGGATGAAAATAGAGGCTTCAAGCCATAAGGCTTTAGGCAGACCTTCAGTGAACAATTTCTGACCATTGGAGGAATGTAATTTTGTAATCCTGGTAAAAACTAGTTTTAAAGAAAACAAAGAGAACAAGGAACAAGTATCTAACACACTTAAATTACACAACACATACGATAAAAAAAGGAAAAAAGGTATGATACGGAAAACATGAAAATAACACCAAGTAGAGTCTAGAGTGAATGAAAAGAACAGAAAAGCAGTTCCTTGCTTCTGGTGAAGGATTCGGGATGTCAAAGACTCACCTTAAAGCTGTGCCACCTGCTCCTAGGAAGACCATCAACCTTAGGACCCACACAGGTACTGGAAAAGGAAGCATACCACAAAAGAAAGGATTAGATACTAATGTGTGCATATCAGCATTAAATGTTTCATTAAAGAGGCTAGTGTCATTGTAACCTGAGTAATATTTTTTAATAGTTTAACTATCCTTTCATTGGGCTAATAAAAAATTATTGCCCTTAAATATGAGGATAGTTTCATTAGCCCACAGAAGTTGCAGAGTGTGACTTATCTGGTACCCTCCCCTGGAGTTCTGGTAGTAGTTTGTAAGCAACCACTGAAGATAGTTCTGAATTTGACTGTAGAGACCGACCAATGAGACCTTTTAAACTTGGTGTATTTTGCTATTGCTGCCTGTGCCAGGTACTTTTTCAATATGACTTTTAGTGGTTCCATTGATTATATATATATAAAAAGATATGGAGTTTGCTACAAAAATCTGAGAATGGCATTGCTAATTTCTGCTGACGAGTGTGATGTTATGAAAACGAGTTCTGGCTTGCATCAATAGATAAAAATTTTCACTACCAACTCTTCAATTTTTCTTTTTTTTTTTGAGGGGTAATTAAAAAATTGTTAGTAATGAGTGAGGTAAAATTTATTCCTTGTAGAACAGATGAAGTAGCTGGCTTTCACAACAAAAGGATACTCTTGTTGCAGTTCAAGAACAGGACCTAATGAGAAGTCAGGGGATGGGAGGATAGGAGGGACTGGTTCCTGTTATAATGGTAGATTCTGTTTCATCCATCCAGTCGCTCTGAGAACTGGCTGCAAAAAATGGAGATCTGCTAGGCCAAATTCCAGTTTTTGGTTATTTCTCAGTGTAAGTCAAGCCTTAATTTTGAATGCAAACCAGAAGAAACAGATGTTTCTCCTACCTGCTTCCAGTCAACATCAAGTGGCAGTTCAAAAAAAAATCTAAAAAAATCTGTCACCTAGCTGAAGTCAATCTTCTTTTTTAAGTGGTCTTACCATAAAGATATGTTATATATTCTGCATCTTAGAATATTATTTTTTCCACTTACATCTAGATTCCTACTACCTAGCTGACTTCCACAGAGCATATAATAGGGATTCAGTGGGAGATGTCTGTTCTGGAGTTGTGTTTTACTTTCACAACTGTTAACTTTTGGATGGGCATTCACCATCGCCTACAGGTCAAACGTGTCATGGATTTTAAATTGAGAAAGTGTTAAAGCACTTGTAGACCTTGGCAGCAGTCCAGTTCAAGCAAGTTGAAGATTTTAAGCTGAAGATATTAATGTCTCATCCTATTTTAGTCAGAAAGATACTATTTCAGCTATAGTAAATATCTGAATAATAGTGTTTGCCAAAACACAGCATGACGATGCTTTAAGGATAACACTAATTTTTTGGGTTTGTTTTGAGAAAAATAAAGACATTTTTATGATGCTTAAAAGCTTTATTTCACCATGAAGTAAAATAGCTGTTATATAGCTCATGAGGAAGAGAAGAAGGAAAAGAAAAATGTGTAAAAGCCTTTATGTACTTGCCTGCATCAACATCAGAGAGTAATATTGTCATCCTAAGGTCCCTCATGGCAGCTGGGCACCAGTGACTGTGATTGGGATAGGTGGTGGCAGCAACAGCAGCAGGAGTAACACAAGATCCGAGATGTTTCTTGGTGCCCCAAATGCATCACAATGTGGAGTCAGTAACAAGATTTAGTTTAACTGTAATCCTCATCACTACCGTTTATGTACTGCTTTTATATATATTATTTTGTGTGTCTGTTCTCTTCAGCACTAAGAAAACATCTGAAGGGCATCTGAAAAGAAAATATTAAATTAACCTCATTTATCAAAAGCATGACCAGCTGTTCTAGGGTTTGCTGCTTGGAATTAAAGCTCTTCACCTGACTTCTGTGACATCCTATGTCCTGTGCACTTCTTCAAAGAGGAAAGGAGGAAAGAAATTAATTTTCTTTTGTTACCTATTCAACTTATTAAAAGAAACATGAAGAAACTATGAATCACACTGTGACATGAATGGGGAGGAAACAGTCTGAAAAGAACTCCCTTGTAATGAAATAAATTCACCTAAGATGAAACAAAAACCTCAATGCACTTCAGTGTATATCTAAGGATTTATATTCTACTGATACCAAGGAACAAATCAAGCTATAGTATAAAGAAGATTTGCATACAGAAACTGCTCTGAAAAGACACTTCCTGCCACCTTCTAATATCCGTTTCTTTGTTCACTGTATGAACTTCTGTGCCACTGTTAAGACTTGTGAATATCGCCTTCCCAGTGATGTATTCTCATCTGGAATAAAGGCTTAGTGGTAGTGAACTGTGCATATCCAGGAAGTGGTTACCAAGGTTTGAATCAGATCTTCTCATTCTAACAAAATTCTACAGTTTCTTAATCTTTGCAATATACCAGTGGATAGAAATTTTTCAAGTCTGTGTTATTTGGGTGAACAGCACTGTAGGAACGACAGAAAATCCACAGAGGGTTTAAATTGCTAAATTGCTAAACAAGGACAGAGGAAGTTGCTTAAAAAAAACTCACTTATAATGAAATGACACTTAAATAAAATTATTAATTTTTTCACCCATTTTCTGAGGTATTCTATTATTCTGATTACAATGAACAGCTCAAGTACAGTATAGACTTATCACAGTTAGAAGCTGATATCTAACATTAAAATTTAATGGACTCTTCCTGTACATACAGAAGATGTGCAAGATACAAAAGTTCTATTCATCCAAAGAGAAGAAAATTAGTTTGTTGTATTAAAAGGTGCTGAAAAAAGGCATAGAAATTAAAACAGGTATAGAAACATCATCTACACTAGAGAAAACTCTTTCTTAGTAATTGCAATGCAGCATCAGTAACCACAACAGTTGTTTCACTTACAGTGGTGAAAAGAAATTGAAAACCCATAACAAAAATCAATTTTCCTTATTTTCCTTTCCCAACAATATTCCTTATTGCTACATGTGATTTAAATACTTATTTAACTATGTATATACTGCATCTGGAGAAAATTGTAACTCGGAACTAGGTTTGGTGTTGCGTCTCTTTTCTCTCCTGTTTCTTTCGCTCAGAGGTTCTATATACAGCCTTAAAAGACAACATTATGATGCTGAGGCAATTAAATTATGATGCTGAGGCAATTAAAGGCCCCTTATTTTGTTCAGGCGACAGGTTTTGACTCTTGTACAAACAATTATTCCACCTCTCTATGCACTGAAAATGACACAGGAGATGGAAAGCAAAGATGTGGAGCCTGCAAACAAAAAATCTGAGCTTCCTGGGACCAGCTGACGTACATGGCATTATTGCCTCCTGACCAAAGCAGCATAAGGCTAGGGCAGAGAATAAGGGAGTATATCCAGGAATGTAATACTCTTCCACAGCAAGAATCCACGCACATAACGTACTTCCATCTGCCCTTTTGGATAAACATTAGTAGTGGGGATAACGTTAGTAGAGGTAACAAGATACCAGAATAAAGTATTCCAGCAAATAAATCTCCAGGGTATATCATAGTAGTTAAGAGTAAACTTTCCCAAAGTCTAGGAGAATGCACAAACCAATGGGATTAAAAAATTACTTTATTATTTGATTTTGAAATTTTCTGTCTGGCCAGTGCATCTGATACTTAAGCCCTCACAGACATTGTTAGGATCCCCCTGTTCAGCTGTAAATCCTCTCTAACCCTGTAACCCCCTTATAGTGTCCTAAAAATTTAGAAAGTAAAACCAGTGCTTTCTTCTTGTCTGTATCAGTCTCACACAGTACAGCACAGTTCCTATTAACATTCATACACTCAATGTGGATATAACCAACCTTCCACAGTGCTGCTTGCCTTTGTCATGGTTACAATTGAAGTAATTGTTTTTCTTACTCCCCTCTGATGAATTTGACACAAAGGTGATGATTCCAAAATATGTACAACTTCTAAAATATTATGCCTGCCTGTGTGAAGAGCTATTTTCTCAGGAGGATTGAACATGCTCTTTAATACTTAGTCCTCTTGTCTCACACCTGCATTTGTGAGTGGTTTGAAGACTGTCATTAGTTTAAGTACTTAACAGAAAGTCTGTCATGATCAGGTTTGTCCCTCTAGTCACTTGGCCTACCATAGTCACAAACACTCCATCTCTTCAGATTTATGAAAATCTGTTTGACTTTAGATGTCTACATGCTTTTGAGAATTGCAGCCTTCTTTCTTAGGCTAAAAATAAAATGACCATAAAGAAAACTATTTATTTATCGTTTTGGAGATACATGTATATTTACTCAAATAACTGAAGAATTTTCACTGTCTAACCCAATATAAAAGATGCGAAAAGGGAATAAAAATTTGGAACGAGCTAAAACTGTAAATAAGCTTGAATTATCAGTGTTTGGAAACTTGTGTGGGTTTTAAAATGTCATTATACAACACTGTTTAAATTGCACTTATCTGAAAATGGAGAAGTGCAGTATCTTTGTCTGAAAGAAAGTTTGCAATGGTGTAAGCATTCAATGAAACTCAGTGAAATACAACAACATTTCTACATTAACTTTCATAAAACTCTCACTAGGCTCAAAAGATTTTGGAGATTTAAAAAGCAGATAATGTGTTTCCAAATGCATTTTTTTATTATTTTATTTTTGCAGACTCTTGCAGGTTTATTAATGAACACTTAGATTCACATACATATTTGCATAATGAGAGGGTCATATTAAACAAGCCTGAGACAAAAATATATGCAGATCCTAATCCTCAAGTATTCCATCAAATAATTCCCAAATCTGGCTTGCCAAAGGTTACAAACCACAGTGCTTGTAAATGTGAATAGCCAGTCGATGGCTAGACATCACACTCCAAGTTTTGAAAATCCTGAATATTTCTACCATTTTGTCATGAATTTACAAATTCAGATCAGGCATGTATTTGTGATTTATTATGCACCCCTCATTATTCTGCAGTTTAAAGTGATCCAGAATCTAGGGAAGTAACAACCCTGTGTAATTTGGCGGCCAGTTCAGCTCCAATGTCAAGCAATACATTGATAGTAACTGAAGCCAAGATCTCAAAATGATGCACCTCCTTCATCACAGCATTCCAAATGTGATTCATTAGCTAGCACACTAGCATTTAATTCCAAGGGTTTCTGAGGCTGTTGTGTGTGCCATGTGAGCACATGGAATATAGAATCTCATTGGATCTGCATAGTTACTTATCAAGCAGTAGATGGAAGAGAGCTGCTGTGACAAAAAAAAAAAAAAAAGAGAAAATGCAATGGTAGAACTCATCCTCTATCCCCCTTAAAGACTATGAGATAATGCAGAAGGAAAACTCTCTTTACCAGTAAAAAGAAAGGCAGAGTTAAGAGAAAGATAGACAAATGAGAGTGAATGAGAGATGATGCTGTGTTTTTAGCAGGGAATGGATGTTGCTGAAGAAAGGATGGAAAGGGGAGATAACAGTGAATGGAAAATGTTATCATAGCACTGGAAATTACTTCATGCAGGAGTGAAAAACAACCCATGAGTTCCTGATGGAGACACTGGTATTCTGCATTTGTGTTCTGACAGTAGTACTTGTGGATCGATGGCCTTGCTGTACTTGTTGAAGCCAGAGGAGGACTTGCTTGGACTCGTGTACAGAGTTAACAGAAGGGAGCAGTTCAACTTGAACGAGGAGCTTAGCTCATCAGACAGATTAGTGATGGCCCAACGCTATCAACTGTGTGACACCTAGGGTGTGATGAAGGCCGCACAGCCAGGTACTGCTTCAGTTAAAAAATAGAAGGCTCTCCCATAAATCATGTACTGAATTTCCCACCCCGAGGGCATGCTGAATCACTGAGTCCCTCTTCTGATGACACAACATGCTATGCCAAGAGCCAATCGACACATAATAATTGGCTTAGTCCCACCTCACTGAGGTCTACCAAAGATTTTTTCAAAGGTATAAAAATTGTCACTTGAAAAACCTCTTTTGGAGGAGGAGTCAAGTGAAAACCTTATCTAACAGACAGGTCGATGGGCCTGGACTTCTCTTTTTTTCCCCAAGAAGGGATGCCTTTTTGGTAAGAGTCGCGCCTCTGACTTTGTCGGATGCATCCACATGAAAATATTATTAACTAAAGCACTGATGTATTACCTTGGACTCAATTTTTGTAGATGGTGCATTTATCTATGGCAATCCTGAATCTGTGATACTTGTCATTTGAATAAATTACCTATTGTTTAAGCTTCTCAAAACTGTCTCAGTGAAAGTCCCTGGGAGGGCTCTGACATGCAAACGTTGACTCTGCTAAGTGGCTACATACTTAACCCCTTAGACATAAACCTTTGACGAAGCCTGGGACTAGGAGTGGATTCAGCCGCACCTAGGCTCCTCTCTCTGAGAAGGAGTTTAGAAAGCAAGGGGGTCCACTCTGAACCTTGTGACTTAATAGGAGGGCTTTCCCCCCTTATGGCTTATCAGACTCCTTGAAACCCTATAATCCATTAATGTGACAGCACTGTAGTGTGATTTGAGATGGGATTACAGAGAACAGTAGCAAGTGTTGGACAATCATCTTTGTATCTGAAGAAGGCTAACACTGGTTATGATCAGAGCTGGTTCAAATGCGAATTTTTTTTTTTTAATTGATGTATTTTAGAACTTCATTGTAGAAATAGGGGGAGGCATGCCATGATTAGGAAAATTCATTTCTTCTACTTCCTTTTTCCTGTTTCTATTCTTTTATCATTATTTTCTTAAAATGATAAAAAAAGAACAGGACAAAACAGAGCTATAAAAGGATAAACATGATTAGAAAAGAAAGAGGAGTATTTCTAAAGAGAAATACATCTCCCATAATCAGAAAAATATACAAAAAATGAAAATCTAGTTCTTTCTAACGCCATGGATGGGATAGCCGTAGCTTAAAAATATTCATATTTCCTTCTTTCTGCAGAGAATATTCTATTTAATCTGACTGGAAACTCTATTTAAATTTATGACATTTTCTGGATATTTTGGCCTCCCTTCATGCTTATCTTTAGCTGACCTCACTGCCACCTTTTGATGAAGACATTGTCCATTAAAATGGCAGATACAGTCTCACCCTATCTCCCACTTGTGGCAATGCACATGCTAACGGATGTGCCTGACATCTTTCTCTCAGGATGTGATGTTCAGGTGTTCAGAGTAGGCACCACACTTTTATCACACATCTGTCACTGCAGGGTTTTTCAGGGCAGCTGTGTGGGAACTGCCACAGGCAGTGCTATCCCTCATAAGAGAGAGCAGTTATACCAACAGGAAGCTGTGAGGATGAAGGAAATATAGAACTGAAACTATCAGCAAAATTCAGGGCTCAACAAAAATAGAAATACAAGTCTCCCAACAAGGCATTTTCCCATTCTTTATGTACAAAAACATAGTGATTTCTTTATTTCCTATAATAGTTTGTCGAACCTCTTTAAGAAATTCAGTAAAATATACTCTAGGTACGGAAATTTTAGTCGGTTCTGGGCTGTCTGTTTCCAGTACTGTACTTTATACTGTTCTGTGGTTTTTGAACAATTCAAAAGCAGAATGTGTAAATTTGTCAGGTTTCATTTAGTAATGATTCTATATTTTTGACTACTGATTAATGCTTGTTTATCTTCCCTTTATGAGATAACATGCCTGTACACTTTCATTCTTACAGCTGTTTTACTACTGCAAGTATCTCTCTAAAAGTGTCGCAAGAAAAATATATAGGGAATAAATTATTTTATGGGATTTTTACAGTCGATATTCACTCATACAATTTGCCGAATGTGCCTGCAGGAAAAAAAAAAAAAAAGTAATTCCCAAGTTCTGCTTTACAAATGATGTAGAAAAAACCCAGTGTGATTGAAATCCTTTTCAAAAGCACCTTATTGAATAGTTCAAATTCAAACCTTCCAGGAGCTGGGGCAATGGAACATGTGTGGGTGGTCTGCATGTCTTCTGAATGGCACAAATGAATTGACAGAAGCACTAATTAACGCTTAGAAATGTTTCAAAGTAAATAACTACATGCACAGACAATCTGTAATGCTTTTGCTTGTGAAATGAATTGCATTATGGGAAGAAAAGATAAAGTGGGTAGTATTTTAGTCTCCAAGAAATTATATAGGTAGTTCTGTGAACCGAAATGTACAAAATCACTTTCCAGTCTCACTTTGTCTTAAAATGAATAATGTAGTAAAGTTGGGATATTTTCTTGATGCCTTTTTCATATTCTATTTTCAGAAAATGTGAATTGAAAAATTTCCCTATTATACCTACTACTTGTTAAAGAAACTGACGATGCCAGAAGTACGGAGCTGGCAGAGTTTGAGGGAGGAAAAATACATTGCATTCTTAAGCATCTCAACAGCCTGAAGTTCTAGACAGAAAGAAGAAGCCCTCATTTAATAAGAACATATCCTGAAATATATTGTTTTTAAGAGTTAGTTAACTGTGACTGTATGCCATTTGTCATAATCCTTTTATTTCATTTGGGAATTTTCTCTTTTCCACAACAACTTTGTCCCAAGTAAGTCACTATAAAATAACCCAATCAGATGCATAAAAGATCCAACGTGATCATGATATTTGAATATCTCCTGTCTCTCATGCATAAACTACCTCTTGTAAGATCTAGTCCTTCTTAGCATAAGAAGGTTTCTTTTTCCACTGTTTGAACATTGCAGATCTGGCTTTTTTTCATTCTGATTTATGATTGAAATTCCTCAAAGCCTGCTGTTCTGCTGTTTAAAGTCTGCTAACAGGAAGGGAGCTTGTCAATGTGAAAGGAGAAAGAAGAAGAAAAGACTGCAGCATGAAGAAGTCTTTTGCAAGTGGTTGGGTTAAGAGAGCTGTGAACTGAACTGGAAAAGAAAAACAGTAATAATTGCGGTGCTAGAGTTGAGGTTTTCTAAATGTGACATTATTATGGCTCGCTGGGAGCAGAACAGAACACTAGTCGTAGGGGACTCTCCCAGAAGATGTATCAGCTATGACAGGTTACCTTAAGGAGAAAAGGCTGCCTTCTTAGTACGATACAAACTCGGAAAACTAAAAGCATTTAGGATCACTTACCTCACAAGCATTTAAACTATCTTTTTTCTTTGTCTGAATACATAGCGGTAAGCAAAAATAAACTCCTTTATGATACAGCTCACACAAAGTCTGTGGGTCTTTGTCTCCATCAATAGGCATGTTTAATGGTAAGTTTGGATTTTTAACAAAACTTTAAATTGCAGGCTGTAAATTGTAAATATGCTGAGTTTATGTCAAGAAATATCTGTGGCTTCTATTAAAGTAATAAAAAAATGTTTTATTTTTCAAAGGCTTGCCAGTTCGTGTGTATAATTCTTCCAAACCACATGAAGAATATTTCCTCATGTCTCCCCCGTCTGTAAGGCAGTTAATTAGTTCTCAGGCACCCAAGTCTCTGTCTATGCCAGATACGTCTGGCTCCTTAAGCTACTTCTAGGAGCTTTTTAAAACTTGAAATAAACTATTGCTTGAGAAATTTTTCTTTCATGTCTTGTCCAGAAGCTCTGAAAAGGAAATATTCAGCCCATATTTGTGACAAGGTTAAGGTAGGAGTCTTGCAGTTTTTCACTATTCGAAAGAACAACATGCAGTGTAGAGTTCATACATATCAATGAGTTTGAAAATATGCCACAACTATGACATGGAAAAAGATTCCTTGGTCAAATTTAATAGACAATATTTCTCTGTCTTCCAGGATATCAGAAAGTATCAGTCTTCTTCATTCCTTCTCATGGCTTCTGTCATCAGAGGTCCCAATATTTCTTAAGTAGGATTCTGAGTTACAAAACATTAGTCTAGGTTATGCAACTTTTCAAAAGTGCTTCCTGACCTTAAATTGAATATCTTTTTTTGGAGAAGTGACATTTAGAGACATAGACAGTGAAAAAAAAGGAATATTATTTGATACCTGGAATAAAAAATACCATAAAGATAACATATATTTTAGCAATTTTGGAAGGAATTGAACATTTTATGTGTTTAACATTAAAAGCTCTTTAATAAATATACTTATCAAATATACTCATAATTCGTTGCACGCATCTAAATTTTTATTTGTTTCATGGAGGTACAGAAATGTACAATGACTCTAAACATTTCAAAATCACAGTCACGTTCCCAAAATTACAAGATCTTATACCATTCATAAAATAACTTTAAATGGTGGAGGTTCCTTTAACTTAATTTTTGATGTTTCTGAACATAGTTGTGTGCTATCACAAGTGTCCGCAAAATTACTTGGTTAGAATCCTAAAAACTATTTTTTATCAATCACCTGACTCCAGGAGTAGATATTACAGGAATGACATTATGTATCACAATTATTCACAAGACTGTGTTTTGGTGGTGGTCCTGGAAGTTTTTTTGTTTTACGTTAGAAAACGTAAGAGTATGGAAATCCAGATTAACTATCTGCTAATAGTAACTGATCCGTAATATCTAGCTTTCAACATGGACTATGTGACTACAAGAAATTTTCATTGTATTGGAAATGTGTGTGACAAATATGAATGGCACTTTTTAACTTTATTAATTTCTAGATATCTTTCTAAACTAAGATTAATTTGATCAATTCCGAGTCCTAGTCTGTCTTTAAGCAACAACAAAGTTTCTGTTCACAGTAGGACCGTAGTCACTGTTTTTACAATGAGAGATCAAAGTCAATTATATTCATTTTTGTAAGATTTCATTTTAAAGTTTACCTTTTTTTCTCTTATCTTCAAGGTATACACATGTTCACACACAACTGTAGAAGTGTTCTCCAGCATAATCTTCATATGCAGCACAGAAAATATTCTATAAAAGGTGATTAGAGAAAAATACGGTCTCAGCTGGAAACAGCAAGAGTGGGATCTGGTACTTGATAGCAGGAATCCACACTGGTAGTCGGGTTTAAGATAACACTGTGGCTTATGGCACTGAAAGTTCATAACAGCATACAGAGAAACTAAAGATCTCAGAAGAAGGATTGTTTTGGGGCTTAATAATAGGAACTGGACCAAATAATCAGCAGTGGTTTTTTTTAAGGTCGTATTTGATGAATCTTGATGGCATGATTTTCCAAATGTAGCAGCATCCTTAGCCCGATGACATATCTTTAAACAATAATTTTGGTATACTCTGTCTTCTTAATTTCTTGCCTGTGGCTGCTTCCCTAATCAATTGTGCTTTAAAGAAAAGCAACTACCTTCGACTGAACTAGTATACATATCCATCCATTTATTTAAGTACTTAGTATAAAAAACAGTGGAGGCTGAATACTTCACTTTAAACCCAGGCTATCTACAAACAACAGAATAATAGCAAGCAAATAAGTCCAATCCCACTGTCACTGTTTTCCAACATAAGAAAGACTCACTGCTACTACCTATGTTATATGGTGGTACTTAGGAAGCTCCAATTAACATAGATCCCAGGCCACCGTCTTAGTTCTACATTTAATGTGATTTGCTAGGAAAACGTGGTTTCTTATAGTTTTATGTGTTCTGTAAGATTGTGACAATTGTCATGGGAATGTTCAGACTGAAGTAGCTAGTACAGTCACCAAACTCCCTTTATAATGGAGTGAATCAAAATATTCAGGCCTTTTATAAGGTATAGTCTCATTGCTTTCAAGTAAACAAACATACAAAAAAGAAGACTTGGCTACAAGACACAAGATGATGCCTAAGAGGGTATTACCTTGCTTCTCAGTCTTTCAGCAGCTATGGGAGTGTTAACATCTTTGCTCCTGAAGTAATGAAGCTGCATGAGGATTCTTTTCCAGTGAAACTGAATAATAAGTGCAGTGCAGCCCTGAAGTATCAGAGTAGTTCTAAACAATTTTCTAGCCAGTGGCAGAGTACAATGTCTACTTAGACCCAACCCAGATCCTCCTCAGGAGGCTATGCCACCCCAAACCAGGTTTTGAAGGCAGCTCCAAAGGTCTTGAGGTATGGTCTTCAGACTTGTCTCTTAGATGATCTATTTCCTCCAGCCAGAAAACTTGCTGTTCTCTGCCTGTGTCACACTGTCATAAACGCTGCCTGCTTTCTTTTTTTTTGGTTGTGGGTGGCTGGGGAAGGAGCAGGTGACAGGAACGAAGAACTATGGCACTGCTATAATTAGGCTTCTAGCTCATGAAGCCAGCAGAGCAAAGAAAACTTACTCAGTTTCTCTATCAGTAAAATAGTGATTATGGTTCTCCTCAGTGTGTAAGGTACTTTGTGATCTACTTATTATGTGCTAAATACCCTTTCCAAAATGTGTTAAGAGGATCAAGAATGCATCTCTGCAAGTTAGAACAGCATGAAGCTGTTTTAATGACATGTAATTTACTAGTATAAAGGACAAACCTTACTCAAAGAAATAATAATAATAACAAAAGTAGTGTCTACGTAGAGATTTTTAATTCTTACTCTTTCTAGACAAATACACTGCATACGCGATTTCATTTACATTTTGTATGAACTGCCTGTTTGCAGACAGGAATAGCTACATCATAACTATCAATATACTATAGCATAGTGGTGTTTTAGTTCCTAACATTAAAAGCAATCCTAAATGGTTCAGTTTTTAAAATGTTATTTTCATTAATGTAACAGTGCCCTCTATGTTCCAGATATTGCACTGAGGGTAATATTATTCTTTTGTATACTTAATAAAACCTCTTTTTTTATTTCAATTCTTTTTTAAGAAAGGGTGAATTTACCATGGTAACTTTTTTTTAATGTTAAGTTCCACCAAAAGAAAAAAGACCAGTTTTTATAAGGAAGGAATGAAATGAAATTTTAAATTTGAAGCTGTTAATCTCATCGTAAGTACCCAGTCAGATATCATTTTCTGACACTAAAGAAAAACCACAACAAATATTTTTTTTATGGGAAAATGGCTGTACAAACAATTTTCAACCCTACAATTAACATTTAAAATGCCTCAGAAGTAATAGCATATTTGTTTTCAGCAGAGATCATAACCAGTGAGTTACGGGTTTACTGCACACATGAAAAGCTTGAAGGGGCTTCATGGTGAAAGGAAAGCACATAGGAATTATGAGGCATCGAGATGTATATACTGTCTTGTCTACTGAATCTTTTCTATACAGAGCTCACCATATTTTCTTGATATATTTGTAAGATAAAAATGGGGAAAATATCTTCATATTGAGTACAAAATTCTCACAATTAAATTGTAACACAAAGGAACTCTGTCTGATTCTTCCCTAACATTAAGCAGAAGACCTCTTGAGGGCATAAGTTCTTTATTGAAAGTTTTTCTAAGAAAGAAAAGAAGGAAAAAACACAAAAAGAAAAAGTCTTTTATTAGAGCTACTGGACTTACATTGTACACAGTGGGACCAAGCTAGCAACTACAAGTCATAAGTAGTTATTTTGGGACCAGGAAACCACATCTTATTATTCAGTCAGGAGGGAAGAATAATTGTAAAGATGGCATTAAACACACACAGAGGATAGACTGAGTCCAGGTTGGAAAACATGCTGAAAATAAAGATAAATTTAAACTTTTCAGCTTACTTTGAAATATTTCAGCTCTGCACTCTCCCTCCATTAGTGTTCAGTCTCTATACACCTTGATAGGAAAGAATGGCAGAACAACAGGGTACTAACCTCAATTTCTTTTTTCTCAACTCCTGTTATTATTTAGTGTTCAGAATGCTTCTGAACTTCTAGGATAATATCTCTTTCTTGGGGGTGAGCTGAAATGAGCCCAGAGTAAACTGAGCTGTTTTAAATATTCCATGGTAACATTTTCCTGAAGCTTATGAAGAGAAAGAGGAGAGGGGTGGAAAGGTTAATATATTTTACTTCAGGTGAAATGTTGCTATAAAGAAAATCACTTTGCTGAAAATCAAGGCTTACTGTTTTCCAGAAGGAAGGTTCCTGAAATCATTTATGGTTAAAAACATTTAACAGCCAAAGCAAAATGCAGCTACTGGTTACATTATAATAGAAACTCATTGCAACTGCCTCTGTTTCACTCTTGGATATGGAAATGTTCAAAGACTTCTATGAATCCTTAGAAATAAGACAGTTCTAGTACTGAGGGTGCGACTTTCTCCTTGCCCAAGGAAATTTCATTGTTTGCTTATTCTTTGTACTGTACATGCTTACAGAAAATTAAGATGTTGTAGAACAATGGCCTTTTTTGCATGCCTGTTCTAGCTAAAACTGCCACTTCCCCAGGAGCCTCAGGACTTTTTTCATATTATTTGAGGCAAGGGTTTTGTATAATTTACCTGTGACTTTTCCTTAAGAGGGTGATGATGCCTTGTATGGCAGGGAATGTACATAGATAACTGCATGCTTTTCTTAACTATCTCAGTATTCTTTCCCTACTCTTTCCTTACACTCAGATCTTAAGTGTCTGGGAACCTTTGTTGGCTGTCTTCTTCTCCATATTAACATCAAGTGGCTTTGGCACTATTTCCATTCTCTGTTTGTTCTGAAGCCAAGAATATCTTCTTTCTCTTCTTTTCTGTCTATCTACACATAAGAAAAAGGCTTGTGTCAGGCAATAGGGATAGATTAAATATAAGCATCTACCTTTCAAATTTTTAAATTATGCTCACACTACGTAGACACCAGCTCCTTCTACTCAACTCTTTATGGAGAGAGATGGTCTGATATGGAAGCATTTTTCTAAGAGGTGAAGTTACAACAACAGTTAAACACACACCAAAAAAAAAGATTTCCCAGCTATTGAGAAATGATGGAGAACTGGAAATGTCAGGGGACAGGGCACACTACTGTAATTCAAGAAATATACAAGGCACTGGAATTAAATTCATTATCCTGATGACAAAGGCTGTAACAAGTGCAAGAAATACAGAACAAATCCTTCCTTATGATAGTGATTGCAATAACTCTGAAAAATGCAGTGAAGTTTGCTCACTGCTGTAATGGCTTGAAATCTCATGAATTACTATCCTGTTCTTTTCCTCCATTAACTTAATCCCATTGCTTTATTTGTGTATAAGATAAATGTCTTTTGGGGAGCAGGAAAGCGGGATTTGTGATGCATCAGTCTGCACTTTTGTTGGCAAAGGACAGACCTAAAATACATCAAATACACTCCCTTTCCTAGTGCTTACTTAATTTGATTTGAAAATCAGAACTGCAGATGAAGATTGGAAAATATTCCCTGAACAGTGTGAAAATCAGCAAATAAACTTAATTTTAAGAAAACAGATAAGTGCACTATAAGTAAAAATGGCAGTGACAAATTATGCAGTCTGTGGATAATTACACTGTTCTCTATTTTAGAGCTCAGCAGATGTTCAGAGGGACTCTGTCCTGCCACTTTCTAATGACCCAGGATGCCCATGAAGTCTACTAAGCCTTTTTTACGTACCCCGTGAGAAAGCAGCTCAGAGAAAGTATCTTAGTTAAAGCAGTCAGACAGTCCTTTAGGAGAACCCGCTATCTTCTCTGGCTATGCAAGGGAATGATAAGAAACTTCTGCAACCTTTTGATATATGGTAATCAGTGAGTGTTTTCTTCATCATACAGATAAAGAAGAGAGAGATCTCCAGCTACTATGAACATGAAAGAAGAAAACCTTCTAGAAGCAAGATGGAGCAGGAGAGAAACTAGGAAAAGGTAAATCAACAACAGAGGCAGTGTCATTATAACACTGTATAAACTGATTGTGTATCCACAGTTGAATTAATTCTGTTCCCTTGTGATACGGAAGCATTTTTCAAGGAGGCAAAGTCACATCACAATGCAGAAACAATTCCAGATTTTTAAGATGTTGGAGGAATTCTTAGGTAGAACATTTTCTTAACAGTTGTTTTTATCCCATTATGGAAAAAGCAGGAAAGACTGAAAGTAAATTGTGTTCTAAGTTGCTAGTATCAACCTTGTTTGGCTGAAAACAAGTTATTATGGAGTTGTAATGACAGATTACCTTCTAGTGCAGAAGCAGACTACATAACCATGATTTCTGATGTCTCTTTAAGGAAGACATCAGTCTTTGCTGAAGGCAAGCTAAAGCAATCTGAAGTTGAAAGAACTTTTAAGCAGATTTCCAGGCCATTAATTTTCACTGTTTAATAAATCCAGGTAGTAGGCACAGTACAGTATCATAAAGTATAATATGTTGAATGGATCCTGAACTGGTTAACCAACTTCTTAAAAATAAGCCATGAGTGGTTAATCATCACTATACAGGAGAATGGGATTCCACAGGGAACAGGACACTGTCCAGTGAGACATAATAAGGAAGTAATTATCTAATCACCAGCAATAAAACTTGTGGAAGGCAGAAAATTTATTACAATGGTAAATAATAATGAGAATGTAGATGTCATAAAGTAATCAGGATAGGATGATAAACTGGTCATATCCAAATTACATATTTCTAATGCAGCAAGATAGAAAGCTACTAATTTATTAATGGAGTCTGCAGCTGCAGAATAAGATTTTTTTTCCTGAAAGGAAGAGGTTGAAATGATCTAAGAGTCATAGTGGCATCATAACCAGCTTTCAGAAGAGTGCTGTAGCAATAAGAAGTAATCTGCTTCCTGGAGAAGGAAGACCAAAGTTAATTAGTGCACATAGTTAATTTTACCATTGCTGGGAGTGTTATTTGGATATTCCCTATAATTCTGGTCTCTAGAAATTTTAAAAGAAGGATAAAAGTTGGGGAAAGTTCATGAAAAAGACATTAGCAAAAACGATGGAAGCGTTGGAGAAAGTACCTTAAAGTGAAATACAGAGCATATCAAAAAGAAGATTGTAAAGTGATTTGATTACACTGTGCAAGTATCTTCACATAAAAAAAAAATAGATTAAGTACTACAGAGCTCTTTTATCTAGTGGAAGACATTGTAACAAGAACCAGTAGTTGGAAATTGAAACTAGACATTCATACTGGAAATAAGTTGTGCATTTTCATCAATTATGGAAGAAAATCTATTAACGCTAGTGACAGGTTTTCATGTGTCTTGATAGCTTCAAATCAAGACTAGGAGGTTTTCTAAAAGCCCATATCACCTAATATGGTAAAAAGGAAGAAAAAAGTTCTTCTACTTAATTTGAAACATCCAGGTGAAATTTAAGAAGCATTCAAGAACTCAGATAAAATGGTCACTTGTAAAAATTCCATATGACTAAACATGATATAAAATCACATCTTATATTCAAATTGATAAATCCCACCTGTTTTTTTTCACAATATAGAGTGAAGACACCACATTACCAGCTTGCTCTCCAGATGATCCGTTCATGGTGTGCTGCTTCTGCAGTGTCATCACGATGTTATGGTACTCTCAGGAGAAATGCTGCACCTCGTCAAAGAAAATAAAAGCATTTTCTTCCTCTTAATTTCATAGCTAGATTTTAAGTAACGCCTTTCCCTTCCTCCTACTTGTCATCACCACAAGCTCTCCATCCTACCCTCCCTCTCTGACCTTGCTTTTCTGGTTGCTTCTGATCTTAAAGTTCCTTTGTCTCTGCCTCTTTTCACTGGCAGCATTGAAACAAGTTTTCGGTCTCAAAGATTTCCTGCACTACTAATTTTTTCCCATGTGAAAAGTATGCTATTGACACTTAGTAGTCTGTGCAGGCCTCAAAGATTATAATTTATTTCTACTTTATTTAGGAAGGAAGTGACAAACAATGTCTTAAAGTATTTAACTATTAAAATAGAACTACCATCTATCAAGAACACAGAAAAGCTCCAGATTTTATTTTATGAATACCATATCTGATTCTATCTGCCTCTCACTTTACCAACCACCTGCTTACATATCATTTACTCTAAAGGAACGTGAAAGCACTGTTACAAACTGAAAAAGAAAAGTAAAATAATGATCCTGTCAGAAGTATCCCATAAGACAATATTGCCAGAGGTATAGTTGTGAAGGACATCTCAGGAGACCTGATAATTCATCAATAAAAAATGTTTTGTCTTGAAAAATGTTTCATCAAGGCTTATTTCTGCAGGGGTGTTTTCTACTTCTGCTGCTGATTACTCTGGACTCCTTTCACAATTCCCTACCCTGCAAGAAAACTTTAAAAAATCTGTGGTTCATCCTAACCTAAGAAACTCGTTTTTTCTGTCCTAGGAAGACGATCAATGGGAGCCTGACCAGTTCTGCTCCATGATCCAGTCTTGGAGACAAGCTGTTTAATCAAGACTGAAAAGAGGGACATCAAAAGTCACTGATCTCTTTGAAGAATGGTCACATGGAGTGCTCTGGGGTAAGGCAGGCTATCTAGGATGAATCAGAAGAAGCTGACAGGAACATGCTTAGAACTGATGAATGGAAAAATAAATAATACCTTGTTTTGAAGAAGTTGGTTTAAAGCCATTTTGATAAGACAATTTCACAGATTTTCAGGGAGAGATCCCAGGCTAGATTTTATGACATAATAACATCTGTTATCCTGGGATCTGTAATGTAGGACTCAGGCTGGGTTGGGCAGGCTATAAAATAATTTCTGTAAGGTGGTGGCATCATACCTTATGTCTGTACGAGGGATGATAAGACCTTGAGCGAGAATTGTAATTCAGTCAGTCTGATATGTGTAATATTGCCTGTATTCCTCTTTCGTAACAAGTTTAGGAGGTAACATTGCTGGAAATTTTCTAGATTTCTTTTTTTTTAATGTTTCTCATTCCCACTTCTCTCTCCTTATTTAGCTACCCTTATGTTCAGGAAGTTTTTCTGTGGACAGACCTAAGCCTCATTTTCTTGAAATTAAACAATGTTTTTTTGTTTTGTCCATCAGGACATGGAATACTTGCTTCCCATAACAGCACTTTACATGACTGAAGGTTGTCATCTAATCTTTCATTAGTCTTCTCGAAATAAGTAATTCCAGTCCTCTCAATCTTTTTTAATATCTTTTTCAAATCTCAGTGCTTGCATTATCTTTTCTAGTTGATCAAAACACTTCTCGAGGTATGATGCCCAACAGTGTGCATTGAAGTGTGGTGCAGTTCTGCATAACCATTCCAGAACAGCATAAATGTAGCTTCCTACATTTTCAAGGTGATATTTCTATTTATTCCGATAGAATTGACATTTGTCTTTTTTGCTGCCTATTATTATGTTCATAATTCTCATGATAATCCTTGCTTTATAGAAGTTAAAAGAAACCACAAGAGGACTTGTTGGAGGTCACTTAGTGGAGAAAGGTCTTGTGTCCTATTCTAGTGCTGTAGTCAGTTATTTATGCTGACTTGGAATATGCTTAGTTTTATTTTCTTTTGAATACGTTTGCCCCGTTGACATGTGCACTTACAGTCTGTTTCTCCCCAGCAGATTCAACTGCTACAGACACACTGCTTGGGAGACACTGCATCCTGCCCTCTCCCATTGCATTATACATTGCTACGGGTCACTCCTAGGGAGCTTGTAATAAATCACTCAGATATATCCTCATATATCACACTACAAAGAATAAATATTAAGAAAGTTTCATCTAGCAAAAGGACCCCCCTGAGATGTACACAAAGAAATAGTTTGAATCTAGAGACAGCATAAATTATTTCAGTGTGTCCATAGCTATACACAAAAACATTTAGCAGCCTATATGTTATTCTTATCGGTCTCATGCTGCAGGCTGATGTGATTTTTGCTGTGATCTGGAATGTGACCTTTACTGCACATTTTTTGTAATTTGCTTTAAGATCATTTATAAGTGGAAATAGAAGTGACGGAAGTTTGGGGTGTTAAGAAAAAAATATTTAACATTTGTGAAGTGCCATTCAATAAAATCCTATGATTTTTTGTCAATATCTTTCTTCAGAGCAAGTCTCTTCCATTCTAGCCTAACAGTGGGAAACAAAAGAGCTGAAAAGCCTGAAAGTGTTTGCTAGGCAGTTTAAATATCTCATGTATTTAAAAGTCACTTATTAAATTATAGTGGATGATTTTTTCCTATTGCAGGTGGTACAGTAAATGGGGAAATGAAGAGAAGAGAAGAGAAGAGAAGAGAAGAGAAGAGAAGACAAGACAAGACAAGACAAGACAAGACAAGACAAGACAAGACAAGACAAGACAAGAGGAAGCTATGAAAAAACTTTATCAAATTATTGCCTTTGCTCTATCCACTGGAACTGGGAAAGAATTTTTTTTCTTTGTTTCTTTACACTAATTAATTATATGTATGGATATTTGGGTAACAGTTCGCCAGTTTTTGTGGAAATTTGAGTAAAAATTTTAAATATTTCTAAGGCAGAGTTCCAGGGAACAATAGCAGTCCAAATCAGTGCTACATTAGAAAAGATCTTAGCACAGTGATTAGGCTGCTATTCTGGGCTGTAAGAGTGGACGTCAGTTGCCTGAAAATAAGCGTGAAGGGACGGTTTAGATGCCCCAGGTTATCAACCATGTTTATGTGTATCTATAGTGAAGCCACTGAAGGTGAAGGATGCTGGAGTGGAGGTTTGTGCTGAGGGACCCTTCCTAAAGTGGCATAACCACGACGGCAAGGTGGCAAAAGCGCCGGGAATGAGATAGGAGACCCCAGCCTGCCCCCTGCCCCCCCCCCCC
>Ga0065711_1008042_pt1 | contig 28577 bp, 13 predicted proteins | sample Hoacrofraction12_FD_59098 | JGI IMG/M metagenome (GOLD analysis project Ga0065711, IMG submission 59098) | Hoatzin crop microbial communities from Cojedes, Venezuela - Epithelial fraction 12 v2 (version 2) | ecosystem: Host-associated > Birds > Digestive system > Esophagus > Crop | place... | reverse complement strand
TTTTTTTTTTTTTTTTTTTTTTTTTTTTTTTTAGAAACAATACTATTTTTCAGGATTTTTTTTTTTTTGGTCAAAACACAAAGCAAGTGTTTTATTTCATCTCATTCTCTTTTAATCTAAATTCAATGTCTGAGCTCCAATTTCACCAGTCTTTCTACAGGTTGTCTTGCAAATCTTTGATTATTTGAATGAAATCTTCTAATTTCAGCTACTTGCTTTTTCTCCTGTCTGACTGCAGGCTTGTGTTTGCTCAGCATTGCCAGCAAGCATGGAACAAGCTTCTGCTTTTATTATCAGTGGCATTTTGAGGGTAGTGCTGAAGCTACAGGCAGTCCTTTTGTAAGCGCTCTAATTCTGATAATTATGGCACTGAACAAGGCAGAAATCCACTGAGTTTGTTTCAGTCTCACAAAAATTGTCTTCAGTTCCCATTTCTCAAGATAAATAGGCAGGATGTTAAGAACTAAGAACTCATGCTCTCCCAATGTTAACAGTTAAAGAGATGCCATTCTCTTCCTTCCCCCGCCAAAAACGAAGGGTCATTGTGAGGCTCACTGTCAGTTCAAGCAGCTATGTTGGCCCATCACACCCATGGTCATATTCCGAGACATGTGACATGTTAGCATATAGAAAACCTCTGCAAGAACAACAGCTTGAAGAGGTGCAAGTAGCAAGCATAGACACTGCCCAGTGCAGAAGACCCTTCAGTTAGCAGCACCTCTCTGTTTTGCTCTGAGCTACAGAAAGCTGTTCTCAGAACTGGACAGGGGCCTTATGGGCCAGCACACTCCAACTCAGTGTATTCCTTCTGGAAAGGACGCGACTAGTGCTAGTGGGTACTGCTCCTAGGAGAAATGGCCAGGTCGAGCCACTGCAGTCAGAAAGCAGAAAGCTTTGCAATTATTAGAGCTGCTGCAGTGCGGTGAATTGCAACGTTAAAGCACTGAAATTACTTGAAACAGAAGGTTTTTACTGGAGAGAACAGCAACTTTTACACAGCAGAATATCTGTAGGAGGAGGGAGAAAGAATTTAAACTTTCCATATTGACTGCACCTAGGCAAACAGACTCCTGCCTCTTTCCATCACTGTCACACCGTCCCTTTCAAAAAGCAGCTATTTAATGCACTATCATGTTTAGAAGAAGCTTTTGGCCAGTGAAGACGATGCAGAGATCAGTCACAGCATTCTTCATTTCTTGCATTTCCTGGAGAGGGAACTGAGACACGAGACCCGTTTTCAGGAAATGGATGATGTTGCTGGAGAAATCCTAGCGAATGTCACACTGACTGCTGCTTTGGAAAACTTGTTATTCTGCTGGAATTCATTAAGAAGGAGCACTGGCTTACAAACACCTAGATCTCACTCTAAAGCAACTGAAGCAGTTGTTTATGGATACTCAGATTACACCACTGCTACTAAGCAATTGTATGTAGACGGTACAACCACCATGGGAGATACTGTATGAAAGAGCAAAAGGTCTTTCTCCACTTGGCCCAGGCTGAATGACTACATTGCTTTATCTCACTCTGAAAAGAAATACACCAGGGAGGATAAAGAAGGCATATTTTCATGGCTGGTGTTCAACAAGCTTGACCCTTTTCATTACTGGCAGTTGAGGAAAGATGACAACTGTCAATCAGCTGACCAGGCCCTTTGCTCATGAGCGTGTTATCTGTCTGGAGTCTCCTTCTGGTGGAACATTTACAGATGGACACCAGATACCCAACAAATGGACACGCTTCTTCAGAAGAAGAATTGGAAGGCTTTGCTTATCAGAAGGAGAAGGCATTCCTGTTAAAAGGTACTGGCCACCGATGGCTAAACAATGAGAAAGTAAGCTAGAGCACCGGGATGACGGAATGTTTGTGGATTAGATTCCCTTGGAGGTAAGGGCTGGGGGTGGGGAGGGAACTGGGAAGGGATGCACAGAACAAAAAAAACAAAAAAAAAAAAGGAAAAAAAATGCTCCGCATCTGCATTTCTGCTCCAGTTTAAGGGTATTTTTTTCCCCTGTAGTTCCTCTGAAAAAGCAAACTCTTGCACTAAAATTTATTTCTGTTTAGTTGCTATCAGGGCTATGTTTATTCTGCTGAGATAGTGAAGGAGGTGCTATAAGGAAAAACATTTTTATCCCATTTATATAATTCAGAATTTTTAATACAAAAGTACCATAAAAACCACAAGTATTTTTACATCAATAAGCTTTTGTTTTCAGAGGTAATACTGATGCTGTCTAGGTAGTTGCACTTGCACTTTGTGAAAAGATATACCGTTCCCTACTATTCAAAACTTTATTTTTCCTTGAAAAATAGCTACTAGTTATACACTATGTTGGAGTTAATACTCACTATATTTCATGCTCAGAAAATAACTGCATGAATAATTATTTTGCCCCAATTGGTCTCTTGATCGCTTTGCCTGGGTCTAGTTTCAGTGCAGAAAGAAGGTATTAATTTGATGTTTGCTTCAATCAGAAGGCGGCAATATTGGGAAGATCCCATAATATCTGAGAAAGCATGACTAATCTAGTCCACAAAATGCAAGTTATGCTGTTTAATCAGTGGTTGTCTTGTGTTTCTGGAACGCAGACCTTTCATAAGCATAGACTGCTGACCCATCTCCAACCATGAGGGCCTTTTGTCTATTCATTAAGCTTTGATCTGTCCAGAAACTAAAATGCTTATCACTGTAGCTTTCACTGTCACTGCCCCAAAAATGCTAGTGTCCTCACACTAGTTTTACAGCATTGGTCCTCACCTACACCTATGGCAATTCCTGAACCACTGAAGAATTAACTGACTGTTCCCTTGCTGCTTGCAGGCACACCTATACTTGACCTCTCTTCCTTAAAATAGGAACTAGACCAAAGAGCATGGCATGCTTCTGCACTTGCAAGGAACAGATGAAGCAGAGCACTGCAATGAAGCAAGGGGTGTCTCAACTCAGCACCTCACCCCACTTTACTAGCTAGCTGCTTCCCTCAGAAGGATTGTGGTGTTCACCAGAAGAGGGTCCATCGCTCCAGCAGCAGAGAGTACCCATTTCTAGCAGCCCAGCACCCAGGCTTCCTTCCAGGTGACAAAGAAACTGACACCACTTTAGGGAGTGTGAATGGAATTGCTCCTGCTCCTCTTCCAAAAATCTTGATCCATATTCTCTTTAGTCCTCTGTTAAAGAGTTCACATGAATTCATTCTCTGCCTCAGCCCCACCCCAAAACAGAGTCTCACCAGTCTTATAAAATTATTAAAAAAAATATGGCATTTTTCACGATACAAGAAGCTTTAACAAGCTCTAATGATGATCATTCAGCTCTATTAGGGAGCTGAGACACTGTATTCCCTAAAATCCCTTTCAAATAGACACAAGCTCAGTCTTCACATGGATTTGAATACAGAATAGTTACAGTCCCACTGCACCAGGTTAAAAAGCAATTAGCTCAGCATTAATGAAAATGTAAAGGTGCTCACTCTATCTGAAGCTAAGAATCCCAAACATAATCAATACAACTGTTCAAAACAGCTGTATTAGGAAATTTTCTCTCCATGCACTATATACAGAGCCTAATAATCTATTTTGACATCTTAGAGGTTTACAATCTGATAGTGTTAATATTCTTCTAATAGCTACATCACAAGACAACAGTATTTTAAAAGCTCATATGGTAAAACACAACGGCAAGCATGTCTGGATAGCATCAAGAGATGAATGTGATGCACACTTGCACAAAAGTATATAAACCAGCTTCTCCGTAACATGATCACACAACACATTTGCCCCAGGCTTCTATGTCTGGATTTTTAAACATTTTTAAACATTTTTGGGGAGATTTTGTTGCTGTTTTTTTCTTGAAAGTAAGATATACAGCATAAATTACCATGATGACTCTCATTAACAAGACGAAGAACTAGAATATGCGCTTCGAAAATAAATGCTTCAGTAACTTTTTGCACTGCCACTGTATTACTTTTAAATGCAGGTATTTTTCACTTAGAAAACTAAGGCATTAGAAAAAAAGTCCAAATCTCTACATGTCTACGGGATACATAGCACAGTATCAATCAAAGCAAATCTAAAAAGGTGACAGTAGACACTTGCGTTTAAAGTACCTGCCAAGGTACCTGAAAACCAGCCAATATTCTTCTGGGACTCTGTAAGAAGCCTGAAAGTATTAGGTGAGAACCGCCAGGCTTCTGGTTCTTACTGAAATCCAGACTAATTTTTCACCACTGAAATAATGAAACAACCCTGAAGAACTGGAAATCAGGCATATATCATTGTAGGGAACGGTCAGTTACAAGGAAAAGAGATGAAGTCCTAACTACCCACATGCACACTCGTACTGAAAGAAACTCTGCATATATTCCAGCTGGCACGCTATAACCAAAGGTGACTGTATTCACTTGAGCTTAAGGTTCCAGAGAATGACCTAGTTTTGTCTGTATACAAAATAAAAGCAGAAAACGAACAACTAAAATAGAACTGTAGTCCTGTTCCTTTTAATATTAGCTAAAAAAATACATGAGAACCATGACCAGCCCCTGGTAACTGCACATTGACGTACTAGAGAAAAACAAAACAAAACTATCAGGCAGTAGATTCAACTGTAATTCAGATTTCATGTGTTATGGCTGATTATGAAAGACAGTGCTGACCTCCACAGCGATGTTCTAGTATCACAGAAAACTGTGGGTTATTGACTAGAAAAGGCAGTGTATTGTTTACAGGCTGAGTTTGTCCAGAATTAAGAGATCATTTTGTCACATGCAGCTACGGTAGCTGTTTTGGAAAGTAACCTCCCATTATAGACAAAAAACACATCGAGGAGGTTACACATCTGCATGTGGAGCACACGAAAAGTATGTTCATGTAAAACCATGCACTGCAGTGTAAAAATATCTGAGCTAACAATAAATAGGTGAACCAGTCTCGGCAGCTTCATGCTGTGGGTTTTAGGTTTTTTTTTTCCCTGATATGTAAGCTAGCTTAGAAATCCTACCTAGCACAGTATAGTCAGAAACTCCTAAAGAACACTGCCATTGCAAAACCAGCTCTGTAGAATCACTGCATCCTACTGAAGCTAATCCCATATGATTCTTCATCTCTTGTGATCTCCACCACTCTCTGGAGAATCATTTGTTAAAACAGAAATTTTCAGTAGAAAAATCTAGTTCCTTATTTTCCTAAATTGCTTTGGAATGCTTGTTAAGAATATTGTAAAATATAACTTACTTATGCAATAAAACTCGAATATTGTATGGACAGTAAAATAAGGCAACATTACCATTCCCTCATACATACTTAGTTCTCAACACACTTATTTCAAACATGTTCAGCCTGTTTACAATTTCCATTTACATTAGAGCCAAGTTAACTGTTTATTTGTGATGATATTTCAGCAACCAAAGAAATCCTAGTGCTGCAACAACAAACACCTCCAGGGTATGAAAGGAGTTTTCATAGCACCCAGTGTCCTTTAAAAGTGACAAGGTAAACACAGTATGTTTGCACACACAAGGACAAGAGACATCACAAATTGCTACAGTATTAGGCCATACAGGAATTTCAAGTTGTCTGAAAAAGACCGTTTTCCTGTTGTTGACTCATATACATTGGTGGGTTGAAAGGACAGATGAATCTGTGAAAAGTTCCAGCTCTCTGCTCCACTTCTTAAGCAGTGATGGATTAACAGAAAATGAAACAGTATCTGAAATGCCACAGTTTACTGCCCAGTATGTAAAGTAAACCAGCGCTGGTTTCTATTTATTTAATAGACTGTGCTGTACACTGTACTACCAGTGACTGTTCCACACCCTGCTCAGGCACACCAGCTCCGCCACCACAACCCGCGGGGCAGAGGTGGAACAGTGTTAGGTAGCTAATCTTAATACAATGTAAACAGCGATTTCAAAACCCCGGGATTTATGTATTAATCCACCTAAAACAAAAGCAGTTTACCTTTCCTTCAGGCCACCAACGCTTTTCACTGTTCTACATGCCAGTTGCTCTTACCTGTTGTTTGAGAGCCTCTAGAGATTCAAATTCCAATTTGGCCAGTTTTATCTGGATATCTCTTGGTTTATCCGGAATTACAAATGCCATGATAAACTTTATTGCTAGTAGCAAGTGCTGGAAAAAAGTGAAAAGAAAAATGTTGTTCTATAGAGTTTGAAGCATGAAGAGAACAGCATAATATTATTTCCAAATTTTAGTAATAGAGGTATAAACAATTATTTATTGTGACATGTACAAAACAGGTAGAATACTATAACCACATTAAGCCTCAGCTACTTCATATTTTTTCTATTTACAGTCATTCATAATTTGAATACAAACACACATAGTTTGGCTTATTTCCATAATAATCATATTTTCACTATGTACTATAAATTTCTAATGCAAACTTGTATTTGTGATTCCAGATAAAATAATAGCTTTGAAAACATATTACTGATGCATAGAAATTGAATTATGGCACCAAACACATGCAGTTTCATAGTGAAATTTTTACATATATATTACACACACGTATTAATATAATTATACATCATTAGACGCAAATATAACACACCTATGTGCATACATATATCTACGTATGTCATGATACAAATGAAACAAGCACATTATAAAGAATATGAACACACAGAGAATTTCTGCATTAGAGAAGTTATTAAAACCCAAAAGCACTCCTGAGAAAGCACGAGAAGAGAACAAAACCAAATAAAATACTGTCTTTAAAGAAGAGGCACATTCATGAACAGAAACTTTCCAGGAAATGGAGAAACACTGCACATATAAGATGCCAAATTAGCTATGATTTATCACAAAATATTATAATCTTAAGAGAAAACAAGCATGAAGTTCTGTTGAACTTTGTTACTGACCCATCTTTAAATTTCACTTCAACATGCACCATTCCCCTTATCTCACCAAGTGCCAAACTGTCAAGTCAGTTGTTTTGTTTCTTCTTTTATGTCAACTACAAATATTATCTAAACAAGAATCATTAAATCTTATTTCATCAATGGCTGAGCTAACAGTATACTGTATGTTGGCAAGCAGGAGCTTCCTCCTAGCTGACAAAACCCTGACCAATATGAGGGAGCACTTACATACACATGCTTAAGCTCCACTGACGTGATGATACTCATGGACATGATTAAATTTAGATTGTGTGTCCAAGATACTTAGCATATTTCCCTTATTTTTTGATAAAATGGGACAGATCAGTGCTTCTTTCTGAAAGACATTTTGCTGAACTTAATCATCTTGATGCACTTGAGCACATGAATAACAGTAACAGACCAAAAATCCCTGAGATTCTGGAAGTACATGAGCAAGAAGCTAGCAAAAACACCACAGAGTTCACAGGAGTGGTCATGAAACTCTAAATAAGCCAGTTCAAATAAATAAGAGTTAAAGGAAGAAATCAGGTAAGAGCAACAAGTAAGAGAACAACAAAAAAAAGCCATATATGAAGTTATTTTTTAAAATGTATTACAGAAAAATAGTTAGTAGGTCTAGGAAACAAACTGTTAGTGCAAGGAATAATATTTTATTTAAAGAGGCGAAAGGAAGGCTGAAAATTAATGCAATGCTAATACCTCATCAATGAAAACGTGAACACAGATTAAGAGGTTAATGAAGCAATTAGCATGTCTACTGTGTAAAGCAATAGGTAATACCACAATTTTTTAAAAAAAATTATGTCAACAGTAAAACATTCTCCCACCCATAAAAATTTTGACACTTAAGTTAGTAGAGTCTGCTACTAAGGAACTTTTCTTGAAAAAAAAAAAGCAAACAATGTTGGTTTATGCTGGAAATACATAACAATGAAGCATGTCTCAGAGCTAGCTTGAAGGAATCTCTGAAACGGAAAAAGGAAAAATGTTGGAAGACAATAACAAAAAAATAAGATAAACAACACTCGTATGCAGAATAGCGTCATAAGGAATCACAGGTTTAAGGGGAACAACTAACCCACAGATAAATCTTAGTTTGGAAACAGGAAAATAAGGACATCAATTTTGGAGTAACTCAAAACTGGATAACAGGATTAGGGTAAAATCATACACTTACAGCAAATGACTGACAGAACTAGTGGAAACTGAGGGATCTGGACAGAGATATTCATCTGAATGCAGCTTCTAGCCCAAAGTCATTTGGACTGGGGTTCATCTCAGTTTGTTAAACTAAAGAAAAAAACTGCATTTTTTCATCATATTAAAGAGCAAGAATCAAATTTTGGAACTGTAATTGTTCAGCTACTGCCTCTCAAAAAGCCTTGAAAACATAAGCTGAGCCAGTAACTTTATACAGCCTTCAAAGTAGCTCCAAATCCAAACAATTTTTAAGAAAATAAATCAAAATTATTTCAGGGAAATGTAAATAATACTATGGAGGACAGAGACTCAGTTTTTCCCATTTTTGATGGTGTGAGGAAGGAATAGAAGAGACATCTAGGGAAATGAGAAATAAAACCAACAAAAATGCTGCAGTCAATCCTGGTAAACACTGTATTTTTAAAAATAGATTTAAAAGGGCAATGTGTTTTAACTACTTTACTATCTGAAGAGTTTTACTGCTGTAGCAACTAACCAGAGCCCAACAGTATTCCAGAGATGGGTTTTTTGGCAATAGGCTACATGTTACCCACATGTATTGAGAAATGCCTTAGACAGAAACTAGGTGTTTGTCAGAAAACAAGTCAGTTTTGATGCTAGCACAACTCACAGCCTGTAAACACACGGATACAGTCTTAAACACTAAGGCAGAACCTCTGATTCAGAAAGCCTTCAAGCCAGAGGGCTCGAAAGCTGGAGTACAGATGAGGAAAGTCACTACTTTGCTTGCCCTACTGCCACCCTCTTTCCTAGGCATCCACTATGGGCCGCTGTAAAAAAAGATGACTGGGTTCAGCAGACCTTTGGTTTACCCCTCAGAACGGCTTTTTAATGTTCTTTTTCCTTCCAATCAAAACAAAGCTTTATCAGTCATAAAGTACTCAGAACTGCGTGGGATGTCCCTGTGAGAAAGGCTGTGACCTCGGAAAACACATTGGATTTAACAGACTGCAAATTTAGTTCAACTTCACCTCATAACTCCCAGTGAACCTGAAAAAAAACATCAGAGCAACAGGCACCCTTGAATAACTTCTCCAGCTGCTCCTATTTGCAAATTAATAAAATTGTGAAGGTAACTGGCAGAAATTATGAATGCAGGTCACATGACTCATGAAGCCTCTTTAACAGAAAATATATCTAATTTTATTGACACTTTATATCATGTGTTGGAATTGCCATTTGACTAAGGAAATGTAAGTAAAAAGTAGGGAGGTTAATAGTTCTGTTCATTATATCATTCATATTCCATACTGATTTCTTAATCTTGTTTTAGTAAAATTTCTGAAAGTCAGATCCACAAAAAGGAGACATCTACCTTTGAAAAAGAAATGCAGTATAAGTCATAAGAATAGACAGCAAAATTATCTTTCATAGTATAAAGTTACATAAACACTAGTACAAATACATTATAAAAAGAAAATACAGAAGTTTACCCAAATTTGCTACAGAACTAGTGCAAATGTATGTGTCCAATACCAAAATTTCTTTATAGAGCTGGTTTTGCTTTTTTTACTTTTTTGTTCTTCTTAAATTGGGTTACAAACCCAACCATTATTTTTAACTGCAACCAAAAAGCGGTGGTGTTTCCAAGAACATGCCCTTCATGATTACAAGAGGACTATTTCACTGCGAGCAAAAACCAGGATCACATTCACACAAGCTGTAAGCTCTCCTGTGCCAACAGCAAAGTCCCTCCTATTTTGCAATCTGCCAAGCGGGCAGAGAGAGAAACAGCAATGAGTCTCTCCCCCTTGATAAATGCAGTGCCATCAAACTCTTTGTGGTCTTGTGCCAGGTGCTTGGAGAGCCAGAAAGAACTATTCTGTTCTGCAAAGCCACTGACAAGAGTAAAGGCAGCAGCTGTGTTTTGCAGCAGTGGGTCCCCAACCTCGTCTCTTCTAAAACAGAAAATGCAAATTAGGGTTAAATTCCTGGAATTCTGAACAGCTAATTTGATTTCTATAGTGGTTGTACTGCAGCAATTCCTGTCAAAATCTACTCAACTGGAGAGAAAAAAAAATAAAAAAAGAACAGAAGCAGGAGCTGTGCTGCTGGTTAGCTGATAAAGTGCATGCCAAACGTGGAGAGACTGTAATAAAAGTTTGTACCAAAAGCCTGTTTTAGGATCTAATATTTATGAAAACTTTAAATAAAATCAGAAATTTGAATCTAGTCCAGCCTAGAACGTGTACTTGCTATGAAACAAGATGATGAGTGGTTACCATCTCTGCGTAGGTACGGAACCCTACACAGAGCCAACACCTGAGAACGGCACATCACTTTGAACCCGTTCTCTACTGGTATATGCAAAATGCCTCTGCAAATGTAAAGGCAGGCATGACTGCAAGATCACGGTGCTGTCAGAGCAGAAGGCAGGGTGATCGTTAGATTCTTTGCCAGGACTCTGGATCACAGTATTCTGACATTAAACTAAGCTACAATCAAACAGTAAGGACAGACCAAAAGAAAAAAAAAAAATTCTGGTTCTCTGGGGCAACAGTTTTTAGCTTTCAGGGTCTTGCATCTTTCTGAGAGTAAAAAGTAGGCAGGAGGAAAGTGAAAAATAATTCTGTCCAGGAAGCAATACCGGCAAAGAAAAATTTTCATAAAGCTCAGGAAGTTCAATTAAATTAAACTGTCTTTAATAGACAGCGATAAAATAAATTTATGAGCAAATATTTCTGTGATACACATAAAAATAAGGCAAAACCAAACTTTCCTTCCCACTTTTAGGCTGGCTTCATTACAGAGTCTTGCTAATGGAGCAGAACCATCACAGCTGAGAGACTTTAAAAAGGGCCTTACTTCTGCTACTCTTGATAAATGCTGCTTTTAAAACCTCATATGCCATATATTATGGAATTTTTGTAAAATGGGAATGGAATCCGCCTTAGTAAAAACCTCTGATATTCCTTTCAAAATTTCATTTTATCCAGAGACATGTCCAGAATCCTGGGGAGAGGAAAGGAATGATAAAAACCCCAAACTTATTTCATGTTGGTCCTATTTCCAAGCTCCTCACATCTCCAGTTCAGCTTGAGACTGTCTTCTGTTCCCACAGACACACGCATGCACACACTTAAGAGTCCAGATGCCTGCCACCATCTGCATGCTCCATCTACCCCACTTATCCTCAAACCAGCACAACCCATCTCTCCCTCATTTCAGCCAGAATAAGCTTTCTCCTCACAGCCTCCTTTCTTTTCTCCTTTTCCTTCCTCCTTACAGCCTCAAGTTGCGTCAGGGGAAGTTTAGATTGGATATTGGGAAAAATTTCTTTACCGAAAGAGTGGTATTGGCACAGGCTGCCCAGGGAGGTGGTGGAGTCCCCATCCCTGGAGGTGTTCAAAAAACGTACAGATATGGTACTTCAGGACATCGTTTAGTAGGCATGGTGGTGATGGGTTGATGGCTGGACTTGATGATCTTAGAAGTCTTTTCCAACCTTAATGATTCTATGATTCTACGATTCATCCCTGCCAAAACTCCAGGAAAACACTAGGACTGAAGTGCTTACTGCCTTCCCGCCCCAGATTCAATGCCTCTTGCCATTCCAGCACAGTGAAGTCCATCTTGGATCTCAACTGGAATATGCTAAATACAGGTGAAACACTCCTGGACTTAGACCTTGCTGTGCTCCTTTAAGTCTCTACAAAGCACATAAACCAAAGCTGTTTCAGAAACTTGTATCTTTGCCAAGTTTGGGCAGTTTGCTCATAGGAGCATCATAAAGCACTCTTTAGGTCAGAGTAAGCCTTCTGTCTACCTTCACATTGCTACTTCAGAGCACAGATACAATGCATTTCCTCAACACAACAGTAATCTTATTTTTATATGTTTATAATATTCTATATTTATATTATTTTTCTTTTATATATTTTCTCCTTTATTAAAAGGAGGATGGCATTTACGTAAAAATGCAAAAACTCAAAACTCCAAATTGAAAAAACCCACCCAGCCGGGAGAGTTTCTGTCTGCCCCATTAAAACATGGTTGAGAGAGATGCAACTAAACAAAAGCTTCTTACAAAACATGTCAGAAAGCGTAAGCAGAGACAGCGTTATCTGGTCTATTTATAACTTGTAACAGAACGTCCGTTTCTTCCTCTTAGATGATGAAAACACATGTGAGCACACACACAAACCCGCACAGGCTGCCCACGGAAAACTGGGCGCTACATTTCTGACAGAACATCTCACAGACCATCAGAAGGGTAAGAGCAGATCATCAATCCCCCACTGACCGCACCAGCACATTCGTGAAATCTAGCCCCGCTCAACAGGCTATTTAAGCTTATGTTTAGTTTTAAGTAGCTCTATAAGTATAATTATGTTCAGAAAAACATTTAAGCTCAGCCTTAAGAGCAGACTGAAAAATAATGTCCAGGCCATTTGCTGAATCTGGGTCTTAAAATTCAACGGCTGAATCACAATACGTATTTTCTTTTCCTGGGGATGATAGCATGTGACATACTAAATTCACCTGTCTGAAGAAATGAATGCCAGCTTGCGCAGAGTCCCCTTACATTTACATTTCTGAAATGGTTTTAATTAGTGCAGAAATCCTGGTTCTGTATTTTTATTACCAATCCACTATAAAACCTCACAAGTAGAAATCTACACTGAAAAAGACACCAGGCATTAATATGCAGTTTTGAGGCACACTTCAATCACAGAAAAACGTCTCAAGCTACAGCATGAGAACCAGGGTTTGTTTTGCTACTGTAACGCACACTTCAGCAGCACTGACACACCCTGTTTTCCAGCTAAGTCTTGGCCTTACACCTCATGACCACTGAATCGGCTTCTTTCAGAAGTAAATTTATTTTAAAAACTACAATTGCTTCATATAACTATCACTACTGAAAACAAGCCAACTTCAGACCAGCGCTCCTGAGGAAGAGCCTCACAGATAAAACAGCATAGCAGACTAAAGAAGTCAAGCTAATCTCCAAGGAAGCAGATTCTCTGCTCATGTTTCCAGGAAGTAACTGCTAAAGCCATGCGTTCAGCAAAGCAACAAAAAAAAAACCCCACAAACAAAAAAAAGGTAAAATATTGCAAACATTATCTCCTAGTGATGGGAGTTGGTCTCTTCTGCCCTTACATATTTTTCTAGTCTCCTGCTGTTTTCAAAAAAGCTCTGCAAGACCAGTTGGAAAGCAAGCACAGCAAGCCAGTCCTACTTCTGAAACCTAGTCCTGCTCTTGGAAAGCCTCACTACTACAAATGTAAGTCATCAGGGACAATCTGTGAAATAAAGAAATATTCTACCAATGCATATGCTAATAAACTTGAAAGCACAGGTAATCTGATCAATTGCACAGTCATGACAACTTTTTTGTCTTTCTAGTAATTTTTTTTTAAAACAAATTTTCTAATTATTTATAGATTATTTCTTACTAATGTTTAAACCACAGCTGTCATACGTCATATTCAGTCACGAATGAACTGACACTATCTAGCTTTAATAGTCTTTTAGATGCCCAACTGTTCTCCATAATTTTCACTGACAATAACAATTTAGATGTGAGGCAGCCCAGAAATCTATAGAAATTTTTTCACAAACTTATCTGATGCTGCAAAAAAACCACTAGTTCTTTATATCTCATCATTTACATATCTGTTCAAGCCTTTTACACTGGAACTTTTAAGCCTACTTTCAGGCTACTTTTTCAAGACGGAAGTATGAAAAAAAGAGGGGCAAGGGCTGGTGAAGTAGGGTGTTTTATTTACATACCCAAGCAACACTTTCCCCTCTCTCCAGGCAAATTGCCATTTTTGTGTCTATCACTAGAAATTATACGTTCAGCAAGTTCTAGAAACACCTGCTGAAAGAAAAAATTCAAAATAAAAGAACTTATGATATCAGTCTTGTGCACAGACTTCCGACTGCAGCTTGGGAAAAAACAATTACCCTAATAATCTTGTCTTATAAACACAACATATTCTGTAACCCAAAATATTTTATGATACAGCACACTTGCAAAACTGTCTCTGTAAAAGTCTTTGTAAAACTATGACATACCCAAAGGAGCATTTCAGAACTGTCGCAAGACATGATCTTTCTCACATTTGTTTCACCCTGTAGTCAATTCAAAAGACATGAAAAAAGCACTGTAGGTGTACATTTGTCTTGGAGCTTCTAAGTATTTGCTAATGGTTCATTTTGCAGTAACCCAACAGCCTTGAAAGCAGCATGATAATGCACCCATCCCTCTGTTACCATTCGATAATCCTGAAATGGTTTGGCACAACCCTTATCTCAATTTATGGGTAGCGTTAATAGGAACTGGGGTAACAGTTGCCAAAAGCCAAATTAGCTAATGCTGAATGTAATGAACAGCAGAGCTTTGACCACGCTCTGAAATAAATTCCAGGTGAAAAGTGGAAAGAAGGATGCCCATGGAATTAAAACTGACAGTATGATTAATACCAAGCCACGTGAAGTACCTCTTAGCTGATTGCTAACATTACATATTGGCTCCCATTCTGACAGGTATAGTTTATTGTCAAAACGCCCTAATGTACCACCACATCAAGGAAGGAAAGAAAAAGTTTGCTATTTTGTATTAATCTACAAAACTTATACTTCTTTCCACCTTAAGCTATACATTTTTCTCTATAAAAAACAATGCAACTAAATTACAGCACATGTCATTGTGGTTATGCATTGTAGGGAATTCTGTTTTTCACAACTCAGAAATTCCCCCTCCGTTACACGACTGGATGACCTGGGATTAGTGAGGAGATACGAAGCACTGTTTCTGCCAGGGGTTTGAAACTACTCTAAGTCAGTCCAGTGCTAAACAGAAATTTTCACTTACTGTAGGCATCACAGGTTTTGAGAAGTCTTTGTTCCTGCTTCAACCAAACCTCATTTGTCCTAGTCCAAGCCAAAGTGGACAGGTATAAAACTCCCAGTTGAGTTTTGGACAGACTCAGCAAAGATACCAAAATGTACGCATACAAAAGTGAAACCACTACACTTTAATGAGCCTTACAGATGGTTTTCCCAAAACTGTATGTTGGTTCTGGAGACTGTGAGACAATTAGACTTGTCAGTCTGCCATTTTTCTTCAGTTTATACTAGGAGAAGGTAATGTTGCGTCTATATTAGAATTTAAACTATTTTAAGCACTGAAACTGATGTTTTTGCCTGTCACCTTGACAGGAAGTAACACATAGAGTAACCAAGGTTTACTTTTAAGAGCAAAGTCTCAGCCAGTTATTCTTCAAAGATGATATACACCTAAGTTTTTACCTTTAACCATGAATAAGAAGTTCTCCAACTGGATGCAACACGTTGTATTTACAGATATTTGCTTATTTTTTCTCACAACTACCTGGCTTTACATACAACTGTCTTATGATGCTTTCAAAGCTGATTCACAAGAACATTATTCCTACTGAAAAAGCTGTTCACCTCACAACACCAAGGTAAGAACTGCATCTGAATAAACACACTGAAAATGAAACATAGTATTTCACCACACTGCGAATGCATCTTCATTGAATTGTTCAAAATTTTAGTGTAATGCACAGCTTTATTCTGTGTATTCATCCTATTGTAAGTGGCATACTGCAAGTAAATTGTGTAGGACATGGCACATTTTTTATTCTAGGCCAAAAGGTGAATCATGCAATGCTAAATAATGAACAAAACGTCACAGCCATGACTCATCAGAGAAAAATAATGGTATTGCAATATATCACACTGTAAGCTGCAGATTAATTGTTGACTCTATTCCTGTGCAACTTTAATCAAAACAAGTTAACTGAAATGGGTACAATAAAACTAGCTAATCTGAAACAATTCTGTAGGGAAAAACTAAATTAACAACTTTCATACTGGAAACTCATCACCTGTATTTTTCCTGTAAAAACTAGAGGGTTTTTTTCATCAGAACTATGCAAAGTCAAATAATTCTTTGCTTTTCGATAAAGGTCAGAAGAAAAGCTTTCCATTCAGCTGGAATATTTTAATTAAACATTGCAGCAGGTGTTTGGATATGCTGCCAACTCCTGAAAAGCTTGCATAAAAACTGTATTTTTAAAAAAAAGAAAAAAAAAACCAAAACCTGTATATTCTCAAGCCGTCTTTATCTGTTTCTTCTGTGAATGGGTATTCACAAAATTGCATACAATTTTCTCTGTTTTGGAACACCAGTACCTGCCCTTGCTACGACCGAGTTCTTCCATCAGAGCTTTTGGAAGCTAGCCATGCAGTTCTCACATCAACTTTCATGGCCACAGCAGATCTCTGCAACAGAGCACAGCCCAGAGTTTAGCCTTAGCTGCTGACCGGTTTCAACTTGTTGGGAACATAACTGGTCTGCTCAAACTGGCAAAAAGAGAATCTTTGACTGTGGACCAAATTCAATTTTGAGACAAAATACTGCAGTTGATGCACATACCTTTGTAGGTCATATGCATGCAATCGAGTTTTTAGCAGTAACACACCTCCCAGCTTTAGCTCTCCATGCACTGACATAAAAGCAGCCTATGCAATGATTCCAGATTTGCTTAAGTTCTTAAGGAACACAAAGCCCATCAAAAGGTCCAGAGTCCAGAAGAGAGGTGGGAGGAAACAGAGTAGAAGAGAGGAAGAATAAGCTGTCTTCTCCACACCAGCAGTAAGTGACAGGTACCAAGTCTTTCTGTCAGCTGTGAACGTGAGTCAGAAAGTGAATCCCAACATAAAGACCAGCAAGCAATAACTCTCCTGTACACTGGGATACACACAGCTGCACCAGTGCAGTAGTGGTCTTCAAAACGAGACTCCCATCAGCATAATCCAATGATTACAGCTTGACAAATTCAGTGGGCATCTGGGACATCTCAAAAATCATCAAGTCTGAATCAGGAAGAGGTTCTCAACCGAATTCTGATGCATGAAGAGAAAGGAATACCAGCAAAAATTATAATACAGCAACAAAGACTGTTATTCATTTTGTGTTTTCTGAGACTTCGCAGTTCGGCCTTTGGAACTACAGGTAGAACAGAAAACCATCAGTTTAATCTCACCAGCGTAACAGCTTTGGCAACATGCAGTGAGCACAACTTCTTATGTCCCTACAAATAGCAAGGCTGAAAGAAAAAAAAAATAGCACTATTCACAGATTCAATTAGAATTGTAAGACCATTTGGGAGTCAACTTGCAGCAAGGGCTCAGCATCACTTTGTTGCTATGAAACATTATCACATAGGAATAATCAGACATAAAAACCTGCAGCTGACTCACTCTCTGGCTGAAATTGTCTCAGCTGAGAAGGCCACTTTCAATTTGAAATTAATCAAGTAGCAATTCTGAACATGGCGCTGAAAGATGCCTCAAGCATCTCAAATGGGCAATGCTGACATGTCAGACAAGATCTCGGACCAGTGACAAAATCTGAACAGGTCCTCAAGTAACTATAATGTAACATGCAAGCAGACAGGTGGGAAGCTGAGACTTTTCACCCATGAATCTCAACAGAGCTGACCAGTGCTATCACGGGAATCTGAAAAGTCCAAGGACTTAAGGAAGAAATCATCTGTACCTGTGACTGGTCTGCTACTCATAAAAAGAAGGGGTAACATGGTACCAAAAATGACTGTGTCTCAGCTTCAAAACTCATTTTGTGAATGAAGGAAGCCTGTGAAGAGGCATTAGCCTCACTACAGGGATAACTTCTAGCAGTAGTGGTTTGGCCCTGCTGTGAACCAGGAGGATGGCATTACAGAAGTATGCACCCTGCAGACCTTGAGGCTTCAACCGGTCCTGGGTCTGCACAGATAGACTGATGAAAAGCAAACATTTATTTCCTGAATCTGTGGACCATTTGTATTCATTCATTTTCCTCATGATCAGACTGAAAAGCGATTCTCTCTCTTCTTTGAGTTAAGGAAATGCTGGAAATTTAAGTATTCTACAGTCCCTTTCCTTCAGCTTCTAGATGAAGCAAAAAAGGCACTTCTTTTTGTGCTAAATGTGGGTAAGAAGAGTTCTTCAGGAAAAACGAGAGAAGCATACAGAGAAAGACGAAAGGATGCAAATGTACAGGACTGAGCAAGCCTGACACACCAGGGCCAGGCTGTTGCTGCAGACAGAGCATGCCTTGGCATCAGCTGCGATACACCAGACTGTCAGCATCATTGCCCTGAACAGCAACGCCAACCTGCTCACCATCCCCAAGAGCTGCTCCCTCCAAAAGCGACGAGACGACTCCAAGGGTGCAGAGGAAGATGCTGATCTTTAAAAACAGGCAGTCCTGATAAACCAATGTTATTTCTGTCTTAAGAAGATACCCATTTATAAAAGTGAGATTACTGAAGATCATAGCCCTTCAAATCTTGTATCTGAACACAGACTCCCTCAACAGTCACACCAATTTTAACCAGAAACAAACTAATAGCAGAGTGAACAGGCAAAACATGAACAAAATTTTTAGGGTTCAAAACGTTACTTTGCTGCAACCTTGGCTTTTCCCCTTAGAAGTCCTTTAAGGGCTGTTACTTGAGAGAAGAAATTCCTACAAGCTCTTGGCCCAGATTTTATCTTTTTCTTTTTTTATATCCTTGACCAAGTGTTCTCTGATAATCCAAACACACACATCCTTATGTATAATATTCCCCACATACTCAAAAAGGTAAAAAAAAAAAATACACATTGGGAGAACTTATTCTGGAATGTTTGAGGGATCTGTCAATATTTGAAATTGTGTGGGTTTCTGTGACATAACAATTAAAGGATTATCTTCTAACATAGTAAATTGCCACACAAAAATCCTAAAAGGTTAAAATCATGTCAGATAACAGGCTCATAAAATCAGTTTTGCTGCTTCACACTCTTTTCCTAACATCTCATCTAACATTTTTACTAGAAGAAATATCAGTTTGTCTCAAACATAGGAAAATTTTCTCAAACAGCATTCAAAAGTAAGACCTTCCAGCATGACATAAAAGTATTATGAGAAAAAAATTGAGTATATTTTTCCTTCAACCCAGAAGAACTTTACCTTTCTTTGGTAATACTGAATGGTTCTGGGTTAGACAAGACAACTTTGCTGTATACAGCAATTTAAAATCCATTTCTATGATGAATCATTTTAGCATCACAAATACCTAGCTCTCTCAAGCCAGAAACAATGTCTTCGCTAGTCAGCAGACATACAGGGTGAAATTACATTGTTTTGCTCACTTACAATGAGAACAAGCATATTACCCTGTCACCTCAAACCTGAAAAGCATCCACATCCTTTTCAAAATTATGCCAAACATAAACTAGAGAGGTACCAAACACTGAGCTGCTTCTGGTTTTATCCATGCAGGCAACGATTTTTTTTTATTGCCCACCTGATCTTTTAAAATCAGTTACAATGTCACAAACACTGTACCACTAAACACATTACACATCTATATCACTGTTATTTTATCCTGGTTCAGGTTTTTAGAAATTTGGAGGTTTTCCATTGCTGTTTTGTGGGGAAGGGACTTTGTTCTAAGCAACTGCATCTTTCCATGTTACATTTACTTGTTTTTGTCTAACTTCTCTCACACAGACAAAAAGGGTTAGTTAATAAGGTTCAAAACAAAAGCATTTGGGGACCACTGACATTCAAGATTCTTCTGAAGATGTAAGCCAGTCTTTAGCATCATTATTTTTCCAAGATGAACACTTAGACTTTGAAATGAGGTAAATTGTGAGAGTTTCTTTGACAACTTGGGTTGCCTGAAGCGAATACAAAACACGCTTTAGAATTCTAAAATAGAATTTCTAAAGGAAGGAATATCATTACAGAAAGGTTTACTTAATTTTACTGCTGTGAAACCAAGGGAGATACAACAGAGGTTAGTTTTACAACACAAACAAGATCCGGTGGCATTGATCAGAGACATGCTTTGTTACCCTGTTCTGTCAGGGGTTTGATTCCTTGATCTTATTAAAGACGTGCTTGGCTGTTAGTAGGGGTAATCTGTCTGACAATGCTTTGCTTTTGAGGGACACAAATTTCATTTATCCGTGGTTGGGTTAAAAGTTCACTTCTCTCTTTCTTTCCCTTCTTTTTATTCCCCACCATGACAGCAATTTTATCTTCACATGCTCTATTCAATTTTTTTGTCCTTTCTTTACTTTTTTAAAGCTGAAATTAAAATAAAGGTCAGCTGTATATATTTAAGTTCTCCTTCATACTTACAGAATATTGTCAAACTTGTTATCTCTAGGTGAACCTGCTGCTGCACAGTAAAACTAGTCTTTTGGGCACTGTCAGCAATGGGATATGCTTAACAGAGTGAATTACTGGGCTTCTCTGATGAATCTGGAACTTGCACAGCCAGTTCTCAGCATATTGCCTTTAAAAATGCACTCTAACGACTTTTGTTGTGGACCAAAGCTCCTAAGGTGCTATGCCTCCAGAGCCCTCAACTCTATAATCTGATGTGACGGTGAGAATACAGCCATTCACATAATTAATGTGCCACCTCTGCACAGACCACTCATTTGCATCCAACAGCAATCCTGGGCCATTCCAGACAGGAGACAGAAACAGTTTAGCATTTACGATTATTACAAGAATTATAAAGATTCAAGCATTAAGGAATTTCTATAAATAGGAAACCTAGAGTGATGGCTCACATTTTGTTTTGAAATGGTGTGTCTTCTCTTTCTAGACATTTGCCCAACAACAGCATTTAAAAAAAGGTTCATTTAAAACCACACAATTTTCTGAACATATAACGCTACTTGTAACATTACACATGGATCTGTTTTTCAGAACACGTACTTGTCTCTCAAATGAAAAGAATAAAGGGAAGACAACCATTATTTCCTTCAAATCTCATACATTTTTCTTTATATACAACATTCATAAACGTTTTCTGAAAGTAAGTCTGTTTAGACTGTGCCACTGGGAAGAAACTGGTATGAAGATCGGCAATCACTTGTTTTTTCCATAAGGCAATAAGGAGTTACAAAATCTGATTATGCCAATAAAAACTTCCAATTAAATATGAACGCTTAAAAATCATAATGCTGATCAAAGCTTTTAGTTGTTTTTAACGTTCTTTTTTCTTCTCATGCTATGAGACTATGGTCAATAGCTTCACACCTAACAGGTTAGAAATGCCAATCACGTCTGCTATCTGAAATGTGCGTGTTGTTACCCTCAGTCAATGATAGGTCTAGGAGAGACAACTGCACAAACTGCAGTACCTCTGTAGTGCACAGTATTTCTTCCTTATATGCAATTAGCAGCTTCCCACTGGACAATCTATTCTTCAGTGACCTGCATTAACTTCTGTTACAATTTTCTAAATAAAAGACCTTTACACGGAACAAAGTTACTTTACGAATTCTGCTTTCAAATAGTCACCTGCAAAGAAGAGCAACCCCTCTGAAAGTGCTTACAATTGAGCAATAATGTATTACAAAAACAAGGTTTTTAAATAGTCTGAAAGCATTTTGAAGAATACTAGCTTTGTTTTTATCTTTAATGACGGCCAACACAGTTTCCAATCATGAGGGGGTAGATTTGTGTTCCCTTGCTCACTAACTCTACTTCAGCTTAAATAGTGCAAACAGCCTTTGCTGCTTTAAGTCCATCAGCAGAGCATTCTTCCTGCACGGAAGAAAGCCATCTGAGAGCAGCAGCCTTCCCATCAAGTGTACGAAAAGTGCACAAGGGTGGGCCGTGTGCTGCATGAAGAAAAGTATGACTGACATAATACTCTAATCTGGTTCTGGGCAAGGCCATTTTAAAATCAGTCCAGCTAGATACCTGCATGTTTCTTGGTCGCAGTGATCACAGACTCATAGAATCATAGGCTGGAAAAGACCTCTAAGATCCTCAAGTCCAACTATCCACCCAACACCACCATGCCTACTAAACCATGTGCCAAAGTGCCACATCTACATGTTTTCTGAACACCTCCAGGGATGGGGACTCAGCCACCTCCCTGGGCAGCCTGTTCCAATGCCTGACCACTCTCTCAGTAAAGAAATTTTTCCTAATATCCAATCTAAACCTCCCCTGATGCAATTTGACGCCATTGCCTCTTGTCCTATCGCTAGTTACCTGGGAGAAGAGACCAACACCTCCTTTCAGGTAGTTGTAGAGAGCAAGAAGGTCCCCCCTCAGTCTCCTCTTCTCCAGATTAAACAGCCCCAGCTCCCTCAGCCGCTCCTCATAAGACTTGTTCTCCAGACCCCTCACCAGCCTCGTTGCCCTTCTCTGGACATGCTCCAGCACCTCAATGTCCTGTAGTGAGGGGCCCAAAACTGAACACAGCACTCGAGGTACGGCCTCACCAGTGCCGAGTACAGGGGGACAATCACGTCCCTACTCCTGCTGGCCACACCGTTCCTGATACAAGCCAGGATGCCCTTGGCTTTTTTGGCCACCTGGGCACACTGCTGGCTCATGTTCAGCCGGCTGTCAACCAACATCCTAAGATCCTTTTCCACCGGGCAGCTCTCCAGCCACCCCTCCCCAAGCCTGTAGCGTTGCACGAGGTTGTTGTGACTGAAGTGCAGGGCCTGGCATTTGGCCTTGTTGAACCTCATACAGCTGACCTTGGCCCATCGATCCAGTCTGTCCAGATCCCTCTGCAGAGCCTTCCTACCCTTGAGCAGATCGACACTCTCACCCAATGTGGTGTCATCTGTAAACTTCCTGAAGAAGCACTCAATCTCCTCATCCAGACCATTGATAAAGATTGCAGACAAGATCAGACCCAAAACTGAGCCCTGGGGGACACCACTCATAATCGGCCACCAGCTGGATTTAACTCCATTCTCACCACCTCTCTCTCTGCTCGTCCATTTAGCCAGTTCTTTATCCAGCAAAGTGTATGAGTTTGGAGATCATATCTTGAAAACCAGTTTCTGAGAAAGCATCAGCATTCTGTATTTTCTTTGGCACAACCAGCAGTGCTCTAGTTCTGAAAATCAGGCCAATGATACTTCTGTACCTATATGCAGATACTTTAAATCATATACCTGTATTTTAAAAGTTCTATCTTACTGTATTTACAGTTTATCCAAGTATTTGGGTGACTGTAACTGACAAGCACTACTCATAACTATCCTGAAATTAAAGATTAGACATACAAAGTTGGATCAAGACCTTTTTTTACTGAGCAAAAGTAAATAAAAATAATGTATGAGATTTTCTTTCATCTAAGATTAATTATCTAATAAATTGAGCATAGCCAAAGCTAGCAGATTACACATCCCTAGATGGCAAATCGTTCCATTCCAAACGAAGACCGGAACAACTCTGCAGGTGCCTATACATCCACCTTGCCCGTACAGTAGCCTAGGCAACTGCCTGCAGACAGATATTAGCTTTCGTGTTGTTAAAGGTTAGAGGAGACTTATGTTTTCCAATTTGTATAAATTTAAGAGTAAATGTCATAAAAATCTCACCAGTTGAACTCAGTGGGCAATAAGCAGAACAGTGCTTGAGTAGAAGAAATATTCCAAACCTTTTTTATGACAGTATGTTTCTGCAGAAAAGAATGGGTGCAGACAGAGATCTCACATTTTACAACAGATCCCTTTGGGACTCCATATAGCATTTATAATCATGTGTTCAATATTTTAGTAAGTAGGACTTCAGAAAATCTTTAACCTGTATATGAAATGGAGAATATTAGAGAAAATTTTGTGAACTGTTTTTGTATGGGTAAAGAATGTTGAGACTACAATATCGGAAAATATTTTAGGAAAGTCCTCACAAATGTTTTGATGTGTTCAGTCTCAATCATTTTAAAATTACTGTATTCTGATTAAAAATCACTGGATTATCAGGAGATAAATCTTTTTCTTAATTTATGGCTTCTGATGGGGAAAATAAAAGAAAAAAAAAAATCACACAAACCTATATCCTCACTAACTCAGACACCATTCTCAATAATACTAAATACACAAAGAAAAAAATCAGCTTGACATTTAAAGGTACAAACAGCTTTTTATTGTTGTTTTTGCAGAAAATGCTAATTCCACTCTTTACATCTGATCAAAAAACAAAGGTGCCTTATATCAGTCACTGAATGGAGGCAGTCCAACAGAATGTCCTGACAATTCCAGTGAAGAGTTACTTAAATCTGAATAAAGCACTAGGTCTTACAGTGCTATTCCACAGCAGGCAGATGGTGAAAACTAGTAACCCACCCTCTCTTAGGAATGAAAGGATAGTTAACAGCAACAGAAGGCCACGCAGATTAATCAGAAGCACTGTAAACTCAGTAACCTCATGGCTCCACTTGGCTAACCAGAGTAAAATTCAGCCTTTCTGCTCCTGACACTATCATAGTGATGTTAACTGGACACCAGTGGTTAACCGTGAAGTCTTTGTATGAATTCATATGTTATTTTAACAATTTCAGTCACAGATCTTTAAGCCAAGATCCTGGCTCACCGTCTGCTACATCCCAAACATTCGCGCATGCACCTCAAAAGAAGATCAGGAAGGATGCATCGTTTTCAAGCTTTCGAGATGAAATTATGAAACACTACTTCTTCATGTACAATAAAATTACTGATTTCATTCACTTTCCCAAAGTATAAAGACCACTTGGCTTGCTGGATCTCCCTCATCATCGCCCACCTATGTGGACTACTACTCTATTGCTGAGGAAATAGCTGTCTTTTCTTGATGAAAAGTAAACTTTAATCACACTAGTGTGAGTACCCCACCCCACCAGCAAACATCTCATCTTGGTTTTACTGGTTCAGCAGACCCTCAACTACATGGCAAAAACTCACTCAGATTACAGAAAAGCAAACACCCAGAAGTCCACCTTCACAGGACCAAGGCCCAGATAACAAGAAATTCATTCTAATTAGAAACAATGAAGAGACAAAGGAATTCAGGGTAAATGCGGAATTCTGAAATTGCAGATGAGGTGTTCAGAGACAATTTTCTTGTCAGATGTGGTCTGGGAATTCCAGATTAAAATAGATAACTTGCAGTGTCCCCACACACTTCCACCTATACTCCCTTTACTCTACCTACTCTGTGAGCTCCCACTGCAGACTAGTGCAGCCAAATGTGCTTGTAAGTGACACATTAAATTAGGGGTCTCACTCCTCTTCAGGAAATTTAGGTCAATTTACCACTAAAGTCCCCTGGCAATTAGTATTTTCATCATAGTATTTCCCATCAACAAGTCAAATATGAACATTTTAAGCTTCATTAGCTTTCAGCAATCCCAAATGCCAGTTTCTTGATTACCTACTAGGCTGTTGTATACGGCTCCATCTCTTAAGCTAGAAGAGGGATTATAGTATTACAAAATCACTTAGAACTTGCATCATAAAACAAACTATTCATACCATCTGTTATAAAAGAGTGAAATCGTTCTCCCTGCTCTACTGCTGAAAAAGAGATTGAGGTTAATCCATTTCCCCAGTACATGCTGTGCAGCAAATCAGAAGAGCAGGCTACATTAAAATGCTGAAATCTAAGGTTTCCCATTTCACGACAACTCTATATTATCTTTTCAAGAACCTGGATATACAACTACCCCAGCACATCAGTCTCATGTCCTAAGAATTATAGGACTTTTCTACTTCTTGAGACTGCAAATCACTTTTTTTTTTCCCCTAAACATTTGTATATTATTAGCTGTAACATTATTACCTCAGCACCCAGTTACTTCAGTTGCAGGATCCAGCCTTCGCGCAAGATGTTTAAGACGGTTATTTCAAGTGCTTCAGGTCAATAAACCAATACTACTGCACTCCTGTAAATGAGGCCAGGAGTTCTCCTGAGGTTTTACCAATAACTTCAGAAATATTAAATTATTCCTTTCATGCTCTTTGTCTTACCTAACACCACAGATTCCACTAAAAAAAAAAAATTTCATTGTGTTCTAGGAGACTCTATGCAAATAAAACTCTGAACATATCCAGCTGGAAAATGAAACTCCTTCTAAATTGCTATCTTATTTATTGTTTGCAAAATGCAACAATTAGAATTCAGAAATAAATGAATTTTCATATCAAAATTTAAACCAGCAAGCTCACTACACATATAATAAAATAGTTATAAATGGATGTATTTTCTTTGCCTATTTCATGATTTTCTTATGTAAATATTTTGACTGTGTTTAGGCCAAACTCCCTCCCCCTCCCATCACAGCTTAATTTCTGATAATGAGCACTGAGGTCATGAACACTGGATTAGAAAGCAACAGTAGGCTCTTTCTTACAAGAATGTGTTGTATTTGAGCTCAGACAAAAATATCTAAAACTATGCAAAGAAATGCAGAAGAACAAAATGAAGATAACAGGTAGAAATGTTGCCTACATTCAAGTTCAACACAGAGTTGAAATTATTTTTTGATCGTTCCAGTCAGGTGCTTTGGTGGACAGATACTATGATGGAGGAGGAAAAGAAGGGTCCTACAGTCCAAGCAAAGACATGTTCTGGGCTCAGGTCTCCTCATCCTTTTCCACAAAATTTGGAAATACTACGCATACTTTGCTTCTGTAAATAGAGCTCTTAGCTATTTTATATGATATTGCCAAGTTATTTATCATTTAGAATGTAAGATTCTTGGACGAAGAAAATTTATAAATGTGAGGAGAAAATGGAAAGATTTCGTGGGCCAAAAAGTTAAAAGAAAAAAGAAATCTACAATGCTGCATTAAATTATCAGAGGAAAGAAAGGCATTACAGCATTTAAGAAATGATTGAAGAATTCTAGTTAAGTTACTTGAAGACTTCAGTATGCATTTTTCAGTATGGTGAAAAAAAGTTAAGAGCTAATAAAAATATTTAAGTTTTCAATTATAGGCATAGAAAAAATGCAAGGTAAAGCTTAGAGAAATAACCATCTCATTCTCTCACCCACGCACAGTCCCCAACAGATAAATTTTTTTACATCTACCTACTCTTCCATAAGACAGTCAAATGTAACCACAGCCTTACCCATGTCACAGATGTATACAAGCATCACCAATATATATAAGCTACATGACCTATATATACTACATGACTTCAGTGCAAGCTTCAAGGGTATAAACATGCAGAAGGCATCTCCCCTTAAACAGTACAAAGCCACTTTAAAATCTTGCTCTTTACTATGACTGCCCACTCAGCTTGTCTACACACAGGTGGCTCTCACAGGAATACGAGCACGCCATCGGGTGATGATAAAATTCAGAGCTGTAATGCTGTTTACGGTGACGATACGTGAATCAAACCACGGCTTTATCCAAGTGTGACAGAATTCCTGTGAGACAGAAGGAGCTCGGTGAACCAGCGCACTGCTCTGATGAGTAAACACCTTTCTGTCTGTCCTAATCTCTACAATAAACACCAATCAATAATTCTAGGCTCTCTTCTTCATGCAGCATGACACATAACTCCGAAAAGATAACTGTGATTCTTCTGACAGAAAAAAAGATGATGTAAAACAAAAGGCTAATATCAGCCTTCCTGTAGGATCAAGCCAGAATGCTCCCATATTACTAATCAAAGTTTTTTCCAGCCTAAACTCACAACTGGCTACATACAAATTCTATCTTGAAAAATATTTTTGTTTTTATCCACCACACTTACTTAGTGTTGAACAAAGACCACTCAAGGCTAGAAAAGTAAATAAAATATCCAAGTACACACAGATTAAAACTATGCATATGTAACACACAATGACCTTCTGGTTTACCAGAACTGCAGCGATGTGCAGCATTCTGTCTTATTCACTGTGCTGCTTAGAAAGTGTTTTAATAAGGGAGTTTAATGAAGTTTAAAAAAAAACAGAATAGAATATTTTTACTTTAAAATCTACTGATCCTCCCAAGATTTCTGTACTGTACTGCTTGCTTTAACATCGAGAGGTCCCTTGCTAAACTTCTTAGACAATGCGGATGAGCATGTGAAGTATGTGTCTGTAATAAAACTTATCAGATAAGAAATCAATAACATACCAATCACATTATCACTGTTAAGAAGAAACAAATCAACAACAGTCAGTTTTTCCAGATCAAAGTTACCGTAAAATTTGCTAGAAATCAACTGTCTACTATGGCAGCAGTCTAGTAAGAGCTTTCAAACAATCCTACATGCCCAGCATACAGAACTATACTGCTCTAGCCTTTTAATTCTTTGATAAATGTAATTTAAGCTCTCACTGCAAGATTTTTGAAGCACTAACTTGTCATTTGAATACAGCTACAAGACATAATTATTTCCAAGGTAGTAGTTCAGACTTAGTCAGTGCTTAATGGTAAACAAGAAACTCCAAGATCTGGCTATGTGGTACCATCCCCTTTAATGATAAAGCGAAACATGTTCCCTCAGTAGCGACAAATCTTAACAAAAGAAATCATCGTAGGACAGCAGAGCAACTTCTGAACCCAGCTATAAATAAGTTACTGTAACCTGGATACCATAGCACTAACACATGTACAGTTTAAACCTTTTTTCCCCCTCTTTCCAAAAAAAAAAAAAAAAAAAAA
>Ga0065711_1003330_pt1 | contig 28579 bp, 20 predicted proteins | sample Hoacrofraction12_FD_59098 | JGI IMG/M metagenome (GOLD analysis project Ga0065711, IMG submission 59098) | Hoatzin crop microbial communities from Cojedes, Venezuela - Epithelial fraction 12 v2 (version 2) | ecosystem: Host-associated > Birds > Digestive system > Esophagus > Crop | place... | reverse complement strand
AGGGGTTGGAAGGGACCTCTGTGGGTCATCTAGTCCAACCCTCCTGCCGAAGCAGGGTCACCTACAGTAGGCTGTAGAGGACCTTGTCCAGGTGGGTCTTGAATATCTCCAGAGAAGGAGACTCCACAACATCCCTGGGCAGCCTGTCCAGGGCTGATCCCCTTGTCGACATCATTGATAAAGATATGAAACAAAACTGTCTCCAATACTGAGCCACGGGCAATAACACTTGTGACCGGCTGCCAGCTGGATTTAAATTCACTCACCACAACTCTTTAGGCTTAGCCATCCAACCAGTTTTTTACCCAGCAAAGCGTATGCCTGTTCAAGCCATGAGCAGCCAATTACTCCAGAAGAATGCTGTGGGAAATGGTGTCCAAGGCTTTATTAAGGTCTAGGTAGACAACTTCTGCAGCCTTTCCCTCATACACTAAGGGGGTCATCTTGTAGATAGAGATTGGGTTAGTCAAGCAGGACCTGATGGTCATAAACCCATGCTGACTGGGCCTGATCGCCTGGTTGTCCTGTGCTGTGTGATGGTGCTCAGCATGATCTGCTACATAACTTTCCCTGTCACTGAGGTCAGACTGACAGGCCTGTAGTTCCCTGGATCCTCCTTCTGGTTCTTCTTGTAGATGGACATCACATTTGCTAACCTGTAGTCAATCTGGACCTCCTTGGTTAGACAGGATTGCTGATAAGTGATGAAAAGTGGCTTGGGAAGCACTTCTGCCAGCTCTTTCAGTACCCTTGGGTGGATCTCACCTGGTCCATGCACTTGCGTGTGTCTAAGTGGTGTAGCTGATCACTAACCATTTCCTCTTGGATTAGTGGGTCTTCATTCAGCTCCCTGATGTTGTCTTCTAGCTCAGGGAGCTGTGTACACAGAGAACAACTGGTCTTACTATTACAGGCTGAGGCAAAGACACTAAGTACCTCAGCGTTTTCCTCATCCTTTCCCAGAAGCGCAAGAAGATCTAAAGCAGAGCCAGAAACTACTGCACAAACTTCTGCGTCTGTTGGTTGCGCTTAGCCTCTCCAGATACCAACCAACATTTCCTTGTATTTTCAGCCTGGAGCTGCTACGAACAGTCTCTACCTTTGTCCCTTGCACACGAAATGAGAAATATCAGGACACCTGTGGGTTGCCTGAGAAACCACGGAAGAGATCTCCGACAGACTCAGGCACACAATAATTGCACTGGTGAGAGGAGTCTGAAAGACAGGGCTACTGATTAGGCCAGTCTAGGGTAGGAGTCCTGATGAACCTGTGACCTTATATCAACTTGCGGACTTAATGGGGGAGAATGGAGCAAGAGAGAACTACAGGTCATGGCTTGGTGCAGATATGCAGAGGAGTCTCTGCCTATTAGACCACACATCCTTCCAGAACCTCAAATCAAGTATTATGCACCTCAGATTGTATCTATTCAACTTCAATCTCTCTCTGCTTCTCTATTGCAAATGAGAACAATAATATACCCCTCATCTCAAGAGCAGTGCTGTGAAAATAAAATTATGAACATTCATGAAACATTCATCTATTCATACCAAGGCTTAGAAATGTGGAATAAATGAGGCATGATGTCACACACTGAATAGCTAGAGGAAAATCCAACTGCCAGATAGCTGTTTGTGAGGTGAGCGTTATACACTGAATAAAGCAGTGTCCCATAGAATAACGGAGATATTTGACTACGTAATTACGCCTGTGGAATCATAGCACTATGGAACTGTGCATATGCAAAACTGAGGTTTCGACATTCTGTAGTGCTTGAGTTTGAGCCTTGACATTATTTATTCATTAATGTAGTTTGAGCGCAAGAAACATACATATGTGGGTGTATGTATCAATACAGATACACATATATGCATGTGCATATGGTACATAATAATGCTAACAACCTCATAAATTCAACATCTGGTTCTAATTAAACTGAAGGGTTTATATAAAGAGCAGTATGAAAACATGCAGCTGTAACCTGTTGACCTCTATTGATAAAAAAAATGTCTCTGTGAAACTGTGCTTCAACTTATCAAGGGACAGTCATTCATTTTTTCAAAGGTAATCCCTCACAAACCACTTATCCTCTCAAATCTCTACCTGCACACAGTGTTTGCATTAGGGACGTTGATTTATGGATTCCCACTCCTTGGACGGAGAGGCTGACTTCCTGTTGCCGTGGTTACTTGGATCTTGGTTCAAGGTTAAACTACTCCCAAATCAAAATCAGTGGCAGGCACAGCATCTAACAGCCAGGTTATTGACTACCCTAGGATGCTTAAAGGTCAAAGACCAAAGTGCTGCTTACTGCCTTTGGGGTGAGTCAATATTTTCAATATTTTTATTCTGTTTCTTCTGAAGAAGTAGTTGCTGCTCAATTACCACCTATCTGGGTAAAGCAAGGTCATACAAATCATTGAGGAAAATCTTACCCCTACAGAAGAGATACGAATGTAATGAAATACATCAAAGTCTACATGGCCCAATTGCAGCTCACCGCCAGTGAATCATAGGTTCAGCCATCTGTCTTTTGTTTTAGGCATTTGGTTTCTTCAGCCTACATCACTCACCTCACTGAAATTCTCATCTAAATTGAGGAAAGGGGGCAATTTATGGATCTGGAACCCCCACTAAGGAAGAACCATCAGGTTTCTTTCACAGATACCAAAATGCAAACAGAGACTTGGAGGCACTGTTGGAAACCCACAGAGGTGCAGCAATTTGCTCACAAGGCTGTGATTCATACTGCTGTAGTGGGACGTCTGTTCCTTGAGTGGATGGACCTGCTGGTGGACTATCATCACCTTTTGTTGGATTTTTTCTTCTCATTCAGGGTGCTCTGTTCAGAAGGCCTTATGTAGGAGAACCCCCCAGTTCCACCCGTCTTTGAATCAGGAGAAAATAAATCATCTGCAACACCATCACAGGGCCTCAGAGTTTAAAATTCACACACACCCCCTCGTGGTTCCAGTGTATTTTATCCTTTGCTGCTGTGCCAGAGAGAGAACAAGATGATGTGGATGGGTGGCCTGACTCAGACCTTATTTATCACCTCTCTGTTGATCTTTGTGCATTTCCTCCAAATTAGAGCCCGCTTCATCCCATGAAAGACCCAGACTTTAACTTCCCTGAGTCACACTGATAGCACAGACAACACTGCGTCCACATGCAAGTGAGCAGTGGGTGGCAATTCAGGGTGGAAATCAATCATTATTTGTTTAATGAGAAAGGGCAAAGGGAAAGGACAACTTCAAAAGCAAAAGCAGATATGAAGGAGATTATCAAGGACCTAAACCAATGATGGCATGATTATAAATAAATAATCATAATGATCATAAGTAAAAGGGTGAATCAGGAAAAGCACTATTCTAGTTCAGGGCAGACTGGCAGAAAGCCTGTGTATAACAGAATACAATACTGATGTGAAACTGGCCTTTTTCTTGAAGTTTTATGGGTCCCCTGATACTTTGGATAAAAACCTGGCATTATTCATTCACTGGCTAAGCAACATGTGAGCTCTGACTGGTAATTAATACATTAATTTTAAAGCCATAATCATTATTGTTTTTGTTATTAAGTACTTACATAAGAAGTAAAGTGGTCTAGCTCGATTGTACTAGGCTCTGAACAAGTGGATTAGTTAACTATCCTTGCTTTACTGCTAAATCATGCTCACTCTGCTTATAACATTTATCTGTTTTCTCTCATCTTGTATTTATATGGAAAGGTTCTTGGACAACATCCACCTTTCCTTCTTTAATTTGTTTGCAGAATCTAGCACAATGCGCACCCAGGCTGGATCTCTAAGTGCCAGTTCGAAAGAGATAATAAATGTTAATTTGCCATTGGAAAACAGAGAAAATTAGCAGATAAAAATTGATCTTGGTGAAGCTTCTGCTAGGGAAGATTTTTCTTTAGAGAGTTCATTGCATTGGATTTCTAACTCCCCACAGATTGCTGGAAATCAACAGCTGTAGTTAAATTGTTTATGCATCTGACCATTGTTACCGGAAAACTCTTATAGACGATTTTCCTCCCAGTTCTTTGCACAAAGTAGCTACGCAATGCAGCTGTGCAGGAATGCACATCTAAACATTAAGTTACCCATAGTATTTGCATTTTGATAACTCCTCCATTTTGAATAAAGAACCAGAAGAAACCTTGTATCTGGGTGAATCTCACCGTAAAGCTGATTTTAAACAGATCAGTCAAAAGTTTGGCGTTGCATCGTATTCCAGAAGGGAGAACTGAATTACTATGTGATAAATGTAGTTAAGGAAAGTAATTATTCTTCTTAAAGTAATATTATTACCTTTCTAACTTATGGAATTCATTTCCCTGGCTTCTATTTGACGTGTATTATCATTTAAAAGTAACTGTACATTCAATATACAGCACTGCTTTATTGCTTTAGGTCCTTTTATCTTCCTCCCTTTTCCACCACCACATCAGCAACTTTAAATTCCCCCTCTTTTATAAGGGATTTTCTATTCTGCGATGTGTCACCCTGAATAAAACCAAGGTCCTGTAGAATTAAAAAAAAAAAAAATTATTCTTATTGCTAATACACAAAAATTTAAGAGACAGAGACTGCTTTATTTCATTCCAGCTATTTTCCTACTTCTTTTTTTTTTTTTTTAATCAGGATAGCTTTAGAGAAAGAAAGGCAGAAACCAAGAAAACCATCATTAGATAGATCTTCTGATCTTTATCTGCAGTAGCACAGTCAGAAGAGCTAATGCTATGATGATAGCTTTGAAATCTCTTAGGAATTGGATAAAGAAAGTGATAGTGATGAACTCCCAGCTAATCACAANANGTAAGAGTGCTTATTTCTGCAGAATGATCAATTTCCAGATGTCCTGAGGCTTGTCTGATACAGTTGATTTACTCATTCTCCCTCACTTCACTAATAAAGCTCAAGTCCAACATCAGATTAGAGACAAGCCAGATTTCTTAAAGGGGCAGGAGGAGGGCTGGCATCATGGCACGAAAATGCTGAGAGACATACTAATCTCTTCTGCCTCCTCCTATAACCACCAAGCTGTCTTAAACAGCTGCCTTCCTCTGCTGAAATCATATGCTTTATCTGCTTTGGGTTAGTACAGTAATACAGACAATTAATTTGTTATCTTGTTAGTGGAAATTTAATGCAATGATCTAAAAGAACTCTTACATATTGTGATAAACTTTAGTGCCTCCAGGGCGCTTCTCTTCCATAGGACTCATTTCACATCCCATCCATTATGTAAATGAGATGTAGAAATAGTTTAGTTCCCCTAATGTATCTGTACACTGATGGATTGCACAAAGTCAGCCCGACTGAAACTAATGAGGTTAAATGCGTCTTGCCATTCCTTTCTACTTGGGTGAATCTCTGCGCCTGAGTTCAAGAAACACAGTGCAAGCCTTCCTCTTCACTTCTTTATGAAGATAATTGTGTTTCCTGACAGGGAGCACAGTGACAACTGCTGCATACCTGAAGCCTCACAAGGCATTACTTAAGCAAGCAGAGCAACTGCTGTTGCTATATACAGCTGTGGGGTTGTCTATGGAGGCTTCAGGTCATCTTCACCTCTGTGAACGAGGTCCCAGGACTGCATGGAAATGCAGGCTGCAGGAATCTGCAGCCTACAACGGCAAGCAATGTTTGAAAACAACATAGTGGTTAGCGTTGAAAGACGAAAGAACTAAGCCCGAGGAGGAAAGGGTAAGGAAATATCATTTTGCTCATCGTCAGGATGAGTCTCACATCACTGTTGCCCCTTCAGCTAAGAGAATGATCAGCTGCAATTCGAAATTTGAAATTTCAAAAGGCCAGTCTCCTGCCTGTTTCAAGCCTATAGTTGCAGTAACTCAGACTTCCTAGGAAGTGCAGTCCTAAGCCTTGCCTTTTGGTTTTATTTGGGATTGCTTTTTCCTGTACTGGTGCAGGAAGAATCACACATCCTCCATCTCATTCCCTTCCCTCCTCCTCTGCATTTGAATGGAGGGGACTAGAGTCAGGACATAGAGGAACAAAAAATGCGCAGCCTCGGTCATGGGAGATGAAGGGATGTGTGTCTGGAATTTCAGTCCTTTGTGTATTCAGATATGAAAATGGATTTAATGGAGCTGGTGGAGGCAGTTCATGTTCCAGGGCAGTACGGGACAGTAACCCAAGGGGCTGAAAGTGATGCTCATACACAGTCTCCTCCAGCCCCACTGCATGTTCTTCCCAGGCCCCCAGCCCTTCAAACAGAATTGGACCAGGATTTGAAAATGTCATGAAAGAAACCACCAAATTTTGTCATGCTAGGAAGTAATGAACATGTGAAACGAAGATTTCCAGTAGAAGTTGGTCAAAGCAGAAGAACATGTCAGTTATATGCCAGTGACAACAATCAATAAATTCAACAAAAGAAAAACTTGAGGCTTCAGTAGACTAATTTAGAGGCAAAGGCTCCAGGATCCCAGGCCCTGTGAACACAGATTTAAGACAAAGGGGCTTGCCAATGGGTTTGGAGTCAAAGGCTTTTCCTGCCCAGAGCCTGAAACTTTCAGTTGAGCAAAAAGTTACAGTTTACAGTTGTTGGAGACTGACAAAATCAAGGGAGACAGACAGAGACCAATGGTGTTTAAGAAACGAAATTTGCCATTAAATATCTCGGTGAATGAATCATTTAACACACAGTGATGAAGAACTAAATTCTCTTGCATAGAGGGAAGGAGGAAAGTTAAAATCTTTGAAGGAAGTGAAGTGAAAAAGAAGCATTTGAAGGAATGTTAGGTGGAAGAGAGAGCTAAAAAGCGCTTTTCTAAAGGCATTAAAACAATTATGTATGCTGAGGGGCAGAAATAAAAAGACATGCAACTAGGAGCAAGGAACTACCGAGAGCTGAGTAGTCACACTGAGATAAGCAGTCATAGTGGATGCAGCTATGCTCACTGGGGAGGAAGGAAATGGAAGATAGGATTTCTTTCTCAAGAACACAGCAGAGGAAAGATAGATGGGGAAATTTTAGACCGTAAGTAATGAGAAAAGTCAAGGGTGGTGTTTGGAGTTGTTGTTTTTCTTAACAACAGGGATGATCATTTTTAAATGTGGCAGATAGAGCTGATGTCCCCTAGGCAAATGGAGTTGGGAGAAGTTTGTATTTATCACAGATTAAATGGGGCACTGACAGCTTTGGTAGGAGAGTGCAGGCATGAAGCATGGGCAGAAGAATCAAGTTGCTAGCGGGGGAGGGATGAATGAGGCACAAGGACTGGGTTGCTGTAGTGATGGAGTAATTTTTCAGGTGCATCCAGTGTACAAGAAGTGATGATATCTAAGAGACGTTAGCAAAATAATTAGCAAAAGTCTAGCTGAACAAGTTCGACTAAGAGACCTCCGCTGAGAAAAAACAGTGCAATATTCCTCCAGAAACAGTAAGGCTTCATTCTTCCTGAGTATGCATTCAGCAATAGACAGTTGATATTTTTTTTATTTCTAAGTGAAATATTATATTTGCATTACACCAGTTTAAGCAGTCCTGTGGTGATGTCGTGTACAAAAAGTAAACAGCAACAGGCATGCTGCTTGAACCCAGCTACCGATAGTGTTACACCAAAGGAAAATGACAACAAGGTGGGTACCTCCACCATCTGACTTGGTCCGGTAATATCTGAACTGGTGTCTAGAGGGGTCCACACCTTTCTACTCACTGCAGATTCAAGCGAAGATGGCTAAGCTGTGGAGGCACTTGGGGACAGGTGGGATGAGGATGGGCTGAAAGTCACAGAGCTGATAAGAGCATGCAAGAGTGCTGACTTCTAAGTTAGTTTTCTCCCTACTGGGCAGCCTAGTCATTTCATTTTTCTTCTTTATCTATAATAAGCTATTCCCCAGTTCATACAATGAGAAATACTCTGAGTATGACACACATTTGAAGTAAAACCTCAGCACTTAATAGATGTCCCTATATACCTTGCAATCTAGGAAACTATAACAGTAGAGCTTTTATTTTTAGAAGGTTTTGTGCTGGCTTTGTTTTAATATCTGAGTCCATTCATCCCACTTTAATGCTTATTTATCACTAAAATGAGTGCTTGCTTTATCAGCACCAGAGATGAAAAATAATGCACACTGGGAGTGCATGTATCGTTCTTCTCTCTCATTTTCTGTATTTCAGATCAATAGATATGGGGTATTATTTTTTACTTTTCATTCTGAAAACAACAGTAATTGACTGCAATGTGAAAATTTAAGTCTATTTAAACAGTTGCATAGGTAAGATTGTAAGTGTTATTGCCAATTAACCTCAGCAAGAAAGAAGTTTAACAGTTAGGTAGCATTATGGTGTATAGGACTTTAATTGTTGCCCTACTCTAGTGGCATTCTGAAAATAACTAAAATAGTCAAAAATTATCAAATATGGTACACTGTTTGGCTTTACCAGCTTGGTATTACTGCGAATGGAGAAAAAACAGACAGATCCAGAAATCAGGAGTTTTCCTGTAGTTCTTCCTTTCTCTTGTACCCTATTAAAAACCTTAGTCATACACCATTGCTCTGATACGAACTTCAGTGTAAAATCTTTGGTTTTACTTTTATTTTCAAATGAAAATTCTGAAGAAAATACTTAATTGAGAGTAGTTTTCAACAAAATCCATGCTGGAGACTGCTTCTTATAAAATTGTGAGAAGGATGGCAGTGAGACCAAATGTAATAAGGTCAGGGACAGCCTCCATGGAGCACAGATACAAGAAGGGATCCGACTGATGAAGAAGAGGTTAAAGAGGTGAAGAGTGCAAAGTGGAATGAAATAGGGAAATAGATGGAAATAGGAGACAAGTAATAGATTGGAAAGAAGGAGGGAAGTCATTTATTACAGACATGTGTGAAAAGAAGATTGACAAGAACCAGATTAAAGAGCATACTGGGAAAACTCTAAATGCTCTTAACCGCTGACATTTGGAGTTACGCTATCAACTTGAATGCTGCACATCTACGCTTTAGCCAGGCTAAATTTCCAGAGTGCTTTTCTGCATGGCTTTGGTGCAAGGCTGTCTTCAGTTTTCACATTTACTAGAGCCAAAGCAGGATATTTTAGGTTCTTCAACCAATGAACTGCTCTCCCCATAGCCTTGTAGGCTTATTTTATATCACCAGGCAGACAAAATACAAAAATTAACAGTGGCAGAATCCGCTGAAATTCTGACCCTGACTGAGATTTTGGTCAGGCCATCAAACTATGGAAAAAACAAAGAACTTCATTAAACTGCCAAGCACAGGCTCTCCAACCTGTATGTTTGAAATTAAGTTGGTAGCGTACATTATTTGAACAGCACTCCATGTTCCAGTACAGATTTGCCCAAGGACAGAGCCCAGTTTCAGACAATTAATTGCAAAAGCTGACCCTGGAAGGTTTGCAGAAAAACTAGAACTCTAGGAGGAAGAAGCCTAAAAGTATTTTATTTCGTAGTTTGGGCTTCAAAAAGCACTCAGGCCTAGTTTTCTTGTACTGGGAATACTGCCCCGTAAAACAGGTGAATCATATTCAATATTTTGAATTTTGTCTTTGAGAAAAAATTTTCATTTTTTTACTTACACCCTCCTGATGGTAGATTTTTTTAATAACTAACAGAATAGAGGGTTCACCTCATGTAACTTTAGGTGACCATAACCTGAGTGTCTACATGAGAGATATGTGTCTAAGCTGCCATGGCAAGCAACATAGATCAAATTAATACAGTCCTAAGAGTAGAGTGGGTGTTTAATCTCAAAAAGTGGGGTCTAGTTTAGTCCAAGATTAATTACTTTCCAGGCTCCATTGGCTAAACTTTCACTGACTGTAATGAACGCTGAGAAACCTCACATACCGATTTTATGCTGTAGACACCCAGACTTGGGAGAGAGGATCCATCCTCCCCCAGAAGCTCTGTGGCCAAATAACCTCTCAGGTTTAAAATCCTCCTACTCAAGTGGAGAGCCTCGAGTGTTGATGGTGCATCCCTGGGCCAGAAGTCTAAGCTCAATACAGGCACCTGGTTGTATTCGAAATGCCCTGAGGTATTTGAAACATCTGAGGGAGGCTGGCAGATATGATAAAGGGCTTCAGGCAAGACCTCTGCCCTTCTGCAAGAGCAGCTGGAGGCCAGGCAGGATATCCTAGGTATCTCAAATGACAGTTGACAACTATGTGTGGGCAAATGAATCAAGCCCTAAGCCTTCATTTTCGCTTGTCCCAAAGTCTCTTGTGGGTGGGGAAATCTCATCATTGTAAATACCTGCTTGTCACCAATGAAGGAGCAGCACAAACATGCTATGTCTACTCTTCCCTGAGTGGAAGGAAAACAGCTTCAGTACGATGCAGCAAAGTATATCTGCAGTAAATTTAACACGGTGGAAATTTCCTGTGATCCTTTCAGATGGATTTGTTGCCCAGGAAGAAAATCAGAATTTTTTTTTTCTGTCCCAGGACAAGGGTCTTTTGGTTGACATTATAAAGAAGTGAGTATATTTTTTTTCTTTCACTTAGTAAACAGACCATTAAAAAAATTAATAACAAAAAAATAAAACCAGCAACGTAGCAATTCAAAATTTCAGGTGAGAGAAAAACACAGTAACTTACAGGACACAGCTCTACAATTGCTAGTATGTACAGAAGGAATCAATGAAATAAATATAGCATATTGAATAGTTATGAGAACAAACCATCCCAAGTGCATAATTATCTTCATGTGTTTGAAACTAACTCAAAATGAAGAGGGCAAAATGTCTCAGAATGATTATACAGCTAACTAAGTTTAACATTTCCTCTCCCATCTTGTTTATCCATTCTTCATTGTTCATTTAGTGATGGGAAAAGGCTCTGGAATCAAAACTGTCATGATGGTTTACACACATATATCACTCCAGCTCAACCTCTCAAAAAAGCGTCTAAAGGCAGCCCTAGTTATGGTTCAGTCTTAAGCTGGGTTTCTCCACAAGAATTTCTCTCCTTCCCACAAACATAAGAGACTTTTCATCTAGAGATGCGAATCCTCTGAGACAGGAAACCCCCCCCACCAAATGCCAAAGACACATCAGTAAAGTATCTTCAGTAATGAAGATTAACCATTTCAATGAATAAAAAAGAATGTTTAGCAACTGCTGGGTGTTTTCAGGGCTTGCTGTGCTATTTCTGTATAGCTGCATGGGTGTTTCTCATTCCAGGAGTTAAAGGGAAAAAATAGTGTCCTGTTTTTTTAAATGATCTGGAACCACTTGCCATGTGACTTCTAAAGTGTTTAGCACAGTCTTACAAAAACGTCGTGAAAATTTATCAGCCTAGTCCCCAAATCCACTTGCCTGCCTTGTATCATCAGTCCTCATGCTAATGAAAATACTAATGACATTTCAATTACAGTTCAAGAGAAATGAACTGTTTCAACTGAAAAGAAAAAAAAATTAAAATTTTGTACAAAGAGTATATCATTCTCCTTTTTTATTATTGTTAATTAGATGAAGCATTTGACTTTGATGAAGGCTGGGGACCCACTGTACAAGTCACAGTAGACATAAAAAGTGAGAAACAGGCCACATCGCTAAACAGAGAAAGGAAACAAATGAGATAAGAACAAGAAATGGAGTGGGAAACTGAAACACTCATAATGTTTTCAAGTCACTCAATGAACTCTAAGTGAAGTCATTTTAGGATTTTAGATGATCAATAGAGAGAAGAACACATCTCCAGAGGTGAACTCACTCTGCCTGGGCTAGATCCCCATGCTTGGGTATGATTAACTGCCCCCAAATTTACACACATGGGCTACCTCAGACCCAGACATCAACTTTTCAGAAGTCCAAGCATGGCCATATGAATCACAGGCAAAGCATGTCCCTGCCACCACACAGCAGGTCAGCGAGGGATGCAACTTCACTCTCCTGGTCCCCAAACCAGTTCCCCATCATAGCTGCTGTCTTGGGATTATTGGTAGGATGGGTGCAAGCAGTGCACCTCTGGAGTACACAGGCTGCAGAAACAGGTGGTTGAGCTTCCCAGGTGGCACTTGTACTGCCATGAAGGAGCTGGACAAGAGGCCCCCAGCAGATGAAGGTGTCAGTAGGTGGTGCTGATGACCAAGAGGTGCAAGCATCAGTGCACCTTGATCTTGTGCAGTACCTGTTCCCTCCTGCAGTTCACATTTTGCCTGAAGATCACACACATTCATGACATCATCTTCACAGACTGGCAATGTCTAGTGCAAGTTTTGCCTGTTATGTTGGTCGTTGCTGTCTTTAAAGCCACAAATTTTTTCACTTTATTTTCTCCTCTGTCATGTTGAAGAACAAGAGTGAGAGAGCAGCCGGGTGGGTGTCTGACCACTGACGAAGATCAACCCATGACAGTAGGGAACAGGGAGAAGGTGCCCTTAGAGTGTCTTGCGATGGATGTATGTGGGTGTCGCAGTCTTACAAAGAAGAAGCTGTGGCAAGAACCTGGGACTGGTGTGGGACAGCAAGGAGGGGCCCTTGCTCCCAGGCATGCTCCCTGCTGTGTGGCTTGGCAATAGAATCATAGTATCATTTAGGTTGGAAAAGATGTTTCAGATCATAAGAGTCCAAAGGTTAACCTAGCACTGCCAAACCCACAACTAAACCATGTCTCTAAGCGCCGCATCTGCACATCTTTCAAATACCTCCAGAGTTGGTGACTCAACCATTTCCCTGCTCAGCCTCTTCCAATGCTTGATAACCCGTTTGGTGAAGAAACTTTTCCTAATATCCAATCTAAACCTCCCCTGGTGCAGTGTGAGGCCATTTCCTATTGTCCTATCACTTGATAATGGGGAAAAGAGACCGACACCCAGCTCGCTACAACCACCAGCACTAAAGTAGCTTCCTGCACCTGTGGGTGAATAGACTTGACAACCCAAGGGATGTTTGGCAGGTCTGATCCTAAGGCAAACACTACGCATCTTGGAAATTTTGGAAACTTTTCAGCAAAAAGGTGAAGGGATTAATGCAATGTCTTTCCTTTAAAAAAATAAAGAAAAGAAAAACAAAAAAGTGACCCCGCAAAGCCACGAAAGTTCACATGTTCCAATCTGCTCTGCCATGAAACCAGAACAAATAGGCTGCGGCACAGTTTTGAGAGTCGATTATAAAACACCCCATCAGAACACAAACATCCCACATCGACAAAGTAATCTCTATGGATCTCAGTGGGCCTGACCTGCTACTGCCCTCTTCCTTGTATAGTCATGAATACAAATGCAAGGTGAATGCTGGCTGCCTTCTGTTCTGGTGACATTTTACACCCATGTTACTGATGTCAACAACTGCATGAGGGAGCAGAGAATCAAACTCGGGATAACCACTTGCAAAAAATAGAAGAGCAAGCTGAAGGCATGTTTCCAAGGAGTTTATGTATTTCAGATCTGAAGCTTACATGACTAAGTTGATCCCTTCTGCACTCCCACATTTACGTAGGGAAGAGCCTTGTGCTTCACGTTGCACTATAATTCACTGAACAGACGCTGCCCTATCTCAGCGGGAGAGCTATTCTCCATTCCTGCCATCTCACTTCCTGAGTACTAAATCAGTGCAGAGAAATACATCCCCAGCAAAACTATTTAGAAAATTTTGGAGATCAAAGCCTGCAAGCTTTGTCTCTGGTATGCAATGGAAGAAAAATTATGACTTGTGTCTCATTTTGTTCAAATGGTCCTCTCTTTTTTTAAGCAAACAAACAAATAAACAGCAAATGCCCTATTCCCACCTGGCATCAGTACAATGTTATGTTTGGGGCTTTAATAGCGTAAAAGTCAAACCATTCAAAATGATGGGTCCCGTAGCAAATGTAACACGGTCCCAAGGGTACCGACGTAGTGTATGGTACTGCTGCATGTGGTATTAACTTTTATGCCTTCATCTATATATGCAATGTGGCTCTTTTATAGTTGCTCTGGGAACCACTATGTTTACATAAATTTTAATTTCCTGTCTTTTGTTTGTTCTCTTTATCATCTTTCTAAAACAAAATTTTCCTTGCGAATTTTAGTGCTCAACCAATTATCCGCAGATGGAGACACAGGAGAATCGACATCCTCTGATTTTTCCATGTGGCCCTGGCACTACGCCTCTACTTCAGTTTGGACCCGTTAGAAACTGCGGAACTCCAGCAGGGGCACGGTGTTTCTACCAGAGCAGGCCTGTTCCCACGGCTCGTGGCAATTTTGATCCGCTGTCTCCTGGGATCTGGCCAAAACCTTCCTGCTGAGTTGACATTCGCCATGTTTACTATATCATAACTCATCTTTTTCTTTTTCTTTTTCCTTTTAAACACACACAGCTTTTGAACTGAACGAATCTGGTGGTTGACTTCATATAACCATGCTTGAGTTACACGCCTTTATATTTTGGTGCAAAAGTCCTTTGCCACCTGCTCTGATAACTAAAACAAGGTGTTTACAGCTGCTTGAAATACAGTTTTTGTTCGAGCTTGCAAAACTAGTGCTTTACTCAGCAGAGATCCAATGGCACCTTGTTACAAAATATCACCACAAAAGATTGAGGCCTTAGAGATATCGCACAGAAAAAAAATATTCCGTGATGGTCCAGCTACAGACTAATGCAGTGATCTTCATGAACAGCTAATTAAAATACATTGTTGACAGAACCAAACCTTGCTTGTTTTTTAGGGAAACAAAGAACAACAGATAAAGCCAAATTATAATAGGTCGATGCAGCAAATCCTAGAAAAATACAGCCGTTCTCGGCAGCTGTGGTAGGCATCCTTCCTCTTCTTGAATAATAAAGGCTTTTGCTAATTTTAACCGGAGCTGAATCTGAAAAACCTGCAGTCGCGTGTGACTCAGAGAGCCCCAAGGGAACGGGAGGCGTGGGGAGATATGTGAGTGTGTGCGTGTGTGTACGTCTGTGTGTATAATCTAACAGTGCCCAGAGCTTTTGAGATCCTGGACCACTTCAATCGCACAGGCCAGATTCATTAAAAACCCTGGCTACATTCCAGCAGTTAAAATTGAAGCAGCATATTTATTGCATTTTGCTCAAATAAATCTGAAAACGTGTGAATCATATTCCTTGGAGAGACAGGGAGAAGAAGTAAACAGTCTCAGGCTCACACTTAGAAGCAGGGTATGACGAAGAACAAAGACGCAGGAGGGTCATCGTCGCAGGGCACTGCAGGATGCTTGTCAAGCCGGAGGGTTTGGGAGGCTGAGGGCTCTGCCGCCATTTTCTCCACCGCTGCTATTCTGGCCTCAGATAGCATGTTTAGTTTTCTCTATTTTATTTATACCCGTGCACACACACAAGCGCGTGTATATTTTAAAGAGCTTCTTAGCTTATGCAACTCCACTCTGCAGCTCTCTGTGGTTTTCCAGATGCTGTTCATGACGCTGGCACCTCACCCCAATCGCAGCTGCATTCAGCTGGGATTCAATTACAGCCTGTCTTGCAAAGGCAGATTGGTTTCTCAAAGATAACATATTTTGGGGAGGGACTTTATTTTTTTTCCTCCCAAAAAGCAATTTTTGTGAAGAAAGGATAGGCATGACTTGCAGCTTGATCTTGTCAGGTGCTGAATGCCTCCAGACAGGTCCTTAGCACCCTTGATATTGTTTTACTTCAGCACTTTGTAGAGAGCACACAGCACCCCACAGGGTTCAATTCTGTGAGATTAAAGTGCTGGCAGTGAAGGCTCCAAGCCTGCTGCTCCTGTGGGGAAACTATCAGAAATGGTACGTTATGTTGATAACCAGTTTTCTCATGACTGATTTTGTGAACAGGGATTGGCTTAAAATTAGCAAACCTAGTCATCAATTTTTTGGGGGTAGATTTTTTAGGAAAGGAGGGTAGATAGCTGTTGCAAAACAAGGAGGTGACTGAACTGTCCTCCAAGGCTTTCTCCGCGCCCTGGACCTTCTTCTTCCTTGGCCAATGTGTAGCTCTTCGCAGGGTGATGCTGCACAGAGAGAAGTCCCATGGCTTGGCTGGCTGGGATGCAGGCAGCACAGGAGGTGAAGAGCTGGATGTGGCTACCCTACGGGCAGGCTCGGAGAGAAGGGACAGGTCTGCAGGGCTGTGATGGACTCTGAGAGACTGGTGTTGGGACCAAGAGCAGCACAAGCGCTGGAAGGATGACAGGTTTTGAGCTTCCAGTCCTTGTTTTCACTTAACCACATTTTCCTATTCAATTATCGGTTGCACTAATGAACGCAAATTAACAATGTTGTTACTTCTTTCCAGCTGTGGATGGTGCTCAGAGAAGCTTAGCACAGTACTAGGACTCGGGACACAGATGCGCTGCTTCTAAAGCATCTTGAGAAATCAAACAGAGCGAAGTCACACATCACACACCTCATACGCACATAATACATACATTTCTGATATTAGGCAACAAAATAAGCTGCCTGACTTTTGGGGATGGTGATTGCCCATGGTGTTTGGTGAAATCCTCAGGAACAGCCAATAGATGGTACCTTGGCAACCCAGGTGATAAAACACGGAGTTTTGGTGACTAATATCTTAAAGCCACTTTGGCAAGTGCTGGTCTACAGTCCCCTGCCTCAGTTTCTCCTATCCATAATAGGAGCAGAACACTTCTTGTCTGAACTATGGGGCTGGCAAAAATAGTGAGTAATATGAAGATAAAAAAAAATTGCTTGTTCCAAAGAAGATATGGTACTTATTAAATGAAAGCATGCTGAGGCTGTTTGCTCTTTTTTTGATTGGACAGGGAGACAATAAGAACCTTTTTTATTACTTGTGTGCAGCTCTAGCTTTCCTCAGTCCTTCTATCGGTGATTTATATGCATGCCGTTAAATCCAACTGCCCTTTTCAGAGACTTACTGAAGTCTCCTAGTTGCAGGGGAAGCAGCTTTAGCACAAAGAGAACAGACCCAGGAAAGAAAACTGCATGGCTTTGATGGAGCCATTTCTTCAGATTAATGAAGACCGGACAGGTAAGGCAGACAAAGCAGCAATGAGGGCAGCACAGGCATGGTGCAGCAGCAGCCTCAGTCTGTGTCCTCCTTGTGTCTCTGAAGGGCTGACAGAGCACTGCGCTTTCACAGCTCTCTCCCTGCCTGTTTGACATATTTAGCTGCAGTGAGAAAGCTTGCAGGGGCCACGAAGAAACCATCTGCATTAGAGAGGCGTAAAAATGGCTTGCAGCTGAGAGCAGCTTGGCACAGCTTCTACAAGCCCACCCGGGAAGTCACTTCTGCTGGGTCCCATGGCCCCGGGCACAGGTAGCGAGGTGGACCTGGGTTTTACTTTGCAAAACTTCACTGATCAGGGTTTGGCTTTGGAAAACAGCATCCACTGGTGGTTCAGACTGAGCTCCTGTTTAATCTGAATTCTAATTTTTAATAGTAGGTTTGCATGTGTCTCATAGTGCCTTTTGCTTGAGCAGTGCAAAACATTTATACATATTTATTAAGAAATGTGGCTACTGAGAACCCCTGGAAGTGAGAAACATGGTCCTTATTTCTAGTGAGTGAAACTAAGCAATCCCATTGATTTTGTATCACGATTTCTCTTGAGTTTCAGTGGGGAGGCATGCACTGTATCCAAAAGCAGACTTTCTGTATTAGTAGTATCTGTATGGGCATTTCAGATAACAACAGTCTTTAATTCCCCAAATAATGTTTCCTTTTCTAATTAGTCAATTGAAGACACAAAGAGTAATTGAAGGTCCATTCATTTGGTCCTAGGGGAACATCCCCATCATAGCAGTGTGATGTTGACATGAGACGGTAGCAAAAGGACTGGGAAGTAAATGAGGGATTTGAGCCACAGAGGAAGACAACACTACAGACTTTCAACATCCCTGGCCTTCCTGATGTGTAATGCAAGAAACAGCCATTAATAATTATTTTAACGACCTGATCCTCAAGTACACTAAATAAAATATAGCACAAAGGAGCAAAAGGGAACATGTCTACCCTTCCTGTGCTAGGCACCTAAAGCCTGTACCTCTCCTTTTCCTGTATCTGTACAGCTGTACTGGCATATTTATAAAATAAAATAAAATAAAATAAAATAAAATAAAATAAAATAAAATAAAATAAAATAAAATAAAATAAAATAAAAATAAAATAAAATAAAATAAAAATTAATTCATCAGTTTGATGCATGTATATTTAGTTGAAAAGTTTCTACTAAATGGAGGGAGGGTTGTGAAGCTAAATCTCTGTGTGTGACATCAAAGATCTGGCTACAGAAATGTATTTATTAAGTCTAAGCAGGACATTAGTGAACACAGTTTAAAAATAAAAGAATGGATCTCGAAAGGCAGTGCCAGGTCTCTGCTAATTCCCTCCTCCCTCATCAAATACATTTTCCTTTGAGGAAAAATAAAAGCCTGCAGATCATTTGTGTAGCACATTATTTGCCGCCTGCAAATAGAAACCGGCGTGTTACAGGCCTCCGAAAAATGCAGTTTGTAACTGTAAGACCAACTGATCCTCAACTGTGGTGGCACTTTGTGGCCCCCACATGCAAACAATCATCTGTTGATTCCCAAGGCCTCCAGCTTCAAACCCACTCTTGTTTTCAAGAGGCATCCAGTTGCAGGCAAGGCACTGTCCTTGCTAATTCTCCCTGCCCGGAGGCTGCTCGGTATTTCTGCTGCTCGCTTGAAGTGTTGTCAAAATAACGACGGCTTGAAAGCAGAATTATTGGATGTTAGTTTTTCGCTGTTTTGGCGTAGAGGCAATGAACTCATAGTCTTACAAATGGGCTTTTATTACTGCCCTCTTCACACCTCTGCCAGAAAGGATATTGAGGAATATGATATGGTAAATATGGAGCACTGAGAGGAGGGATGGAGTAGATCAGCCACCACTGCAGTGTTTCCCAGGGCAAATTTCAGTGAATCAAAGGCCATTGAGGAAAGCTGCTTATGCCTCTGTGTTCTGTATAAGCACATTACTGTATGTACACCACAAACAAATCTTCTTTATGGACTACAGGGAAGACAGGGAGGGATCCTACAGAATGAGACTGGAAAACAAAATGCTCTCAAACCATATCTCAGATCTGGATCACCACAGCAACAATTTGCATTTCCATTGCCCCTTTCCTATCAAAGGTGCAAATACTCAGATCACTGTGGTATACCACCAAAGTGTGCATGTGAGGTATACAACAGTTATGCAGCACACACAAAACTGCTGAGCCAGTAGTTCAGGACGGGCTGCCACCGTAACATGATGGCTTGGATTAGGTGGCTTAGGCTGTGATGGGTAGGGATAAAGCTTGTGACTGCACTCCCTCCTAGCCAAGACAGCACTCATCTAGTTCAAACAGCAAGGATTTGTGCTTTTGCTGGTACATTTAGGTAGACTAATATCAACTAACCGAAAGTACCTGAAAGTTAGATGGGTATGGTCAGAGCTGGTGACTCAGGGTTTGAAGATGTTTATCTCACAACAGAGACTCCATTGACTCCTCTCCATGGACCATAATTGCTAACCTATCCACTTGTCATTAGCCTCTCTCATCCCAAAGGAAGCAGCTTTTAATTTCTGCTACTGAATGAGACCTTATCACTGGTGGAAAATGGTACATTACTACTAGTGTGAGGCATTCCGATAACATGGAACATTTTCTTGGTGCGGACTCTGGGGAAGACACAGGATCTACTGAATCTCTAACAGTTCAAGTCACAACCCTCACTTCCTTGTGGTGCTTTTTACAGGTAATTATGGGGCTTCACTTTACTAAGCATGTGATAAATTAAACACACATTAAAAAAACGCACCTGAATTTAAGTGGAAGAGTTAATAGGTGAGCACTGAAGGAGAGAACATCATGGGCTAGGAAATATTAATTCCTGCTCAGGGGCTTGAACTTCCTGTTAGACATCTCCCAATAGATACAATGAATCTTTTTTGGTAGAAAACAGCAGCCCTTAGTTTCGCCTGGAAAAGGCACCCAACAAACTCAGAAGAACGACAAAAAACAGAGTCTAAAGTAGAGGGGCTTCATCTATGTACAAATTAAGAGCCACAAGAGAAATTGCTTTTTTGTTTGGGTGAAAATTACTTCATTAATATCAACAGGACAAAGATTGTAAGGGAGGTGTGGGTGGTAAGCTGAGCATGGTATTCTGACCAGTGTGCAGATAGACACGGAAAGAGAGAATCCACAGAAACAAATACTGCCAGCTGCTGCAGTCTTAACATCTTGTAATTTTATTGCACTACACTTTTCTTAAAAGCAGAAACTTCTCAAAAAGGGTGATGAGTGCATCTCAGATGTCTTTAATGAAAACAAAGAGTTACTTGTGACGGGGATGAGAAAAAAACACTTACTACACCCTGGAAATATGTGAAACAACAAGTTGCATATAAAGGAAACTGCCTTTTTCGTATCGGTAAATATTGAAAAAAATTCAGTCATTCCCCAAATTGCTGGTGCTTGAGAATTTTAGAAGTATTTGGGATGTTAGGACAATGGGATCAATGTCTTCAGGTAACAATTCATGAGAAGAAGGAAGCCTTAATGGAATTCTTTACTGGGAAGCTGTGGAAAAAATCAGCTGTCTCTGCAGTAACCCTGAGGGTATATTTTTATGGTGCTCTGACAGCCCCTATAGCCTGCTATAGGAGGGCAGCAGCACAACCAAGCCTGCAGTATAAATCTTCTCCCCTACACGTCCACTGTGCTACGGGTATCGTCATGTCGGCAAACTCTAGGACAACAAGTCCTGCACTTCCGCGCTCAGGAAGAGACAGAGCTGTTGAGGAAGTATTAGTGTAAATGGTGGTGGTGTAAGGAGATATTGTTGATTGCCCTCATAAATAAATGAAATAAACTTATCTCACAAAACCAGCTTACAAAGGTCAGAAAGTTGGAAAAACTATTGGCATAAGGGAGCTTAGCTAAACAAAACAGACGTTGGGCTGTTTAAACTACATGGGCTTATAGAAAAGGTACATATGGACTGCTTTTATGGACTGCCACCCAAAACAATCGGCTTTCACAGGTTTTGGGTGACGCATAGGGTAGTCTTCTCCAGTGTGACAGATACCACTCGCTTGAACGAAAATGTAGTTAAAAAACTCTCAGGTGAACACCTTATTACTTTCTCCCAAAGACTTTACAGGCTCTATACCTATCCTCCAGCCTGGATTTTGATCCTTACAGTAAAATCACACTCCAGGATTGACCTGGTCTGTCTCCATCTCCAAAGGGCGCAATTACTGAGGCTTTCAATTCATTTCCCAGATTTCACATCCCCTTGCTATTCTGCCTTGTAAGAAATGAGGTAGCGAAGGGAGGCTGCGTCCAGCATTACACATTGCTATGGATAAGCCAGCTTCCAGTCTATAGATAAATTGTTTTCCCCTAAGAACAGCTTTCTCACTCTGTATCATTCCTGAAATCGTTGACTGACTTGTGTTGAAGGGATATTGTGCCAAATCTCTGACACTGGATCTCTGCTCAAGATGCAGCTTTTGATGGGGGGATGTCAGTATAATTGGTTGCTGTAGCAAGCCTATGGCATTTTTTTTTCCTGGAAGGATCCCATCTTATCCCTGAAGCTAACCTGACACAATTTGTGTGGTTTGTTTATTCTCAAAGCCCAGCCTTCAGAGGGGGAAAATGATGAAGCTATTGAAACAGAGATTCCCCAAAGAAGTTGTGTGACAGAAACTGAAATGCAAAAGAAAATAAGTATGTGTATGTACTTACACTTAGGCTTAGAATCACTTGTATCCTCAAAAATCACCATGAAAATTAAGAAGTACTGTATTTACTTAGACTCCACAGACCACGGCAAGTGGGAGGAAAAAAACAAGATATGTCTAAACATTAATATCCACATGTCTAACCCAAAGTTTATTTTTCCTGCTTTTAGTGATATTTGTCATTTGCTTAAAACCCGCACCGTAACAGGGCATACATTGATCTTCCAGCACTTTTTTCTTCAGTGTTGCTTCCATGGTCTCTTATTTTCTTTCTTTAACAGTTTCCCAAGTTCCCAAACCAGATGACATCAGTTCAGAAATAGGAGGACTGAGCCCTGGATACTTTTGGAGAGCAAAGTGTCTCAGCACAGAAGCTGGAGACGAAAGAAGACAAAAAGCCACAACTGAATGTCCAGGGATCCTGTGGTTATGACTTGTCTGCTTACTAAAAATGCTGTTCCTCTTTTTCTGATGTGTTCCTTGAAAGCATATCCGCCTGCGTTGGTGGGTCTCGACAGTCCAAGTTTAGGTCAGATATATTAGAAATGGAAAAGTCATATTAGCTCAGTTAGCCCATCCTTCCAGCTGTCCCAGAACAGGTCAATCCATTCAGCCTTAAATGACTGGGCTTCCCCAACTTCCCTGGGGGACATTATTTTACAGGCTGATAGGTTTTCCTTGCACAAGCCCCTCCTGATGTTAGATTAATTTAGTTTTGGTTACTGAAGGGGAGGGCTTAAGAACTGATGTGGGAAGGACAGTGCTGCAGGAGCTTAATTTGAAAGAAAAGATTTTCTCACGCTGTCAAACATCTGCAGAAAAGGGATTTTAAGGGACCCTCAAATGGGCGAGCCAGGCACTAGGCACTGTTAAAAGGTTGGTTTTATATATGTATATACATAGATGGATATACATATGTAAATAGCTACACATGCATATGCAATATAAAAATTACAGGTTATTAAAAGCTGGTTCCAGAGCAGAACTTACGCTGAAACTCTTGTCAGAAATGATACTAAGAAGTCATCTCCCCCGTCCTTCTGCCATGGGCTTGTCACTGCTTACAGGGGCAGATGAACAAGTCCCCTGAGTAGGACTGAACATGACACTTTGATGTAAATAAATATGTTACATAGACTCTCTTATGCTTTTTAACATCATACTGAAAGACTTAGCTGTGGAAAGAGCTCTCCACAGCTATGATAAGCACCATTCCAGGCTGTACATAAGTGATGACCTAGATTACCTAACTATCGGCTGCATATGAGAATAATAGCTTTAGTTATAACGGCACAAAAATCTCCCTTCAAGCTGTGCAGCTCTTGCTGCAATGACAGCAGATGTGCTCCTGCAACTGGGAAGATGTGGGAGGAGTGGGCTGGCTCTGGCATTGCCCCGTTCAGAGCGACAGCCTTTTAGGAAGGTTTGTGCTGAAAACAGTTTAGCAATACTGCCGTATAGCCCACATCACCACTGCTGTCTGTCTTCCTTTGCAGGCACTCGGTGCTGTTATTCCCTTGTCCTGGCTCCAAAACGCATTACTCACTGACCTCTTTTCAGTCTCTGTGGCTCTCTTTGTCAACACAAGCTCTACTGGCTTTAAGAAAACTGGCCCCAGTTCCCCTTTCTGGCCTTGACAAAGGAACTGGCAGTAGCTCAGCTCCATTTTCTATCTGACCTTGATCCAACGTGCTAGCTTCTCTCCAGAAATTTGCCCGTTGCTACTTGCCTACTAAGTGGCTAATTTATGCTGGGGACATAGTAATAACTAAAAAAACCCAAAAAACACAGCTACTACCTTCAAACAAATTTTATCTTCCTCTGATAGAGAAAAGAATAGATTAAAGGGTTTGGATATAAGTGTTATGCTACTAAGGTTTTAAATAAAGACGTCAGGGCTACATGTAGGCTGATAGGGAAGGAGGATTAGAGAGAAAACACATGCCCAGCATCCTGACATATTTAATGGGACTGAGGGCCAGAGCCCATAGTTTATCCAGCACAGTGTGGCAAATGGATCTGCCAGCTGACCTGGTCAAGAAACATTTGCCAAAGACGGTGCACGCACATTGGAGGTGGTCGCATTGGCACCACGCCGATGGCACCTGTTCAACAGAAGCCCTAAGTCGTGTGTGGTAAGGACAGCTACGACACCTTCCCTCTGTCAAAGTGAGGGGCTCTTCTCTGGGGCATTCATTGGGGGAAAAAAGCGTAAAGACATCCCTGAAGACTTTGGTGAGGTTTTCCTGGCAGCTGTCTTTTCACCCGTTTCATAAGTTCGCGAGGTTTTGAGAAAGATCAAGTAAATCTGTATGAGCTGCATGGGACAGGCAGGAGGGAAACATTGTCCTTGGCCCTTGTGCAACAGGGAAAAAAAGTAGTTTTCAAGAAGCAAGTTAGGTGGTTTTGTGTCCTATTTTTATCCATTAGACATTCGCTGAGTGTGGAGTGAGAAAAAGCATTCACTGCCCTGCAAAGGGAGGCCGAAGAAAAGAGGCAAATGGTACCTCCCTCCAAACAAACAGGTTTTGAGCTGCTGGAGTCGTGAGGCACTGCAGTTTCCTCCTGCCTTCTAGTAAAAGCAGATGTAACTCCATCGAGCTGACAATAACATGGCACAGCCTGTGGCTGTGATATTATTGCAATTTAAATGCATCAAAAATGGACTGCCACGACTGCTGCAAACAGACAGCGTGACAGATGTGGATGTGAGAACAGACAGGTGGATAAACGGGTAGGGAGTCAGAGCAATGTATAATATCCCCTAATCCGAAACTAGAAGTGAAAAGCCGCAAGGGTGGCTTTGCCCTCTATTTGAGCCCTTCTCTCCTCCTGAAGTTCATCCTGAGGAAGTCATCAGGTTTCTCATTTCCCACTGCCAAAGCAGGGGACTTCTGCAATGATGAGTGCTTAGGCAGTTGGCAATGTTATTCTCTGGAAAGTATAAAATGCTGAAACCTTTTTTCTCAGCCATATGATTTCTCCTGACCTGAGACCTACAAAGAAGCAGGCCAACACCGGGAGAAAGCCTGAGGCTGCTGCAGGTGGCCAGGTCCCACAGGATTGCCTGTATAGACTCAAAACTAGCCAAACAAATAGGCTGTGGTACTCCAAAAAGTTCACAGCATCTCCGTATCCCGAACCATGCTTCTCTTAATACCAACCCTACCTCATCAGAAATGCCCTCAGCACCCCGGGAATAGCTTAAACCCAACCATATGCAGCTCTCTGTGTGATCTCTCCACAAACAAGTGTTAATATTGTGCTAAGACCCCATGTGTTCAGCAGACTCCATTCCTGTAGATGAACCAAACTTGAAGCTGTTAATTTTACAGATGCTGCTAAACCAGAACCTGAGTTAAGAGAGTCTCTGAATGTCAGCACAGCTGCATGCTTTTGCTCAGTCTTTGCAAATATCCCCTCCGTTTCTAATGGTCTAGTAGGGGGTTCAGAGCCCAAACTCCAGTCAGGGGTCTCAGCAGGATTCCAGACTATTTTGTGTATAAAGAACTTAAATGGTACAATATGGACTTTATTTTTTTCTTTTCTTTCACATACTTTCTTTCCAGCCTACATCTTCTGGTCTGGGTGGCACACAGATTTTCCCAAACACTTTTGCTCTCACTTGAGAATTTACTTACATGTGTTTAGAATATACTAATAGCTTCCAAGACAGGAAATGTAATCAAAACCGACCATAACCCATAGTAGCAACAATTAAGTGTCTTTAGCTTAAATATTTGCTTCCTCAGAAAATTCGGGAAAAAACAGTTCTTGCGCTTTCAGGTCACTGATGGAGAATTGCCACCTACTAGAGCACAGGGAAAGAGTCATAACATATCTAATATATTCTCCCCAGTCCAGCATGTTATGGCTAATTAGTTGGAACATAAACAGCTGAAGTTAAAATGCCAGAGACAGACTTTGACTGCATAGCTGTGAGTTCAAACCACATTGCCATGTTTTAAAGAGTCTTGAAGCAGTGAGGACTGAAGCAACACAAACATTTTGTTGCCCTACAGAGGAGGGGAGGGTGAAGAAAATGACCTAGATTGTATCCTTGCAGTTGACTTGTAGTCAGAATTTTTAACATATCAGGACACATCCTGATTTCAGCAAAGTTCTGCTGATTAAAGGATCAACAGATACATCAAAAATGCAAGCCACCAGTTCATTAAACAGAAGTTGAGTTCATCCGAACCTGGGTTTCAAAGGCAAGTTCCTCGCTCTCTGCTTAACAGCAAGCAGAGACTCCTTTTTTATTGAGAGACTAACACAACTTTATGATAGCACTAAATAGACACAGCTGTCTTCTTATCTTACAGAAAAGAGGGTGCCTGCCGAAATAACTGCATTACTGGGTAGCTACTGTGTTTCCACAGAGCAGTAAACTCAAAGCTCAGATCAGTACCATACCGATAGTGGGACGTTAGTAGCCATATATGAGCACAGATAATCAGCAGAGGAGGGAGACAGATAATGCTAAAGTTTTATGGCCCTCTTCATTCAAATATAGGGGAAACTGTAATGATTACAAAGAATCACATTAATAGCTAAAGAAAAGAATGGGAAGTCTCCAGCTGCTGTGGGAGTTTTACCTGCAGCTCTAGAGTTTCTCTGCTCCTGGAGCAAATCGCCTTTTCCCTCTGCCTCAGTTTCCCTCCTACAGCAAGGTCTTCCAAGGACAATGCTCTAGTGATGCTCGGCTCCTCCTGAAAGACTTTGCCCCGGAAGAAACTCTGAGGAAGGATCAGAAAAGTCATGTCGATACTGTGATGCTGATCCCACCACTCAGAGATGCTGAGTGGGAGTTGGTGCTCCCAGACTGGCTGGTGCCTCTGTGGTACCTGGTTGGGCGTAGACAAAAGCATCTCCGAACCATGATCTTGCTATCCCAGATAGCAAGGAGAAAGCATGGAGCAAAAAACTCTGTCTGGACTCCAACTCATCCTCCAGCATCTTCTCCCGTCTCAAAGCCTCTTTGGCACCCACATCAGCAGAGCTCATTCCCCCATGAATGAAGGGGAAGTACATTGATGGCTTACCCAGAAAAATGGGATATGTAAGTTTAACCCATCCTCAGCCTCAGGGGGACCCAAACCTGCCACATCCCAGGACAGTGCTCAGCGCATGAAATGGGTTTTCTCTGTGCTCTGCCAGCACTCAGAGGCAGTCAGAGAGGGACCAGCTCAGCTCTAAAAGCTGTAGTGCTGAGGAGAGCTGCTCTCGGAACACCCTGCCAGTATGACTCATTTATCACCCAGGCAGGACAAACCTGCCTTGAAAGCACCTCTTGTTGTGTCCTTCCCAGAGAGCAGGGCGGGACTCATCAGACTGAACATGGCTGCCTACAGGTGGAAACACTGATTTCTGAGTAAGTCCTTTATTGGTAGCAGAAACTGCACATTACAGCCAACAGAGTTTGAGGGGCAACTCAGCCCAACCTGAAGTAGATGCTTTGGGGTGAATGACCAAGCTGCACTGACCCCTTCCTCATCCACCTTTCTCATGCCGTGCTGGGCTGGTTGGGTCGGTGGTTCTGGGTTCAAGTCCACTTCCACATCGCAGCTTCTAGGAGTGCTGTTTTGGGTGCCACAACCTGCCATAGCTTATGTGCGGTGTCAGCAGAAATATGCGATGCAAATGAATTAGCCAGAATCCTACCCCCTCTCACCGGCAGCTGAACGCTATTACATGGCACACACATCACCCCCCTTCCTCGCATCCACACCGGCTGCAAATTTACAGCTCTCAGGGGAGGACAATGCTTTCTCTATTATCCTTTTCCCTGCGCCTGTTGCAATCACAGAATCACAGAATCACAGAATGGTAGGGGGTGGAAGCGACCTCTGTGGGTCATCTAGTCCAACCCTCCTGCCGAAGCAGGGTCACCTACAGTAGGCTGTAGAGGACCTTGTCCAGCAGGTCTTGAATGTGGTATTTGCCTCACATCCCCTTTACATAGCAGAAAGGGGAACAGGGACGGGGATATGCTGCAGCAGCCCACAAAAATGCCTTTCTGTTTTAAACACGCGTGGCAGAGAATGACAGTCTGATTCTCATCTCCACCGTGGCGGCATGAAAGTGGAGTAACTTCCTTGCAACCAGGGAGTGAGATGAAAATGATCCTGGGAGACAGGGGCTGCCTGCTTGATTGATTTATTGCACCAAAATCTAAGCTTTCAAAGCTTTTTTTCTTTTCCCTTCATTTTGGGTTTTACCTGCTAAAAGGTAGTCTCTCCAGACTAAAATAATCATAATCATCATAAAAGGAGTCAAGCTGCTTCTCCCCTAAATGAATTAATTTTCGTGGATTCCTCTCTTACAGTAGGAGGATTGAAGCAGGGCAGATAAAAGCTGGAGGCTGTGAACAGAGAGGGTAAAGCCACCCACACACTGTAATAACAACCAGTACTTTAAATCTGGCACTACCTTTGGAAACATTTACAATCTTAAAACATAATTATGAAGATACAGGGATGGGGGGGTGGTGGGAAGAAAGACACACACACTGAAAAGAAGAAAAATGAGTGAAACAACTGTTTAATTTCTTTCTGTCATTAATACCAGAGTATTAAATAAAATCTCCCAGATGAATAAAATTACTCTGTTGAGACAAAAACAAAATTCCACTGGACTGGCCCTGGTTTTTGCAAATAGCAATATGTGTATGCAAAGGAATTCCTTGTCCCTGAAAATGTTTACAACTCAGAAATAATTGAAATCAGAAGCCAATACTTTCCACAAAGAATGGGCTTTATTTTTGCATGTCTCTTTCTTTCTTTTCTTTCTTTCTTTCTTTCTTTCTTTCTTTCTTTCTTTCTTTCTTTCTTTCTTTCTTTCTTTCTTTCTTTCTTTCTTTCTTTCTTTCTTTCTTTCTTTCTTTCTTTCTTTCTTTCTTT
>Ga0065711_1031851_pt1 | contig 28583 bp, 14 predicted proteins | sample Hoacrofraction12_FD_59098 | JGI IMG/M metagenome (GOLD analysis project Ga0065711, IMG submission 59098) | Hoatzin crop microbial communities from Cojedes, Venezuela - Epithelial fraction 12 v2 (version 2) | ecosystem: Host-associated > Birds > Digestive system > Esophagus > Crop | place... | reverse complement strand
CTTGAATATCTCCAGAGAAGGAGACTCCACAACCTCCCTGGGCAGCCTGTTCCAGTGCTCCATCACCCTCAGAGGGAAGAAGTTCTTCCTCATGTTCAGACGGAACTTCCTGTGCTTCAGTTTGTGCCCACTGCCTCTTGTCCTGTTGCTGGGCACGGAGGAGAAAAGCAGAAAACAGCCCCAAGTTCACCAAGTTTCTGATATAAGCCACATCACTTTTCACAGTCTCTACAACAACAGCAGTTATTTGCCAGGGAGGTATTTTTTCCAAGGATTTAAAAGAACAAACAAAACCCACCCAATCTCAAACCAAGAAAAAGAGGGTCTCAGTTGATATGGTTCCCAAACATCTAATGCATATTCATAACTAGAGCACAGACTTCCAGAAGATTGGATCAAAGGTGGATCCCTAGCCCACATGAATGTGAGAAACATTAAATCGAGGAGACATGAATCAGGATACAACAGAAATCACAGTCAGGATTGCAAAATGCAGCTAGCACTGTGGTGAGAAGTTTCCTCAAGGTCTCCTGGCTAGCGACACATTACAACTTCCCTCTTTCAACCTGGAATTATATCACTGTGCCCTGGAACAAGAAGCAGTGCATGGGAACCGTGAGCTTTTTTGGTAACTGTCACTAAATGAGTGAGAAAAGCAAAGACACAGTCACTAAACAAGCTTCCAAACAACACCTATATATTTCAGCTGCAGGACTGGGCCTGTGATGGAGTTTAACAATAACAGTATGGAGATGAGAGAGTTTATTTACCTGGAAGGCAGAAGGAAGTGGAGAAAGATCAAACAGCCTTCAGCTGTCCCCCTCCACCCTAGGTCGGCACTGTCTGGTCCAGCCAGCAAGTCCCTGTGCCCTATCCTGCAGACACAGTCACAAAGTAAGGGCAGGTATGCTTTACGCCAGCTATATCTCTAGTTACCAAAGTTCTTGGTACCTGCCTTACTGCAAGCAGGCTTCTTTGGCACTTTCTCTGTCTCCGAGAACAGAGATCCTCATTTTTGTGCTATTTCACTGGTCCTTCAGTGCCTGCTTTGCCCTGCAAGGAAGCAACAGATTAAATTTGCACTTGAAAAGGAACGGGAGGTAAAGAAGTATTTCCCAATGACTGATGTTCTAAAAAGTTTTTAGGGTATTCACAAGGGAAATCAGATAGGCTGGAATAACTGAACACCCTTTACAAGAGCAGATTGAGCTATGCAAAGAAAAAGCAAGACCGGAGTCCTTGTCTTCTTGATGTTTTTCCAACCAAAATTCACTCTACCAACCACGCCTGGGCAGCATTGCAAAAATACAAGTGCACATCCCAAGAGTTCTCATAGGGTAGAAAATACTCTGTGAATGTGTATCCTGAGTTTCACTGCAATGAAAGTACAACAAAAGCAATAGAAACATTAGCATTTCCCACATATTTTTAGGTGTTCTGTATGATAACATTCACTTTCAAGGTCATGCATCTCCACACAGTATTCTATAAAGGACAGAAACACATAGCATGTCTTTCAAAGTAAGAGCCAATGTACCTTCACATCTGAAGGCAGAAGTGAACTCAGGAACAGTTTAATTACACAAGGACCTGCTGGTTTGCGTAGGATGCTAACTCATTCGGTATACCAGCCGACCACTCCTGGGCAGTCTATGAGGATAAAATAGTGAGGAAAAGCCCTTGCCTCCTTTTTTGCAGAAATGTAGTAGCAAATGAAACAAGAAAGAAGAAAAGAAAGTTTACCACTAGTTTACTCTAGCTCTGCCTAGGCCACAGCCTTTTTTTTTATATGATAGGGAGTCACTTAAAACTTCTCAAGCATTCATTATTTTCTGATTTGAGACACCTGGGCCTGTTTAGCAAAACCTGAAGTGCTCATTGCTGTAACCAAAGTTGATAGGAGCTGTACTTTATAGGTGTAGTATCAAGTACTCTGAAATTATGAGCCCTTGATATTTTAATTGAGGTACCAAAAAGAGAAACCCCAGAAACTAAAAACCAAAGGATAATTTAACCATAATCCTTCTGTGCATCAGTTCCCTATGCATAAAACTAGATTAATCTCTCAGGCACTTTACAGTTGAGAACTAGAAAAAATCTGAAAGGAAATCAGTAAGCTTCTTCTCAGTGAAATATAAGTAGTACAAAAGACAGTGGGAGAAAACAGTATACCATCCATCTCAAGTAAATACAGATGTGATATTATAAGAGATAACACTGAGTGAACCTAGTATGAGGCAAGATTACTACCCCTTCATATATCATTCAAGCTAGAATGTCCTGCAAATTTCTTTTCCTCTTACTTCCCACAGAGTTAGTTTAAAAACTTAATTACCAAACAGACAACAGTATCTACCACGTGTCATATGTTAAATTACCTATTTTTGTTAGTATACATCCCTATTAATAGCAGATTTGAGGGCTGTTCAGATAAACACCTTTGTAAGTGAGACTCTCTCATACCATGAACTGTTACATCTTGTTCCATGAACAGCTGGGATGAAATGCTTGAGAGATCACAAAAGCAGTCCATCAAAAGCACCTGAGAAAAGATAAATAAGCCTTCAGATCTGTAGTATTAATTAGAACTCAGGCCAAACCCAGGGTAATAACAGTAAGCAAATGAGAACATGGTTTAGCTGCACTGGACTGCAGGTGACTGATTCTCACAGTTTTGATATGTATTTCAGAGATTCACCACTGCCTACTTAACAGAAAAACTGAAAATAAGGTCTTACTCAACAAATTTCATGAACAAACCTTTATGCATATTGAAAACGAGGACTAGACAGCAATAGGCCTAGAAAACACAGTCTTTCTGAGAACGAAGTTCCTCAGTGCATGACCAAAATACAGCTATCCTGCAAAACCCTGTGCATATGAACTATTGATTTGTATACTGAGATATTTACAGTATAAATATATTTTGTTATATTAAATTAAATGGAAAAATATGAAGAAACTGATAGCTCCAGATAAGCCACATTTTAGCAATTCTTAACTGATTGCTAAGGAACAATACCCAAAATACTTGCTTTGAAAATAGTACCTGATTCAGCCAACCTGCAAAACTACTTTGACAAGAAGAGACCAAACTCATGAATGCATGAGGTCAAAAGGATTACAATAATTAAAAAAAAACAACCTCTCTTCTCCTTGGGGGACTTGCTCACAGGAATGAGATATAGGACAGTTCAGTGAGCACAGACTTCGGTAAGCAGGGTGACTGGCTTGAGAAGTCCACCCTTCCCCCTTTATCCATCTTCCCTTGGAGCTGCAGCGTCGCAATTCACCCTCCCTTTTGTCCCCTCAGCTGTGCAGGTCCTCAAGAGAGCGCTGACTGCTGTGCCTGCCGTACAGCACAGCCCCACAAACATGGGGCAGAGCTGCAAATGGCAGCAGGGAGCACAACACACTTAAACCAACTTTACTGCTCATGCCAACATCTCATCAGATTGTACTTTACAATCCAGGATTACAAACCGGATAGCATGCCTGGAGAAGCTAGATCCACCTGACCTGCCACCAGGAGAGCATACAATGCCATTTTTACAGCCACTTCACAGAACAGAGAATTGCGAGATGGAAGTTTGCCATCAAAAAAACAGCTTAATGGTGTGTTTTGTACTTTGCAAGATACCTAACGGAATTCCTCCTTCCTCTCAGCACTCATTATTGCATACAGAAGTTATTGTTGTATAATCCAGTTCTAAAATTTAAGATTTTTCCTGATTAGGATACTTCTAAAGACCTCAGCACAGTAAATGGTACCTCCTGCTGTTTTACTGTTTTGAATAGAGAGTGATCAACATTATTGAGAATGAGATCTTAAATTAAAACCAACAGGAAAGTTACTTTTCTGGTGCTTATCTTAAGAAATTTCAGACACATAACACTTGAGTTTCTAGTGCAGCTCCATTGCACCATGAGCCAAATGGCATACTCAAGCAACAGGAACACATTCTTTACTTGTTTTGCCTAAATTTCCACTGGAACTGTAGTTTGTGAGTTTGAAAAAGTATGTAAGAACAGGGCCATACAACATACTCACTGTAATTACCAATGTCTTAGAAGACTTGGGTGAGGGAGGAGGGTGTTCATTGCTGTTTTCCTCTTTAAGAGAAAAAATTGTGCTTAAGTGTCATTGCAAGTCAAAGCCATAAGCTATTAAAAGTAAATAGAAGGTTACATACCACATTTCCCTAGATATTAAAACTCCTTTTGTTGCTTAACAATGACTGTTTAATGTTTAGCCTTTCTAGAAAAACTGGAGCTATGTCATTTTATGTCAGGCATTTTAAGATATACTAATGAAAATGCCCTAGGTCCCCATAATCCTTTGTGGCTGATTAGGTACAGCAGAAGAAGTTGTTTCATTAATCTGAAGGCCATGAGCTTGAACCTTCATATTGACCTGAATGTAATGTTTTATTCATATTGTAGCATTGTAGTCAAAACTCCAGAAATAATTAAGAGGACAAGCCTCAAACCTTAGACCTTTGAATTATGAAGCTGGGCACGCAGTTAAATATTGCACAATAGAAAAAGCGGAGTAAGGACTCAGCAGTCCTGATACATTACCGTTGCCATCTACCTGTGAAAAGCTGATGGGTGATCAAGTGCATATGAATAAGTATGTCTTCAATTCTGAAAATGTTCAGATGATTTCCACAGGTCAGAGTTAAAAAGCTTTCTTCTAGATTTAAAAAAATTTAGACGCTAGGTTATATTCTGGTTCCATTAGACTAACAAGAGAAAACTCTAAAATTCAGTAGTTTAAGCTAAGATTCATCAGCAGTCAGTGACCAGCTCCCCATAGCCATTATTCAAATGAAACACAAGATGCCTGGATGTACTGCAGGAAGAAAAGAAGGTATTTTTCAGCAAAAGATGACAAAAATCCATGCCTGACTTCAGAAACTAGATATCTAGTTGTCCTAATTAGAAGCAGTAACTCATTGTTGTCAATAGCCAGTTTTTGCAGTCAACCTTTCAATTAGTCCCCTGAATTTTTATTAGCTGTTGTTTCTGAGTGGTCTTCAAGGCTTGTTACCCTTCAAGCATAATAAAGTGATTCAATCTGAAGAGCAAAGGCATGTATGTATGTATGAATGGTGAAATTCTCATTTAAAAAGCTGTCACAGGCAGATGATGATACTAAGAAATGCTGAAGTAAAGACTAAATAGAAATTCTGCTGATCCACGTTTACCTTTTCCAGCAGAAGCAGATATCTCTCTCTTTATATCCAGCAATCAAAAGAGACCTAGTGAAAATTCAAGACATTTACATCCTCAGTAATCAACACAGGCATCCCACACCATCATTGTAATGTGATTTAGTCATATCTGTTCCTTTATGCATCTCATTGCCAATAATCACTGTTGTTTCTATCTTGCTTGGGTTTTGACAAGCCTCGTGAATGTAGTAATACATGAGTTTTTTGCATTTTTAATCAATTCAGATAAGTGAGCTTCAACAAAAATTACAGAACACATTCAAAATACATGAAACTTCTCATGTTTTACTATCATCCAGCTTTTCCAAATGTCATCAGACTGCAAGTTTCAAATACTGAAGCACTGACTACAGTCAACAGTGATTCAAATTATATATATGTTATTGCCAGCACTCTTCCATTTGTGCACCAAGGTCTTTTTGATGAAAGACAACATCAGAGTCAAACCTTGCTCTTAGAGCTACAGCACCAAAACCCATTTACTGTTCTCTTAATGGAGAATTAATTGTTTATTGTTTATAATATATATAATATATAATATTATATATAATATATATAATATATAATTGTTTATTTCTGTTACTATACCCTCACTTAGCCCAGTATGGATCACACATTTTTCTAAATTGCCATTTCCTTTTCCTTCCCAATATATTCTTGTCTTGCTACTATCTCCTTACAGGCATTAATCTGCTTCTTTAAAGATTAGGTTACAAGAGACAGCAAATAGGACTACAAACAAAAAGAATGTAATCAATATGTGCAGTAGTTCTTACTACTCTTTTCACAGCACAACACAATTACTTCTTATGTAAACTGACATGTTGATCAAGTTACAGTGCAAGATATAATGTCAGATTCACAACTATGAAGCTGCTGGTTTGAGCTAACTTACCAGTATAGAAACCTCATACAAACTGAATATGATTTAGGGTCACCAGAGCAGATCCTACTCCAGACCACAACTAGAGGGCATGCCAGAAAGAGATGAAGGTACAACACTATAGCCTCTATATTTTCCTAGTTCCCAGTGTTCCCTGGACAACTATCTGAGATAGAGCAGTTTGTTGACTACTTACTATGCCCATGATGTTTAAATCCCCATAAACCAGGATTAGGAAAGGACAAAAGGTACTTTAAAGCCACCTGTCATCATCTCACACTCATCCTGAGCTAAACACGGTGAAAGACTAGGGATTTGTAGGCAGTTTTCCATTTTAGTTTGACCTTTAGCTTTTAACTGTATAATAATCAGGTTAAATCAGAAGAAAGCTATTCAAAATGCCATTCTCTCTAGAATTCAGTTAAGGGTTAAAATATAAGAATAAGGCATTTCCCATATTCTAGAATATTAAAGAGAACTATTATTATTTCTGAGATTAAAAAACCTGTCACAACTGACCAGTTACCACAGGGACACAATTGCACTCCATGCCCTCAGTCATCCTGCAGGAGATGACTTTTTTCCCCCTCACAGCAAAAGCTAGTTTTCCATGGGTCACATTCCCAAAATCAGGCTAAAAAAAAAAAATTTATCATCTCTGTTCATGTTGCAGTGTTTCTAAATATAGAGGACATGAGAGTATTTCAAGTAATACTTTTCATTAAAACTCAGTATCTAGAAGCCTAATCATATTTTTACACTGTTCCACCCAATTAACTCTTCATCCTAACTGAACTTTTGGGTGCCACTATCAAATAAGTGTGTAAACTTAATTCTCATAAAGAATAATTTTTTAGTTTTATTTATTTTTTGGTTTTATTACTAAAGCCTGAATAATAACTGCACCAGATACCAGTATTTCTACTATTTTTAAGATGTCTAAATATTAATATATACTTTGATTTTTATGTATGGACACACACAGACTGTAAATACAAAATTTTAACTCTATCTCCTGCTCTTGAAAACACAGTAATATATTAACTGATGCCTGCAACCTGCTTACACACATGTATAATAAAACCATTCTGCTATCTCAGCAATTGCTAGCTAGCTAAGTTCCCTCTATTGCTTTCAAGATTTCAAGAGCCAGTACTATATTTTAAAGAATTATTAGCAGTGTCTAAAAAACAGACATGAAAATCCAGCCAAAACACTAAGGTCTAGTTCTGGTATCTGGTATCACTACTAGAAAACCAGCCTCCAAGATACTGGGATGATTTACAGGGCCTGTGGGAGACAGAGACCCTTTTTCCCTTCCCTTTGCTAACTCTCTTCCATGGCATTCCCCCACCCAGCTGTTGGGCAGGGCACAGTCATAAGCAGCCCTTACTACGAATGACAGTAGACAAATGTGATGTTGACTCAATGTACAAGTTCAATTATACCGGTAACTTTTACAGAAAAGAGCACAGAACTAATCCGGTGTTATTTTAGATTGTTTGGTGACAGGAGTAAGGAAGAAGAAAAAAATGTGGGTGCATCTTCCTGTGTCTCCACCACAGCCCATTTTCCCAGATGTGCTCAGTCTGAACATGCTATCTAGCACAGAGATTCTCATGTCAAATTCCCAAACAGAAACATTGCCCTTGATATAAACACCTATACGAATATTGCATGTTACATTTTTGATACATTGCTGGTACACTTGCTTGCTGAAGCACAAAAACCAGTTGACAGCAGGCTCCATTGAGCCTCCTATAAAAAACAGTTCAGTATTTTTATGGACTTCATCACACACTATTGCTCTTGTAAGCACCCACGTAACTCATTGCCAGTTTATAATCCAGTCACAGAAGGGAGAGGCCAAAAACAAATGCAAAGCACTTTAAACAATTTGAATACAGTAAATATCGGTTTGGTGGATTTACCCTGCAAGATAATAAAACATTCCCTTTTAGTTTTAATGTCGTTTTGATCTTTATGTCCGCATTCCCCTATCTGCCAAACAAAACAGAGATCTTCACTACTATCACTTGTTTCCTTAAGACTGAAAAAAAAAATGCATTGGTGAGGAGGATCAGAGGTGAAGTTTTGTGGGCAACAGTAGCATTTACATTTTCAGACTACTTAAGTTTGCAACTCTAATAGTTTGTTGAATTTAGTTTTGCTTTATTTAAACTATATGGAAGAATCCTCTCAGATTTTGGTTTGCAGTTCTTTTAGCATTTGGTTTACATAATTTTCCCCAGAGAATGAATGACAAAAAGCAGCCAACAATCTTTTCTATCAACTGAATTGCAACATCAAAAAAGAACTCGGTTTCACATGCACATTTGCAGAAATGACCCGTTTTACTTGAATTTGAATCCGTGTTGTGACATGCTAGAAGCTGACTCAAATTCTGCAGCTAGAGTCTGCTCCTTTTCTCAGCAAATTTCTTCAGGTGAAAAAGTGGGAGATGGTTGGAAGGAAGCCTGGTTCTTTTAATCTTATCTAAGCACTCCTGAAAGGAGTTACAGCTGAAGATAAGGGATGTTGAGTCGCATGCCTTTTCTGCCTTAGAGTTCTTATCACATATGGGGAATGATCCCATTTCTACAACACCAATTTTCAGCTACTGCAATTCCAGCATCTTTACAAGAGATGTTCCTGATATGCACAAATATGAAGAGAACCAGGTATAGTCATAACATTTAACTGTGACAGTAAAATTAGGACTACCACCTACTGCCACTGCAATGCCAAGTAAAAGAAAAAAAAAAAAAGCCATGCTTGGCCTTTGAAGTGATCTTTAGTTCATCTGCCCCTGGCTAAATGGGTTTAAGGGGAGGAGCAAAAATTTTTCCTGATCTCTGAGGTGACATTTAACAGACCTGGGAAACAGACGTGGACTGCGAGGGTCTACTCAGGAGGGCCTGCGGCATGAGTGACTTCTAAAAGCAAACAAAATAGTAATGTATTCAGTACACTTAACGTCTCATTCTTTGACAAAGGACTTCTTCCTTCTTGACTTTGTCTTCTTCTTGATGGTAACCATTACCAACAGGGCTGAGATGGACCAAATACCTGACACAGTGAAGACTGTAGGAAAGAAACATAAAATACTCAAAGAATCTTACATGAAAATCCTCGTAAACTCTGCACATTCCTCCTGCTTGCATTTGGCAGAGTAACTGCCTTAACTATTGCACAGCATGCTTTACAATATACAATGATCAGAGCCAGGAGCAGCCACTTCTAGTTCAGGCAACTTCACTTTTTTTATTATTATTTTAAAATGCTTCCATTAGAACTTTATGTATTTAGAGTGGGGTAAGAAGTTCTAATCCAGACCAGAGTTCTCAAGAGGTTCTCAAGCCAAGGAGGCAAGAAGGTCTAAGATCCACTGCTTCGCATGACACAACAAGCACTACAAGCAACAGTCACGGCACTCTAAGTGGTTGCTGCTTTGTCTAGGTCAGGCTTCGTGAGCACACAGAAAAAAAGGTACCACTGTTTCCTTCAGCCTAACCTTACTGCATCGTCCATCTTCTCCCAAGTCCCAGTTACAGCTTAGAAGCATCACCCCAGAACACAGCAACCTCTACAGGCATGTGGCAGCTGTCATATAATTCATGGAAATGAGTTTTGAACCAGATTTGGGGCAGTTCTGTCCCACAGCACCTCCAGCATCTCTGATCTCTGCAAACCAATACGAACCAATTAAAGATGCTCTACAAAGAAAGCCACTAATCTGTAAGCCATGTATCAGCAGCTGACATGTCCATAAAAACCTGCCTGGTTATAACATAAAAGACTAAATGAAACTGCTTCAAGATCCTGCTCAAGGTACTTCAGCATTCTAACATTCAGCTAGCACGTATTTGAAGTTATCTCAGTTCAACACACAGTCTCCAGAATATAAGAAATCCAGCACTAAAAGGTTTCTTAACTTTAACCATGAGGAACATTCCTTCCCAGTTATGTCAGCTTTATCAGTACCAGCACCTCACTCTTGAAAAGCAGTTTCATTAGGAAAAAAACCTTCCTGAAAACATAAGCAATAAATGCAGGTAATTAGAAGAAGAGGGGGAAGGAGCAGACTGTTAGGCTACCTTTGGATCTCCAAAAAGATGGGAAAGATGAGCTTGTAATTTGCTCATTTTGGAAATGTTTTGAAATTAATTTTGCTAGTATTGTACCTTCGTACATTCCCTTGAATTTGATTATACTTCTTTGAAAGTCTTCATACTCTGAGACAATTCAAAAGAGAATTAATTTTAACTATTAAAATATTACAGAATATTTTGAATCAGCATTTTCCTTTCAGCTGAATCACTAATAGTCTGAGCCCCATTCAAAAACAGCTTGGCAAAACTCATTTACTACCATTTGATGTTCCCTAAGTATTTTTTTATCTCCCTGTCTGTCAGGTGGAGATATGGACAACATAAGGAAATGTAACATAGCCTTAGACATCTATTGAACATGCAATATCCAAACTTTATTTAAGATTACCTTTGGGAAGAGAGTGTAGAAATGCTATCCTTAAAAAAAACAAACTTTATTTTCTGCAGTGCAGAACAACTGAAGATTTTCAAGTGGTTTTCAGAAGAGAAGGCTGAAGGTCTGTCACATGAGATTAACTCTAAAAAGTACTAAGTTCTTACATACAGGAAAAGTGCATGCAAAGGGCAGTAAATATACTAAGCAGGCTAGGTTAACTAACAAAGCCTGTATCTCAGCCATTTCAGCAGGCAATACTGTTCATACACAAGATCTTACACCACACCACACCACGTTTTTGTTTAGTTCAAGGACAGCTCCAGTGGCCCACACTCCATTACAGGCCAGTGCTTGCTCAGCAGTTATTTATGATAGTATTCCACAGATCAGGGAGGAGGAAAGATCAGCTATTCCCATTTCCATCTTTCTGATCCATAGGTAAAGCACAATGCCCAAAAAGACCTTTCAACAGAAAAACAAAACTATAAAACCACCACATTACATATTTTGGTCTCTTTTTGAAGCTAAGTGGCTACAATCATAGCACTGTTACTCCTCCATGACAGATCAATTTCCTGAAGTTTCAAAAAAAGAATTATGTTAGTCGTAGCACTGGTATTAATAGCTTTGCTCCATCAGGCATCTCAGAGCAATTCTCTGCAGTCAGCAAAGCCCACAAAACGTTCATACTTGAGTCAAGACTGACACCCAGTGGGCATATCTTTTTTTTATCCCAACCTGATTAAGAACTGAGATTCCATAGTGAGATTCTACACCAGACCTTCAGCCTTCTCTTCTGAAAACCACTTCAAAAGCAATAAAAAGCCTTATTTTATTCACCCTCAAAGACACCAGCTGTTACGATTTTGTCTGTGCATGGTGCCTTGACAGGCATAACTACATACAGTTAAGGTTTCAGCTTATCCAAAGATGATACAGCGGAATTTTGCAATACTAGCAAGAAATGCCTTGTTTATCATATGCCCCATCTTTGCTAAATGCTTAGCAGCACGACCCTTCAATGTGATCAGCAAAACAGGGCAGAATGATGCAAATATCACGAGGCTATCATGGTAAGTAGTTATTATTTCACTATCAGCAATTTAGCAAGTGCATTCAAGCCCCAAGGCAGCATATACTAGACTAGCAGAATTACATTCTCCACTGAAAGGTGGGAGAGTAGCATCAATCCAACAGACGTCGTGGTTTATCTGGTAAATAAAGGCTGAATTGATGTTAATGTTTTACCAGCTAAAACACCCAAGAATCATTTATTTCAGAGGCACTAGGTTTTCCATCATAACCAGTGAAAACTTCAATACCCTGAAGAGTCTGGGACAAAAGTCTCTGAATGTTGAGTCTGAACTACAGTTAATCTTCCTTAGACAGTATCTCAATTTCAAAAATAGTAATAATACTATAATAATATCTTGACATAATTTGTAATCCTATTTGGAGGAGATGATGGAGATTAAACCCTCTCTCAAAATCATTTTAGATGGAACATGGATGCTGCATGTGATGCCAATTACAAAGTCACAGTTGCTTGATCTGAAGTATTTCAGATTTGCTTTTAAATAGCAATAGGAGAAAGCAGCAAGGGCACGAACAGGCTACCAGGAGAACTTTCTTTATAGCAAAAGCCACATCATAGTATTCTGAGCCTATGGTATTAGGGTACATGATTTGCAGTGTAGAATACAGAAGAGCTGTTGCTGAAAAGATACCCAGCTCAGCAATAGCACAGGATAGCATTGTGGTAGCATCTTATGGATTCAAATTATATCTGCAGGCAGGTCAATCACACCACCTGCTAAAACACAAACCACTTTGAAACAAGGCATTCAGAGTCCAGTAGTTTTTGTCAGAAATTTTTTCTATTGCTCCTTAAAAGGCACAGAATAACACTTAGTGCACAGATTTATAAAATACTAGCAGTCACAGAAGACTGGAGTCTGCAATTTGTTGGATGGAGCTCTGAGCAGCCTGGTCTAGTGGAAGATGTCCCTGCTCATGGCAGGGGGGTTGGATCCAGAGGATCTTATAGCTCCCTTCCGACCCTTACCATTCTATGATTCTAATGTCCATACTATCTATATCTGGTGCAAAACATTCCATTCATTTTTACGTAAACTGAGTCAGAAACTTGCTAAGGAAGTTGGAAGCCTGACCAATTTTTTTCTTCTCTGGCATATAGAGCTAACAAGTCCACAACTAGATTAAAACACTTCTTTGAATTCGGGAGCTTCAGCATGGATAGCTGCAAACTTATCCAACATAAATTTAAAAAATCTGAAACAAAAATTTTTAAACAAAAATATTGTTGAAACAAACACCATCACTACTAATAGCTTAGTTTTTATAGCAATCCTCAGAGCCAGAAATAAGGGTCTGCTTGCATTTTTGCTAGGCTAGATACAAAGGATTACAGCATAATGTATTTTAACCGGTAGATGTTACAGAGAATTGTTCATGTCCTTCAGTAAGCCCAAAGGAACCACTACTTTTCCCCACTACAAAAACGCTTGTTATACTAGCACCAAATGTGTTACACCACTTCTGTTACTATTTAAGCATTGAAAACCAGAGTCGCGTTCCCTTAGCTCCACACTGCAGACTGCATTACTCTATTCCTTCACTCCTGCAGAGGATTTGATGGCTGTATCAAATGCTTAAGCAATTTAACAAGTCAACTCTGCAGGAGGAACCAAGTCTTCGCTGCAGAAAGCCACCAGCCATTTTGACCCTTACATTATTTATTGTCTCCACTCCTGCGAAAACACTGCTCTCGGGTTACACAGACTTCTGCCTCCCGAACTGAGGAGGCCTTTACAGCAGCTGCTGAGAAGAGCCGCGCTGCTCGCCCTCAGAAGCGAGCTCTGTGCGCGCAGAGGTGCTGCAGCAGTTTCGGCTCTGTGTACCAGTCCAGCGACAACAGGCAACCACACCTTGCTCTGTAAAACTTCTGCTGTCTCCCCCCGGGCAGCGCGACCCCGGCGCAGCCGTCAGCCACAGCCGCCGGCGGGAAGGGCTCCCCGCAGGGCGGGGAACTACGCTTCCCGGCATGCACCGCTTCGGCCGCCGCCCGGAGAGGCCGCGCATGGCCGCCCCCGGGCCGGCCCGGCAGTGGGGCCCCGTGGGACGTGTGCTGAGCTCGGCTCAAGCTACTCGCTTTGCTTGCGAGGTCTAACGCCATGTAGCTGTTACCAGGTTTTGTTTTATTTTATCTCCGCGCATCTTAACCCGCCTTCTTAAGCACCTTGTATAGTGCCTCTACAACTAAAGTCCTGTAACATGTACAAAATCAGGTACTGAAAGACTTTTTTTGAGGGCTAAACACCAAGATTCAGCTGGCTTGGTGCTCCAAATGGTTAAGAATAAACAGGATGAAACACTGCCTACTGCTGTCAGTTCAGTAATAACTGCATTTCATGAAGCTCTTAACTCACCAAGCCATAGGAGAGACTCCTTCTGCAGCTAATGTGTGCCTGCACATAAAAACATACCTACGGCGCTTGCTACGGGCACACCTAGAGGTGTTTCAAGCACCACGTAAAATCAATTCACAGATCAGAGTTCCTCCTAACATCGCTCCACAGAAGCAACTCTACGGTGTTTACATTCTACAAGTTCTCATTTACAAACATACATTTAAAGACACCTTCTTTAAAACCTCTGAATGAGGCAGAGTTTTGCTAGTTTACGAGAGCAAAGGCCTACCCTCAGCTCCAGTAGCTTCGTGTTAGCCACGAGCAAACGCTGCGGGATAGGGCTGAAGTCTCACACAGGGTTCATGGAGGGTTTTGTGAGCACTACGGATGCCCACCAGTGCTCAGACACCTAGCAGCATTTGTGCGGAGCTGTAACAGCACCAGCTCTGCCAGGAGCAGCGATGGCCGGCTTCATCGCCGGGGCAGGGGCACAGGGGCTCCCCAGGGGAACGCAGAGCAGGGCCTCTGAGCCAGAGCCGCCCCAGTGCCCCCAGCAAGGGAGCTGGGCAGGCTGGGGGCAGCCCCAGCCATCTCCCTGGGCACCTCGATGCGGCAGGACACGAGCCACAGTACTGAAGGCAGCCTCCTGCCTTTATGCCTCATTAGAGTTTGTTTCCTCGCTGCACCTCCTGAAAAATGTTGCAGAAGAGCAATATGAAAAAAGGAGGAAATGGAGAGCCAAGTTCATACCAGCTGCAAAAGAGAAGGCCATGTTTACCACTCCAGTCCCAAAGAATCATTAAAATCTGTTGGGAGCTACACAAAGAGTAACTCCTTGCCATCAAAGACCTTGCTTACAGCATTTTCTGTGAGAGTGAGTTTAGATGAAAACACATTAAAGCTGATATGCTTTGATCAGCTCTTTCAGACTATGTGCTCAAGATTTGTACTGAAATGCAAAGACAAAATCCTGGCCTCACTGGGATCAATAGTTCTGCCTCTACCTTTGCATACACCAAGATTTCATTATAGGTTTTTATAAGGCTGTGCCATTAAGACATCATTTTTCATACAGAACAATCAGGTTTTGTCACAGAACACAGGTCCACGTTAAAATTTTTTTAAAACTGCACCCACAACAGTTGGCAAAGAGAGGTCACTTTGTGAAGATTTACCATACTCAGCTGACTATTCAGCCTGAATGGTCCTGTCAAATCCACTAAAACACATTTTGCAGTCAAAAGGTAAAATACAAATTTCTATTTTATCCTTCATCAGATACAATCTTCACTAAAGTTCAGTTCTGATTTTCTAAATTTTCTTATTCAATTACTTTGAGTATTTGAACTTTTGAACTGTTTTTCCTGAAATTCACACGTTATACAACTTACGGGACTGTGAACCACATTCTTTATAAGATTGCTCTTTAATATCAGGATTCAAAATATTGTAAATGGTGTGCTTTCATTATTTTACAAGTTCAAGTCAGGTAGGTTTTAGTTTCTTCTTGGCACTTTGGTCATGTACTGACATGTATAGCACAATGAAATAAATACTCTTGAAATACCATTACAGCATGATGCAGTCAGGTTAAATGGTCAAGACTATCTTGAGGCCATGAAACACTAGAAGAAGATTGTGTGTATTTTTCACAGTTCACAGCAGACAAGATATTTGCATGATTCACACTGATGTGGCAAAAAAAACCAGAAATACATTTCAAAAGCATCGTGTCAAGCTCTTTGGGACAAAAAAATACCATCAGAGCAGAGGAAAATTGCAGGCATGTTCTGTCTGCTTCATGGTGCTCCCAAAAACTGGCCTCCCTGGTGACTGAGTATTGCTTTAGCATATGGAAATATTCAGATCACACTTTGCCAGCTATGTTGGATTACTCCATCTCCAGTCCGGTCGCAGGCTTGTTAGATAGCTGAAGAAGGACTAGTCAGGGCTCTGTCCCATTCTAGTGACATGATACCATGCTAGAAGACATTAGTTAATTCAGCACCACAAATACTCAAGGCTTCTCAATAATATACTGAATTTTGCTAACCAACGGATGAAGTGGTCACAGTTGAGCCAGACCAGGCTGTGAGAGAGGTACCCACAGACAGAGAGCAGGGACAGACGAAGAAGAGAGCACCAGGAAAGGAGTTTGGAAGTCAGGCTTGCTGCTACTTCTGCCCATTGGAAAGGGATAGTTGAGGACTGTTACAAGAGGTCGTGCTACCCACAGCAACTGGCATCTCTAACCCCAATTCTTCATTCAGTGTCCCTTCAAAGTGACTTTGCCACCTAATGTAGCTCTGAAGCTGTTACTACCTATGCAATGGTAACAGCAGTGACCAAGGGGCGTAGTATCACTTTGGTTTCCCTTCTTAATAGTGCTTAAACACACTCACTTGCAGAAAGAGTGTATTCTTCTTCATTATATCTCTCCTCATGGTTCTAAAATGATAAGAAATTTCCTTTAATTGAGGAATTTAAATTATCATTAATGTAATTCAAATATTATAAATAATTTACATTGCCTATTTAGCTGTGGTTTTACATAGCTCTCATATACCCCTTTATCCTCTGAAAAAAATGTTAGGCTTCATTTCTCAGATTGAAATACTGAGCTCAGACAGCTGAGAACCCTTGGATTTCAAACAGTGATGGAAAAAATCCAAAGATCTGGATATGCAGCAATATTGGTAACCTCAGCTTCAGCTGGTGCAATTATAACATAGCCTTTATATTCATTTCAGTCTTTGACACCTGTGAAGATAACCAATCTTTATGCCAACTACTGTCATCTTGAAAGTATTCGTGAGTGGGGGTAGCTGGGCCAAACTTAGTCAACTAAGTATGCAAGTCTGTAGTGTCAACTCCCAGAGACATCAAAGATACTTAAATATGTTTAAATAGTAGGTGAATAGAAGTGTTATTAATTGTATGCTGAAGCATCCAATGCCTAGATTCCTTAGTAAAATAGGAAACTTTTTTATTTCTTTACAAAAAAAATTGAGTTGAATTCTAGCAGTAAATTTATAACATTTAAATGACAGCATAAATGTTTCTAATCATAGCTTTTAAGACACTCTATTTGAAGAATACATACAGTGTAGTGCCATTAAAATGGTAAATACGCACTTCATGAAGTTTGAGGTAAATGAGGCAAGAAACCTTGTTGTTAATTCTTAAGTTATCTCAGATGCATCAATGCAGACATATTATACATTGGTATCATTTAGGTTTCGATAAACTGTTACCATAAGAATTGTGCAGGTATTGAGAACATCACAACTTCAGAAGACTACAAGTCTAGAAGTGTACTGTATGGTATGTCACATACCTGGAATTCTGGACAGAATAATCCCATGCATCCCACGCAAAGAGCTATAAAAATGTGGAGGCCCCACTAAGCTTTTAAAGTTGCACCTGGCCAAAACATAAAAAAAGAAAAATTTGTCCTGAGGGTAAACATCATTCATTAATAAAAGGAAATATCCTGAAGCCAAGAACTTGCTACTAAATATACAGGCAGAATAGTTACTTAATCAAGAAATTATCTGCCAGCTATGTTTTAAGGTAGGAATTAGCAGTGAAAATGAAAGAATGACAATGTTTTGCTTACAGGAGGCACACAATCCCAACCATAGTTAACATGCTTTTTCTTGCTAGAATTAGATTTTTTCTCAGTAAGATTTAGGGGCTATGTGAGATTTATTGTATCTATTTCAGTTAAACACCATATTATTTGTATTCCCTAAAGGGAAAAAAATTGCCTTTTCATTCCTTGCCTTAATCAAAATCTAAATATGTCAGTGTAAGCATGGAGAAACAAAAGTGGCTGAAGAGAAATAAACATCAATTCTTTCCAACCTTGAAAGAAGATCCTTTCTCAGCTGTAACTGTAGCACAAATAGCTTTATCTGAGCTACTTTCAGCTTAGGTAAGGATGAGCAGCCATACAATATGTAGAGTCGCACTTCAGCCATCCTAGTTCACCAGTTTAGCACCAATTACTGTTAAAGATGGAAAATATAAAACAGGGCTAGAACCATAGTGAACGGCTTCGGCATCCAGCTGCATTGTCCTGCCAGTCCCTCCTGCCTATTTAATGTGGAGCCAAAGCTGCTTCCTTTCCCCATAATCCCCTCAGCCTCCTTGGCTGTGATTGTCATAAGTGGGCTGAGCTGGTGGATATTTAAGATGGAAACGAGGACAGCAGTTTGCATTGGGTCCCCATAGCACGCATGTAGGTGGAAAATGATGGGTCCACAGGAAAAAAAAGTATGTATTTCTGTGGAAAAGAGCTACTCGTTTAATGTGTTTGTTTGTAACACAAAATCTTTCTGAGGATATTTAAGAATTAGGTGACACCCTGAAATCACTGGTAAAAGAGATAGCCTTCAGGATTCATAGCCACCTAGCTTAGGTTTTGAGGGCATCATATTATGCGTTGGTCCTTGTTCTCTAACTATTACAGTCTTTGAAAGGATAGGTGTGACACAGGCTGGAGAAACTGTATGGCTTTCAGACTGGTCTGTCTTTTTTGACCTCCTCATGCTGGGCAATCTCACAGCAACTAATATTCCAGTTGGCTCAGTCCATGGGACAGTAAATATCTTTCTACTACAGAAGCAACAGGAATACTTCATTATGAGGAGATTTATTTAGGTTTGAAAGGGATCCTACGGACATGGACCACTATGATGGTGTGGAACTTATGACGACCAGTACTAAAAGCTGCCTTCCGAAAGCATGACAGATGTGCAGAAGTGTGGGGCTGAAAGGTGTGTGGTAGTAATGGGAGAAGAGAGTGAACACAGCTGGGCTGGTGTGTAGGAAAGTGTGTTAGGGTGAGAACAGTCCTCTTCCACACATGTGCAAGTACAGACGAGGATTTATGAGTGCAAATGACTGTGGGGGACTAAACCTAGGATGCATGTGCATAGGCTGGAGAGGAGGAGAGGAGCGGGTGGATGCCGAGAAGGGGGGGCCAAGATTGCTGTTCTTCCCCTTTCTCCTTGCCTCTGTCTGCTGGCCCCTCCTGACACATGACACCAATTCTTACAGGAGCTTGCAGCCCAACTTCTCCCTCCTTTCCTCGCAGAGCATCCAGCACAGGGAAGACAAGACAGCTGACAGTGAGCCCTGGGCAGCATCGTGCATCTCTGCAGAGCCTTTTGCTTAGGAGCATCAAGGTAAGGACCCGCTGTCCTTTCCGTCTGCGGGCACCAGAATTCCTGCCCTAAACTAACAGGAGCTGAGAAACCCTGCAGACATGGCTGTGTTAGGGACTTCTGTGAGATGCGCAGTCCTGGCAGGTTCATTCTTGCCATGGAGCTGCCCCTTTGCTACACACTGTGCCTACCTGGGGAGAGCTTGCAGGGGATGACAATGAAACCAAAGTGGGGCACAACTGATTTGTCAGTCCCTGAGCAGCCTGTGAGCCCCAGGGGTGCCTGTGAGCCCATGACAAACAGCTCTGGTCCCTGCAGAAGGAAAAAATCCTATCTATAGGTAGCTGTTGAGCCTGGGCTCAGCACTCTGGGCGCACATGTCCCCAGGGTTACACAGCAGGTACTTTCATGCCTGTACAGCACCCTCAGGCCATGCATGACTGTTCCTCTGTAGGACTGCTGAGGACAGGGGGGCTGCGATAGCAAGGAAAAGTATGCACAACCCTCAGTTCTTAAGTAAAGAGAACAGGGAAATACTCAGGTCTGCCTCTATACCTCCTTCTCTCCATGCCAGCTCTGGAAAAAACAGGTTTAAAAAAACCACCCCTGTGAATTACACTTGGGATTCACGCTACATTCACATGTGTACAGCCAAGGTTAAAGCTTCTGAGAAGTGCTGGTTGTACAAACACTACCAGGCAGTGAGAAAGAACTGAAATGTTAGTAAAATGTCTGTATCCAGTTTGTCATGTGCTAGAACTATATGCACTGCACTTGAAAATCATTCCAGTATATCTCTGTTTATTACGTATTTTGGATAAGATCTTGAAAAAAAAATGGGTTTAGGGGCTATATTTTAAAATACAGCCTGCTAAGCAACCTGTTGAAGCAAAATTGAACAATGTTTTATTGTCCTCGTACTGCTGTACTTCTATATTATTATTTGTGTTGTTTAGGAAACAGAAACCAAACAAATGCTGTTCTTCAGATTCTGGTGGCTTTTGTGGATACTTGAACACCATGAGTTTTTAGCAGAAAATCTCAGGGAAGAAAAAAGATACGGATTGAGAAGACCAAAACCTAAACACATTCTGTCAAATACAGTAGAAAAATGTCCCATCCCAAGTGATCAAGGTGAATATTGTAATTTTAAAACAGGTGTGGGGTTTTTTCCCCAATTTATTTATTTGGATTCTGGACTACATGGCTAACTTGCCCTCTAAGATATTGCTTATAATCAGCCTCATCCCGCATTTTCACATGCCTTATTTTCACACTTTTATCTTTTTATTTCTATCTTTTTCCTCCCCTTTTGTGAATTTCAGAAAATGAGATTACTTCCGGTCTTTTTTATTACATGGTTGATTGCCTGTTACTGTCACTACAAGAATAACAGCCCATATGACTGTATTTTGATAGAGCAATATCGTCAGTAGTTCAGAAAATACCTGCAGATTCTGGTTTTGGGAATTTTTGTGTCACTGGATGTGGGTGTCAGTACCAGGGATAAAATCTAGCCCTGTCAAGTCACATTCCAGTATCTTATTCAGTAAAACTCATTTTACTGTAGGTGACTTCTACCTTCCCAGTCCCCATCCTGGTAGGATATTCAGTGAAATTCCAGGCAAGAGCACAGAATGAATGTGTAAAACCACTACAACATTCCTCCTTTCGTACTACTTCACCTTCAGTTTCCTGTTCCTTGGGGCATCTGTTCTGGAGCAAATTCCTCAGCCTCTATCTGCTCTGTCTTCATGAGGGCCTCACACTTATGATCACAGATGTTTTCAAAAATTTCCGTAACTGCACTCCAACTTTTGAAGCCTAAAATACATGTAAGGGTAAGGGCAGAATGAGATTTAGTATGAAATCACTCCACTCACCTACCTACCTATTTATTCTAGATGAAGACTGCATTCTGGAAATTGCTTTTTTACTGGACAGCTCCGAAAGTGCTAAGGACTATAATTATGAACAGCAGAAAAAATTTGTACTAGAAACAGTAGACAGAATGAAAAGTCTGCAGCTTAGTTCTGGACGTACCCTTAGCTGGAGGATGGCCTTACTTCAATACAGCAGCACTGTTTTAATAGAGCAAACTTTCCGTGACTGGAAAGGTCCTGAAGCATTCAAATCCCACATTGCTCCCATCACCTACATAGGTCATGGCACCTACACAACTTATGCTATAACTAACCTCACACAACTCTACATGACTGAAGGGACTCCGGGTAGTGTGAAAGTAGCTGTGCTCTTCACCGATGGAGTGGACCATCCAAGAAACCCAGATATTTTTGCAGCTACAGCTGATGCTAAACACCAAGGAATTGTGTTTTTCACAATGGGAATGACCAGAGTGGCCAAGGAGGTTAGCAATGCTGCCAAGCTCCGGTTCCTGGCCAGCATCCCAGCATCCAGGTTCGTTTTCAACCTCCAGGAGAAAGAAACTGTGGAGAAGGTTCTCAAAGAAATGGTATGTATGAGAAAGGATTTGAAATAGTTATACAAACATCTGTAAAAAACCTGGTCTTATTTCCAATGTTTTGAAACACTTATGCTATTGAAGATACCTGTACTTTTTATATGTTAAAGCATCCTACTTTTATTAATAGGACCACTGTGCCAAAGTACAGGTTTTCTTTCTCTCCCCGCAATTCAGATCTTGCTAGCCAAAATATTTGAAGTTGGAAAGTGGACTAGACTTAAAGAGACCTGTTGTGAAGTGTCCTGGATTTGACTGGGATAATTTCCCTCCCAGTAGCTGCTGTGTTTCGGATTTAGCAGGAGAACAATGTTGGTAACACTGATGTTTTTAGTTGTTGCTATGAAATCAAGGACTTTTTTCAGTTTCTCATGTTCAGCTAATGCAGGAGCTGGGAGGCAGCACAGCCAGACAGAGAGCCAAGCTGGCCAATGGAAATATTCCATACCATGGAAGTCATGCTCAATTTATAAAGGGGGGTTGGCCATGGGGCAGGAAACTCTTCTCTTTTACGTGAATTCAAATCCTCTCTTGGCTAGGAGTTCAAACTTTTCTGGGAGTTCAGTCTTTGTCGGGAATTTCGTGAAATCCGTGAAATCCTCGATTTCCGGGTTCCGCAGTCCTTGCTTGGGGACTGGCTGTGAATCAGTCATCAATTGGTGAGAAAAACTGTATTGTATGCAGTTTGTTTTGCATATTCATTATTATCATTATTACTATCAGTAGTAGTAGTATCTCCTTTGTTATCCTATTAAACTGTCTTTATGTCAATCCACGAGTTTTACCTTTTGTCCATTTCTTCTCCCCATCCTGCTGGGGGGGAAGGGGAGGGGTGAACAAGCAGCTGGCTAGTGCTTACTTGCCAGCTGCTGGGTTAAACCATGACATGAAGTCATTTTTATCTCTGTTTTTCCTCCTAATAAAGGTATTTTAAACCTCCTTCCTTAAAAAAATTTTAACATCCTAATGCTTTCTTCTGTAGCAAGTAGAAATGTGACATTGCCCTTTGCACCAAAAAAGATGCAGCTCTTGCAGAAGTGAAAATAAATTTGTACACCTTAATGGAGATATGTCAATTTAGATAAAATCTGATCTTGGCCAAAGACATCTTTAAATTTCCATGGAAAACCTATCACATAGTCAAGAGGACATATGTAAATTGAGCTTGAAGCTTTGCTTGAGTGCCTCTTTTCTGCATACGAACTTAATTTATAAAGAACTTTCCCTGCCAAGTATGGATAATAGAGCCATCCTCTAGTCTATAAATCTGGTGACACAAGCTGTGGATGAAGTACTGATTTGAGCATGCACAGAGATATAAAATAGAAATATGAATAAAAACCAGGAGACTTCTGCAGTGAAACTGACACCTAAGTGACCTCACACAGGCCTAGAGCATGTATGCAAGCTGGTCTTCCTGTCTGTCTGTCCTTTGATTTGACAGCCTGCCACTCTGCATTGGTTTCCCTGCATATCAACCCTTCCCATCTTCTCTGGTATTACCATTGCTTTGTATATCATCACAACCACCACCTCTCAAGTGACTAAACACACTTTATTTTACCTGTTCCAAACAGGCAGCTATCTTCAGGTGCCTTCTTTTGAGAACATAGCTGCTGTCTGGTTTAAATAATGGCTTTAGCATAATTATATATGCATATATGTGAATTTTAGAGATGTGTATTGCATTGCTCCTCATCAACACATTTATGTTCTCTTAAGAGACTACGTTCCTTGTGGAAAGTGGGAGGAATGCATTGTATGTGGGTGTTTCAGCTGTAGAGATCTAAAACATAACAGAGCTAACTCGATGATGATAACTTCAATGTGATCACTTCCAAAGTCAAATATTTTCTAAGATGTTCTTACTGTTCTCATTTTGTGTGTGCCTAACAGTATGCACAGAAGAGCTTCGGATTTTTCTCAAGTGTGGAGTATGTATCATTCACTCCAAATGGAGGGCTGCTGCTATTCAGCACTTTGGAAACAGTGTAGTTTCCGGGTGCATTGTTCCCATTTACCTAGCTAACTATGTTGGTTTAGGTCTGTTTACCATTGTAATTTCAGCAAATTATGGCTGGACGAGGACAGCTGGTGATTTGTGCAGTCAACAATCTATGCTAGGAATCAAAATTATATAAATTATTTTTTAGAAGGGAGATGTTGCTAGAATGCTTCTCAGAAATTAGAGCTTAATTAATGTTAGTTAATATGTTAATTGCATAATTTAGTTAACTAGCTGCTGAAACAATTTATTTTAACATCTTTCAGTGTCCTTCCTGTAGAGCTGGATTATGACTTTAAATTTCTAATGTTGTTTCAAATATCTGTCTTTACAGAAAGATCTGTCTGAGGAAGAGGTAAGTTTGTTTGTTTGTATTTTTCCAGTACAGAACTACTGCTTAAAATATAGACATTTACAATTATATGGAAACATAATTCAACAAAACTGATAGCTCAGAGAGTTCATTAAATATTGAGTCTAATGGGATTGCCTTCAAGTAAAACATACTTTTGTATTTGCAGGACAGAGCTTTAATTTGCTATCCTAATGTCATTTACTTTCCCTCCTTATTTTCAAAGTTGAAAAAGAACAATGTGTGAGTATTCAGGTTAGCAAGAATTTGCTGATACGTCTTGGCACGTCATCCAACAGACTACATGGATAAGAAAACATGACACAGAGCTAAATGTGGTGCAGCTCTAGCCCTTAATGGTCTTCCTATATAAGAGTTTAAAAAAGCAAAGGAACTGTAACAAAGCTCCACCATAGCACTTTTCCAGTTTGTCCACACTGTGTCACCCTCACTGCAGGTATTGGTAGGTCTGGCTGACATTTTTGGGGGAATAAAGTTAGCTTTCCTTTTAGAGATGTTAGTCCTGCTTAAGGTACAGTTATCTCAGGCAAAGACGGTGCTGATGAGCAGCTCAAGGAAACTGCTAAATATTAAAACTTGAAGCATTTTGGTTTTCATTTCCACTGGCATGTTGATGTTTCTCTGTCAAAATAAATCTTGAAATAGTGAAACATTCAATGTTATCCTTGGAAAAAATATGGTTACTAAATGGGATATTCAGATAAGAATGATATTTAAACCCTTCACTTCTAGACATCTCCAAGCTCAGTGGAGGTTTAATAAATAATAAACCAAAAAACATCATTCCTTATTCCTCCTCCAAAAATAACCCCAGTATCTGTCATGATTCTGTATTGTGTAATGGTTTTAAAGTTTCAAAAAGATCCTAAAAATCACATAACTACATACCATAATGATGTCTGACTGGGACACGTGATGGTAGAGATGACAGAAAAAGAAGAAAGATTAGAAACTATTACAATTAATTGCATTAACTAGATAAAAGTATACACCCATAACATGTTTTGTTTATAGATCAAGCTAGATCTAAACTATGATTTATCCTACATACAGTGCAGTAAAGTGGAAAAAGGATGTAAGATGTTTTCACACCCCATTATTCATAGTCACAGCATACCAATGAACCAACCTTGTGAAGAGTTTGGAGGTAAAGCCGTTATCAAGATGATCGAAATTTCAGGAGTAGGAATTATACGTATTCTTGGACGGAGTGTAGGAGGCCACATTCCTGGTGACTGGTAAATAGATAGTTAAAAGCTTTCTGCAACACATGTAAATATAACTGGCTTTAGTCATTACTGATGTACTCAGGCTAGCCATACAGTAACTTAAAAGCAATGTTTGTGTGTTTTCTATTTCTCCTGTTAAAATGTGCTGATTTGGACTATTTTCATTCAAAGTGTCCCCAGGCTGCCACATGTAACTGTGAGAAGGGGGAAAGAGGCCTTCCTGGCCCTGCTGTAAGTAGCTGTCATTTCTCAAATAACTGATATACAATATAAATCAAGATTTATTTCATTGTTGGAATTTTTTTAGGAAATTATTTGAACTAAAATCCTGAGACAACAAACATTTCAGGGTTCACTACACAGTCCTCCATAGTTACACTGCATGTAAATGTCACACCAGGAGGAAATACATAGAGAGACCTGAGCATGTCGTGAGACACTCCCCCTGAAAAAAGAACAGTGTGATGTGGTGAGGCTCTCCCTTTAGCCACAGCAGTTTAAAAGGCAGGAAGGAGCAACATTCCTGTGTGGAACAATAAATTCACCTGTTACAGTCAGAGAACCAGACCAGGTGGATCTAACTAGCCCCAAATCAAACAAACATATCCAAAAAGCGCTCTGAAAGCAAGAGAGAGCAAGAGGCTGAAGCACTAGGAACAACTGAGACAAGAGACTTGTAAAGAGGATAAAACAGACTGGACTTCTTTCAGAATTGTCCTACAATGAGAACCCCTAAGCAAATCTAGAAGATTGCTTCATACAAGGTTTGGTGATCTAAACTGCAGGGTTTATGTTTCAAAAAGAACTCTCAGAGTTGAATGGTCTGATGTTATATCCCTAACATTGAACTAAAGCACCATAGTAACTTATAGCCCTTGCTCAAGGTGGAGGGACAGTGTCAGAGTTTGACAAAAAAGAGAAAAAGAGGAAAAATGGTGGCCAACTGAGTCAGTCCTGCTGCTCCCAGAAATTCAGTTTCAAGGTTATGGTAAATGCAGAGATTTTTAAAAACAAATCTATAGGAAACAAATACCCTAAATATAAAAAAAAAATAGGGCATATATTGTAAAATAAAATTATTTTACTAACATATAAGAATTTTATTTTGTTGTTTTCAGGGTAAAAAGGGTCATGCTGGGGATGATGGAGCTCCAGGCCTGAAAGGAGCAAAGGTAATGTGATTTTCATATTTAGGAGAAAGCTATGGTACTTCATTAATATGGAAAGACTAATAGTGCCCGTGTATTTTCCACCTGTGAATTTCTTAAACTTCATCTACCCCCTTTTGCTGCAGTAAAGACTAAGATTCTTTACAAATCTATATCTTATACCTAATGTATAAAATCATCAGAGTGTAAAAAGAGGGAGCTGGCATGCTTCCTGTATTGCATTGATATACCTACTCAGATAATCAGGACAACACTGTCTTCTCCTGATTTCACTGATCTTGATGTTGGATTATTCATAGGGGGAGCCAGGTCTTAATGGAACCCCAGGACGAGATGGAATAGAGGTAAAAAAATATTTTTTTCCCTTGTTCTCCAATGGCAGTGTTACTTCAAGGCAAAACACCACAATTTTAATTTTTTTTTAATTACAGTGGCAAATTTCAATTCTGGTTTACCGTCTAATGATTCATTAACACTAGAAGAACTGAAAACATTGTCATTGCTTAAAGAAAGAGAATCATTCCTTCTTAGAAGAGTGATCTAGAAAATACTCTCTAATAATATATAGTCTCTCCTAAAAAGTGTGAAAAGCTCTGATATGATAATCTAAGGTTAAGTTTCATCTAAGTTTAAATTTTTCATTTGGCAAATAAAGGATCCAATGTGTAACAGCAATGAGAAAGCTGAGTGAAATAAATATAGGAAGCAACTGTAGGACCATCCTTTTAGTGCTTAACTCTGAATTCATCCACATATTAATCATGCTACTTTATATTTTCTTACTGATTCAGTACATCTTTTTTAATTAGTGACTTTTTTCTTGCTTTCTTATTTTAGCATGGTTTTCACTAAGACAGAAATATGAACTCTAGTTGATCTGCTTTTACAACACCAAAATCCCAGTACAAAATGACACTTATGTAAAATTTGTTCACACATACAACAGCATCTGTCATGACCAGTAGGTGTAGTATTTAAAGTCATATTGCCATGTTTATCAGAGATCACCTTTTCTACCTAATTGTTCATTATAAACTGAAATGCTGTTTTTTCTAGAGAGAGTAGAATGTTAATAGTGCCAATACTCACATTCTTACATTTGGGTTATATATCCTCACAACCTGCTTCGCTTTTTTATTTTCCCAGGGGAAATCTGGATATAAAGGAGAGAAGGTAATACTTTTAGTCAAAACTTCTGCTTACATATAGATATTTGATGATATTAGTATTTATTATGTATAGTGCCATATTTCTTATAAATACTAGTAATGAACAATAACATCATCTTACAAGTTCCTGCATGAGCTCTAATAGATGTGTCCCTTCCACAATGAACTTAGAGCACAACTGCTATAATATGTCATGAAAATAATAACATTTAGGTTTTCAACTAAAGCACTCAAAAAATAAGGATGATATGCTCAATATACCTCATAAATATTTATTCCTGTTCCTTTCCAGGGTGAAAGAGGTGAATGTGGAATCCCAGGTATAAAAGGAGACAGAGTAAGTTGCTACAAAGTTGTTATGCTTTCAGGAAACACAGCTGAAATACAGAGAAGCTACAATTCCCTGAATAACAACCATGGTGATAGATTTAGGGCAAATATTAATTCTAAGGCTGAGGGAAATTAACAATTGACAATTTTAAACAATGAAGTGAGCAAGGATACCATTTTCAGTAACTTTCTCAGCTCCTTCTGTATTTTCATGTGATTCCTCTTAAGGCCCAAGCCTAAGCCTGTTTATAACAATAGCAGAGGCAGAAGGCTTGATGTAGTAAGCAAAGGGAATGAGAAGTGAAAATTAAATCAAGGTTTCTAACACTGTTCTTAAAGATTTGGTGTATAATTGCTGTGAATATTTTAAATCATAGAATCATAAAGGTTGGAAAAGACCTCTAAGATCATCGAGTCCAACCATCCACCCAACACCAACATGTCTGCTAAACCATATCCTGAAGTGCCACATCTACACATTTTTTTAACACCTCCAGGGATGGTGACTCCACCACTTCCCTGGGCAGCCTGTTCCAATGCCTGACCACTCTTTCTGTGAAGAAATTTTTCCTAATATCTAATCTAAACCTCCCCTGACGCAACTTGAGTCCATTGC
>Ga0065711_1006950_pt1 | contig 28584 bp, 18 predicted proteins | sample Hoacrofraction12_FD_59098 | JGI IMG/M metagenome (GOLD analysis project Ga0065711, IMG submission 59098) | Hoatzin crop microbial communities from Cojedes, Venezuela - Epithelial fraction 12 v2 (version 2) | ecosystem: Host-associated > Birds > Digestive system > Esophagus > Crop | place... | reverse complement strand
GGCGGGGGGGAGCCGCTAAAACGGGAGCGGTTCGTGCCTTCCTCGGCGTGCTTCCGGCTGCTCCCCCCTGGAACCTGAGCGTGTGTGGTGTTCCTTCCCTCTCCGGACGAGTTTGGCCCGTGGGGGTCCGCGTTGCCGTGGCGTCGGCTTTCCCACACGGAGCCGCGGGCTGGAAGCGCGAAATGGCCCGAAACGAGCCCGCGCGGGACTCCCGGTGCTGATGGAGTTATTAATTCTTCGGTTTCGCGCTGTTTATGTGGCTCGGGGTGAGGCTGGGCTGCGAGACGTGAGAAGCGTGACCGCTGCAGCGTGCGGAAAAGGCGGCTGCGCGGGGTCTGGCTCCTGCCCGGTGCCGGTTCCGTGTGGGAACAGCCTCCCCCCCTTCGGAACTGCGGCCGTGTGGGGAGCCTTGGCTCGTAGTCACTCACGTGGAGAGGAGTCTTATGCGCATCAGCACATCTCTTCTTAACTGTCTAGTTTTATGTACCAATTCAGCAAAGAAGTATTGGTAGTATTTTAAACGCATGCTCAGGTTTCCAGTAGCTGGTGTAGGGCATAAATAAGGTAATCATATGTGTCTGTTAAATGCTTTCACGAGTTAAGCTTTAATCTTTATTAAACCAAGAATCAAAACCCACATGTAGATTATAGCTTTGTGAGAACATAAGACTGGAAGCCTGCTCCATAGAAACAGTTGCCTGTGTTTCTTTCTGTCATTCTTGCCGTTTTCCTTTCCTCTGTCAGCACAATCTCTACAAACTTTTTAATGTGTGATTACTTGTGTACCTCCCATCTTTTTTTGCCTTTGGTGAAATAATTTTTAGTGTTTGGAAATAGAGAGATGGAGAGTACTCTAAGATAATTCTTTTCTGTATACTTTAAATTGTGGATGCAGCATATCTAGAGTTGATAGCGGACAAGTGCAATATACTGTTACCTTGCAGGTGTGTCAACTTTTTATTTCTTTTTTATGTATTACAAAATCCATTTTACAGACAAAACAGCAGTCTTCAGGCACTTGTCCTTTAAACTGACAACTCGTGTATTCATTGTAGTAAAGGAAATCCTTGCATTCTTTTCTTGCTTAATGCACATTTTGCTTCAGGGCCCACAGCTCCTGTTGAGAGGGCACTAAGGCCCAGACCCTGTGTCAGTGTGTTCCTGTGTTCCTGCCTGCCCTCCAACAGCTGTCATTTTCTTCTGCACCCATTTTTAGAAAGTGACACTGCCCAGTGTGTCCTGTATACAGTTTATTGGCAACTCAAGCACTGCTGCCTGTTCCCAGTGTAAAAGAGTCTACCTTAAAGCTTCATCAATTAAATATTTTGGAATTTGTTAATGAAAAGCCTTATGTAAGTTCTAAGTAAAGCAAAAATATTTTTTTCTGAGATTTAAAACATTTTCTTCAGGCTAACTAGGCTTTGGAATGGTTGCCATGCTGTTTAAACGTAGGTTGTATAAATCTGATGGCAGTTGGAATTCATGACGCAAAGACCTCAGTAAATAATAGATATAGTCTTGCAATGACAGGATTTTCATGTCGATTGCACTCGGAAGGTATTTTCAGACCATATCTTCACGTATCACTCATGAAAGAAACATTGCTGAAATCCAAGTCAGGCAAGCAAAAAGAAACTGTTTTATTCTCTCAAATAATAAAAAGTATTTTAAGCTGTTGAGTTTTCTTTTGTCTTTTTAATAGAACTCTTCTGTTTCAGAAAAGAATCAGCAGCAGCTCTGTAGACCAGCTAGTTTCCCAAACTGAAATGGTAATGTTTGAGTACACTTGAAGTCAGTGGAATTACATGGATGTATGAAGTCATTTGAACATAAAGGCCTGCAGTACTGGGATATGCAAAGAAAAAAATGAGAGCAAGAGCTCCGACTGGCAATCTGAAATAGCTGCATTTGAGAAGGTTGAAGATTGTCCTTCCCCGCTTTCTGCACATACTGCTTCCTACACAGCTGTTGGAGCTGCTCTGAGTCAGCTTCTGAACCCCCTGGTTTTTAGAGTGTATTTAAAGGCACACAGCGGTGATGCCAGGTTATAAACTGCTGGCTCCAAATCCAATTCATAAAAGCCTGAGATGTCCACAGAGAATGTAATTTTATGCCAAGCTATTCCCACTCTTAAATTAGAGCCCTCAATATGCACTGAAGTGTTGATTCTGCAAAACCTGACACATGTATCTAACTTGGAAGAAAGCTCATTATCATTCATGATCATTATTCAAAACGGAGAGGCAACATTCTGGAACAGATTTAACTAAAAGTCACATTTGCAGTTCTTTTCATTCAATCATTGAGATTTATTTCCTGCAGCTTCTTAGCATCTTTTTACCCAGGAGCGAAACCTTTGGAAAGGTGAATGAGAATGTGACGTATCATCAGCTTTCAGAATCCTGACCAATTTGGCTTGGAAGTGAGTAGCAGGTTGCTGCTGAGTTTTTGCTACAGGGAGTTGTCTGGTTGCCAGCAGACGAGGAGTTAACTACAAGTTTTGCCTTCCCATTCTTCTTTACAGATTAAGCATCTGTAGAGGCCAAGTTACAAGAAATCTATCTCTTCTCAGAGACAGTGGGAGGAATATTTGAGTAAAGAGGATGCCCTAGTGGGTGAACCCTCAGCCAGGAAGGTTTGTGGAAAAAAGTTGTGAAAACTTACTTTTATTTCCTTCTCAAAATGAAAATCTTCAAGGAAAAGGCCTGTTGGCTGCAGCCGTGCTTATATTTACTACTGCACCACTCCATCAGTTTTTCAGAGTATTTCAACTAACTTACAATACTTTCTGGGCTAAAGCTGTGCTCTTTCAAGCAGGTGTGGAATGAAGTTTAAGCACTTGGGCTGCCCCAGTAAAAGCAAGTGAGCTATTCACATACTTCAGATTAAATCGTATGTTTACATGTTCCATGGTCTGCACTGACTAGCTGAACACTACTAGCTGAACACTTCTAGCTGAAGTGTTCCCAAGTCTTCTGTGTGATAAATCCTTAAATAATATGGAGTCGGTTGTCTCAGGGACCATCTGTCACCTTCCTCCCAGAGCAGGATGTGAAATTCTGGGATTGGAACTCAGAGATAAGTTGGTGAGAACTTCTTTGTTAAGGGCCCTGAGTTTGATTTCCTTTGGCATGCCTATGAGTACGTCATTATAGTCTTTCCAGGCAAAACTATATGTATGGGTATGTGCGGGCAACGGATTGTTAAAACTGGCTGTGATTCATCTTGTTATTTTAAAAACCTTTTAATTAAATCTTCCATCAGACAATCCAGCATAATTGTGTTGCAAATAAAAAATGTATTTTAAGAAGTTCGTACACGCAGGCACACGCACACATACACGGATTATCATAACTGATAGTCCAATGCAAATAGATCCCAATTTAACTCCTTCATTCTGCCTGTGTCTTGAACTGTCATTTTGGGTGGAAACAGTGCTGTCTGAGAACTCGACAGCAGTCTTTCTGGCTCAATAAGATGTAAAGGATCCCTCAGGGATATAGGTTTACAGTGAAGTTTTCAAAGTCAGTTAGCATCTTTGCCATAATGACATTTCCTTAGCAAAAATCTGCAGAACATAAGGATACAGGTATTTATTAATCTGTTCTACGTGCTGAAGGTTTGTTTGGTTTGTATGTATAAAATGGGGAAAGATCTTCAGCAAGAGGAGTGGATTCATAGTATTTTTAAATGTAACAACTGGCACCTATATTTACTGAAATGCAAAAATAAACCCCCAACAACCAACCACCACTGCCAACAACAAAAAACACTGTAGCCTTTCCATTACCACCTTCTAAATGCTTTTGTCTGTGGCAAACCAGACCTCTGTAAATGCCAGCGAGTGCTATCCTCAGCTTTACAATCTTCTGTAAAGATTGTTCGACACAGAGTTTAGAAAATAAAAGGGAACTATTTCTGTTATGAAATGTTTGCATGTAAAAGCGAACACCTGGAAGCTTGAATTCTTTCAGAAATAATTCCTAATGCTCAGTGAAGGGAATTAAACAAACAAACAGCGAGGTTTATTCTGTCAGCTCCTCAGCAGGCGAACAAGAATTACTGCGTGCTAAGAATCAGCTGCTCTTGGAAACTTAATGACTGTGGCAGCCAGAAACGTACAAGACGTGGCCAAGAGATGGAAACCAGATATACAGGCTGTAGCAAAGAGAAATGAAGAGGATGGGGAAATCTCTCTGTGAATCCAAGCTGGAAAGGGTTCATTGTACTGGGGTTTCCGAGCACTTTGACAGTATAGAATGCGTTTGTAAAGAATTGGTTTTGCATCTTGAATTGTAATTCTATTCCCTTGTAATTATATTCTCCTTGGAGAATAAGAGCAGCAAAGTATTTTTATATTTTCGTCTGTCTCTGCTGTAAAATGGCAACTGGAAACAAAGAGCCAAGCCTGCCAAACAGCCAGTTCTCCACGGCCCGCTAGCAAGTGGGCTGGCACCCATCGCCTGCAAATCTGCCCTCTCAAACAATGCTCAGGTTCAAACTATACTTTTTCAGGGGCACTCTGTAAACATACTTTTGCAAAAGCAGAATGAGTGCCACTAGTAAGGAGGAGTCTTAGATATTGATTAATTATAACCAATCCTTTCACTCCTCAGTTAATGAATGAAATCATGTCATGTGCACTTGTGGATACTATTAATTTGTCACATAGGTTACACAGCTTTTGTGTGCAGTTTTTTCATGTTTTCAAGTTTTTCTCAGGTGTTTTGAGAGCTGCAAAAAAGACTTTAAAGAGACAGCTGTGGTTCTTATGTGATAACATGATTCCCAGAGCTGGATCTTTGGGGGAGGAAGAAGTAAGACTTGAGATAAAGCAGTAAGTGTGGGTAAGCACACAGCAGAGACTGACGAGAGCTTTAGGGAGATGTAAAGAACGTTTATAGTAATTCGGTCATTTGTCTTTTTGTCTGTAACATCCAAAAAGATTTATTTTTGCCACCAAATGAAATAAATGGTCTTGCTGAGATTTCAGAAGTGTGTGCCTCCATGTTAGGGCTTGTCTGCCTTGGGGAAATGTGCTGCCTTTCCTACAGCAGTTGAATTAAAGCAGCATAGAAATGCCCATGATTTTTCCTGATGTAGACGTGCTCTTAGTCATGGTGGTAAAGGCAGCGGCGCTTGTTTCTGCCACAGTGAAATGTGACATTATAGCAAAAGCTGTCTCTCACAGGTCACCGTCTAGAGCAGGATCCCAGCGTTTCCCTGCTTTGGCTGAAGGATGGAGCACCTTCAGTGACCTGACTTGCTCTCCTTCGAGCGGATCTGACACCACAGTCACTAAGCACAGACCGTGCAGCAAGCTCACTTAATCCTACCCAGCGAACACATGAGCCACAGTTTGCGTTTCAGTCCGTAAATTGTTCTTTTGTTTTGCAGGCTTTGCTGAACACAGTTTTATTTCATGTGACTGTGCTATTTATGGAGGAGTAAATATTGCCGGGGGTCTATTTAAAAAGGCCAATGACCTGGATTTTTTTCCATTTGGATTATCTCCAAGAGTCAGACATGTTTAACAACTGATTTTTTTTCCCTTGTTGCTGGAGATTGCAGTCATTTCTAATGTCTTAGATCAACACCAACTAAAAAGACAAAGATTTTGAGACAGATAAGACTTCATGTAGTATGAATGTGATTAGACAGTATGTGACCTTGCCATTTTTGGAAGAGATGAATTCCGTCCTCAGTTACCAGTTATCAGCATAGCATGTTTTTAACCTCTGTATATTTGCCTTTTCATACCGTTATGGTAATTTCAGTTCATAACTCTGGTTTATTACTTTTTTTAAAAAAACTTTTTTTTTCCAAATATGTTTCCACATATTATAAATAAATAAATAAACCATGTTTTCAGAAAGTGAAGATTTAAACAGAGCAAATGTTCTTCTTGCTCTTCTTGCAATCTAAATAGCAGTATTGCTTTACTATTTAAGAAGCAGAAAGTTAAGCATTGTTGAGAAAATAGTGGTGTATTTTCACTTTCAAGAAAGAGCTTTGTGACCCCAAACAGGTAGCGAAATGTCGGGAAGATTAAGTATGTTTGAGTATACTTAAAAGATAAGCCAACGATATTTTTTTTTAATATATAACATTTTTAACAGTACAAAGTAAGTTGATCACAGTAAGAATAATGGGCTCCAACCTGAAGTTTTGCTGTAGACATACTTATTTTTACCCAGTCATGTAAAAGCATAAAAAGATACCATTTTTATACTGAATGTCATTCAATATATGTTCTAAAGTTTGTGGGGTTTACCATGCCGGTACAAGGTACTCTGGCTTCAGTGCAAAGCCAACTTCAGAAGGCACAACCCACTTCTCCCCCGGAGAGGTGGAGCAGGTGGATAAGGATGGGATTCCCTCAGGCCAAAGCCATCATCTCACCTGACCACATTTCATCAAAAGCTTGTCTTTACTGGGGAAGAAACATAGAGGAAACACTTCGACAATTCAACAACCTTACGAAGTAAATGATGAACACATCTTTAATATTATTCTGTCTTGAACCACGCTACACCATGGAGCAGCCATGCTATACAAGATGCCCATGCACAAGTCCTGCTTAGCTCTTCAGGAAAATGCCAAGAAGCAATGGCAGAACTTCTTGTCCTGTTGATATCTTAGGAGAGACAGTTAGTTCAAGGTGTTGGGAAAAATATTCCACATAGCTAGCCAAGCTAACAGAAATTTGCATTGACGTTTCTTCAAATGAAGCAAAACTGAATCCTCAGACAAGATGTTTTTCAGAGCATAAAGCATTTTTTGAAGGTTTTCCACTCAAGCCCACTACTTACTATTTCAAGCTTCTCATTTTTTAGTGTCCCTTTTCAAACATCAAACACCAGTAGACTATTTCACACACTAAAAAGACGTTTTCTTCCTTGAGTCAAAATTGTTACTGCGAAAGGAATTGCTGTCAGTAACACCTACAGCCTCCATTAAGATGAGCCGTACAAGTGCTGTTTCATTCTCAATTGTAACATATGTTTTCAGTTCTCGTTTGTATTACTAAACAAGAGTTTTCAGATTCTAACTCAAACCATCTTTCAAAATTAAATTAGCTAAAGCCTTAATTAGCCAGTACTGATCAGAACAGATTGCAATGACTACATGTGCTACTTCAGTCTCTTAGTTAAAAAGCTGCTAGCTTTTAAGGAAAGAAAAAATTCAGACCACTTTCCTTCTGAATAGACCTCAGAACTGTCTGGGGCAAAGCAGAATAATTCTAGTATAATCAAGCCCCTGCTGTAATTTTTTTCTAGATCATTTCTTACTGATTAATGAGTTAAAACATAAAACAAACCTTGAAGTAAATATCTTAAACTATTTGGTCATGTGTGCCCTCATACAGGGGTATCTCAGATTCCTCTTCCATTTTTTCCCCTCCTGTAAAAACTGTTGGCTTGATTGTTCTCTGCTCTAGTTTTTGGAGACCATAGAACTGCCAAAGTTGACAAAGTTACATTGACGTAAAATTTACTAGCTTATGTTATTAAGGACCCACTCCTCAAATGAGCCTGAAGGCCAGAATTTATAATTAAAACTGTAATTTTCAGTTTTCTGAAATGAAAACTTTAAAAAAAATATTAGATTTTCCTTTAAAAATAACATTAAAGTGGGTATCTGGAAAGAAAAGCCATCTATTTTCTTATAGAACAGGTAGGCAGCAGAAGTATGAGCTGATCTGTCAGTGAAGCTCAATGCTGTTCTAAGAGGGCTGCTTTTAGAGGCAACTCATGATCCTAATCTCCTTGCCACAGTTAAAAACATCAAATACATACTGGGATAGGACCGGATCAACACTATATATATAGACAATCTGAAGTATATATATAGGGTATATATATTTATACATTCTAAAATACGTGTACTTTGGACCAGGACACTTCACTCTCTGAGTACTCTGTTGGCCTGGGCTAGACATCTTGCTGACTATGGAGCATCCAGCTCCATTGCTATTGCACATCTGATTACTTCTAGTGTCCTACCACTGTATTATGTTAAATGACAAATGTGTGCTTAGTTTTATACTGTATGTTCTATTCCAGTTATTCTGTGAAGATTAAGTTGAACTCAAGACAATTACCTTTTCCATAGGATGCCTCAGGCTGTTACTGCAGGCACTGCCTGCTCACTACCCCACTGTTTGTAGAAGCTTCTTGTCTTCTGGGGAGCCACCACTGGGGAAATGTCTTTGAAGCAGCTGAGAAACTTATGAAATAGAAATGGCTGATAAATTAATGCAATCAAGGAAAACCATAATTGGGTTTGGACATGGATTACTTTGTAGATTAAAAACATTTCCCATGCATTTCTCACAAATAGTGCCAATGCACCTGAGCTGATACTTGATAAACTGTGTGAAAAATAAGGCAGAAAAATATTAGGTGTTCTTTCAACGTAAGCCTTGGTAAAACAGGATCTTCACTGATCCCAAAATACTCAGTCCTGTTATGATTTCAGCAGTATGACTTCAAAAAACAGACAGTGGTGCATAGGTCTTGTTCCTTGTCTGTAGCCTAAGAATGATTGATCTGACTTTTGGATTTTTGTGGCTGTTGAGAAGAATCGCCGATAAGTTTGCTAAGTGAGAGGAGCATTTCTGCAAGTAGTGTTGCCGTGCCCTGAATTTCCTGTGTAGTATGTTTTTATTCTGCCCATGTCCACAGTCGTACTGGGCCATGCATCAGGTTTCCTGTGAAACCTGCACCTGCTTTTCCACTGTGCAAATTGAAGTGTTCAGAAAAAGAGGGGAGTGTAGTTAAAAGATGTCTGCCAGTTTTGTTCAATACAGGCATAGTCAACTATTTTTCTAGGTCACTGTAATGGGTAGAAGATGGGACCTCTTCTTCTGACAGCTTCTGTTGATATTCACTGCATTTCCAAAATAATGTAGAAAAATTGCTATAATAATTGTACGTATTTGAATTCTGTGGTTGGAAATGACCCATTCATACCTCCGAATATATGGTCTAGATCAAAAATTGTTTCCTGTCTTCAGCAATTTTTACCACAGAGGTTTCAGAGGATGTATAAGTTCTCGGCTTTTTATTTAAAAAGGGTCTTCACTGTAGCCCAGTGTTGAATGTGCTGCTGTCTACACGTAAAATTACTAAACACTGCAAAACTATTGTCACTTAAACGCCTTTAGTATTTGTTTGCCCTGTCCAACAGGGCAGTGGGAATTTCAAACACTTGCATTTGTTTCTGCAGTTTTATTATTACTATTGACTACCTTTTTTATAGCAAAAAAAAAGGGTGAAATTTCAAAATCATTGTTACCAAGTCTTACTCAATATCTGTGTTAATTGACTTGGCGGGTCAGTTGCTGTTTTGGATGTTAAAGTAGGCTCAGGCCTGCACTCTGTATTAGAAATAAACCCTAGAGCATCCCTTTTAAACGACATTTAAACTGTATTTGATCCCAGGCATATGGGGTGGCCAGCATGTTCTACACTTCTTATGAATTTTGGACAACGTTATTATGAATGTCATATTTTTAATGTGGAACAGACCGTTTGCTGACTAGGTCTGTATCACATACTTGCCAGAACGATGAAGAGCCATTAACTTTAATGGCTGTACCAGATAAAGTGGAAAGTTCTCAAACAGGAAGAAGGAACAGAAATTAAGTGAATGGCAGTTCCAGAGGGACTCGCAGAAGGAACAAAGGGGAAGATTTATGAAGTCCTTCAAAGGTTTTGAATGGGAAAGAAAGGCAATTTTTTGAAGCAGGAGAAAAGGGGATTTAACCAAGAGACCCTACAATGTCAAAGAAAGGAACCTCGATTTTGAGGAGATGCGGTGAGATGCAATAAGCTTGTAGATACGCTAGAGGATGTCTAACCTATTGCCAAGCAATGCTGTCGAAACTGAGGCTTGGAAAACATGGTTGAAGTTTATTATTTTGTGCACAATTGTATATTTCTTTTGTGAGCTAAGTGCAGAGTCCCTTGGTTGAGAGTTCAGTACAAAGTCTGCATGGCTATGAATGCTGCTTTGCACAGACACCCAGAGACAAACACACTGCCTGATCCTACCCAACTGTAGGCACCCACCTGAAGCACCTAAACGTTAAGCCTGCTCACCAAGACTCTCTCTAGTCAGTGGAGCAAGAGAGGCACTGTGTAGTGGAAAGTCACATCTCAGGTGGGCTGAATTACTCTCCAGAGACCACCTGTCTCTCTACAGTGATTATAGAAGCAGCTTATCATGACCATCATCCCATGTAGGTGCTGGGTATGACTTGCCAAGGCCTTTGGCTTCTAAAGGCCAAAACATCTACAAAGCTGGAGCTATAGCAAAGGATTCATGATGATCACCGGGAACCTGAGACTATGACTGTACAAATAATTAAACAGTACAGGGACTGTTCCCATGTACTGAGACTCTCCTGTCTCTCTTGCTATGTTACTGGAACGGTGCTTGGCGCAGGCTGACTTTCCCAAGCCCCCAGTATGCAGTGCACAAGTGGTGCCCTGGTTTTGAGGGTAAAAGTGTTTTGTTAATGCCAAGAGCTGGTTTCCAAAAACTCTAATTTGTCAGAATGGAAGTATACTTAATCTATGAAACACTTTGAAATCAGCTCATACTCATTTGCATTATATGTTTGCACAGCTCACAGTTGCTCCCTGTGTTATCCCAGACTGCAAAACCTGTATGTGCTTTGCTTCTCTTTGTCCAGCTGTTCTCCCTTTAGGAAGGGAGGCTTCCCAGGCACTGGCACTGTGTTCCTCACGCCTCAGAATGTGGGTGCCACAGCCCAGCCGTGTTATGCTTTCCAGGAGTAGTAGTGGGGGCCTGAAGAAACTTGGAAGTCTGTGCAGAAGACGAGAAGAGACTGTCAGCAGCACCTGGAGGAGTGGGGTTATTTGGGTTATAACTAGAATATTAGAATGTTCTGTTCATCTGAGTAATAATAATCACACTATTTAAAGTATTCTTCTTTTGCTTGATAATGCAAAGTGAAATTAGCTTTCATTCATTCATTTATTTTCCACCATTTTTCTTTTATGACCATCCTAATTTCTAATAATTGGTTTGGGCCATTTTCGTAGCTCCATTACGTTAAATAAGTTCATCACCTTCACTGAAGATATACCAATTGACATTAGTTGAAAATCTGGCGGTTTCTTCAGTCTTTTCTTAGTAAGTTTCTTTTTTTCTGCCTCCTAACCTATATTTATTGTATTGCATTTGCTGTTTTCACTGACCACTGATCTCTTTTAACTGCAAACAATCTGTCACTGTAGGAATTGTAGTGCTGTGTGATTTAGTGTTGCCTTTAGCTCTGCAGACCAGAGTTGAAATTCTTTGTATTACTTTCATAGGCCATGTCATGCTGGGTGTCTTTAATCAGATTGCATGCTGGTATCATTTTGCTGCATCTGAACATTAATTAGGCATTTAGGGGGGTAAAGAGTTTGAAAAAGTTTAGGTAAATTTTATTAACCTGGTAAGAAAGGGATATTTTATGAACCAGATAACTGAAATAGTAGGAGCCATTTTCCAATGCACAGGCATGTGCAGGTGAAGAGGCTTTACTGAGTGCTGTTTGGTAAAGGTTCGTGGTTCTGCGAAGAAGGGCAGAAAAAACGGAGAAACTGAGATAGTGCAGAAAGAAAGTGATTGCTGCAGCCACAGAAGTACCAATAGCCTGGCAATGTTAGAAACAATTTTTAAAAAGAGGACCTTTGGGCGGAATCCTAGCTATAAAGGGCATTGAATTTGTGAGCAAAGCCTGTATCTCCTGCTGCTCGATTCCTTTTCCGTTCAAAGATGCAGGGGTTTTTTTCTTTTTTTTTATAAATAAATGGAACTGAACAAAGTAATATTGGTTTCAATTTCTTCTTCTATGGAAAGTAAATTGTGCATTCCCAATTCTAGTTAGGAAATGGTTAAAAGAAGCAGCATGCTATTCTCATGGTTGCTGTCCAAAATTTGAACCTTTCCATTTCCCTTCCTCCTCAACCAGTCTGACAAGAATTGGTGATTCTGGGCTTTCCTAAGGGCACAAACCACATCCTCCTGTGGTTGGTACCAGAAGGTGTGCTGCATTCCTGGTGATGGGGGTAGTTCACTGCAGAAGATGCTGTTGGGGATGGGGAAGGGAAGGAAATATACATCTTTATGATGCTTTCTAAGTTAAAAGATGGCATTGTCAACTGACTGCAAACCAGTGTTAGTATGCTTGCCAGATTTCTCTTACTGGCCCCTTCAGTGCTAAGGATTAACGGCTTCCTAAGATGCTTGTTTATCTTCACAAGAGAAAGCACTGGAAAACTACTTAGGCTCTTCAGTTTTCATTCATTGCTGCATGTGAGTTAGAGGCCTGTAGAGGTCTAGTTCAACATTAGATTCCAAAGAACAATAAGGCAATAGGATTTGGTTTTTTAATGGGAGTTTCAGAATGGCAATCTACAGATTATGTGAGCATCAGAAGTTGTATTAGAATAGTATAATGTTGTGCTATGGTATCAGTGTGATGCACTTGAAACTATCAGACGTTGAAATATTGGTTTCTTGACAACGTTTTCTTGCAAACTTCATCTCTGTTGCTGTGACCTTTAGCAAGGATCTTTCTTCTGTAGATTAAAGAAAGGAGCAACAAGCTGCACAGTGGAACTAATGGGGCCTGGTTTCCTACGATAAGTGTCCGATGTCCTACAGCACCTTACTAACCACAGATGTCCCCCGTGAGTCCTTATGACCTCCTCCGTGCCCCAGAACTCCTGTGGGCAGGATGCAGATGCTGCCATGGCTGGCTCTGAGGTCTGCTGCACGTTAATCAGCCAAAAAACCCATTGCTATTGAGTTCTCACATTGAACTCTTCTCACGCTGGAGCAACTGCTGTGGTGTCCCCCCTCCCACAACCCACATGCTAATTTGCATGGCATTCAGAAGAGCTTTTATCTTTGAGACCCCTGCCCTTCTGTCGGATGTGGTTAAGATTGGCCAACAGACTCAGAAGTTGTTGTAGGGGCACATCTAACAGACATACTAACAGGCGTTGTGGCTGCGTAAGTCCCATTTCCTAGAGAAAGCAGGCAAAGATGTAGCTGCCATCAGGTTTTTCTGGGACTAATAATACAACCTCCATTTTACAAACTAGCACATCAGTCAACGCAAGGCTGGAGGCTGCAGCCAGGGAGACTGAGAAATGCAGTGCTGGGGCACAGCTGGTCATCACTGCCCCAGTCAGCCCCACAGGGCCCTGGACCTTTGGCCTGACCCCCCTGTACATTCAACCCTGGCCTGAGCTACACCTCACCTGTGCCCAGCCCTAGCCACGAGTGCTACTGAGCCATGGAGCTCCATGGGATCTGTGTCTCAGGTGTGCAAGACCTGGCCACCGTGACTGTCCTCAAGCCAAGGAGCTCCATGGGGCCTGTCCCTCAGCTTGCACAGGATCTGCCCCATGAAGCTCCCTTACAACTCCAGGGTCACATATGAGGCAGGTCCCAGGTGTGCTGACTTCTGTAACACTCCTTGCCTACCCACTAAATCCTTCCATGGGGGTAGGAGAGGTTGTTAGTCAGATATGGATAATATTTACTGTGCACCCAGGAGATATTAACTTCTCAGCAGTAGTAATATCCTGACTCTCAGGGATGGTCCTAGCCTGGGTCCCCCCCTCTATGGAGGACAGTGACGCTCTGCTCCAGGGTGGGATAGGGTCATGGTTTTCAAAATGAAAAGGAATTACCGACGGTGGGTCATCATTTCATTACTTTGGTGTAGTGCTCTTTCTGGTCTGAGGATAGAAGAAAATGAGCATGAGCATGAGCATGTTGTATGCGAAGAAACATGTAATATTGCTTGCAAAAAAACCTTGCAAATCTTGCTGCTTTATTCATTTAGTTAGTTTAATCAGTTAACAAATAGGTTTTTCAAATTTGCTGTTACAGCTCTTTCACTTGTTATGAATTTCTGTGATTCTTATTTATCAGGTAAACTGTTAGGTTTGTAAGGTACATAGTTTTATTACCACTGTGACTTTTGAAGAAGTCTGCACTATCATGATTTGTTTTTAATGATCTAGTAGGGCTTGTTTGTTCTCATTGTTGAAGAACTGTGAAAATATAATTGTACATGCTTCTTGTCAAGATGAAATTGCCAGCTAAATGGGTTTATACCTTTCACACAAGTAGAGAGGCACTACTCCTCTGAAAAGCAGACTTGTTTCACTTTTGAGGAACACGTGCTCTTAAGTCAGACCTGCTCATTATTTTGAACAAATGCACCAGATTTAGGAAGATTCATATGCTGGATACCCCAAATAACCCTGCTTTATGGAGTTGCTTTATTTCCACTATACAGCATTGCCAAATGTGTTGTGAGACTAGCAGTGTTTGGTGAAGTTTCTAAATTATGTAGTTACATGACTATGTAGTTACATGACTATGTAAGAATCATTATTGTTTTAGAAGCTTGATTTATGCAACACGGATGCTTGAATTTGTCTTTCTGCAGGACAGAAAACCTTGCGTCCGTATTGTAAGGGTGTGGTCTCCGTGTCCCATAGAAACATCTTCAAGTCTTGTCAGCCTTGTCTGCACAGTATACACAGCTACCTATGCAAAATTCGATGCCACCATTTAGTCATAATTATTGATTTACCTTTGAATGATGTTTTTGTTAAGTCAGAGTGGACAGTGTGGAACTTTATGTCTTATAAGGAAGCTGCAATATATGTGGTAATTTAGATGTTAAAATCCACCCTTTTTTTCTTTCTCCTGCTTTATTGCTGTGGCTGGTAAGAAGAAACATCTTTCACTGCTTGCCACTGCCTGTGCCTTTCAGGACCAAACACAGGCAGTAGTAGTGTTCCCACAGTCTTGTAGCAGGAGCCAGAAGTCAGTCTTACAAAATATTGTTAAGGAAGGAAAATTGCAAGGTAATTAACTTTTAGATTCCTGTCAACATGTCTGGGTCACACAGAAGTTAAGAACTGATAGCTCAGAGAAAATGTCTGCTTGAATACCTATCTATGCCAATCAGTAAGAGCTTGCATCACATCTCTGGTACCTTCACAGCAAACCACCGCTGGCTATGAACTGCTAGGATGGGCAGAAATGGGATTTTAGAAATGGGAACTGGGTTGTATTTTTAGCTGTTAGGTCAGTTTGTTCAAAGTCCAGAAAATTTAAATGCGGATAGGAACTCACTATGACCCATAGTGTGTGGCCAGCATTAGTTCCTCGTGTTCTAACAAGCGGCTGCAGTCTTTAATATTAGATCCACTTTTATAAGAGAAGAATAAAGCAGCTGGACAATGGTGCTGTTGTGTAGTTTCCACTGAATACTGCTGCCCTTATTTGAGTATTTTTGTGGACGGAAAGAGTGGTGTGAGCTCTTGTATACTTTTTTTGCTTGCTTTTTCGATTGCTTATGTTACTGCCTTGCACTGTTTTCCTTTTGCTTTTACAGTGGCCCATTTTTCTTTGTCATTTGTTTTATTTTATGATATATCTGCTTCTGGAAAACAGTCGGCCTCGATTTGGTGATATGTCATCCCAGAGTGTTGCTTCAGCAGCTGAAAAGAAGTGTGAATTTCGAAACCTCATGGCTGCAAGCAGGCTTTAAACAGGCGAAACAAAATGCTTGGGCTGTGCTCGCTGGCTTAGTGTACAGTAACTGGACAGGAAAGAACCAGATGTGATTCCAGGGCCCAGATGAAGTACAGATGAAGGTAGTGCTCCTTCCCATAGTGGGGAAAACACTCCGTAATGCTCAATGTTGATCTCTTCTCGCTATTAATAATGTGCATAGAGAGCACTCCTTGTCAAGTGCTCACTTGTGTGTTGGCTCAGGTAGGAGAATTTAGGATCCAAACTGGTTCCGTTTAAGGACCTGGCGTGTTGATTTTCCATGAATCCTGCATCTGACAATGGGGTTCTGAGATGCAGAGCTCACCTGAAGCTGCCAGGGACCCTTGCCCAGGGCAGTTTTTCTACAAGGGCTTGAGCATCTGCAGTTCTACACCAGCCATGCAACTTCTGCACGTGGTTATTTTTGTCTGTATTCCAGAANAGCTCCAGACCCATTACCCTGGGTAATAAGCCCACAGAACTACAGTAACTATACCAAATAAGATACATATCAGACCCCAATACTCTTATGGATTAACACACATGATGACTGCATGGATTCATACAAACTAATCTTGGACATACAACTAAGGTGCCTGAATTAGGGATCTATGCTCCCTCTACGGTCAGTGAAGGGAGGCAGTTGATAGATGGGCTGAAGCTGCATTCTTGCAATCTCTTAGTGAGCAGGGGATGACTAGGCATTGATGCCTAAGAGGCTCAATTAAATGTTTGCAGTCAAAAGGAATTAAATTTTCCACCTCTGAAAGATACAGTGAAAAGGGAAGGAGAAAGGTGACTGTGTCACCTCGGGTGAAAGGCTATTGCACTTGCATTGAGCAGGCTGTGCATGCACAGTCATGCTAACAGCAACCAGGAATTTCAGCAGAAGACTAGGCAAGAATAAATATAGGTAGGACAAATGGGCACAGGATTGTATGAGAGGCCTCCTAGAGTCATGGTCAGATGAAGGCAAAGGAAAAGATGATATGCCAAAAAAAGATGTGGTCTGGGTTGTTCAGCCAACATCACATTTGAACTAAAAATTGGGGGTTTGTTGCTGCTATCTCCTGGGTTTGACTGCTAATAGCTGGAAAATGGGTGGAGAGCAGCCGAGTAATGGGGGTGGGAAGACAGCCCATGGAAGGACCAATGGGTGTTGGCCGGTTTGGGACAGCACAGAAAGATAAAAAAGCAGGTCTCAGTTCTGAAGCCAGGGGATGAGGACGTGAGGGCGGGAAGCCTCCCATTGCTGCTTGTGCTGGGACTGCTGGGGCAGCTGGGGAGGCTAAAGCTTGTAGTACAGGCACTGTACCTCTGCCAACTGTGAGGTTGCTGGGGCAGGTGAGCAGCTCTAAAGCACGATCAGGGAGGCCAACAGGACTTTGACAGGTCTTTGTTTCTGCTGCAAATATGGATAAATACATATCATGCCTATTTGAATTACCAGAACACCTAACATGTTTGCAAAATCCTTGCTAATAATTGTGTTACCTCAAAACACCACACTTTATACTTGCTGAAGTTGTAGGTAGACCATATGTTTTGGTTATGGTTTTGGTACAGTTTGTTCTGCTCAAATTTGACATCGTGCTAATTTTAATAAACTCTTGAGAACAAATGAGTACTATGTAAACATAAGAATGAAGCAATTGATTCATAGATTTGGAAGTTATCTTCTGCTGTTCAGCATTGTTGTTGATTTTTTTGTGTTCTTAACTATTTCCTCTTTTTATCTAACTATTTCCTCTATTTTCTCTGCTGAGGGTGTTGAAGTCCACTGTGGCTGAGTGATTTATGGGGTCCAATGGCTATAGACAAGGGATCATCACTGGCTGAACTTTCTGGAAGCTCAGGCTCTTTGGGTCTTTCACTGGACCAGCCTTTATGAATAATGTAGGCTATCTCCATTTTTTGTATTCCTTAATTTGAAACTCTGAATAATGTTCCTTGAGTCTCATTTCTGAGCATTCATTTATTTCTATGACGTGGGGCTACAATGACATTCTGTTGGACATTCAAATTACATTCAGATGAAGTAGTTTTCCTATCTGCCTTAACATTTTACCTCTACCTCCTGAATCCAGACTGCAAGTTGTCAAGGTGAGGTGAATCGTTTCTATGTTGCATATTTACTCTTGTGATGAATTTCTGTGGGTACATCCAAGGTCAGAATGCCAGGTTAGGTCAAATATTCTAACAAAATTTCCCCTGTTCAGGGAAGAGTACAAATCCTAGATAGCACTTATGTGCTACTTGGACCCTCAAAATTATGTTTCTTTGCAACTTAAGGGGTACGTAGGATTTGCAAAGAGTGTGGATTTAGTTCCTTGGTCCTTGAGGTCCATTTGTGAATCAACATATTTGCAAAGAAAAGCAGGCTGGTGTCAGCAGCAGATAGTAGAGCCCAGCCACCTTCAGACAGTTAGTTCACTCATGAACATAAGCAGGGTTCTTTCAGTTTGTGGTTTCTTCTAATTCACACTCTAGTTGCTCTTTAAAGCTCAGCCTTCCTTGCAGCAAGGCAATTTTGTTTTAAAATCAATCCTGAGCCATCTGATCATAATCATAAATATCAGCCTGAACCACTGGCGATTTGCAGCTGGGGAAGTAAGAAGGGCCCAGAGATAGAGAACCCCATGGTGCCAAGGGCTCAGGAAGGTGCATTGCAGACCCCCTGGCTATGCACTGTGCTTTAAGGCATGCTATGTCTGTAAATATCGCAAAGTGCAGCTTCCTTTGTAAATGGCCTTAGTAAGACACTCTTGCAAGGTCCATGCACTGCAGACTTTTCATGTACAATAAAAAGGTGAAATTGCTGAAGATGAAGCGTTTTGCTCTGTGACTTTCTAATTTCAGTTTCCAGGCATCTCTGAGTTAGAAAATGAGTCAGATGGTTAGTATTTACTCATCTGCTCTGCAGTTTATGCTGTCTTAATCATTTCAGTTGTAGCTGGGAGTGTTACCTGCTTCAAAGTAAAGGCTTGAAAGATGAGCAGCTAATAGCAGTCTTCACTGCTTTGATTACGAAACACCAGCAGGTACAAGGCCAGCAGCCACATTAATGCCTAGGATAATGTACTTTCCTGCAGTGTTTGGAGGGATCCCCCAAGTGTTTAGTCTGTAAGAAGAGTTAGAAGAGATGGAGTTAGTAATACAGGGATATCCAATGGCGAGGCCATAGCCTCAGGCATTCTGCCGCCCCTGTGCATGGATGGACCCTGAGCCCTGCCGGCTTCTCTGCTGACAGGGCTCAGGAGGAGCCAGAGCTGGTCCACAGAAGCGCTCCAAAACTGCCATCGTATCTCCCAAGGCTTAGACAGCCCTGCTGTAATACACCATATTCCATGATTTGTCCCTTCCTAAACAAAAGTGAAAAAACCCACTGTCCTTCTTTCTATTCCTTTGATGGTCTCCAATTTTGACAAGCAGTCTCTCTCACTGCAGAATGTCCCCTTGCAGTCTAGTCCCACTCACGTGAAACTGGAAAGAGAGTTTCACAGTGGCAACCATCTATGAAATATTTTCTAAGCATGTGTATGTCTATGGCAGCCGTCACTGTGGTATCTGAATACTTCACAAAACCATTGCCAGCCATCACTGTGGTATCTGAATACTTCACTTGCCACAAGCTCTAACTGCTCACGCTTGCCTAGGCGTAGGTCTAAAATGTGTGGTATATTTTGGGGTTATCTGAAGTTTGAAGTGACTTGCAACAACGCCTGACTTACTTGTATTGTCTTCATTCTTTCTGCAGCAGTTTAATAGCTCAGTGTCTTGTTTGCTTTTGTTATCAAAGCAGCGTGGTAGAGGTACAGGTTTTTGTACAGAGATTTCACATTCACCCACTCCTGCTAGTGCTGTAATTGTTCCTTTGATAACAAGTGGTGTTAGTGCCTTGTTTTCTATCTCTGTCACTGTCACATAACTCTACTAAATGCCACTTATCATTGGACTTCTGCCCTTTCTACATGTGGGTTTTTTTCAGTAACCATTAGACTTTCTCACTGCATATCACTGTATGATTTTTTATTTTACTCTTTTTTTACAGCAGCAGCTAATGGTCCCAGTGAAATACAGGAGCTGTGGTTTGAATCCAGCATGCAAATCCGTAAAAATAAGTAGCCCATGCCCTAGTTAAACAGCTTACAGTGTAAATAATAAAAAAGGGCAGCTGATGGGAGAAAGTGAAGCCATTTCTGTATTACTACATTTCTGACGCTACTAGCAGTTAGTGTCCCTCTCAGAATTGTTGGCAGGATCAAGACGCTGTGAGAGTGTAAGTGCTGGTTCCAGACAGGCTGAGAAAAAGGGGGAAAAATAAATTCATCAGTTAGCCAAAGAATTTCTCTTTGTTGCAATATGTAAACATACTGTAACCCAAGTATCTCACCATCATTAAGTCCTAGCCACTTACCTACTTCATTAGTTCAAGGATTGTGGTGCTTTTAATCTCTGTGATCTGGGTCATCACAGGATTCAGGCTAATGTTTGAGTCAGTACAGAGCTTCAGTTTCCTACCCATACCACTGTGTGTTTTGCAGTCTGTCTCTTCCTACTTGAGTTGAGTAAATACAAAGGAAGTCAGATTTTGAAGCTTGGCTTTTTTTCTTTAATATTCATGTCAGTTAGGTTCTTTCCTTGTTTTGTCACTAGGTTGTTTAAATGACCAATGCGAAGTAATCAGGGATCAAAACCCCACCGTACTCAGCACTGTGCAGCCCTTTTCTTCCGCAGCTCCCAGAGACAGAAGCTTAAAAGTGTTTGAGGCAAAAGTGAGTTTTCTTGGCTGGGCTTGTGGATTAGTTCACTGAGCGATGTTTTACAGCAGCCTGGTACCTACACCATCTGCAAGGAGGACATCAGTGAAGTGCAGGCAGTTCTCCAATGCCATTCTCACGCTTCCCCTCTCAAAAACCCTCTGCTTCTGCAGCTGACACCACCAGCAGAGAAATAATCCTCAAGTGCACCAGTCCAAAGAGTTTCAGGGGATCTCTCTGGACTGTCAGACTGGTAGTAACATAAACAGACAGTTCTTCGTACTTATTTCTAATAGGCGGGCCTGGGCTCTCAGACCCCCCTTCAAACTACTGGTGCCAGCTGTGGCATGAAGATACATACTCAGAAGTGGTGGCAGTCTTTGCTTTGGATGGAAAATTCCCTCCCTTTTTGCCTCCAGCTTGTGATTGCCTCAGAGAAGGATGTGTTAATGTGTGTGCATGTGTTGAGGGGATGCTGATTCCCTTCAGGAAGCATGGAGTAGTTATTCCAGTAGCGATCTCCTGCCGTTGGGAGTTAATGATGTTGCTGCTACTAGAGAAGCAGCAGGGAAGATAGATGTACACACGTAGGTACTTTATCCAGTTTTGTGGAGTGGCTGTTAATTTCTAATTCAAATATCCGATAAATCTCAATGTGCAAGAGCCTCGGAGAGAACTTGCGAGGGGAAAAATAAGGTCTGTACTTAGGGAAACCTCTTTGCAATGGAAAACAGGCTGGTGAGGCAGTCTGCTGGTACGAAGAAAAACTATACCTCTCTCAAGTTGTATTCATTCCCTATCTTCCTATATGAAAATGCAGGAATAAGCAGGTAAAAGGGTTGCCTAACAGCCACCTGTCCTGCTGGAATAACTGGGCTTGTGTTGGCCTTCTGCTGCACCTTGTTTCTTACCCCATCTGATAGGAAAGAAGAGGAAATGACTGTTAGAAGGAAAACTGGAACTGAGATGATCACACCTGGTGGTTTGACCTGAAAGTCTTGCAAGAGGATTGGGAGGAGTCCAGCCTGGAATCAAACCTGGGAAGAGGTTTGGAAGCTGTGGAAGCACACAGGGAAGCACATCAGGGAAGGCAAAGGGCAGGTCATGATCAAAAGATCCCCAAAGAAAAACTCTGGGAGAAGTGATAGTGAAATAAGCAAGTTCAAATAAAGATGACTTTACTTGGGACTTATGCCTAGTTGACACCAGGGTTTTATAAACAAGAATATGATTTTTCTGTTGATATATATATTGCCTATAAAAACTGCACTCTGCATACAGAGCTATAAAATGTATGCCACTATACACTGTTTTGCTGCATGGACTAAGCCATACCAGTATAATAGCTAATGCCAGAAAGGCATTATGCTGCTCTGTGTTAGCATAATTAGAGTAGCAGAACTTGTAAGCATGGATGAGTCCTTGAAGACCTTGGAATCTTGTTTGGAGTCAGGCGGAGCTGCTGGTCCCATTTGTATTGCATTGCTTTTTAAAAATATTTTTCTGTTTTAGTTTTTACACAGAAGTATTTCCTTATTGCCATATAATCCCTCTCAGAGTACTGTATGCACTTAGCAGTGTATGCTGGCTTGTTTCTGAAAGGTTTCTTCTTAATGTGCAGGGCTGCTGAAGCTTTGAAGAGAAATCCTGTATTGCTTTTTTAATGAGGTGTGGAAAGCGAACTGTGGGAAGAAGTGGACTTGGCTGGACTGTAACTTCCCTAGATCCCCTGGGAGTTTTGAGTGTCCAAGGGATGCGAGGGTTCGATGTGAAGAATATCCCAGAATCATGAATTTGCTGAAGGGAATACTAATCATCACCACATGCATCCTAAATCCTAGCAGATCCTGAGATTTCAAGCATTTACATTGTACCCCTTACTTCAGAGGAAACATGCCTGAAGGGAGTAGTTAGATGATTCACAATAAAGTCCATAAATATTATAAGGCAGTAAAAATATGTTCCAAAACAATAACATTAGCATTAATAACCTGTCTGAAATACTGTAACTTCAGCAAAATAGGTGGGAGAAGATTCTGACCTCCCTCATCCTTTGAGAAAGGCAGAAGCACCATCCTAAATCCTGGGGAAAAAAACACCAAAGGATCATCATGCCTCAGCCCTTGGGAAAGATAAGCTAGATCCAGAAAGTATGAAAGGCATTTCTACACACGTCAGTGCAGAGAGGGGACATGCTTTTCTCTGGAGCACTTGCAATACTTTATCTGTTTAGGAAGAGTTACAGAAACAGTAACCAACGAGATAAGGAGCTTGTGAAGTAATCGGGAGGATTTTAGATGGAGCAAAAAAACCTTGGGATTTGTACATGTATGTGCAGACATCTTTCCCTGAAGAGAGTGAGAAGCGGCTTTGTTCTGTGGTCCAAATACTGCTGAAAGCAAACCGACCCTCTCGTTGCTCAGACGAGAAGGATCCTGCTTCTCTCAGCAAGAATACTTGGATTCTGCCTGGGAGACGCGTTACGGCTTGGCATGCTCGGTGTCTGCTGAGCACGCAGCTGGATACCTGCGAAATGCTGGGTGACCACAGGCTCATTTCCATGTATACTACAGCATTCCTTTGTCAGGAGAGGCTCTTAGTAGGTCTGTTCGTAATGGACGTGTAAGCATGCAAGCTTTATTACCTACCTCTGCCAGCTCACCAGGAAAGTATGCCATTCCTGCACCGACGGATATGTAACCAGGGCTGTTCAATTATCATGTGGCTGCACTGCCAGAAACACTGGCTGGCTCTTGTCCTTTTCACTGATATACACAGAGCAGGAGCCTCCTGCCCCTCTGAATTACTACCGGTATTATTGCAGCTGCTGGAGAAAGGGAAGGGCAGACCAGCAAAGAGTCAGGCTCTCTGCTTATGGAGAAAGTGGAGGTGGTGCTGATTTTAGTGTAAATCTCTGACTTATAAAATCTGTGCCTGCAACGTATAGGACATTTCCGATGTCATAACTCTAAAAAAAACCAAAACATTAAAGGACTTTCTGCAAACACTATCCATTACAATAGTTTAAATGGTAGGATTTAGACACTTTTTCTCTGCCTTTTCCCATGCTTGCAAACTAATGCTCTGAGACAGACCCGCAGTGTTGCCATTTCAGTGCTGTGCAGAAGAAGTCTGATTAAAGAAATGCTGTTACAAGCTTGAGAGGCAAAAAAAATACAGCAAGAGAAAGTAGAGGGATTAAGAAGGAAAAAAGAGCGCAAACCCCAGCCAAACCAAAGCCACAGGAAATGGAGTCTGAATGTAAGAGCAGGATCTAGACAGAAAGGGATTTGGCAGGAGAGAAATAGTTACAAGCACTTCAAGGAGAAATATAAAGTCCAGTCCTCTAAAACTCGTGCACATGATGAGTCTTTGTCCCTGCAAATAAACCCATTTGCATGACACTACTATAGTTTTTGTAGGTCTAGAATGTTAGAAAAATACTGTCTGTTAAAAAAAGGGTAGCAGCACTGAACAGGGAACAAAAGGTAGGAGCAGTGTAATGTACAGGGAGGAGGGACTGCCTGCTTTAAGCTCCGCTTGGCTGGGCAGCAAGGCTCATATCCACAGAAACAGGTAGCGACTGTTCATTTCCAAATGGGTAGGGTGTTTGTTGGGAAAACAGTGCCTCTGGTTGTGACAAAAAGGGGTACGTTTCACATATGCTTATTTGCCAGTTCTTCTGTTTCCGTCAGGATACTCCTTGTGATGCTGGATTCCTTCCCAGCCTCCTGTAGATTTTGGAAAGCCTCCCATTCAGCTGCCATGTAGAAGGCTTTGAACTTAAAATGGGAACAGCTGAAACGCACCCAGTGCTAGGGGGACCCTCACAGCCCTCTCCTCGCTTCTTTCTTTCCTGTCAGGACCACCAGGAAGCTGGCAGGCACAGTCCTGGGACTAGCAGTTCTGGCAGCGAGAAAAAGTGGGATTTGCAGCACAAGGTGAAAACTTTTGAAGACGGAGGCTTGGATGCTTAACTGGAAGCCAGTGCCTGATTAGTTTTTAGGATGGAATTGAATGTCTTTGTGGAAAAGGAGGCACTTGCCTGCAGGAGGGGTTTAGCTGTGCAGGGTCGGATGAAGAGACACCTGTCCCAGAGCCATAAAAGTGTGTGGAAAGGCTGCAGAGAGACGTACTTCATTACTGTGGAACACCAGGTAACATCAAGATTTCTTCGTAAAAAATGAACAATCTACTTTCCCTTCAAGGAACAGAAACACTGATGAAGAAAATGCCATCTGTGCATCAGCTTCCCTCAGACTATAAATGTGTCTTAAGTCAGGAGAAAAGGCTGCAAACTACTTAGCTGATAAGCACGAGCAATTAATTTAGCTGTGGCATACAGCAGGTGAGTCTTATATCAGTGTGAGTTGTGTGTGGCTAAATCTGGCTCATAAAACAAACACAACTTTGGGCAGCTACTTGGCAAAGTCATATCCTGCTTCATCCCATTTGGAAGCATAGTCGTGGCACTGATATGTAATGTATGTATTTATTTGTCGATATGCCTGATGTTTGCATATAGGGTCTGAACTAGAAAGACAAAGATACCCTGGGATATGGTTGATATTGCCTTCGATATCCTTGATACACCCAGTGCTGTGTTTACCTATCATAGCACGTTTCAGAAGATCCCCTTCTCACTACCCTGAGGAGCTGCAGAAAGTTGGTGTGAGAGAGCACGACGACCCGCTTTCTTCACTTCCTTCCTTGCACGCTTGCGTAAAGCTGTGGTCAATAGCACGGAAGAAAAAGTAATGCTTCCTTTTTTTGTTCTTTTTTTTAAAGGCTTTTTCAAATGTCTTCCTTGATGCAGCAAAATTATGCTTCGGTTCTGCTGGAGAGACCCTCATGGTTTCAAGGACACCACAGAGCTGCAGCAGACGGTGCAAAGCCCTGCACCTCATAAGCAGACGTATAGCCAGTACCATACATACCTGACATAGTTTTCCTCAGGATGGAGGTTAGAATGGCAGATTTCGGTAGTGATGTAGGAAAGCATCCCAACAGCTTACGGGGATTTCTTGAAACTTCAAAAGTGGCTGCTCTGTAACAAAGGGAATCTCAAGAAAGAGGGGGTTGGGCCGTGCAGGAAATTTAGATGTCACAGGGCCAAGCACTACATTGTTGTTGGGTTTGTGGGGTTTAAAATATCCAAGATAAGAGCTTTGTTCCTCTACAGCACACATGCTGGAGAGAGAAACATCTGAGCGAACAAATGGCGCAATTTAAGAATAGTGACTTTTACAAAATTTACACAAATATAGCTACTCCCTTCCTCCCCCTCCAGTGTATTTGAGAGATAAAGTCTTTCAGTTTTCTTTGAAAACCAGCTTGGTTGTCCTAGTCAGCAAAATGCCTTGTTACTAAAATGTTAGACCTTCCACAAAGATATGGGGCTAATTTATGGATGGCAGGTACTGAGCTTTAAAAACTCACCCTTAAGAATATATCAGATTTACTGACCCAAGCCTAGCTTAGGGAAATACACTCTAATCTGTCTTTCCCTCCAATAATGTGGGAAAAAAGAGTAGACTTTAGACTTTTTAAATGTTTTACTGTCTTCCTTGATAACGCCCAGTGGATCCTGTAACTTGGCCAGTCCCAAAGTGTTGTCCTGTTTGTTCTCACATTGGTTCATACATATTGCTGAAAGAACGCACACGCTCCTGGCCAGACGATGTACCACTGAGCTTACAAACACAAAGGTCTCCAGGAGATCCACGGACCTGTCTCTTACATGCATCTCGCTCCATACCCTTTAGGAAACATTTAGGTACTTGTCCTACCCAGGGGCAAGCAATTCCAGCACAGTACAGGTGCTAAAGCAACTCAGGAAAAGAATATCGGATTCCACAACGTAACCGAATTCAGCAGATTATCTGGGATTTCTTTTTCCACTGGGATCTCCTTTGCTGGTCACTTGTATTTGTGTAGGTGTACAGCATCCAAGAGAAGAAAAAACTCTCAGCTGAAGATGTTTCTGGGAAAGAACAGCAGGCAAGAAAATTCACTAGGACAAAAGTTGCAATGTAGTACTGTAGCTTCAGGTCCTCATAACTGTAAGGGTATCCTTCTGCTACACCAAGCTGGGAATTATTTGAGTCAGCAGCATTGATTATGTTTTGTATAAATTCAGTAATATCACCCAATATATCACGAAGGAGAGGATGATTTACTGAAGTAAGTGATGCAACAGGAATATTTTTGTGCAGTTACCCAAGGAGGAAAGCCAAGCTGTTGCTGCCTCTGGACAAATGTGTCAGAAGTGCCCTTTGCTCCTCCAGTGCATGTGCCCATGAGGTTAGCTGGCCATCACGCCGTAGGTGAGCTAACCTCACCCCCTGTCGAGGCTTTGTCTTAAAAAGAAATATTAATCACGTGAAAGGTTTGAATACTTGGGTTGGAAAAATGTCATAATTAAGGACTTCCTAAAGCATGCAGTATATCCATTTCAAGCTACAAAGTATTTGAAAGATCAGTGGGCAAGTATTTATGGAATGATTTATTGTGTCAGTGACCACACAGATACTTCACATCAATGGATTCTTATTGTTTGTCACAGGAAGAGCATTTGTTTTAATCCAAGGCCAAAACCTGAAGTCATTATTCATTACATTGCTTAGGCAAAATTCTCATTAAAGACTTAAGCGTTCGGCTCAAGGCTCAATATTTCAGAGAAGAATGTATTTAGAACAGAAACCAGCAGACAGATCTTTGTAAACAGCCAAACATCTCTTTAAACTCATTCTGCAAACACATTAAGTCCGTAGCAATGCAACCAGAGAAAGTTAATTCAGCCGTAATTCCCACCCTTCTTCCGTGCCAAGAGATGGATCTGTTTACTCCTCATGAAGATAACTTTGTTTATGCTTTCCCAAGCTACCCTGAGCCCCTCCCCTCTCACCACCTCATCAGAGGTGAGCCCTGCTGTCTTGCTTTACAAGCCTGCTGTGATGCTTATCATCTTGGTGTCCGAAAAGGTCTTGGATAACCTGCAAGTAAAAGCAAACTAGAGAGACAGAGCCTTTCAAGTGTGCTGTCAGTGAACAAATGATGTGGTCACTGAGGGAGCCTCAAATGAAAATAAACAGTGTACAGATTTCACATTGGCCTGAGGGCCCCCAGAGAGATATTGAAGGAATATAGTGCAAACCTACCAGCAAGCATCACTGATGTGCACTGGGCATACATATTCTTGCCTAACTCAGTTAGAGAAGTCGTATCTGTATAAATACAAGGTACCAGCTGATTCTGCAGGTATGTTTTCAAGTTTAATTGGATACTTTTAAAACATAGAAGTGGCTTACCTGTAGTATATTATACTTTCATCAGTCTTTAACTAGATTTAACATTTCCTTAGGGCAGTAATTATCTCTGGTTGTGGTGCATATAGGGATGTCAATTAAAAATTCAGTAATGTGTGTGAGAAGAACTGGAAATGACTGTAATTTGCTTTGTTTTTCTGAAGAGTCTTAAAACTTGCTTCTGCAGACTCAGACTACAGCATCTCTCTGTTTGTACACTGGCGAGCTATAGGATTTCAGAGGTCAGTTTTCAGTGTTACAGTGTCCTCATGTAAATTATAGCACCTTCCGTCCTGAAAACACATTCTGTCTCTTTGTCCATATATTGTTCTTAAGAATGACATCATTCTCTGAATTCTCAAAATTAAAGTGATGAACAGGAACAGTTTAGGAAGAAGCAACATAAGTTTCACTTAGTCCAGCTTCCTGATAGCAAAGACAGAGAATGGTTTTCTTGAGTATCCAAACCAGCATGAGGATGAAGCAGCCTAATTCACCTTCACTCGATACAGCTTAAAGATTTTCAATTAATATCATCCAGTATGATCTATTGTCCAATAGCACAGAAAGCTGTTTTATTATTCCACAGTGTGTTCCCCCTAGTCAATACATCATTACCTGAAATGACACTCTTGGCTGTTCAACCAGAGATAAATGTGTATAAATACTAATTTTACTTCAACTGCAGGCCAAATCCAAGCAGATCTCAAACACTGGTGCACAGATGTGAGGCAGATTCATCATTCAAATAAAACGTGCATTTTCCCAGGGAGGTTGTGGAGTCTCCTTCTGTGGAGATATTCAGGACCCGCCTGGACAAGGTCCTGTGCAGCCTGCTGTAGGTGACCCTGCTTCGGCAGGAGGGTTGAACTAGATGACCCACAGAGGTCCCTTCCAACCCCTACTAT
>Ga0065711_1003329_pt1 | contig 28584 bp, 21 predicted proteins | sample Hoacrofraction12_FD_59098 | JGI IMG/M metagenome (GOLD analysis project Ga0065711, IMG submission 59098) | Hoatzin crop microbial communities from Cojedes, Venezuela - Epithelial fraction 12 v2 (version 2) | ecosystem: Host-associated > Birds > Digestive system > Esophagus > Crop | place... | reverse complement strand
AAAAAAAAAAAAAAAAAAAAAAAAAAGAGCAGGTTTTTAGGTTTGGGAGGTGACAGAAAGAGGAAAAGACTCGGCATTCCAACGTCAAGACTCGAAAGATGTGCTGTGCTGTTGTAGCTGTTACTTCGCCGTAGTTCTTATACGACTTAAAACAGTTTTGTGGCTTGTCTGCTAACTACACACTTTTGTAATAGCCCACATGGTCAACATCTATCCTATTCCGGGTACCAAACTATTTCTTGACTGAGGAGTTCCCAGACGCTGGGGACTTGGTGATGCTAAAATAATCCGGTGCTCGGTAACTGATTCGTAAGAATTGCATAGCTTTCAGCCACGTCATTCGTTTCCCATTGTAATCACAGGTTACAATTTTTGGTTGTTGCTCCACAGGCATTTTAATTGACATGTCAACTTAATTACGTTCGAAATATCATTTCATGAATTCACCAGAGCGGTCTCTTTAATAACGAGCTGGGTTTTCTTTGTACACTGATTCTAAAAAGCATCTTACTATAGGTTTGTTAAAAGCGGATGTGTTATTGTATTCTCTCCAGAGGTCTTAATGAAATAGCAACCGAAGAAGGAGCCGGGACTTCAACATGGCTTTCCACGCAGAGGGGCTGGTGGCCATAGTTGTATTCTACCTGGCAATCCTGGCAGTTGGGATATGGGCTGCTTGGAAAACTAAGAACACCGGCAGCGAAGGAGATCGCAGCGAAGCTATTATAGTTGGTGGAAGAGATATTGGCTTGCTAGTTGGTGGATTTACAATGACCGGTATGTATCTTTTATTTTTTTCCTAGCCAGCGTATAACTTCTCAGATTTCCATCTGAATGAAGAAGTGTAATGTGCATATTGAATAATGCAAAGTGAACAAAATAGTTATACTTTTTTTCCAATTGCTGCTAACATTGTTTAGTGAATAGCCAAATGTAGCATCTATATAAAAACAACAGATATTTTAAAATCATACAGGAAGAGTAACTCATATTTCTTATTCATTGTTTGCATGTTAATCTGCAGATCAGATATGTTTGGGAGGGAAGTATAGAATTTATATAGTTTAACAAGAAATCCAGTTTTAAAATAAATGTTGTTGTTGTTAAAGCCATCCACTTTGGTGAGTTATTTTTGTTTAATCTGAGTAAAGCAAAGTTTATATGCAAAAGGGTGTGGGGGGGGGTGGAGTGCAGCATCAGTTAAGAATAAATTTCTAAAAGAAACTTGGCATAAATCCAAACTTGTAATTCCACTGATGTCAGCAAACCTACTTTGTGGATTCTTCTAACTTCTTTTGCAGCAGTTTGACAAAATACTACATTACTGTGAGTAGTAGTATTGGTAGGAAAAGCCCCAGCGAAGGAATAATTCTCCACTAATTTTGTAAGCAGTGCTGTCTGACTCCCAGAGCCAGTCGAACCAGGTGTCTTACCTGGGTAAACAAGATATTCGCAATATGGTCCAAAATCTCAAGCTTTACAGCTAACATATGGTATTGGAACAAAAATGAATTAAAAGAAGAGTTGGCCCACCATTTTTATTAGCAATTTAATTTTTAAGCATGCTTTTTTTTTTAATTTATTCTAAATCCTATTCAGGCAAAGCCCTTTCAATTGCCAAATTGGATTTATGAGGTTGTATTTATGTTTTGTTGTTTTGCCCTGTTCTGGTTTCACAATTATCTAATAAGGAGGAGACACATATAAACTTGCACCAAAATTCTGTTTTCTTTAATCAAGAGAAATTCCTATCGCCTTGCAGGGGCATTTTGCTCATTCAAAGACTGAAGATTTGGATAATGAGTAAAGAATTTTTGTAAAAGTCAATAAAGTTTGAATACAGGCAGATGTTCTACTTTTAGCACGGGTATTATTTACTGTATCACGTATCCGTTGGCTACTGAAGCATCAGATATGACAAGATTCTTCTCACAGCAAGAGCTAATTGAACTGCTCTCTGCTGAATGAAATGTTTTCAAGAGCACTGAAACCAGAATATTTTGCAGAGATATTGCTTTCCACAAAACTGTAATCATTAGATCGGAGGAGTGGAGACAAAACAAGACATTCCCCGCACAAGTGGTTATGACTAACAGCTTTGCTCGTGGGAGACACAAAACCTGGTCTCCTTAATCTTATTTTACAGGAATACTTTTCATAACAGCTGAAGCAGAGATGAGACTTGAACTGGGGCTTCCTATATTGCAGGCGTTTTCTATAACCACCAAAATTCACACCCACATATGCTCATCTCATTTCATGCAAGCTCTGGAGATGGCGTAGCGTCCCACCTCTGCAGCAGAATAACAGACTGATCCTAAAGCCTTTGCGCAGCTCGAACACTCATGGATTTTGTACTATTAGGGTTTGCATGCTTTCTCACCTCTGCCTTCTGTAGATTTGGCAGTTAAAGCCTGAGATGGCAAGTAAATTACATTTTCGTTTTTGGGGAATGACGCCTGGTGCATAAAGTTAGGTGTGCGCACAAGTCTGCTGAATGAGGAATTAGCCTGAGTTTTGTCTCAGTGAGGGTGATTGGAATACTTAGTTTGTAAAGCCGTAACAAAAAAATTGCGAAGGTAAACTGATAACAATCCACACTAATTTTTAGTAAATGGTCATATTATTCAAGGGCGTATTTGCTTCTTTAAAATTGATAGATGCAGATTTTGCACCTCGTAACCATGCGTCCAGAAATGTGTGTCTATTCCAACATAGTTTTTATATTTTACAGCTTTAATTGTCTAAATATCAATTAAAAAGCAAAGCCTACCCTGTAAAAGGAAAACAAGAAAATTTTAAAGATCTCCAGAAAGGATATTGTTAGTGTATACACAAAGTACTTTGGGTTACGAGATAAGGCCTAATTCTGTCTTTCTTGCCTGAGACAAACACTACCACATTCCATGGGTATTTGCTACAAAAATGGTAGCAGTTTCCAGGGTTACGTGGTGGGTATGATGACAGAACTCAGCCTATGAATATAAAATCAAATTCAGAGCTTAAACAGTGTGATTTCATAGGGATGAATTCAGGTTTCCTAACTACAATTGATTTAAGCATTTAAAAGCCTTAAAACAAGTGCAGTCCGTATAAATAATGCTCTGGGCATATTTGGATATATACTATGATCCTGAAGAAGCAGCTGTATCAACTAGCTACTGAAACTCCTAAACAACAAAGCCTGTTGAAGGCTGAGTGTGTCTGCAATTGTCAAAATAGAAAGAGTGAGAAGCTTGAACTGGGGATGGATCACAACAGCTCATCTTAAAATGAGCTAACATAGAACCATAGTAGACATGCGTTTAATTTTGTGTATCATTTTTACATAGTTATAGTTAAAATGTTGCATTGAATATTAGCATTCCTTAATTTGTGGATGAAATTCTTAAGAAGTGGTATCTGCGACGAACTTGAGTCTGTTCTGATTTCTGTGACTTGGGTTTAAACCTCAAAGGAAATACCTGAGATGAGATAACCAAATGGTTCCAAACATGACCAGAAAGGTAATCATCTTTTGATATCATTTATTCATTATAGTTTTTAGTTGGATGAAGCTGCATATCCTTCCACAAGAGAAAAAGAAATATTATGAAATTCCGTTATTTCTGTAATCCTTAGGTCAGGATTTTTGTTTTACAGAACTTGGTGGGTTGATTCAAAGATTTGAGTGGGCAGACTAAAGATTCATTCACAAAGACGTGCCAAAAAATGTGACTTTCTAATGTATATCAATGTATACAGAGAACTCTGAGACTGATTTCTGTCTTCCTTATATGAACTAGGAGCAGAACTGCCCTCCATATCCTCAGTATTTTTCTGATCATTTTTTAGGGTGCATGTTTTAAATGGATGTTGGTATTTGCTGCATTTTTTGGTCCTTCAGACCAAAGAGAGGAAGAGAGGATTAAAATAGATTACCACATGAGTGTTTCCATAGATTATTGGATTTTATACTCCTTTTGTCTGATTTAGAAAAGAAAAGAATTTCAACCAAAAAAAAGGTATTAAACTAACTTTAAACTGTGGCTTAGCAAACTGTGGATCAGAAAATTAATATCTCATGTTGAAATCCCATCCTATCATATCCCATTATTTCTTTTCTAACGTATTTACTGTTGTCAATGTACCTGCTGACTACCCATTCATTCACATCCTGAGAAAATCCATATAGCACCTTCGTAGAGCTCTGGGGTCCTTGGCAGATGTTCCAGAGCAGTCACGTGCACAGAAAAATTGATCAGCAGCTATTTTTCACTCCCCAATCCAGAAATCAAGAAATAAAATTAAAAGTAAGTGCTAAATACTCCATGCCACCTTACCCAACAATAGCTGTCTGCAGTGCATTGTTCCTGTCCCCAGCTAAGGGAGGGCAGTGGCCCCTGCCACATCACAGAGAAGGGAAGTGACCTGCTCCCCTCCAGAAGAAAATAAGGGAGCCAGGCATAGCATCCAACCACCCCTTGGAGAACACCCACCACCTCAGCAGCAACCCCAGGCAAATTGATGTCAGACTTTGAAGCGTCCTTGCATCACAGCTGCAGCAATGCTGGAGGTCTGTCCTTGACTGTGGGGTATTATTCCCCATCTGGAAGTGGGTATTGTTCATGCTAAATTCATGCTCATGCTTTTTCCAGGGAAGGAGACAAATACAATTCCCTTTCTAAATATTTACTTTTATTACTGTATACAGGTGTTTACATTGTATTCCAGAAGTTTATGCTGCTTGAGACACAATGGGCAACACACATCCCAGGTAGTCATGGGCTCGACAGTCAGCGGCTCGATGTCTGGGTGGAGATCAGTGACAAGTGGTGTCCTTCAGGGGCCTGTACTGGGACCAGTATTATTTAACATCTTTGTCAGGGACATAGAGAGTGGCATTGAGGGCACCCTCAGCAAGTTCGCCGATGACACCAGACTGAGTGGTGTGGTTGATACTATAGAGGGAAGGAATGCCATCCAGAGGGACCTTGACATTCTAGGCAGGTGGTCCTGTGCAAACCTCATGAAGTTCAACAAGGCCAAGTGCAAGGTCCTGCACTTGGGTCATGGCAGTTCCCAAACATGGATACAGGCTGGGTGATGAGTGGATTAAGACCAGCCCTGCGTAGAAGGACTTGGGGGTATTGGTGGATGAAAAACTGAATATGAGCTGGTAATGTGCACTCGCAGCCCAGAAGGCCAGTCACATCCTGGACTGTAACAACAGCATGGCCAGCAGGTCAATCGAGGTTATTCTGCCCCTCTATTTTGCTGTTGTGAGATCCCACCTGGAGTACTGTGGTCAGCTCTGGGGCCCCCAACATAAGAAAGACATGGACCTACTCAAGTGGGTCCAGAGGAGGGACTCAAAGATGATCAGGGAGCTAGAGCACCTCCCCTACGAGGAAAGGCCGAGGGAGTTAAGGCTGTTCAGCCTAGAGAAGAGAAGGCTCTGAGGACACTTAATAGCAACCTTCCAGAACTTAAAGGGAGCCTAGAAGAAAGCTGGACCTGTTGCAACAAGACAAGGGGTAATGACTTTAAACTAAACGAGAGTGTATTTAGATGAGATGTTAGGAAGAAATTCTTTACCATGAGGGTGGTGAGGCACTGGAACAGGTTGTCCAGAGAAGCTGTGGATGCCCTCTCCCTGGAAGTGTTCAAGGCCAGGCTGGATGAGGCTTTGAGCAACCTGGTCTAGTGGAAGGTGTCCCTGCCCATGGCAGGGGGGTTGGAACTAGATGATCTTTAAGGTCCCTTCCAACCCAAACCACTCTTTGCTTCTAGCATTCTATGCTTCTAGCATGCTAGGATTCTAGGACTCTGGTAACCAAAGTATCATATTCCCAGCTAACTTAATTCACACTGTCAATAGGCACAAAATCCCAAATGTCTGTCAACTTTTTGTGTGGATTCAGTATTCCTGCTCTTCCCTTCAAGGATCAGTGTTCACCCATCTTCTCCATGTGGTCCCACATGGGCATCACTCACCTTTTGTCTTTCCTCTGAAATGCACAATAGATTTCAATGCCCAGAGGTCTACCAATAACAGGGTTCCTTGGGTCACTTCTTTTCTTGCAGAATTTCTCTACATGCAAATCCCTCATAGAAGCTTATTATACTATTTCCAACAACAGAATGGCCCATTCCTGTGCTTCAAAATGCTGAAAGGGGGACAATCGTAATGCTTTGGTTGCAGGAGATCTTTGATTCTAAAGCCATGGTGTAATTTAGTATGAAGTAAAAAAAATTACCCTCTGGCAGTATTTCAGAGGTATCACAGCTAAGCGGAAAAGAATGGTCATTTAGATTCTCATGAAATTTCTTTAGGAATTTTAAATAAATTTTCTTCATTTGTGTTTATCTCCAATTGTTTATCTTAAACACAAAATGAGGTTTGCTTTTATGATAGTGTTTGCTGGGAAAATTCTGAGGAATGCTTAAGGAACATAAATTTCTTACAATTCTGATTTTTCACACAGAAAGCCTGAACTACTCATATATGAGAAGGCAAAGGCTGCTGAGGCAAATCAAGAGAGCATGCAAAAATCTTCTACTTTTAATGATCTGCCTGCCCTTGTTCAAACTACAGGCCCAGGTTCATAGAATTTACTCATTGTATGGTAGATACAGTGAAGAACTTTTTGCATGGCATCTGCAAACAGGAAGATGTAAACTTTATTATGTAATTTGTTATGAATTATTTTTGCAGATGCAATCACAATGCATTTCTGTGTTGGAGACTTTCTTTCATACATGCTGTAGGTCCCAAATTATCAAATGTAGAAACTTCTCTTCAAGCATTAAGGGTCTGAGGTTGATGTATTAAAAATACTGCTGGTTTTTAGAGAGATAAAATCAGAAATATTTGAGATAGCACAATTCACTGCTGGAATATGTCTGCAGGAAGCACAAAAAAAAATGAGTCGAAGTTTCAAACTTGAATAGTAACAGAAAACCATCACAGCCCTACATGGAAACACAGTATTTAGGGAAGTCAGAGTTTACTGAATGTGTTTCGTGTAGCCACAATTTAAAATTTAGCAAGGTTTTAAGTGCAATTTTTTTCATGAAGACCCTAGTAAATGATGCATTCATTAAACTCTTGTCTAATTTATATGCTTTGAGTTTTCCCAGCTGGGATGACTTTATCACTGTATATTTATTGTTCTTCTTCAGATCCCCCCTTACACGTCTGCTTCATTTGGACTAGCACAAAGAAAATGGTAACAGTTAGTGAGTTGATGTGCTTCATTCATTGTAAACAAGTAATCGGGGACTCAGCTCTCACATCTTCACTGACTGTACAGGCGCTTAGACACCTTCATGATTGTCTCAGTGCATCTGACTTCTTTTTTCATGTGCTTAGGTTGTAAGGTTTTTTTAATTAAGACTATCTTTTATAGAAGTGTACAGTACATATAATAAAAATAGCAATATTATAAGTTATGACAATTTAATTCTACAATGTGGGAGGTTTTCTTGATTTGTACACATTAAAGACTTTTCTACCTCTTCTTTTTCAGCCACATGGGTTGGAGGAGGTTACATCAATGGGACAGCAGAAGCTGTGTATGTCCCAGGCTACGGTCTAGCTTGGGCTCAGGCACCTATCGGATATTCACTGAGCCTGGTTTTAGGTAAGAAAAGACCTGAAGCTAATAGTCTCCCATTTTAAATAGGTCTGCTGACAAGTCCATTATTTGAAACAATTAGGATCTGGTAAAAGGATATCAGACCCTGAGGTAAACTGGATTCCTTCTGCTGATAAGTTTGGCTGTTAAAAACAGAAAATCACTTTAAATAGTTTGATATCTTAAGTATTCTGAATGCCTTGGCAAGACCTATTTGATTATTACAACCATAGATATCTATGGATGTCACAAGAAGAAAAGTTTTATTGTGGGATTTTTTTTTTAATTATATATACTAAGTTTTATATATTCATGTTTTCTTTAAGTGCTTATGTCATCTTGTACATGACAGTATCAGGGCACCTAAAAATCTTGGAATTGAAGAGTGGAAAAATATCCTTTCAGGTGAGGGAAGTGCTTATACCTTACTGATCTTCACCAAGAGTCTAAGTAACTTGTCTAATTTTGTGTAGAAAGTCTATAGTAGAACTAGTCTACTTCCTTAAAATTGGACCAAGCATCTTCTTAAATGCAGTACAAAACTCCAAATCACATAACAAAATGCAAATGCACAATCCTACTATATGTAGGGTCAGAGTGCAAAATACAGACAGCACTATAGTTTTTAATGGTGTGGCCTCTAATTCCTGAAAAGTAGTCTCAGAACTTCCTTACTTTTCTTAAAAATTATAGCAAGAAAAAAATTTCTCACCTTGTCTCAACCGCATGGAGCAGCTTGCAATGAAAGTATTGCCTTGTGAGCTGTGATGAATACACCACAAAGTTGTCAGCTACATCCTCTCAGTCTGTGAACAGATCATGTCCCTAGGGCAGCTGCTGATGCAACTGTTTAAAAAGAATATTGTTACCAAAAAAAGATGCTATGTTCTTCATCTTTCATTAACATGAGTGGTGTATTAGCCTTTCAAATAATACTTGACCTCTCAGTCTATCTTGAGTCTTTTCTCATGGTCCTCCCATCTAGTCTCTCCCTTTGTTTCCTTTGGCTGCTTGTCCAGGTCTTCTTGCCCCTTTTATTTCTTCCTATGCAACTCAGTTGCCCTCCTGACTTTTTTTTTTTCCCCCCTCGGAGATGCTTTCCTATGGCCTGTCCTAGTTCTCCTCTCTCCCCAGGCAGAAATCTTCCCCATTGTAGGTAGTCCTCTCTGGCACGTGTGGGCCAGCTCCAGTTCCAGCAGCAGTTCCCATCCTGAAGAGCAGTTCTATTTCCTGTAAGGAAAATAATAACAGTAGGTGTCTGCCTGGAGGTCAGTTGATGTCATTATGAGGTCATGAGGGTCATCATCCATTGATGTCATTAAGCAGTCATTGGGATTGTAACCACAAGCATCTTCCTGACTCTTAGTCTCTGTAGAGTTGACACAAATTAATAATAATCTAGAAGGGGTTGTTAGCCTCTCCCCTCATTTCCAGCTGTTTTTAAAGATATCCAGACTTTTTTTCCTGGAAATTATAATGGCCACTGCAGAGAAAAGAAGTCGGTATCATGTGACCATAGATCTCTCTGCAGAGCACAGAGAGGAAAGCATTTCTGTGGCATGATCTGTACATGCAGTTTTGGGAGGAGGAGTTATTTATATTTCTTAAAAAAAATAACTAAAATTATAAATAGAAGGCTGGAAGAAATATTATTGCTTCAGACTGGAAAGATTTAAGATTTATATAATCTCCCTGTTAGTTCAATGTTGTACTGCATACCACTTTTCATAATTTTTCAAGCAATTTGCTTTTAATGGTTAGAATAGCTCTGATTTCCTTTGACAGATGCTTGAACATCCTAATAGATTATAATATCAGTGAATATTTTTTTCTTCTTTTAGTTGTCTTTTGTAAGAATGACATAACAAATAGAATAGGAACAGGATCCATGACCAATCCAAGAATAGTAAAAATATGCTGGAATTTCTGCATCCAAACAACCTGCTTAAAGACAGTGTTAACATAAGCAGTATAAATAATTGTGATTTGTAAGCCAGTAACTTCTGTTCAGGGAATTTAATGAAATGAAGAAATACGAGTGATACAAGGCAATACATAGAAATGTGGAAAATCTTCTGTACAATACAATGAATACATTGCCTATCTTGTGATGAAGAACCAAACTAAGGCTCACCAAATACTGACCAGTAGACTTTGTTGGGAACTGACTGGTTTTCCAGATTTTTTTATTGTACTTTATATATTGCATTTCAGCACTTCTAGTGTGGTAGATGTCCACTTAGTTATAGTCATGTGCAGACCTCAACTACACAGGTTTCTGCACAAGGGCTCTTCCAGCTTTCCTGAGATATGTTCTTTTTTTCCCCATCCAGAAAGAATTTGAGGACTGTACATTAGAAAGGTGAGGCCTTTGCACATTTGCGTACGTATCCAGCCCATATGACAGCCAGGCAGAGCAGAACTGTGATGCATCAAAACTCCTGAACATGCATAAGTGAAACAAGTGTGTGAAAAATGTTCAGGGAGCCTGATGCCTGCAGAGCCTGGAAGGCATCTGACCTACCCTGCAGGTGTAGTAAGGTTGATTTAAGCATACGTAATAAATCTGAATTGTCCTGAAAGAATGACATTTGTTGTGTGTGCACTTAACCATGTGTGAACTCGTGTTTCTGAATCAGGAATCCCAGACAGTTATATTTTTTGAGTAGGACCATGTGAAAATTCATGCTGGATTTTACTCTAAGAATGAACAGGATTAGGTTGAAAAGACATTCCCTTGGGCTGATCCAAAATTAGACAAAATTGACAGCATCTGTAATGGCAGATTAAGTAAACTGAACCAGACAACAGAAGACAAACTTATTTTTCATTATCAGACCTTAGACGTTAATGGTGTGGATGTGTTTATATAACTCTGTAGATAGATGTAAGGTAAGAGTTCTTAGAGGGCATTTTAACTGTACTTATTTCTTTAAAAAAAAACCCAAACAGTAATACTGATATTTTTGTACCCTTAACTGACAATCAGTGTGTTACCCCTTAATGGCAATGCATTTCTCTACTGCAGCTGGTGTTTTATGCTACTTTTCTTTGTAGGTGGTCTTTTTTTCGCAAAACCCATGCGATCCAAAGGCTATGTGACAATGCTAGACCCTTTTCAGCAGCTTTATGGAAAAAGGATGGGAGGGCTACTGTTTATTCCAGCTTTAATGGGAGAAATGTTTTGGGCTGCTGCCATCTTCTCTGCCTTAGGTAAGGAATAAGCAGTATAAGTATTAATTTATCACAGGTGAAAAGGATTAAGAAAATCAGAAATGCATTAGAATTCTGCCTTCAAATGCTAACTGATAGCCAAATGATTCGGAGTGTGACAGTTCTCAGACCTGTGCTAACTAGTAATTAAATCCGGTAATGGTACCCCACTAATTATTTTGGTAATAGCAATACATGCAAGGTATCTATTCATTCTCAGGTAACTTTAAGTTCTCCCTTTTCAAAGGGCATGGAAACATTCAGCAGCAAATTTCTTTTAATTGTGATGGTGACATGAGTGATTGCAAGTGTCCCTTTTATGTCAAGGCTGACCAAGCTTCTCTTCTATACCACTGAGATCACAGAAGCCAGTCAAAATTTCCCTTAAAGATATGAAACATTGTTGCCAATGCATCTAAACAAAATAATCCTTTGCATATAGGAACCACATATACAGAACTTTCCACAGCACAAATAATAGAAGCAAAACAGATGCTGATCAATAAATTGCAGTATTATTCAATTCTAAATGGCTTTCTACTTGACAAAATCAAGAAAATACTTAGGATTCAAGAAAGCATTCAGAGAATTAGCAGAACTATGACTCAATAGAAAATCACCAAACTACTCACCCAGTCCTGAAAAAAAATCCGTTTCCAGGGTTTTTAATTATATTTCAGGCCTGAATTTAGCAATCCCTTCAAGAATTGAGAAAGCCCTTGAGTTGAAGCACCAGTAGTTGACTTTTACCAGTTAATCATACTCATAGCGCACATGCATGTGGCAATGCTTTCTAGCACAAGCTATTTTAAACAGAAAATAAACTTTGAAGGTACTCTCCAACTGTGCTCTGATGAACTGCAAAGCAATGGGGAGCTTGTTTACCACAATTTCATCACAAAACCCTTAAAGGACTAAGAACAAATTACATGCTGAGGTGACAGGAGTTGAATAACTTGAAGAACACTCTGAGTATTTGGAATATACTCTATTTTTGATTGAGGACAAGCTAATCTTTGATATTTCAAAGCAAGTGGTGTGAATACCTTTCTAGTAGGTTTATAGTGACAGCTGACAGTTAAAGACTGACAATGACTGTAAAGGTCATTGAGGGGTTTGATTTTAAATATTCTGTGAATAATCTGGTTATATTATACCTCCTAATTTGCACACCTATCCTCACTGATGAATATTTAATCCCAGTACTCTTCACTTCTTGATCTTCCTCATGATTTCTTGCTTGACAGGGTTATAGAAGGGAAAGACAGGGCTTCCAGCTTGTGAAAGAGGTCTGAGCTTGTAAACCTTAAGCACAATAACTTTGAAGGCTTGGTGTACAACAAAAAGCCACTTGGGCAGCTCCCAGCAGCTCTTATGTACCACACATCATGTTGTGTTCTACTGCCAGAACTTTTCCATCTATGTGGTCAAGAATATCCATCTACAATACTTGCAAGGACAAAAAGTTATTGCAACATGTTTCATTTAAATTATCCTAATTAGAGGGAGAGGGTGTTTTTTTTAAATCATGGTTTTAAAACACTGCAATCATTTGAAATAGCTAATACATCTAAGGGAAATTCATAACCATTCTGATAGCTGCTGGAAGGGCAGTGCAGGAAGGCACAATCAATTCGGGGGGCTTCTTGAGTGCACTGACAACAACTTCCTGAAATAAATGATCAAGGAGCTGATGAAAGGAGTTGAACCTGCTACTTACAAACAAGGAAGAACTAGTAAGGGATGCGAAAGTCGGAGGCAGACTTGGCTGCAGTGTTCATGAGATGGTGGAGTTCAGGGTCCTGAGAGGAGGGAACGAGGCAAAAATGCACTTCAATGGATGCAACAATGGAACTCAGGAGAGTGTAGTTTGGCCTCTCTAGGGGTATGCTTGGATGAATCCCATGGGAGTTAGCCCTGGAGAAAGGAGGATTCCAGGAGAACTGTTTGATATTCAGGGATCGCCTCCTTCAAGCTCAAGAACAGTTGACCCTGACAACCAGGAAAACAAGCAAAGCTGGCAGGAGACTTGCAGGGATGAAAAAGGAGCTCCTGACTAGACTCAGACAGAAAAGGGAAGCATTCAGGAGATAGAAGCAGGGACAGGTGACCTAGAAGGAATACAGAGACAGTGTCCAAGCATGCACAGAGGGGTTTAGAAAAGCCAGAGTCCACCTGAGTTTGAATCTGGCCATGAAGGGCAGCAAGAAAGGCTTCTACGAGTACATAAACTAGGGAAAATGCTGCTGAATGGGACAGGGAACTTGGTGGCAAAGGATATGGAAAAGGCTGAGATACTTCGTGCCTTCCCTGACTTTTTCTTTGCTGGTAAGACCAGCCTTGAGGAATCCCAGGACCCTGAGAACTCTAAGAAAAGTCCAGGGCAAGAAAGGCTTACTAGAGGAGGATCAGGTTAGGAAACCTTTAAATAGACCGGGCAGACATGATTTCATGGGATGCTTCCCACAAGTGCTGTGGGAGCTGGCTGATATCATTGCAAGGACACTCTCAGTAATCTTCTGAAGACTGTGGTGATCAGAGATGTTCCTGAAGACTCAAAGAAAACAAATGCCCCTCCTGTCTTCAAGAAGGGCAAGAAGGAGGATACCAGGAACTAAAGGCTGGTCAAACTCACCTCAATCCCTGGGAAGATGATGAAGCAAATATTCCTGGACACTACTTCCAAACAAATGAAGGTCAAAAAAGGGATTAGGAGGAGCCAGTGTGAATGTATGGAGAGGAAATAATTCCTGACCAACCTGACATCTTCCATGATGAGCTGACTGGTTTGGTCCACAAAGGGAGAGCAGGGCATGTTGTGGATTTCAGAAAGGGCTTTTTACATCGTTTCCCATAACATCCTCATAGAGAAAGTATAGGCTAGATAAGTGGACATTGAGTTGAGGTGAATTGAAAACTGGCTGACCTGATGGGCTCAGAGGGCTGTGACCAGCAGCACAGAAGCCATCAAGTGGCCACTCATCAGTTGTGTATGCCAGGAGTCATTACTGAGTCCTGTATTGTGTAAGTCCTGTGCCTTCATTAATGACCTGGCTGATGGGACCAAGTGCACCTTCAGCCAGTTCGCAGAAAATGAAAACTTTGAGAAGTTGCTGATAGACCATATGGTTGTACTGCCATTCAGAAGAACCTCAGCAAGCTGCAGAAATGGGCCAACAGGAATTTCATGAAGTTCAACAAAGGGACATGCTAAGTCCAGCACTTCAGGAGGTACAACCTGATGTCCCAGTACAGACTGGGGTCTGACCAGCTGGAAAGCAGGTTTGCAGAAGAGAATCTAGGAGTCCTAGAAGACAGTGAAGTTGACTATGGGTCAGCAATGTGCCCTTATGACAAAGAAAGCCAGTGGCATCCTGGGCTGCATTAGAAGGGCCATCGCCAGCAGGTTGAGGAAGGGGATCCTTCCTCTCTACTCAGCACTAGTGAGACACATCTGGAGTTCTGGATCCAGTGCTTCTCCACACAGGAGACATGGATACACTGGAGAGAGTCCAGTGAAGAGTCACAAAGGCAGTTAAGGGACTGGGGTATCTGGCATATAAGGAGAGGCTGAGAGAACTGGGACTGTTCAGTCTGGGGAAGAAAAGAATCTGGATTCTTATCCATATACATAAATACCTGATTTGTTGAGGGTGGAGTGGAATAAAGAAAATGGAGCCAGGCTCATCCCTGTCCTGCCCAGTGAGAGGATAAAAAGCAAAGGCACAAGCAGAACTACAGGAAATTCCATTCAAAGTTCAGAAAAAACTTTTTTTTTTTTTTTTTTACAGTGAGAGAGGTCAAACATTAGCACAGGTTGCCCAGAGAAGCTGTGGAGTCTCCATCCTTGCAGATATTCAAGACCTGACTGAACATGATCCTGAGCAACCTGCTCCAGCTGACACTGATTGAGTGGGCACTTGGACTAGACAACCTCTAGAGGTGCCTTTCAGTCTCAGCAACCCTTTGATTCTATGAGCTGTTTTGTGGAGACTGACTGGTCAGCCCAACACTGTGGTTTATTTTCTACAAATGAAATCTGCTTGATGATGCTTGGAAAAGTTCTTGGTTTCTAGGTCGACAATGGAAGATGGTTTCTCCAGTTTGCAAAGAAAGCCACCTTAGTCCCATATACACAATTCAAGGGTACTTGAGCAGGGTCAGTCGACAATTGTCTCTATAGCTGATGCTTTCTTTATCATTAATTCCTTCTTCAAAAGGGGCTAGCTCAGACCATAAGTGAGATACAGAAGGGTGTGTTATGCCACAGCAGACCTGCCCTCAGGACAGCCTTTATGCGATGATACACTTGTTCCCATGCAGCTGCAACTTACCCAGAGAGGCTTCAACTGCCTGTGCATGGCTGGTTTTCCCCAGGCAGAACAAGACAGTGTAGTCCTTCCAGAAGTTGAGCAATGTGAGGAATGGCTTTTGGGATTCCGTTCTCCATTTCATAAGAACCTGCGAAATGACAAATGCTGAATTTAGACCAACAGGAGCCTTCCTTTTCTCACTCCCTTCAAAGCTGCTGAAGGGTTGTGCAGAAGATAGAGGGGGGAATATCTTCATGCTGTTGCTAAGTGTCAGACCAGCACCTGTATATGCAACTTAACAAAGGTGAGCCTTCTCATCAGACATACTGTGACTAACACATACACTAACGCACAGTGTTTTGTTTTTCCCCATAGGTGCCACTATAAGTGTGATCATTGACATTAATGTCAATATTTCAGTCATTATTTCTGCCCTGATTGCAACTATGTACACGCTTGTGGGTGGGCTTTATTCTGTGGCCTACACTGATGTAGTTCAGCTCTTCTGCATCTTTCTGGGACTGGTAAGTTCGGATTTTTCCCCCTCTTTGTCAAGGTTTTTGCCCTGAGAATTATGATGATTGCTAAGCCCTATTGCCCAGCTTTGGTTTTGGAACTGTGTCTTCACCGAAAGCCTGGAGAAGGAGTGTCTCCACTCACAGAGCCCTGACTTTAGAGAGTCTGCATTTACATCAACGTACAGCCCATGCTTTGACAATAATGCTGACCGAGAGGCCCAATTCTTTGGCTTTTTTCCAACCAGTGTGATAGTGCAAACACTCCTGTAATTTACCTGTTGAGTATATATCTAATCAGGATAGGACTGGTGGACTTTCCATCCCTATAGGTCCATACGACTGTGGCACAGGCACTGGAAGGAGGCATCAGATGTAGGAAGCGGTTAGTAGAGCAGTTCAGAAACACTGGCATTGGACCTGCGCAGCGGATACTCTCCTGCTTCTCTTTCCTGTAGCTGTCACCTACTCACGCAGCTTAGTTAACCTCCTGCTTTAAATCACATTCTTGTTTTTTCCCTAATTTTCCTCCACCATCCTTGGAGATCATGGTATAGGAAGTCTCACCAGATGGCCTTACTGTTTTAATATGGTGGTATGAATATCCCCTCACCAGCTATCAATGATAGCTAGTGGGTAGCCTTTTCCGTTATTTACTGCTGTTCTGCAAGCCCTACTCTTAAAAACATCAACGCAACAGGGCTCAGATCACAGGGGTGCAATCAAAGAAGCTGCTGTCTTTGTTTGCCAGTGGCAGTAATAGATGGTCACAGGTGTGCAGAGGTCTGAGACAGGCTGAAATAAATGGGGTGGCTCAAGGTGAAGGAACTGAATGGCACCTTGGGGACCTGGAGTTGTTTCTCTGCTTTTACAGGAGTTCTTGTGCAGCTCTAGGGAAATTTCTTCAGCCGGAGCTCACACAGGCAGTCACTAACCAACCCTGTGTGTGTCCTCACTCTGTGGCATCCTACTGTGAGCCCTATGGCCTTATTTGCAGAAGTGCTAAGCATTCCCTGTTGTAACTGACTTAATGGGAACGGTGCTAAATACCCTGAAAAAGCAAATCCAAGTTCCATCTGGCCACCTGAAATGAGAAGTTATTCCAGATCTTCTTCTGTCGTACCTTTTTTCATCACCTGCACAATGGGAAAATACTGTCTCCTTCCCTAACATACATGTTAATATTTGTGAACCATTCAGTTTCTACAGATGGTGTGCGTTACAGAAATTCCCAAAATTGTAGATAAATCAAAATACAGAAATGCTTTTCCAATGATAACAACTCATGCACTGCTAAAGACCCTGACCCTGTGGGAGTAACAACATGTGATCATGTGATCCTGTATTAAAGGCAGCTTGAACCTGACGGGGAGGGGAAAACAAATGAAGGTTGTGTAGCAGTCTTCTAAATGGTTGGATCTGTAGCTTTAGTAGTGTTCTTTTAATTCAGGTTGGGCTCTTTATGTAATTTCCCATTTGAAATAAACAACAATAATGTCATGTAGAAGAAACCATATTCACAACCTTGAGAGTCATTAGTGGGGCTGGAAGGCTCAGAGAGCATCTAAATGCTCATGCTCTAGGTGAGGCTGTTTTAGATGAGATGGTAGATGTCACAGCAGAAGATGTCACAGGCTCATGTATCCCATCTTCTCCTCCAGGCTCTGGAGCAGTTTGTTACTCCCACTGGCATAGATCTTTACTGCTCATTCCTCTAAGATCTGTTCCTCTCCCGCTCCTTACCCAAGAGGAGATGCTTGTTGCATTCACTTCTGTTCTTTACCCTGGCTCCTAATTTCAGCCACAGCTTCTTCCTTAGACTTCCATCACCTCTATCCCAGCCACTCCACGTACTTCCCTGGTTTTCTTCTTATGTCTTTCCTTCTCTCCTCACCTCCTGTACCCACATCTGCAATTCTCAACTCTTTATCTTGCCCGATGAGTCTGTCCCTGATCCTCCACTGTATCCCCACTATTTACTGACTCTTCTTCACATCTATGTTATTAATTCTCCATTTTAAACTCTTTGCCACAATGTAGAAGTCCTTTTTTTCTGGTTTCCAACCTCATGAGGTCCAGGTCCTTCTAGCTACCTGCTGCTTCTATCCCTAAGCTTCAAGTCCCAACATAAAGTCCCAGTTTCTGCTTCACTTCTACAAGCCTTGGTTTTATTTGCCCGTTAGAAAGTGCTCAGTGAAGAAATTAGGTCTATGTCTATGTTAAGCAAGTTAAACAGTGTCAAGGTGAAAACATAGGATCATCTGTAGTGCTTAATTGTTAACACAGTCCTGGCACTGTTTTGGCCCACGCCAGCTAATATTTTCCCAGGTAATTCCCAGGAACAGTTCAGGGCTGTCCTTTTTGGCAGGTAATGGAATCTAGGTATATGGATGTAAACCATGACATGTCAGCGAACTGCAGGGCCAGAGAAAGTGTCTTGACTTGTTTTATTTACTAATACAGAGGTAGTGCTTGAGACTACAAAGACCTACATTACTGTCAGTAACTGCAATGGATTGCAAAAGCCCAGAATGCATTTGCAATGCAGCACCTGTTAAATCCTGGGCTGTAGCATACAGGCTGCCAATGGACCTTAAGAAATTTACCCTACTGAAAATCGTATCTGAGTATGGGCGAACTACAGCTCTTCAGAAGCTCATCACTTGGCCATGATTGAGATTTGAGATTCACAAGCATGAATAAAAAAATCCATTTGTTCCTCATGAATTTCTCAAAAAGAAGAGTATTAACATCCATTAATTTTGACAATATGTTTATTATTCCCTCAAAATATCTTGGAGATGGTTGAAACATTTTGGTGATCTTTCCCAGAAAGCCCAAGCAGACAGTGAGAAGGGAATCTTTCTGCCCAAGTGCTTAAATTGGCAAAATTTAACATGCAACTGAGAACATAATGCAACGGTAAGTGATGAACAGCCTCAATAACAGGCAGTGCTGCAAAATATTCTTCACACATTATTGCAATAATTGTGCAACAAAGTAGAGGAAGATGTTTGATTTCTCCCCTCCTTGCTCCTGTTACCCCATGCCCTTAAATGTGCTCAGCTGGACTGTGGTGATCTGTGTGGTTTTGGGTATCAGTGGATCCTTAAGGATGCCGTGTTTGTGATGGTCTATTCCATAGAGCACAAAGCCTGGTTTTCACATCAGTAGGAGCTGCTGAGTTTATTCTCATAGAGAGTTGGTGTGTTACACCATTGCAAAATGAGTTGGCAACTAAATGCACAATAAGTCAGTTGGTGAAGGAAACAAACCTGGCAGAAACTGTCTCTGGAAGGGAAACTGTTTGGGAAGGGTTTGTCCACTGGTTTTTCAGCCTAGATCAAAAATGGAGAGACTGAAAATAGCCAAGAGCCCAAACTGAAATCACCCTCAAGGCAGAGAAGTGCAGTAACACTGGGCTACGGGGTGTTCTGAAGCAAGAGAGATAGGGGATGACCAACAGCACCCCTCTCTTGTCACGATATAGTTTTGGGTTGAACTAAAAACAAATTCCCAAGCCCTCAGATGCATTTGTGATGTCTCATGCCTGTATACTGGCAAATTGTGATACTGTTGCACACAAATTTATGTGTAGATATTTCTCTACAGTGTGGTCCAGGAAAGGGTGTAAAGAATACACTGGAGTTTAGGGAAAATAAAATGAAGATGTATAAATGTGTCTTTCCTGCTGATTTTGCAATTTACACTGATTAATTCTCTGTTCATACTCACACTCCCCAGGACAGAGGTAAGCTATCCATTACCAAGCTCTCTAGATTTCAGAGATGTTCCATCAGCACATAACCTGACTTTCTGCAAATCAGCTTGGCAACTTAGCATTTGATCTGTAGCATGAAAACCAGATCAATGTTAATATTAAAATTTCACAGATTTAGAATGCCTTCTTTAGGCCTGAACTGTTTCTCTTTGGTTACAGTGGATCAGCGTACCCTTTGCAATGTCCCATCCTGCAGTGACAGACATTGGATTCACAGCTGTGCACCAGGTGCACCAAGCACCTTGGCTTGGATCTATCAACTCACTTGACATTTACACATGGCTGGACAATTTCCTTTTACTGGTAAGTGATAGCTTGTAAGAAGGAACGAAGCATTTAAGCACTCACACTGTGTTACTATGACAGCTGAAAATAATAGAAAGTCTAGTTAAGAGTTTCCAGCAAACTGAAAACTTTTACCCTCTTGACTCCTGCTTAATAATTCTGCACATTTGAATGATTTCAGTGAAATATCAGTAGAATATTGTAGCACAGCTGTCAAGGTCAGCATTGCCAGGAATGTAATTTAAATATCATCAAGCTGAAATAGTTGACTTATGCTAAAATTAATTAAAAGTATGCAGCTGACACTTAACTGATGTCATTCTTGGCAGAGGAATTTATATATCGCAGAAGGCAATAAATATGTTATACAAATGATTAAATATGCGTTAGGTCTAGGTGATGTATAAAAAGCTTTGCAGAGATGAATGGATGGATGAATTCATATGTGCACACATGCCAGAATGAACTGAGGGCTTTCGTTATTTAATACTCATGTATTACACATGGGACTGGTGGTTATTAAGTACTTTCTATTAGATCTAGCAACACATGCTAACATTTTCCATTTTCAGTGTCCCCGAGCAGCTCTGTTTTTATTAGCATGTTGTACTTTGGGATTCCTTTCTCGGTTTCTTTTTTTAAACAATCTCAACCAAAAATCTTCACAGCTTTCTGATAATTAGGCTATTAAAATGTATTGGCTTATCCAGCTTAAATTTTTTAGAGATTTTCAGAGAGCTAAAGTATGACATTAGCTCAAGCGGCTGTATTCTGTGTAGTAAGTCTGAAGGCTTCATCTCTGCTGGTGACCAAAGGAAAGGTGTGATATTGCCAAATTGTGACACATTTTCTTTTCATCTTGTTTGTTTCATTATAGCTCAAGAAGTTTGCACATGCTTGGAAAGCTTTTTTTAAAGGAAAATTATTAAGGCTGCAAAGCAAAACAGTCATAAATAGCAAGTCAAAATCAGAGCTGCCTGTGAAATATTCATTTGCTCCCTGTGTGTGCATCAAACATGTATGAAACACCTGTGTACACACTATTTGGTCCAAATGCCTCCTGCCTCATTTAGTGTGTAGAATTGGACTGTGCATGCTTCGTGAGCAATTTGCTTTATTTTCTTTCCATGCTGTTTAGTCATAGGCACTTATTTACCTAGTGGAGATTAGTCAAATCCTGCTCTCGGGACAGAATTGTTAGCACTTGGTTTTTTAGCCTCTGATAAACTCTTACATGTCAAATTTTGCAGACATAATTTTAATAATTATCTAATTTATACCCAAAGCAAGAGAAGAATTGTCACCATAAAAAAGAACTTTATTTTACTGCTTAGGGTTAAATTCCTTTTAAAGGAGTAACTTGTCTAAAAGAACAGGATTGAAGTGGATTTACAGAAGTTTAACATTCCTTGTGAGAATGATAGTTACAACTATTGCTGACTGACTGATATTGAATAAATAAATGAAAGAGCAGCAAGACAGCATTCAGCTTTCAAGTGATGTTTCTACATGCTCTCTATATGGCAATAGCAAAAAAATCCAGAGTTAACTCCCAGTGACGGGATGCTGACCATTGTGTTTCCAGACATTAGGAGGAATCCCATGGCAAGCATATTTCCAGCGAGTTCTTTCCTCATCTTCTGCCACGTATGCCCAAGTTCTGTCATTTCTGGCTGCTTTTGGCTGTATTGTGATGGCTCTTCCTGCAGTTCTCATTGGTGCAATTGGAGCATCTACAGGTAAATGATGAACTATGAATAGTACAATAAATGTATGAAAACCCTACAAAGCTTATGTTAGATAAAATCTAGTTAAGTGACATAGTTAATCAACTCATGACTTCTGCAACAGGAGACTACACTGAAAAATAATACCATAGAATGTTTCTCCCAGGGGAAATTCCTCCTACCCCAGTGGCTGAGATTAAATAATTTTACATATTCTAGGTTTCTACTGATGTAATATTTCTATATAATGTTTGAGTTAGAGTCTGGTGCTTTTGTTTTGTTCTAACAGTATAACTGCAAAATAACTGTGTATGTATTGTAGTCATTTATCAGAAATTTCTTATGTTGACTAAAACATCCTTGTCGAGTTATTTGTCATAGCGAGAGTGATCCCCATCACAGTGACCATGTAGCTAAACTGTTAGAAATGTTCTGTTAGAAATCTTTAACACATGGCTTTGAGCTCTGAGTCTGCAATCCAAGAGAATAGTTAAATACATCACAAACAAACATGTATCCCAGATTTGTTTTATTGAGGATAACTACATTTACCAGCAATGCAGTTTTAATATTAAACTTCCTACTGGATAACCACAGGCTGTGGCCAGACTTAGCTTAGAGATAAGGAAAAACGCTGAGCAGAATTAAATCAGCCTAAGAGAAACCAGTGGGACAATGCCTCTCTGCAACACCGTCGATCCAGCCCCAGTGACAGTTTGGTTATTGACTGTGAATAAAAATGTGGCAATATGGACAGCTCACTACACAGGAAGTCAAGAGGTGCTGTAGCTGATGACTACTAATGTTACTAATAACGTACTGGTGTCCATATTGCAGCCTGGAACGAGACTGAGTATGGCGTGCCTGACCCCGTGACTAAAAAAGAAGCAGATATGATTTTACCGATCGTGCTCCAGTACCTTTGCCCAGTCTATATCTCGTTCTTTGGCCTCGGCGCTGTATCTGCTGCTGTGATGTCGTCAGCTGACTCTTCAATTTTATCAGCAAGTTCTATGTTTGCTCGGAACATCTACCAGCTTTCCTTTCGGCAAAATGTGAGATTACATTTTCATTTCTACTTTTAGAGAAAATTTTAGGTGATACCTTAACTAGGTGACACATAGACTGTAATTTCATAATGAAACACCTCTGTTGCATTCCTGCCCATGACTAGAAAAAGTATAGCATTTCGTTCCTAACAGTATATTGAAAAAACTGAAAGTCATAAAAATATTTATGGTTGTGATTGACAACAGAGGTGAAAAAGCTGACTCAGGGGAGGCAGCTTTCAAGAGTTCTCATGGCACTGCAGTTTATCCAAATTGCTCCTAATTATTGCTGCAACCCTAAGTTTTATTTAAATCCTTAACAAAATGAGATATCTTTCTGAATTTTTGGTTTATCAGGAAATAATATGACAACACAATGGGCTAGTGAATTGGAGTTTTTCTTAGGAAACGGAGAAGAAATTCTGACACTGACAATTTTTTTTGATTGAGCCTTATTTTGTTTGTATTTAAAAGTTATTTCTAACACTCTGCTGTTGTTTTGTTCTTTGACACATTGTCAAACTCTTCCTTATGCTTAAAGATTAACAAGTTTGGGGATGGCAACCACAACCCTTGCTTTTTTTTCTCTGTGCTTCAGATGGAGATAGAGATATTAGTTTGTAAATATTATTGAATACGTCATGCCAAATTTCCTTTACAGTGTAGGATCTTATATAGGCCGTGTTCGTAAAAGTAGGCATACATATATTGCCATGAAAAAACCACTACCTAATACTGCCCTTTTTTTGCAGGCTTCAGACAGGGAAATCGTGTGGGTCATGAGAATCACTGTCTTTCTCTTTGGAGCATCAGCAACAGCAATGGCACTGCTAGCTTCGTCAGTGTACGGCCTGTGGTACCTCAGCTCTGACCTTGTTTATATCATCATCTTCCCCCAGCTCCTGTGTGTGCTGTTTATTAAAGGAACCAATACCTATGGTGCCATTGCAGGATATTTGTTTGGCCTTGTTCTCAGAATAACTGGAGGAGAACCGTACCTCTATCTTCAGCCCTTGATATACTATCCTGGCTGCTATCCAGATGAAAATAATATCTATGTCCAACGATTCCCATTTAAAACACTTTCTATGCTTACCTCCTTCTTTACTAACATTATAGTCTCCTACTTAGCCAAATACTTATTTGAGAGTGGGACTTTGCCACCAAAGCTGGATTTCCTTGATGCTGTTGTCGCCAGGTACAGTAGAGAACACATGGACAAAGCAACTCTTGTAAAAAGTGACAATATTGTATTAAACGAACTTGCACCTGTGAATCCACGACACAGTCTAACTTTGAGCTCAACTTTCACAAACAAGGAAGCTTTCAACTATGTTGATTCGAGTCCAGAGCTGTCAAACACTGAAGATAATTAAAAAATCTGGTAGCCACAGGCAAAGCAATGTGAAGCAGATACTCTACAAAGAATAGTAAGAGGCATTTTATGAGAAGAAAAGCAAAAGCTGAGAATAAAATGCCACTGCACAATTCTTTAAGTTGTTTCTCAGAGCAGGAGCATCCCATGGGAGGAACTCTTTTCATGTGCTATCTGTCATGTTGGATTAGATCATAGAGTGTTTACCAAAAGATAAACTCAGATTCCATTCTTTCCACCCAAAACTCTGTACTGTGTAATTATAAAAAATATTCACAATTGAAAATATATGTAGCAGAAAAAGTGCAACAGTTATTTAGCTAGGACATCATATGAAGAGATTATAATACAGTCACTCTGAAATACTAACAGCCAACATTTTATTTGCAATAAGTGAAAATATCCTGCCACGGCTATAAGTGATTTATTACTAAAGAGCTAGTTGCTTGAGCAAAGACAGATAACTTCCTTGGGTTTTTGGTCGGGTCATTTTTTCCTCATAGAGAAATTCAAAGGATACAAATCTAGTATTATATTATTTGTAGAAGACAGCAAAATGCACAAATAGTAATAAATTCCTTATACAAGTGCTAAACATCATATGTTAATTAAAAAAGTTAAAATGAAGTCACCAGTTTAAAATGGTGTTACACCTATTGCAAGACGACCTTAAGCAAAATATGTTACTATAGGTGCTCTTTTTTCCTGTGGTTAGCGGCTGCCGCGGACGGAGGATAACAAAATTTTTAAAGCAATAATTGGAGTTGAAACTCAACTTGTGAAAAATGACAGAATTCTTATAAACTAAATAGAACTTTTCAAAATTGAGAAAAGAGCCTTGTCTTGACTTATCATCAAAATGAACACTGAGCAAAGCAGTCTGACACCAAGCAGCTGCAGCAATGGAACAAATATTAAAAAGTAAGGAGAGTCAAGAAGGCTTGAAATAACAGAGGAGAGGGTTTTCCATGGGGAAAATTCCCATTTTTCATTTTGTAAAAAAAGTATTCTCAAAGACATCAAAAAGTCATTTGGGTTGGACTTGCTTGGATTACTCTGGAATCTGTAGATTTTCCATGGAAAATCACATTTTCTCAAAAATTTGATTCCCCATGGGAAAAACGGGCTTGCTGGATAGCTTTCCACATCTGTAAGTGTCTACCTCCAAAAGCAGTAGCAGCTTGGAGGGGAACTGAAAGGAAAGCTGAACCCACAAGAGCAGTGAAAGGCACAGCGGCGTCTTCCACTATATTCTGGGCTCCTTCAACAGCCGTCCTCCTGGGCTGTCAATGGTGACTCTGCAGAGCACTAGCACTGGCAAGGCGCAGAGGAGACTTCACTCATAAATGGCAATGCTGGCCAGAAGCAGCGAAGCAAGGGAGAGGAGGCCTCTTCCGAATTTGCCCTGGCCAGCAGGGAACACACAATGTCTTTTCCATTTGTCCACGGCCGAGATGGTTGCGTATGTCCCCACTGGTGCGTGCCTTTCACAGTGGGAGATCTAATAGCTAGATTTCGGTACAATTAAGAGATGCCCAAATAATTCTTTTTGATATCTACACATGACACAAAATGTTCACCTGAAATCCAGGTATCCTCCTGTTGCTGGTGAAATTTCTTCTTTAACATTCAGAGCATGAGGAGCTATACTGGAGGGCAGGAGATGTAATAATAAGTTTTGCTGCTAAAGGAAGAAGCCATCGACTTGTGCATTCAATATTGACCTAAACTTTCACAAGGTTGAATCCTTAGATAAGTTTTTGCTCCTTTTGTGGAGTTTTAACAGCATGTATATATATATATTATACATAGAGAAAATTAATTTTAGAGATGTTGATTTTTTTCTCCATGCACTACATTTAAAAATAACACTGCATCTCAGTTCTGAATATGCATTGTGAACTGTGGTACTATTGTGCTAACAAATACAAAGTGTGTTCTGGGTGGAAGGAATCAAAACCAGGATCTGCACAAAAAACAAAAATGCCAATGTAGCAAAGAAATGAAAAATTTCTGTGTGGGGATTGAACAAGCCACTGATGAAATTCCGTGTGATGAGGATCTCACAAATTGGACCTGAGCCCAGCATTATTCATTCCCCCATGAACCACGGAAAAGAGAAGAGGAAAGAGACCTTATGGAAGAAAGAGAGGGGAGAACAAAGCTACTGCTGAATTATTATCCATTTCTGAGCCAAACCCACTAGCCTGAATCCTTTCTTAAGGGAAAATATCAAGCCACAGTTTTGCCCACTTACATAACCAATGCCTTATGCTGCAGTTCCAAATTGAGTTAGGGGATCCCATTTTACAGCCACCTGTAGGTCTTTCTGAAAGTTTTCATTTACTTCAGTTTTGTCTAGGAGTTGCTAGAATTTCAGTATGAGAAGCTGTGTAGTGGCTTTTGAATATAGCAATATTTCTGTATTATTTCTTTCAAAATGCTGAATAGTTGGAGGAGAAGGAAAGGAGATTCAGCTGGAATCGTTTAAGAAATTTTGACTGAAAAATAAAAACCTGTCCTTTTCCCTTGTATTCCCTTGTTGCCATAAAAACACAAAGGCTTTTAAAATACTCAAAATGAAAAAGTTAAATGAAAAATTAAAATGCGTGAGACCAAAAATTTCAGGCCAGATGCTTTCAACATTATCAGAATATTTTATACTGTTTATCCTATTGAATATTTTTGTGAAATCACTGTGATTTCACAAAGTATTCCTGTTCTGATGGAACTACGCTTGGTCTGTTGGAAAATGATTCCAACAAAGTTTCCCCGTCCTCTCTGCAGAGACTGAGAGGTTATTGCACTTTTAGAAGTAGCACCCCTGGAAGCTTTATCATGCAAAGGAGAGAAGTGGTGCTGAAGATAGTTCATCGCATGCCCATAACTCTGCTTCCCATGTACCAAGTGTCTGTGTGCGTCTTTGTGTGAGCCCAACAACGGCTGCAGTGGTTGCAGTGGTGGGCTGCGTAGTGGACAGTAAACTCCAAAAGTGGAACTAAACAACCCCATGCAAAGTCTTTTTACAAGATTTCTTACCTTAGTTCAGCTATCCTACCATTAAATTTCTACAAGCCTGTTCATATAACCAAAGCCCATATCTATGATTGGTAGCTGAGGGAAAAACAAAACAAAACAAAAATTAACAAAATGCAACCAAGTTACTTCCACAAGAAAAATGCAACAGGATGTGGTTCTTCAAGTAGACTTTATTTTCATGGGAATCATCAGATGCTCCTTCTCCATTTTTGCAATTTGCAGACAGCAGTGCTGTGCACTAAATTGGATCTATAATCAGTGAAGCAAACAGCTCATTTTCAGACACTGAGGTTGTTGTTTCTGAGCCTACAATTTCAAGATAAAATATTCATATCATGAGCATATATTTTACTTTCATATTCTTAACATTTGTGAATAACACTTATTTGACAGGGTTTTTTACCTGCTTTGCATGAGATGTGTTCATAAAATCAAGGTTAATAACATAGCTGAGATGTCAAAAAAAGTTATGATTTCATCTGTATTTGTCCATATGGGATGGTATATGTATTATAAGTCAAACATGCTTTTGTGAACCTGAACTGAATGTAAACATTAAGTGGATCAAAAAAAGTAAAGTAAAAGATGTAGTCTTTTATTTTCATATAGTACAACAATTTAGGATTTCAAATATAAATATCATAGGAAAAAACTGTTATTCATTTTTCCTTCTGCTCTTCAAGCATATTTGATAAAGTACCATGTGCAGCTAGACAGTAAATTATTGTAAGTCTGCTATTAATCAGGGCAGTATTTGTGGCTGTTGTTAAAAAAAAATGTATATTTTTGTCTGTGTCAGAGATGTTATATTAAGACTACACCTAACGAAGCAGATAGGAAGCATAATATAGATATATATGTTTTAACTTCATTTGTATTGTATTCAATAGTGCCCATGCAATTCAGGAAAATACTGTCTGGTTTTGGGTCTGTTTTGTCCATATATGAAAAATAAAGACGTTTATTTTGTTATCACTCAGCATCACCTGAAGTTTTGTGTCGCTGGCACAGCCCTGCAGAGGTGAGGTGGCATTGTCAGAGTGGGAGCTGACCCTCACCCGGGGGATCCATGGAACCAGCCCTGCCCTGAAACCTGCCTCCCATGTTGGAAACAAAGCTCTCATTTCAGTCATCACCTCCTTGTCCTCACAGCCACAAAGAAGAGCAGAGGCTACTGAGCTCCAGGGGAACCTACATCCAGTGGGACTCCCTCCTGCAGACCCCTTGCCAGGGATTTTTCTCTTTGGGGTGTTGTATTGGGACAAAGGCTGTGGTTTGGACAGCAGGGTTGGCAAGGAGCACAACATGTGCTATGGGAGCAGGAATGCACATGCCTAGAGATTGCAGCTGGGTTCCACCTTTTGTGTGAGCAGACTGAAGCAAGGATATGGTAGTTTTTCGCTTTGCACTCAGACATAAAGTCATTCTGGGCATTGCATGTGTTATACAATTATTTAGAAATCAAAATTTTAGCTGACTGAAAACTAAATCTGTGCTTTTGTCACAGAATCACAGAATCACAGAATGTTTGGGGTTGGAAGGGACCTCTGTGGGTCATCTAGTCCAACCCTCCTGCCGAAGTAGGCTGTAGAGGACCTTGTCCAGGCGGGTCTTGAATATCTCCAGAGAAGGAGACTCCACAACCTCCCTGGGCAGCCTGTTCCAGTG
>Ga0065711_1003327_pt1 | contig 28585 bp, 36 predicted proteins | sample Hoacrofraction12_FD_59098 | JGI IMG/M metagenome (GOLD analysis project Ga0065711, IMG submission 59098) | Hoatzin crop microbial communities from Cojedes, Venezuela - Epithelial fraction 12 v2 (version 2) | ecosystem: Host-associated > Birds > Digestive system > Esophagus > Crop | place... | reverse complement strand
TGGCGGGGGTCCCCATGCTGCCGGGGAGAAGGGCTCGCAGCCCCGCTCGTCCTAGCGCAGCCCTTGCCCCACGCACACGTAGTGCAAGTGGGGAAACTGAGGCAGGGGCGATAGTGACCTCCCGACAGTGTCCTGGGGGTGTGGGGTGCCTGACGGCAGCCCGAGCTGGTGGGTGCTCGGGGTGGGGATGGGACTTGGGGTGCCCGACCGAGCCCCCCCGCTCTCTGTCCCGCAGTGCCGGGAGGTGCGGAAACGCAACGGCTCCGAGTGGTGCCGCTTCATCCGGAGCAACCCCGACTGCCGGCTGGACGGCGGCTTCCTCGACTACCTCGAGGGGGTCTTCTGCGTCTTCCCCCCCCGGCTGCTCCCCCTGGCCGTCACCCTCTACGTAAGGATGGCAGCCCTGGTCTGGGGGGGTGCTCAGCTTTGGGGCGTGGGGTGGGGACCCCGCCGACCCCTCTCTCTGCCGCCGCTGGCCTTGCAGGCTCTCTGGCTCCTGTACCTGTTCGTCATCCTCGGTGTGACAGCGGAGAAGTTGTGAGTAGCCTCGCCGAAGAGGGGGGACAGTCCCCGAGGGGAGCCCCGTGGTCCCATCGCGGCCCCGTCGCCCCTCTCCACCTCCTCCTCTGCCCTTCCAGCTTCTGCCCCAACTTATCGGCCATCTCCACCAACCTGAAGCTGTCTCACAACGTGGCAGTATCCTTGGTGGGTCGCAGGGGACCTGGGACGGGATGCGGGGACCGGGCAGAGGGAGGTGGCACCGTGCTGGGGGGAACCGATCTGGAGTGAGAACTGGAGATGGTGGTGGGGTGTCGGCGCCGGGAGGGGGTCCTGTGAGGAGGAGGCCACCGCCAGGTCTTTTCCTTGACGTTCCCCTCTCCATGGTGTCACCTTCTTGGCCTTTGGCAACGGGGCACCGGATGTCTTCAGCGCCGTGGTGGCCTTCTCTGACCCACGGACGGCGGGGCTGGCCATCGGGGCCCTCTTTGGTAAGGAGACCCCCACCGCCAGCTCCCGCCTGGGGAGGAGGGGGACGCATCGTGGGGCCAGGGGATGATGCCCCCCCCGTCTGAGAGGAACCCGTCGTGTCGGCAGGCGCTGGCGTGTTCGTGACGACGGTGGTGGCCGGGGGCATCGCCCTGGTCAAGCCCTTCACGGCAGCCTCCAGGCCCTTCCTCAGGGATGTCATCTTCTACATGGTGGCCGTCTTCCTCACCTTCGTGGTCCTCTACTTCGGCAGGATCACGCTGGGGGAGGCTCTGGGTGAGCGCTGCGGGGTGCTGGGGCTGGGGGGGGTGGTGGGCACAGCCTGGGGGTGCTGTAACCTCCCCGTTGCCCCCCCATCCCAGGCTACCTGGGGTTGTACGTCTTCTACGTCTTCACCGTGGTGCTCTGCACCTGGATTCACCGGCGACAGCGGAGGGAAGGGCTGGCCACCCCCGGACCCTGGGAACCAGGTAAGGGCCGATGGGCTGCACCGACGGGACCCCCCGGCGTGGTGGGGTCTCCCTCCGCCGCCCCCCTCCTCTCCTCTCCCCCCCCAGAGATGCCTACGGATGCCGAAGAGCCAGAGTCCTCAGGCACAAACAGCGGGGACTACGGTACGTCATTCCGGTGGGCTGGGGGCTGGCTCTGCTCTATCCTTGGGGGTCCCAGGGACCCCAGGGTGCTGCACGGGTGACTGGGCGCTGCCGGGACAGGGGGATCTCCCTAGGGTCATGCTGGAAGGACGTGGGGGGTCGGGGGGGGAAGTGGGGACCCCCCACTCCGCTCAGCCACCATGGCCCCTCTCAGCTGAGGAGTACCGGCCGCTGCTCCCCTCCCGGGAGACCTCCCTGCGCATCCTCACCGCTGCCCTCAGCCCCTTGGACTACGGCAAGTGGAGGAGGAAGCCCTGGTACTGGCGGCTCTTCAAAGTCTTGAAGGTGATTGGGGGGGACACAAGCCGGGAGGACCCCCTGCACGGGGTGTCCCCCTCCCCGCTGGCCCCTGGGGCTGCGTCACCCCTGGGCTTTGCAATGGGGACGGTGGGAGGGGGAAGGGTGGTGGGGCTCCCTTCTTGGGGGGTCTCCTGTCCCTGCTTACGGCCGTTCCTCCCAGGTGCCCGTGGAGCTGGCGCTGCTGCTCACCGTCCCCGTCGTGGACCCCGACAAGGATGACTTGAACTGGAAGAGACCCCTCAACTGCCTGCACGTCCTCACCAGCCCCCTGCTCTGTGTCCTCACCCTCAAGTCGGGCGCCTGTAAGAGCCCGGGGCAGTCCTGGGCACCTGGGAGGGGATGGGACCGAGATGGTCACCAAAGCCCTGGGGAGGGGAGGACGGCCCACCCAAGAGCCAAGCTTGGGGGCTGGGGGTGGGGGTTTGGGCCCCCCAGCATCCCGATCCTGGGGGGAAAATGGGGCAGGCCTGGCCTGCCTGGGGAAACTGAGGCATGGAGGGGAGCAGCCCCACGAGGGCTGAGGGTAGAGGTGGCTTCACCTCGTACCAGGACCTTGATGGGACCATCGCCCAGCCCACGGGTTCCTGCGGGGCTGCTCTGATGCCCCCCCTCTCTCTGCCCCGCGCAGATGGGCTGTACCAGATCCAGGGCGTCTTCCCCGTCTGGGGACTGGTCACGCTAGTTGGCTCTGTCCTGGCCATCATCATCTTCATCACCACAAGCAACGAGGAGCCCCCAAAGTACCACTGCGTAAGGTGCCCCCTGGCCCTGAACACCCACCGGGGACCACCCCAGCCTGCTCCAGACTGGGCTGAGGGTCCTGGGAGCAGAGCAGCACCCCCCTCCTCGGTCTCCAGTGCCCCCAGGAGGGACACGGCCGGCTGGAGATGTCCAGGGCCCTGCACGATGCGCCCAGGGACCGGCTTACCCCTCTGCCTGGCAGGTATTTGCCTTCCTCGGCTTTTTGGCCAGTGCCATGTGGATCAACGCGGCGGCCACAGAGCTGGTGAACATCCTCCGGACCCTGGGTATCATCTTCCAGCTGAGCAACACCGTGCTGGGCTTGACGCTGCTGGCCTGGGGCAACAGCATCGGTGGTGAGGGCTCTGCTGCGTCCCGGTGCCGCCCGGGGACCCCCCCGTCCTGCTGGCATCCCCCAAGGTCTCCTCTTCTCCCTCTGCAGACACCTTCTCTGACCTCACCATGGCACGGCAGGGCTACCCCCGCATGGCCTTCTCTGCCTGCTTCGGGGGCATCATCTTCAGTATCCTTTGGGTGCCGGGGAGAGGGGCTGGTGGTACTTGGGGCAGGGACCCCCGGGAAGGAGCTGGGTAGGATCCAGCCCAGAGGCTCTGGGACCTTGGCGGGGGGTCTGGCATTGGTGTTTATGAACCAGAGGGATGGAGCCAGCAGCATCCCCCCATCCCCACCGCTGTCCCAGCCCCAGCGGGCTCGGGGGCTTGGGCTGGGGTCTGGCAGATTCGGGATCTGCTGAAGGGAAGGAGGGGAAGAGGCTGTGCCACCCTCCGGGAGGCTTTGCGTGGTCCCCAGAGCAGGCTGCAGCATCTCCTCCTCGACTGCTCCAGGCTCTGTTCGCCCCGAACATGCAACGCTTGGGGCCACCGACGGCCACGGGGCACAGGCAGGGTGGAGGGGGGCCGATGCTGTCCCCGTCCCTGGGGTGGGAGGGACACCCAAGGTCCCCGGCGCTGCATGTCCATCCTGAACGTGCCCCAGACATCCTGGTGGGCGTGGGGCTGGGCTGCCTGCTGCAGATGACCAGCAGCCAGCTGGTGGTGAAGGTAAGGCTGCCGCGGCGTGGTGGCACGGGTCAGGCCGGCAGCAGGACCCTGGCGTCACCCCACGTTGCTCCCCATCTCTCCGGCAGCTGGAGCCTGACAGCCTCCTGGTCTGGATCCTCGCCGGAGCGCTGGGTCTGAGCTTGGTCTTCTCCTTCGTGTCGGTGCCCGCGCAGTGCTTCCAGCTGGGCAAGGCATACGGTGTCTGCCTCCTGCTCTACTACCTGGCTTTCCTCTGCGTGGCTCTGCTGACCGAGTTCAGGGTGATCCGTCTCCCGGTCCTCTGACGCATGCGCCCACCCCGGGGCCTCGCCGTCCCCTCTCCCCGTCCCTGCCAGGGGACCGAGGGCACCTCGACCCCAACCGTGCTGCCGCCACCGTGGGCGAGGGACACCGCGTGCCAGTCCGGCCCTTGGCCTTCGCTTTCCGGAGCGGGGTGGGCTGGTTGTGCTTTGGGAAAGGGAGCTGTTAGTCATTAGCTACGTCCTCTCCCCGCTCTAATTAGCAAGGCGGCTCGGAGCAGCAGTGAGGTTAAGACCTCAGCTTCCTCCAGTCCCCGTGGCAGGGGCGGAGGAGAGGGCAGCTCCAGCCCAGGGTCACAACAGGAGAGGTTTCACCTCTCCAACCGCTTGACTTTGCCCTCCCTGTCTCTATCCTGGGTGCTCTGGGCCAGGGCAGTCCCGCTGCCCGGGGTAACGCTGTGAGGGTCTGAGCCCAAGTTTGTGGTTCCAAAGGCCGTGACGTGTTCGCACCGTGGGTGTGAAAGAGCAGCCGAGAGGGAGCGAGACAGGGTTACGGTGAGACAGAGCTCCAGGGCAGTGCTCGGTTTTTAATGCCAGCAAAGCTGGAGGAATAAAGAAGCCAGCGACCCCAGGGAGGCTGGCTTCCCCTGCTTTTTTAAGCTATGTTTTTCAATCTGAGTTTCAGATCCTACTTTTCTCCTCCTCCTGGGGTGGACAGAGCTGGGGGAAAGGACATGGAGGTTTCCACACACAGTGTTAGCCTCGGGCAAGACTAGGTTTAGGCACTGTAAGAAAAAAGGCAATAAAAAAAATCCCCACAAACCCAACCTCAACTTGTTTGCTGTGAGCGTAACGCAACCTTTCCCCAGCACGGGGAGGGGACAGGGAACTCCCGGAGCTGAGCCAGCAGCCCAAGAGCGGCCGGCGGAGCCGTTTTCCCCAGCGGCTCGGTGCGGGGAAGTGGTTTCCTCCGGCTTCGCCAGCGGTTGGTTTCCCAACAGCGGTCACACGCGCCTGACTCGGCCATTTCGGTCACACGGGCAGGAAGGGCAGCGTGGCGGTGGGGTCAGCACGGGCTGTGAGGGCCGTGGCTGGGCTTCCTGGGCTGGGGACGCCGGCCGGGCAGCCTGGGGGACACGGAGCGGGTGGGCTGGCGCGTCTGCTCGCGGTTGGAGGGTCCGCAGGGAAGCAAGCTGCCATTACAGAGGGAAGGACCCCGCTTCTGCTCCGCGGGGAGAGGGGGACTGTTGTGCAAGGAGCACGACTGCTGGGTCTGGTTGCTGGCGTTATCCGGGGAGACAAGTCCCGCTTCCCTACACCCAGCAGGGCTAACGCAAGCCAAACCATGGCCGACAGAGCAATGCAGACATACAGGGTCCAAAAAACCCCCTTCTAACCTTAAACATTGCACTGGGGTAGCTTTAAAAACCATAAGTTTGAAAGCACTCTTCTACTGTTTAGGGGAAAAACCTGGCAGTGGGGAGGGCCGAAGGGAAGCTGGGCTTTGCCACGTCCAGGAACAAGAATGCAGAGCAGCTCGGCAGGGCACGCGTGCAAAATCGTGCCAGTTGCCAGTGGAGAGGGAGGGCGGGCACCGCTCCTCTCGAAATGCTGCCAAAGCCCTGCTTCTGGAATAACCCGGGAAGGAGGAAAGGAAGCTGCTGCCTTTACAAAGCTGAGGATGCTTTTTATTAGTGTGCTTGGAAAAAAAAAAAAAAAAATCCAGAGAACATCTTTACAGACATGTCCATAAAACCATTTTATAAACAAAACGCCAGCATACAAAATCCTGCCGCGCTTCCTCCCTCGCTCCCTACGCAATGATTGTCTCTGTCATTGGTCTGCATGTCAGGCGGGGGAGAGGAGGATAAATAGAAGGGGATGCCCCGTACTCAAACTCTGTCTCCTTCCACAGTCCTATGGAAGACGTAAACTTCTGCGACCCTCCTTGGTTTACACAGAAATAATTAATACAGCTGTATGCGGGGGCAGATCAACACCTCAGCACGAAACCGCCGAGCAGCACCCGCGCCCTGACCCCCAGCCCGAGCGCTCCCGGCTCCGTGACGCGTGAGCCCTGTTATTGCGTGGCGAGCAGGTCAGTGCCCCCCTCAACACAGCTTAAAGCCACGGCTCCTTCCGCCCCCCCAGAAAACACCCGAAAGAACGAGTTACTGACAGCCCTGCACAGAGAAACAGGCTGTAGGGGAACGCGGAGTTTAAACGCAGCCACCTTTGTTTTTTTTCTCCCCCTAACCTTCACGATGCTCGTTCATCCTGCCCCCAGCTTACACCGGAACAGACAACACCTCCTCCAGCCCCAGGCCTAATCCGGATAAATCTCTCAGGCTGCGACTCCACGCAGAGCAACTGCAAGAGCAACAACTGCACTGCTCATTAATTTGTGGTCGAATTTATGGTTTGGAAAACAGCCCTTTAAGGTCCTTCACAGTTCAGCTCCAAAGTAGTTTCATACCTGCAGTACCCAGAAAGGAAACAAAGAGTTGCCCGGAGGCACCTGGGGAATTTGGCAAGGGTTGAGAGCAGGCGCTGGTGCGCGCGCTGCCCGGAAAGCTGCTCACCCGCTCCTTCCATCCCACAGCCCCAGTGCTCCTGCCATGCTGCGCGGGGGCAGATTTTCAGAAGCATCTCTCTCTTGGCCACTATTTTGAAAGTCTCATCCACCCAGGAAACGTTCCCGAGCTGCCCGGGTAGAATCAGTCCTCTCCCCTTGTCCTTGTGCCACCTGGTGAGGCGACCACGGCAGAAACAGGTAGGTGGGACGAAGGGAGCGGGCACGCAGATCTCCCACTGCCTGGTTGATCTGGAGGAAGGAGAAAGCCTCCCCAGCAAGCTCTAGTCTGGCCCTGAGAAAAGATCAAACAGCAAGAGGCGAGGGGAGCCTCCCAGCCGACACATAACTTCTAGCCCTCAGCACTTTCTTTGCTGACAGGGGAAAATAGGGGACTTACAGAGACAGGCTCTCACATTGCAGGCAATGAAACGCGAGCGATGACACAACCTGCCACGATCACGGAATAAACGTGGCAGAGCTGGGAAGGGACCCCTTTCCCCCCTTCCTTCCCATCCCTCAGCTACCACGTCTGGCAGCCTCCTCGCCAACTGCAGAAAAGCAGGCAGGCGAGAAGAATCCTCGTCTTCCACGTTCCTCCTGCATCCAAAAATCAGGGGAACAGTGAAGCTCTTCAGCGGATCTTCCTAGGATCCAACTCAGTCAGCGTTTGCCAGGCTGAGGAATGTTTCCGCGAGGGTGACAGCGAGAGCGGAGCAGCACTGCTGCACTGGGACGCGGGCATCTGTATGAACAAAACAACGACCTGGCTGAGGACTGACCGGCTGTGCTGCCTGATGCCTGTAAGCTCTCCTCAACCCAGCACCAGGCAGAAATAAGTCAGACTTGGAGCTGCAAAACCTTCCCTTTCTTCCTCCTAGTCATCTGTCTGAGCTAAGGACCAGACGGAGATTCGCCATCTACAGAGCAGGTGGCCAAGCGGCAGAGGTCCACAGCCCCCGCCACCCTGCAGAATTCCCCCTCTCCCTGGACAGAGAGAGGAGCTTTGGGGTTTACAAAGGCCCTCCCGATCCCAGGCAGTGCCACGGGCAGAACGGACCAGCGGCGAGGCAGATCTTGGATAGCTACAGCAGAGACAGGGTTCGTCTCCCCAAACTCCCATCCCACCGACGGTCGTAACACGATGAGATGCTGGCCCTCAGTTTTGCCTCCAGCTGCCACAGAACCGCTCGGGGACAGCTAAATTCAACCACCAGAGCTGGAGCTACTGCAGGGAGTGCATCTAGGTGTGCCAAAAAGGAGGGGAAAGGCAGACTGCTCTTCCAAAAGTGCTGAAGTTTCACACCACCTCCCCTTTCTTTGCATAAGGAAGGTGGGGAAGAAACAAAAACTCACTCCCTGATCTTTTACTCCTAGGTTAAATGGTACCCTTTAAGCAAAACAGATCTTTAAAAAGGGCAAAAGTTTTAATATGAAGCAGGTGGCTTCAGCGCATTTCCTGCTGTTAATGGATTACATGTCCCCTTCCCCAAGGTCTGTTAGTGGTAAGACAAACAGCCAGCTCGAGCCCAGGAAGCGGCTCGGAGGGAGAAGGTCTCTGTTCGGTCCGAGATGCTCACTCTGTGCTGAGCACGGGCTTCATGCTCAATCTGTGTGTAGCAGCTTTACACAGAGTCCCCGGGGCCTCTGTTTTTTCAGCAATTCGCTGCCTAGGGGAAGAGATTTAAGCCCTAAAGCCGAACAGTACACCGGATCTATGTACATCATCCCAATATATACGCTGTGAAGTAATACTCTAGGTTATTGCATAGAAGGCGGCTTGCGTTAGCTAGGCCTAAATGACAGTGTGGGAGCGTTGTCGGAGGCTCAGGGGCTTCAGAGAGCTGTTGGAAGCAGATGCAGGCTCTTGCGACGGCACCTGAGATTCCTCTTTTCTGGAATGCTCCTCATACCACTCCTGCAACAGCAGAACAAACACACCGAGGTCAGGCTCTGCCCCACACTGGCCTCGCAGCCCCCCAGCAGGACCCCCACGGACAGAGCCCTCAGCTGCTCTGCCATGCGAGGACACATTTGCTCAGGCACAGAGGGGCTCTTTCCAAAGCCCTGGATGCAGCCTAAGCTCCGGGAACTTGCCTGCTCTAGGTGACCCTGCTTCGGCAGGAGGGTTGGACTAGATGACCCACAGAGGTCCCTTCCAACCCCTAACGTTCTGTGATTCTGTGTGAATAACTGGCTAACTGCAGCACGCTGCGACGGATGCACCGAGACCTTGCCACGCACAGTCCGAGCAAGAAGTTACCAGCTATGGCCCAGCTACAGTTGGCTGAACTGACAAACCTGGCCAAGGAAGCATCCCTCGCTCAGGATGTCCCTCCTGAATTTCTAGGACTCCAGTACTGATGTCCCCATGGTGTCTGGGATTTGCAGAGCTGCTCGCAGTCCTGGGCAGTGCCCAGGGAGTTACAGGATGTTACATCCCTGAATCAAGCGACCAAGCGGAACAGGCGGGGAGCTTCTCTGCAGTTTTCCACCCAGCTCCATGGCAAATATGTCTATTTTTGTTAGGGGGACTGAAGACTCGTCCCCTGGGCAGCTAGCTTGGGGATAAAGAATGGAATTCAAATGGTTACGAGATTAATTCTTTCAGTACTAATCATTACATTAGCCCGTGACCTTCAACCTGGAGGTGAGTGTCTGGCAGGCACTACAGTGCATAAAGCTCCTGACCACGCAGGGCACTAGCAGGAAAGCTCTAAAAAAAAAAAATATCCAGAGAATCAGCTGATTTAAGGCTTTCCCATCTTAGCCTGCTATTCTGAAGCAAAACCAGGCAGCGTTGCTCGCACCAAGCAGCACAGCCTGGGAGAACACTTGGTTTGTGTCGGACAGATACGCCCAAGCTCAAACACCATCACATTCCAGTGGCTTAACAAACCGGCGCTCAGCAGCCCAGCCCCAGGAACGCACCACGCCTGCGCGGATCACCCCAGCAAACACGTCCAACCTCGGTGAGCGCCGGTAAGCTCAGCCAAGCCGGAGTGCTGAGGCACTCACCGAGCGTGGTTGCTGTCACCCGGCTGACACATGCCGGCACAGCTGGGCACCGGACCCACTGGGGAGGCTCTGACCCGCCCTGTGCTTTAAGAAAGTCCCCGAGTGCAAGAAGGCACCAATCTAAAGCACGCTCCGGCTGCTGCCCGCCCGTCTCGCAGAGCACACAGCGCCTGGGTCTCGGAGGAAAAAGGCCTCCAGTGTTTAAAAGGACGGTTTGTTATTGTAGGCAACGTTCTGCTCACCACAGACGCTTGCTGGTATTTCCAACTCCAGCCCACATACCTGTATCTCCTCCTCGTACATCTTCATACTCAAATCACTCTTGGTCCTCGATCTGCGTCCCAGAAACAGTGTTGACATTTGCTGAGGAGTGAGGGGAAGGAAGAGGAAAAAACAAGACAGACATTCGTCAGTCACTGAACAGCTCATAGGATCAGTCCCTGGAACTTCAGTCATCCTTCATGCAGACACCCATCATCCACTGCTGAGCTCAGGCTGTCCCGGGCTCCTTCTCTTGTCATGGGAAAACCGCATTTTAGGGTGCACGTCACCTAAACAAATGCAGGCATCTACTGCAGGCTGAGACAAATCCCGCGGAGCAGATCCCCAAAGGCTACAGAAGGAGCCGTAGCTCGGACGGGCGCGTCTGTCAGCGGTGCTCAGTTTAGTCAGCGGAACATAACATCAGTGCCTGGAACAAGGCTCAAACCCAAACTTCCAGATAAGATCTCATCTAAGAACAATTTCAGGTCTGGCTTGTCCAGACCACACCATTTACTCCACGGGCCTGGACTTCTTAACTTGTGTAAGCAGAGAGCTGAAGCCTGAATTACTCTCTGACCACATGAGTTATATGAACAGGACCGAGAAGCAAAAAAACCTCAGATCTGACATCATCATTCTGCACTCCACTGCAAGGCTGAGGGCAGCATCCTCCTTTGGTTTATTATCTTGAAAACTGCTTCTGATCAGTATCATCATCGCTATTCTGAATTTTGTCTGCATGAACAAGAGCTCAGCCTTTAACTGCCAAGCCAATCAAAGCACATAAAGGTCGCCTAAGAGACTGTAGCGCCTGCACTTTGTAGTGGTGATACAAGAATATAATGGCTATTACTAAAACAACCACTTAAGCTCTTCCCAGATGCATGAGACAACAGTTCTGAGACAAGAGCAGTCACCCAGGTCAGCTCATTTTCCCAACTGTCCATCCTGCTTTAGAATGAAAATTTAAGCAGTGCCATGGAGAACGGGAGCCTGGTGTTTGGAATCGATGCTATCATATTGCTGCATAATGTTTCAGGACTGTCCAAGCCTAAGGGTACGACGGCACAGAGGGAGAGGCAGGAGAATTAGAAGACAGTGGCTTCCTCAGAGAAAAATAAATATGCTTTTTTCCAGTCAGTACTGGGCCAGCACAGCTCTAAGCAAGGTTTGCAGGCAATAGTACCGAGCCTTCGCCACGACAATTCAGAGTGCAGGGGAAATTCAGCTGCTACTTTCCTAGAGCAGCAAAACTTGGTGCCGATGCTGCAGCGTCCCTCCAGTAGCTCAGCTCTCAACACTGCAGACACACACACAGCTTCTCTCTTAAGAGAGCAAAAAGGCATTTGCAGCCCCGGCACGCCTTCCTCCCCTGCAGCTGAGAACTTGCAGTAAGCGTTTCCTCTTACCCCATATTTGTCCATCTGCAAAACGATCTTCTGCAGCTGAGCTGTTTCAGTGGCAGCTGAACTCCGCCTGTACAGCTCGATTATGCCAACCACTTCCTCCTTGGAGATCTCCTTCTCCAGCACAATGCCATTGTCTTCTGGAGAGGCAAGAAAAAAGAAGAAAGAGGGGGGGAAAAAAAAAGTCTCCAAGATGAACATTGCTTCATCAGCTGCTGCAACAACTCTGGAAGGCAAACAGCACACAGCACCCAGCCAGATGTTGGGCAGTCTGTACCTACTTTTGCAACTAGAATATGCATGTCCTTGTCCCCCAACAAGGCAGGGAAGAAGTTAACCAGCGTGTAGAGCCAGCAAGCATCTCAGCTTTTCAAAACATCAGGCTCCTCAGTATCTTAAAACAAATATTGCGGCTTTTTGCTTGCCCGTAAATGAACCAGCAAAGCAAATAATCACACAGGACTTGCTGCCTTTTGACCTTCCACTGCCTAACACAGCTCAGGAGTTCGGTGCCTTTTGCTGCACCCTTCAGACTGGGTGCAGGAGGGATCATGATGAAAAGCGTTTCTGTAACTAACAGCGCCTGGCTCCTACGAGCCTGCACCACACAAATTTGATCTTCTGGCACTTCAGGAAAATGAGGGGCTGATCAACACTACTCCCGTGGCTGGGGCCTTCATCACATTTCTGCGGGGAAGAGTCTCTGGTATTAAATGTATGAGTGCAGTAGTATCTCTCCTTTCTGCAGAAAAGTGTAAAGAATTATTAAGATTAGTCTGCACAGAGAATGAATGGAAAAGCCTGGGTGTAGATCACCTGAAGGAATCACAAGAGAAGGGCTGTAAGAGATTAATGTCTTTATGGCACCCAAATCAGCAGGTCATGAAGTTACACGCAGCTTCAGATGCCCAGCTCAGGAGACAAAGGACAGTGAGTAAAACTCGTGCTGACTCACAGGGGCAAGGGGATGGACAGACCAGTCCCTGTCAGTTGCTAAAGGGTACAGAAAGGCATGTCCAAAACCAGCATGTAGTCACCAGTCCAAGTACAACTGGGAGATGTGGAAAGAACTGGACAGGCAGCGTCCGTTGGTTTCCACGTCATGGCAAAGAGTGCTGGCAAACCACCTGGATCCAGCGTTTTGGTGCCTGAATGCTGGACAAGCCACTTGGAGACACATTCTGGTGCCAGTGAGCGTATTCCTGAGGAAGGGAAATTGGTTTAAAAAGAAAAATCACCTTCCCCTCCTGTAAGGTCTCCTGTTCAGCTTTGCTACACCGTTGCTGTAACGTTTCCTAGATGTCTTTCATGAAATGCATGAGGACTTCCTATCTTCAGATAATTTGGCTGAAACGGCTCAAGTAGCTGAAGTTTATAGGGGGGTGTGTGTGTGTGTGTGTGTGTGTGCGCGCGCATGCGTGTGTGTGTGTGTGTGTAAAACCCCACATAAATACATAGACACATACATTGTGGGGAGTGCTGGGGGAGAGATGAGGGGCAGAGCAGAAAGGCCAAGTAGAAATATCATGCAAAAATGTAAGAATGAACTTAGGAAGTCAGGCTAGAAAAAAAAATCTGGTCTTTGCTGGCCAACCCTGTTCTCTCCTACAGACATCAGACACCAGGGAGAGAAGACACAACGTTGTAGGTCAACCAGTCCTCAGTTCTGACCTTCTGAATCTTGGTTCTTCCGAGTGTAGTTCATGCGGAAGACGAAAGCATCCAGAATAAAAGCCACGATGATTGTCATCACCACCTGGGAGAGGACAGGAACAGAAGAGCTCAGGAGGCTGCTGCTGGAGGATTCTTCCAGCCCAATTCAACAGGTTGCTGAGCATTTGGTCTGCATTTCAACCCTATTCTCCCCAGTTGCTCCACGGCCGAGGGGATGCACATGTCACTCATCCACTTGCGAGTAAGCTGCTAGCAGTCAGCCACAACCGGGACGGAACAAAACTCTTGTGCTGCCCTTGTCCTGACCCCAGGTCCACATTCGTGCAGCACCAGCTTTGTCAATGCCCATAAATTCAACTTTCTGCAAGTGATGTGGACTCACACCTGTTTCTGGAAGACATTTATGTAGCAGAGCAAAGTTGTTCTCATTCAGGGATGGAAGCTCCCTCTGGAACACAGTAAAAGCTGTCTCCCCTCGTCATTCCCACTATTTGATGCACGAAGCATGTCCAGAAACCTACCATGGTCACAATATAGAAGATCATGAAGTAAAGACGGCTCCAGTGAGTGGTTTGGGATGTCACCCCTTCCTAAAGAGGAGAGGGAAGAAGTCAGCAGTGCAGAAAAGAAGGGAGCGTCTGCCATTAACTGCTTGCCAACAGACATAAAGCAGCATAAACACTATCTATCTCCTATTCCTGGCTCCACAGTTTGCCCCAGGGACTGCCTACACAATGCTCAATGCCCCAGCTGGTCCCTGCAGCTAATCTGCCTCTCAGGCTAAAATGAGAGGTTCCTACATGCAAACACACAGAACATTTAAAGCTTGTGGCTCTAAAAGCCATTGCTGTTATGAGAACACAGCTTGGACAGCAGGGTGACAAGCTGGAACACAGACTGATTTCATTTGTCCAGATTGTGAAACCTGGCCTGAAGGCTGGTCAAGATGCATAAGAAAACATGCCCAGCAGCACGCCAGAGGTCAAATGCCGCCCAACGATCAGGACCAAAAGATGCCTGGCAGCAACAAGTGACAATGCTGGGCCCATTTCCAACCACCAGGGGAAGAAAGAAGTGGTGCTGTGGAAGATCTAGCTCAACTGGCAAAGAGTCTGTGCTGTCTAGACACACAAGGTAGCTGAGGTTTACTCACCATGATGATGTACCAGTCATTGACGACCGTCAGCTCAAACAGCGTGACTGTATATAAGCGGGAGAATAAACAGACAATTGCTTTATCCATCCTGACCTACTTTACGGTGAGTCTTATCTCCAACAAAGTATTTGACAGGGAAGACTGATGCAAGACACCAAAGTTCCGATACAGCCAGCAAATCCAGAGACAGAACGCAGACCCTCATCACTGCAATTACTCCAGACAAAGGGGGTCAGACCCACAGAGCCAGGAGCATGGCTGAATCTATATTTCTTAAAAGAATCAGAAACGGACCTGACTCTTCCCACTAGAGAGCATGGAGACCTCTGACATCTCCAGGAGATAAGCGTCTCTGCTCACACATTAAGAAAAACCATGGAGAGTATCAACACATTCAAATTCTTCTTCCTCAGTGGGTTTAAAGAAATGTATTAGCATCACTATTGGTTCTTGAGAAGGGTAGTGACTTAAAGCCCTCCTTAAACACTTTTGGAAGTCTGGTCTGATTACCAGTCAGAACAGATCTGCTGGCTTCACACTGGCTTTTAAGAGACCTCTGCTTACCTTGCAGAGCAGTCATGGCACAGTTAGCCAGCTGGAGTTCCCTGGACAGAACAAGCAGGACGCTGAGCGTTTGAGGTGCATTAGTAGGACTCTCTGGGGGAGTCCCCCGCTTACAGGAGCACTACAGTCCTGCCATCCCGCTCTGCGGGAACACAGATGCTCTAAGAAATAGTCTTTGCTACAGACAAAACTGCCCTTACCAAAGCTGTTCAAAATGTTGTCAAAGTTGTTGAGATAGTAATAACCTTCTTCCACAACCGTCTTGTTGCCTACTGTGTGATTCACCCAGCGGTAGGAATCTGCGACCGTGCTTGTGCTGGTTGGAGAAACCAGGACAAAGAATGAGAAGAGAACTGGAAAAGCAAGGAAAATCTCAAGGGTTATAAATACCAGAACACTTAGAAGGTGGTGAGCAGGGTGGCAGTTTCTACCTCTTGGCCAACCCTCACCTTTTTCTCTGAAAGAAAGCCTCTCTCCTTCATAGCCCAGCACAAGCCCGGGGAGCACGTGGAGTCTTTCTAATCATTCAGCAAATATTATACCAGAGAAACTGAGTGTTTGAGTTAGACTCCTTAGCTCGGACCCCTAAAGCCTGGCATTTCCAAGTGGTCCTCCATCATTTAAGATGAAAAGGGCACAGGACAGCTTAGCTTCCGTGACCAGGTGAATTTATCTTGGTACAAAGTGAGGCCTAAACAAGTAACACATCTGGCCAAGCAACTCTGGCATCACCAAAGTAAAAATCTGAACGTTGCTCTAGAGCAGATGTTACAAGAGTTTCCAGCCACGGTACCATGAAGAAGCCCTCCCAGTGCAGCTACCTGAGGCAAGTTATAGAGCTCACTAAAACTGGCCAGCCCTACCACAGAAACCTCTCCCTTTCCAAACGCAGTGCAAAAGCCATTTCATCCAGCCTTACCTAGAGACACGAATTGTATCATAGGCTTTTGCAGCCTGTTGCCTTCGCTGCAAACCCCCGTTCAGACCCATCCTCTGGCCCCTTCTCTGCAGGGAGATAGAGCTGCCACAGCTCACTGCTACTGGCTGCGCACCGAAACCGCTGCAGAGGGGCATGGATTTGCGGTACTCACTTGCAGCAGTTCGGGTAGACCACACCAGCAAAGAACTCCATGCCAACAATGGCAAAGCAATAGTAGAAGATCAGCAGGGTTAAACCCAGGCTGCAGGCAAAAACAGAGAGAATACTGTGCTACTGAAGGGTTGCTAAGGCAGGGAAACACCAAGTCACAGGCTGGTTGCTCTGGCAGGAATGTCGGACGGATGGGAAGCAGCACTGAAAACCCCAGACCACCCACCCCGCCGCTGCAGCTCTGCAGTTCTTTGCCTGCTCTCGTTCAAGAGGTCCTTGGACAAGGAGCTTGCTGCTTGCTGAAGAGAGAAACTAAAGAGCAGCCTGGATTCGCTCCCAGTCTGCCTTTTTCTGGTAAACAAACGTCTCTCCACAGTTTCTTTAATAAAGAACACCACACACTGCTTCTGCCCTCTCCATGTCCTGGGACGCAGGGACTGTGCCAAGAGCAGGGTTCTCTGCTCCTTCAAGGGAGTAAGGTCTGAGGATGTCCCACTCAAACCCCAAGCTCCTTCTGCCCCACCATTTCGCAATAACGCTCTCAAGTGGCTGTACTAAGGACAGGGAAGCATCTGGGGCTGAGTACATTCACGCCAAAGTTCCTGCCAAATGGGCCTCCCCTCTCATCAGAAGCTGGGATGGGGGAGAAAACTTAAACGACTCTTAGTTCTCCTCCTAACGCAAAAGTAGGAGGTGGCCCAGGGTCAGCTGGAGTGTTGCTTATCGCACACTGCTCTAAGAATTTGGAAGATTAACAACCCACGGCAGCACACTGCAGAATCAGTAACAATCTGTTGACAGATCAGAGCATAAACAGCTATAGCAGGTCTGACAGGTCCCCAGCCTGACCCCAGTCCCAGACACTAAACCTCCACTCCGCTCTCCTCACCATCACCCAAGGAGAAGCACAGTTAGTACCTGGCCATCCGGGGGAACAACTCAAACATGGTGTCCAGGACATTTCTGTAGCGTTTCTTCAATTTAAATAGCCTGAAAGGAGAAGCCAGTAGTTACCCATGTGCTGCAACTTTCCCGGTGTTGCTGGAAGTAGTTAAAGAGGGCACCACAGTTCTCTGGACCTCCCAGGTCAATGAGCAGCAAGGTTTCCCGACACCATGCTCACAGGATCTGCTCTTGCTCAAGCGGTCTCTGCTCACCTAACAACATCCCGCTGTCCCATCTGAATGTTTATGACACATTCAGCTAAGTGTTCACAGGACTGAGGAATCTCAATGAAAAGTCTACATCGTTCTACAGAGCGTGAAGCAGAGATAGCTATTTAAAAAAAAATAAAAATCATAAGCCCTGTGTACAGGGTAAGGATTCATTACCCCTTTCCTCAGGCACAGGCGTTTCTGTGTTTCTCCCATGACTCAATAAAAATTGATGGAAGAAAACTACATTGTGCCTGCTAATTTAAGATTTGGCAACTCCATCAGCCTTTACAGAGAAAACACAGCTGCCAAACACAGGCTTTGGCAGGGGAGCAACAGAGAAAACATTATTTTTTTTTTCCCCCCTTGAGTGTCACAAAGTGTTCTTTAAATCCTCACTGAAGAGCTAAATTACATTAGCTTGTTTTTCACAAAACAACATTTTGCCTCCAATGCCTGCCTTCCCCTGTGGCTCTCAACGCCTCCTGCGAAGGTGGATGTACCTCCATCACAGCCTTGAAACGAGAGGGTTAATCCAACGCATCTGACTGAGCTGCAGAGAGGTTACAGGCCGCAGCCCTGCTCAAAATGGGAGACGCAGTTAGAGCAGGGCTGTACTTCACCCTAGAAAGCAGCAGCCTTTGAAAACTGTAATTTCTGGTAATTCAATGGAAATTATTAAACTGGCTCAGACTCTCTCACCCTGACAGAAGAGCTTTTCTCTGAACAGCATCAGACAATTTAGAGGAGGTGTAAGAACCCCACGAAGGCAGACAAAGGATAATCTGCCCCCGGTAAATCCCTTGATCTCTATTAGAGATCAGCTTAAGCTCCAAAGCACGGGGTTTCACATCCCATCCCAAGTTTTTGTTATCATTCATTTTGATAACTCGGGCTAATCTCATTACCCCACGCGATTCCTGTTTGCCGTGGTCACGTACCCACAGAGCAATCCTTGCCCTCTCCTGGTAAGGAGCTAGGTCCCCGACGGGACTGATGGATAACAAGCCTGGCTGTTTCCTTCCCCACCTTCCCGGCTCACCTCAGGAGCTGAAGGGGTCGCAAGACCACAATGAAGTAGAATGGCTCCATGTTAAATGCCAGTGCCATGAGCCCCAAAAATGCAAACAGGGTCACTGAGAAGTCAAAGCTGGAAAGAAAAAACAAAAAAAGATATAAGCAATGATTTATCACCAGTGCTTCAGCAGAGAAGATGTACTTGGTGCTGCTCCAGCTGAACAAGATACACAAGGCCAAGGGCAGACAAATAGCCTGCTGATGGCCTTGTCTACAGGCCTAAAAACTCAGCAGTTGGTCTTTCTAACCCAACAATTTTCACCATATCTCTCAAAACCATCAGTGCACACTTACAGATTCCAGCCTGAGGACAGGTACTCGACGGGCCCCAGTCCAGTGGTCTTCAGGAGTAGCTCCACACCATAGACTGTAAAAAAAGATGACAGCTACGGTCAGAAATAAGCAGCATCACGAGGACAGCTTATGCAAAGGCTTGCCCTCAAAGATGTGTGCTGCTTCAAGTACAGGAGTTCTGAACACAGGTTTAACAGCCCCCCACCCGTCCTCCCTATTCTTGGTCAGATGCCAAAGAAAGATTTTTCCCTCCAAATCAACACATATTCTTGTATTCATGGTGACTTCTCTCCAGAGCAGTCTACAAAATAATTTGTTGACTACCAAGCTATAAATGTTGAGGCACAAGCTCCTGCAGGAAAGGTCAGGGAGTGGTTCAGGGAATTCAGTCCTGCTGGTTTCTTTCCTTCTGTCTCAGGGGAACGTATCCACATCCCACAGCCCAGCCTTGACCTGCAGGGAGAGATCCTTTCAAAGGGGAGCCATCCACTTTCACCCTCTGTCCTGGCAGCAATCTCTGAGCCTGTACGTTAAAGAACACCATAATAACATGATGATGCCCTGCTTGTCATCCCCAAATCCTTCTTCCCAGGTTCCAAGGAGGGGCAGTGGGGGAGAAGCGAAGAGCTGGATGACAACATCCTCGTGAAAAGAAGTGCTGCAGAGTGCCTCTGCCTTCAAACTTTCGTGACAAGTGTTTTGCAGACTAATGGCCAGGGAAGCACTAGAGCTACCCAGCAGCCAAACAACAGGTTAGCAACCTCTCCCAGGTTCTCCAGAGAACCTCCTGCTGCAGTTTTACACACTATTTTGATTCATTGGAGCTATACTTTGCTTATTCTTGAGCAAGAGACACTGGCAGGAGAAGGGAAGTGAATTCACATCACTGGAGAGTTCCGTGGCAGTGCAATGAACCAGCTCATGAAGATGCAATTGCTTACACTTGGGGTGAAAAGGAAGACTAAGGTACACGTTCAGTGAGGAAACTCAGCCCGTCAGCTAGTTCATCTAGTCCTTTCAGTCTTCTCCTCAGCATGCCCCTGCGCTCTGTACTGCACCAAGACTGCCTCGCTTCATGTGGCCGACAGCCAGCCCGCAGCTGCAATCAGATCAGAGCTGGTAATGCCTCCTGGAATAGCCAGCGCAGATCAACACGAGCAGCCCCACACAGAGCCATCACGAATCTGGAGGAGCTTATCACTCTGCACGCTGTGCCGAACAAACGAGGCCATTCTGCTCCCAGGGCTGAAGCCAGCTTTAAGGGCGATACAGCCACTTTTTCAGACTGTTGTGCCAGAGGCGAGAGGCTCTCCAGACTGCAGCGGCACAGGGAGCTGTGTAACAGCAGCAGTGTTCACACAGGTCTGTGTGGATGCTGACAACCCCGGCCAGGCACAGCATTGTTCTAGATGGAGTCTGTACACCCCTGCCTAAGTTTTAACTTCAGACTGACTACTCTTCTGGGAACAGAGCTGTCTATTGCCCTTCCGACTCCTTATGAAATGACACAGCTCTGTTGGGAGGCATCCACTTACTTGTGAGGAAGACTATGTAGCTCCATGGGACGTTTCTGGAGAAGAAATTCCCTCCTGCAAGACACAAGAAGAACTTTTTCTAGCCTTCCCTTTCTTCAGTCTCCCAGCACCATAGTCAAGAAACAAGCTGCGATGTTTCCTACCTTGCAGCATGAAGGTTTCAACAAGAATCCAAATTCCATTCACAGCCACCACGGTATCTGGAAAACAAAGCAAAAACCCATAGCAAAACCACTCCCGGAGCAGAGGACATCCATTTCCCAGGCTAACAAAAAGAGCACAATACAGCACAAGTGGTAGGGCCATTATTTCCAATTCAAACAAACAAACTGAACTCGTTACTTGGCAGTGTCTTCTACCCTGACTTTTCCCAGGCCTTTAACAAATGCAGTACCTTTATCTTGAGAAGGAAACAAAACTAAAACAAAAAAATGGTCTGCATCATGCTGGATCATTTTTACTTACAATTGTCTTATGTTCTGCCATGTTATTACCTGCGTATTCCAGCTTCCCCCTAGTTCTGGAGAACCACTGGGGCCCCAACAGTGCAGGGCAAAGCCCCGTCACCTTGGATCTATCGCTGTTCCCCAGCATTCAAATCCTGAGAACTGAAGGTGCAGGACTTCTACTTTTCACTCAGATCTCCTCTCTCCACCCCAGCCCACCCTCTTTAATTTAGCAGCCCAATTTACAAACAGCTTCTCCTCCAACAGTCAGAAAACCCCAAGATTTCTGAGTAGGAACACAACATTTAGAACACAGCAAGTAGCACCACGAGTAAGCACTCTTTCTCCTCTAGAGGAGAGGAGCACAGATTCACTCTCGCAGTTGCCAAGCAATCCCTCCAGCAGCGAGGATGCTTGCACCTTCTCAAGCGCAGACAGAAGAAGGTGGTTGACTGTCAAGGCAGTTCCTTACCCAGCATCCTTCAGCTGCAAGATAAACACCTCAAGGCTTGTGAAAGCTAACCACCGACCTACCGAAACGCAACAAGCTGGTTCCTACAGAATCAGAGCCACGAAGCAAGGAACCAGTGAGCCTCTCCAGAAGACTCGACACAGCGAGAGCTGCAAGTCCAGGCCGCAGTGGTGGTCGGTACGCATTCCCTCCCTCTGCCAAAACTCCAGAATTTGTACACGATCCACAGCTCAGGCCAAAGACCAGGCCCCACCACTGCCTGGGAGGGGTGGCAGACACAGCGTACCAGACCCAGGGGACCAAGGGAGCCTAGCAGAGAGACGGCTTGCTCCTTCTACTTACACATGGTGTATTGGAACACGCGGGACTTCACAAGGATGTTGATGCCTGCATGAAGGAGAGTATGACAAAACAAATGTTTACGCGATCCTCCATACCTCACTCACAGATTCCTCTGTCTTCTCCTTAGAGACATTTTTCATACCAATCCTCAGCACAGAAGCTAAACAGATTAGCAGATTATTAACTTTTACTTCTCGGGACCAAGTCCAAAATCCCTCTAGAATTTTAGCAGCAATGAACTCACTATCCTTAACCCCTGAGAGGCCTTTTTTCTTTTTTTCCCCTCTATCTACTAGTTCTGTGGTGTGGATATAAGTAAAATGCAGCTGCTGAAGCACTGCCTGTGTTTGGGACAACACACAAGCTGTCAAGGAGGGCTGGGTCCATCGGCAGAGGTATGCGTAGGACTCCTATGGCAGCTGTGTGTTTGGATCAAGATGGTGTTAACTGTTTCCCACTAGCATACAACACTGCAAAAGAATGGCAGATAAGTTCCTATTTCTGAATGGCTACATGCAGTCGGGAAACTTGGGAGATGGGAGATAAAATGCGTTTGCAAGACTGATTACACTGATGGGTATTTCAGACCTCTTCCCCCTTCCCAAGCCGCTGCACTTGACCCGTACAAGCCCTACAACCACATCTTGGGACTAGGAAGCCTAGCAGTTTTAGTGAAAGCACAAATCCCACGCCACACTTGCCGCCTGGGATATGGAGAAACTCCATAAACTCCACTAGATTCAGCAATCATAAACTCTCACCTAACCTCTCTGCTGAAAAAGGAATAGCCCCCCATGATCTCAGGGTCTGGTTCACTACAAAGCTTCTGCCAAGAAGTCTCTTATTTTAAGGAAGCCAAGGTTTGGGTCAGAGCACGGGGAGTATTTACATGACAGAAGTCTTCCTTGGAGACTCCGAGGGCTCTGGCCTTGGGGGCTCTGAATATGCAGTGAGTTTGTTCATAGGCCTTCCCTCAGCTGCTTACCAGGGACATAAGCGAAGGTCCCTTCAGAGGGCCCTGTCTTTGTAAAGGAGCGTTCCTTCTGTTAGTCAAACACATGCCGTCACGAAAACACAGCAGATACCTTTGAAAATAAGGAATGCCGTCCGTGGAAGGTCATCAAACCAGTGCTCACGATTTCGTTTTGCCTGGAAGCGGAACAGCCACGATCAGAAGTAGCCAATGCCACATCCCTACAAAAACGTGCAGTGATGGAGACCCGCCTTATCCCCATCATCCGCTTCTTTTAGATTGCCTTTGTTTCTTGCTCACCCTCTCTTTAATCACTGGCCTCCTTTGCTCCCCCTCCCACACATCCTTCCCCTCTTCTCCACCCAATAAATACGCACCTTCCATTTTAAGCCAACAACTTCATAGAAATTGTAAAAATCCTTTAGACTGCAAAACAGAAAGAAGCATCCGATCAGAGCCTTGGAGTTGATTAGCTCCTTAATTGTCCTTGTCAGGCATCATCAGCAGAGAGTCCCTGGAAGTTATTAACTCCTTATTAGAACCACAACCACAGCTGATGTAACTCAGCACTGACCTGTTCCCAGCCTGGCAAAGCCTACCTTCTTTCTGTAATGCTACAGCCCTTAGAGGAGACTCTGACTCTTCTGAACTCCAGAATTTTACCACTGAGAGGAAAGACCTGAGGCTTAGACAGCAAACTCCAAGGCAGAGAGATTGTACTACTCTTCATGAAGAAGTCTTGGACTGTCTTAATTACTCGTACAGTCCTTTTCTAATGTCTTTGCACATCTTCTTTTGAAGGTAACAATGAAATCTGAAACAGGACACAAAAGCAAAGAAACTCATACAACACGAGTGCCTGTCTAGCTGCTCAGGGTCAGGCCTAGAACAGCTTTTAGCTGTCTGAAAGCGAAGATGCTGAACTTCTCAGACTCTTACTGGTGTCACTAGGTGCCTAAATTTCAGAACTCAGTCTTTCTCCCTTTGCCATTTTCAATACTTCTCTGTGGCACTTGACTCTGAGCAGAAGCAGCAGCACCAGTTTCATCGGAGATTCACTCTGAGCCTGCCTGTGGCCAGAACAAAGGAAAAAGGAAGGAAGGCCTCCTGCTCTGATTCCCTCTACTGCCATGCTGGCTGGAGTTAGCCGCACCCACCCGCCAGAATGGCAATTCTCTGCCTCATAACACAGAGGATGACAGTCCTGAAACCACCAGCAGAACCAGATTTTAATTAACAAAACCCTGGGGGACACAGCCAGCTGCTGGAAAAAAACAAAAAACTTGTTAAGCTGCGAGGCCGCGCTGTGTGAAGAAATGCTCCTTGCAGGCTCTAACGCCGTTCCTCAATTTCTCGCTCCTGAGTTCTGGCAGGGGAGGTGGAAGCAGAGGCTGCCTGGTGACTGCCAGCAGCTGTATCCACAAGAGGGCACGCAGAACTCCATCACCTCCACAGGAAAACCTCAGCTCTCAGGGTATCCACCCCGCCAAGCTCCCTGCTTCCCACACAGATCCTTTCCATCGCATAACTCTATTCCCACACCCCAGACAAGCTTCCTTCCGTAAACCCAGCCATCCTCTCTCGAGTACAGCCTAGCTTCAGAGAGCAAAGCAACCTCCCTGCTCTGGGCGCAGCAGTAAGACCATCCATCCTACCTGACTAAAGGAGTATTGCTTTGATTCAGTGCTTTGAAAGTGAGATATCGCTCTCTGGCACACATCCGAGGCTTGTAAAACCGCAACAGCCCTTCAAAGTGCTTGAAGGAAATTCCAGACGGCCTCTAGAAACAAGGGAATGTTGTCATAAGCAGCGACATCAGGCAAAAGCACACAGAAGCTAGCGCATTTAATTCTCACTGTGGATTTGTTTTAAGCAGAATTTCTACATTATCGTAAGATGTCATTATAACTGAGCCCCACAAGTACCCTAAGCTATTACTTTAACGTACTGAGCTTATCCCAGAGCCAGAGCACAGAGATCAGAAAGCTCTCCCAGCAGTTGGTCCCTCCAGCAAATGCAGAGCTGTTTCCCTGTTGCCCTGTCATGTGAAAATTGTCCAGCCAGGCACCCCAAGTGACGGAGTTCAGCCACTCCTCCTGGGAAATTAGTAGACCACCTAACAGATCCCATTACTGGTGCTTTTTTAAGACTATCAGCTATTCCTCAGGACCTGTTCCTATAACGGATGTGCCCTAAACATGAACTCACCTATTAGAAGTGGGTTAGTTATTTTGGGCCTTATTTCTCATTCGGCTCCACAAGTTAAGCAAGAAATCAACACTCTCTCCCAGTGCTCTGTCCCCGTAAAGAGTTATTTGTAGGCAAATTACTCCTGTTTCTGCACTATTTACTCATGCGGTACGTAGCAATGGTACTGTACCTCCACACGTATAATCCACCCCTCCTCTAAGTACTGGTGTTTGAGAAGCAAGTCCTCAAGTGACCCACACTGAACCAGAGAGAAACCAATGATTGCATGCTCTCCAACAAACTTCACTCATTTTACTAAGACACTTCCATAACATTGCACGGCACTGAAATTCAGACTACTTTGGTTTTCCTCCAGAAACAGATACAAACAAGTTACACAAATGAAAAAAAAACCAAAACACATAGTCCTTGGTCAGCATGATTACAATCAACAGACACAAATCATCTTTTCTGCAACACGCTCTTTAAACGCTCCAGACCACTGGTGTTCTCAGAACATGGCTGCCCTCCCCTCCTGCCGCACCCCAGGCTGTTCGGAGCCTCCCTGCAGGGCCCCATACCTGTCTGGTGATCAGCAAGCGGTAGGCGTGCTGGATGGCCGTGCGCTTGTGCAGCAGCAAGGACTTAAACTTCCTCTTCTCGATGTCATTGAAGGTGTCGAACACAACAGCGAGAAGCTGCAGAGAGAAGACAGGAGACACCCTTACACTCTGCGGCTACCTGAGCCAGTGCTTCTCGAACAGGCAGGAACATCGAGACGCCAGGAGAGGCGTCGGCTGCAGGAGGGATTTATTAAGCGCTACGTGGACTGAGGCAGAACGGAGTCAGCGAGGGCCTGTTGGCCATAAGGGATCCCACAAAGGGGTCACCAAGCACACCACACGCACACTGTTCCACTTTTTGGAAGAGGTCCAGGTGTTTCTGGCCTCCTGACACTCACTAGTGGTTTTAAGAGCTAAGGCTAAACCCCACACATGCCAACAGAAAACAGTACCAAAAGCTTTGTTAAAATGCCCTAATCTCTTCCTGGAAAGCAGGTTTTGAGGGCTGCTTTCTGGATTCACCCTTCCATGGGAGCTTTGGCAAACACGTATTAAAACTAACCCTCCATCTAGGACAGCAGTGGTAAAATCCAAGCCCACTACAAGCATCAGATTACTCACCTTGGGCTGCAGAACTCCTCATGTCCTTTGACAATCCCTTTTCCACTCCTCACACCCTCACCTGAGCTGGCCTTGGCCCTGCCCCAGATGCTGCAAGAAGCAGAGCCAGCACAGCAGCCATGCTCTCACACTGCAGTTATCAGCACTCTTCAAGTCCTGCCATACTTGGTAATTCCATCCCCTTCAAACTGATTTACAAAGTATTTTAGGCAAGCCCAGATAATAAAATGCCATTTTATGAGAAATAATTAAGACAGACAAGGACAATAAATTGCATGCAACTGAGTAGGTCACTCCAAGCCTGATATTAATGTGAGAGAAGTTGAAAGATACTCATATCATTCTGTTCCCTGTGATTTAGTTCAACTCTTTGTGGTTAAACATTAAAAGACTCCTATGTGTAGCAACGCTGCCATTTCTAGAAGTATTCTGCCAAAAGATTATTACAGAGGACTCTTGGGAACGGGCAAGACTCCGCTGGGCAATGAACTCCAAAGTCAGGCAGAGAGGAGTCAAGTGCTTCAACAGGGGACTCACCAAGTTCATGATGAAGTACAGCTCAATGGAGAGATACACTATGAAGAAGACACAGGACCAGGGGTTCCGGGCGTAAGATGGCATCATCACATCAGGGAAACTGCACCCGAAAAAGACACAAGTTTAAGCACCAAACAGCTCATGCTACAGTTCCCACTACAAAGGCAAGAGCACAGGACACCGGGGAGGGGTGTGTAAACCCACTTCCATAGATCTGCACATTTCTGCAAATCACGTGGCTGCTCATGACACAGAAGTTTGCACCCAGCAACGAGCAGCAAGAACATGGGGGGCATGGTGAACAAAATAAATGTGAAAAGCACATGCCTTGGACATCCCGAAAACCAAATGGGCAAAGGGGATTTGTAATGTGGCTAAGGGTTGTGCTTGCATACTTAGCAACGACAGCAATACAGCCTTGGTGCTAGAGTGTTACAACCTAAGATTTATTCCATCCTTTGCTAATTTCCTAATCCTCAGAGCTCTCCCTGACAGCAGATCAATATTTACCCACTGTTGTTATCCCCCTTTCAGAGCAGATAGGTGAACCAAAGCAGAGGAATAGGAAGTTACTTCACAACAGCAAACTGTTGGCTGACAAAGGAGCACAAACAGAAACTTTCCCTTCTTGGACCAAGGCCTAATAAGGCCGTTTCCCCCCTTATTGCCCTCACAGTGATGAAGTGGTCTGAGTTGCTTAGAGATAACTCTGCATCTGAGGTCACAGTGCCCTAAAANAAAACGAAATACCAGTTCTTCCCATGCAGGCTGACCCAGGAAACCTCTCTCACACGCAGAGGAAAGGGGTCACATTTGAAGACAGAGCATTTCTGCAAATGAACTCTGGGCTCTGCTAGACTTCTCTGGGGACAAAGCGAAAGACTGAGCTAGCAAAGCATGAACTTACTTAGAAGTGGTCAAAAGCACGAAGAGATTCACGAGGCTGTTCTCTAAGGTATTGAAGTACTGAAAGAAAAAACTCCCATGACAAAATGCAAGCAGAATTTCATCATGACGTTTCACTCAGAAAACAACCACCCAACCCACCCACCCACGTAAATACGGGCACTTCTATAATTCCCTGATGCCTCCCCCATAGGGAAAGGTCCTTTCTAAAGGTCCCTGAGAGATGGCGTGTGAAGAGATACAACGATTAAAAGCTCATCTACACATTTTTGCAGTAGCTACTCCCAGCAAGCCACAGACTGGCAGCAGCAGGAACTAGTGGCTGCTGGACTCCGACAGGCACAGCGAGAGGCGGACGAGCTCTCACCCAGACCCCTTCCTCCCCTGGGGACAGTGGCAGGTGGCTCGTTTGACAGAACTAAGACATCAAGAACAAGAAACAATGCCACGAACGTTCCCTTTGGGACATCCTGTCTCTGAGGAAGTTCTCTGCGCTGTCTTCTTTCCAAGCAGGGGGTAAACCAGGGTAACACTGCCAAGGAGCCGCTGACCAGCGAGCATCTGGCCTCCCAGGCCACCACACAGGAATAAGCTGCGTCTACACTGTGAAGTTTGATTCTTAAGCATGTCAAAATGTAACCTTCAGTTGAAAGCATCAGTGATACTCACCGGATCCGAGTGGTTAGGAGAAAACAAGTAAAATCCTAGAGAAGCAGCAGAGAAGGCGGAGTAGGAGAGAAGAAAGGGGGAAAGAACAAACAAAAATAAAGCCTGGTTAATGTTAAGCAGCGGAGTGGTAAGTCTCTCTTCCCAAAGAGAAGGGCACACCGAGAGTAAGCCTTCTCTGACACCATGAAGAGGAGAGTATCCGAAAGGCCTCCTCCATACAGATTTCCCAAGACACATCACTGGCATTTCACCGGTCCTTTCGGAAAACAAACCTTCTGGGGATGGCTTGAGTATCGGACTGTAGGAGGTACACTACAGACACATGCATTCATGGGAACGTAGACTAAACTTGCAAGACTGAGGAATCGTTGGTGGAAACAGAACTTGGAAATCGCAAACACACACACACACACGACATACTATTCTCTGGAAGAGGTCAGAAGGACCTTTGTCTCAAAATTGAATACCCAGCTTCTAGATTTTTTAGATCTTTAATTCTGCCCTCCAGATGACTGCAGATAAAGTGGGATAAATTGCAGATCCTGGTAGAACTCTGAATCTGATCAGCTTTATACTCATCCAGGCTGTTTGTGTTGCTTTTGGACATTAACTGGTTAAGAGCATCACTTCATCTTCAATAAATACAACTCACCCAGGATGGCAAAAATCACCATGAAGAAAAGCAGGAGGAGAAGAATGTCAATAAATGGTGGGAGGGACTGGAAGATCTGTCGCAGATTTCTGAAAAATAAGAAAACATTAATAAGCTAAAACTTTAATGTTTTCTCCTCTGGGTTGGCACGAAAAAAAAAACCCAACACCACACCATACTTGAGGACTTTCTTCCCACTCCCTCCAAGGACTAAAAATAGAAAGCTAGGTAAATTAAGATCACAGAATCACAGCATGGTTGGGGTTGGAAGGGACCTCTGTGGGTCATCTAGTCCAACCCCCTGCCCAAGCAGGGTCACCCAGAGCAGGCTGCACAGCACCGTGTCCAGGTGGGTCTGGAATATCTCCAGAGAAGGAGACTCCACAGCCTCCCTGGGCAGCCTGGGCCAGGGCTCCGTCACCCTCAGAG
>Ga0065711_1003326_pt1 | contig 28587 bp, 10 predicted proteins | sample Hoacrofraction12_FD_59098 | JGI IMG/M metagenome (GOLD analysis project Ga0065711, IMG submission 59098) | Hoatzin crop microbial communities from Cojedes, Venezuela - Epithelial fraction 12 v2 (version 2) | ecosystem: Host-associated > Birds > Digestive system > Esophagus > Crop | place... | reverse complement strand
ACAAGGTCCTGTGCAGCCTGCTGTAGGTGACCCTGCTTCGGCAGGAGGGTTGGACTAGATGACCCACAGAGGTCCCTTCCAACCCCTACCATTCTGTGATTCTGTGAAGGCAGTGGGCAACGTGCCTGGTGTTTTACAGGTATGTTTACCTCATCCATCTCCACGGCACCTGACAGCACCACTGGCTCTGAAAACTTGGACCTGTCTCAGCCTGAACTGCAGCTAAATTCATTTGTGTGTCTACTGCAGCTAAAAATAGTTTTGCCAAAAAGTGCTTGGCTTGATAAAGGAATAAGCTTGAAAATACAGCTATAAATCTCCTTCCCTAAAAGAAGGGCTTGATAAGACAGTTCCAAGAAAGATGTGCGTACTTCAGAGGATTTAAGCGGGGAGAGGCATAGGTGCTGTGCTCATAGCTTAATGAACTTCAGTGCTGCAAGTACAGCTGGGATGGGACAAAAGAGAGCAGAGCCTCACTGCCTGGGCTGTTAACTTGGTTTTCTGGGGTGTATTCTGGAATCTGAGCTCCATACTCAGCTCAGCTGTTGGTGATCCTGAACTAGCTAAGTTCAAAGTCATTCCTGCACATCCATATGAGCTGTAGCAGTTTGGGAAGCTTGTGTCTGCTGAGAGAACTGTTGAGGTGGGGGAAAAACTGCTGCCCTCTTGAGAGGATGAAGGCTGGACCTTAGGAAAACAAATATTTTACTCTATAAGGAGCAGGAGCTCTTCCCATTCATCATCTGTCAGAATACCTGTGAAAGAAACCCAGAGAGCAGGCATCAACATCTTTTCATTTCTGTTGTGAAAGTGGCTTCAGGGAATACCTTTTGCTGTCACCCATGTCTGAAGGGATATTTTTTAAGGTCACAGGCATCCTTGCATACCCTAACAGCTTTTGCATTATTAGTGTCCACATCTGCAGTGTAAAATTAACAGGAAAGTTCCTGGATTGCTGTGAAATGCCATGCTAATCACTAGCTAAGCCTGCTCTTACCGTCTTTGTTTCAAAAGTGCTACAGCATTTTGATGAGCTGGTGAAAAAACCTTCCATGTGCAGGCTGAAGACATTTAGGTCAAGGATTCGAGGGTGCCCTTGGCCTCTTGGGCCCTGGTTAAAACGTTGACACAAAACCCAATGGTTTCTGTGCTTATTAACATGAATGTTCCTCAATGTTTAGCAGCCCAAGGTACCTTCAGGACAATCTGGCAGGGAACTTGCTTTGAACCACGAGGTTAAGGGTACTTATCAGCAAAAATGTTACAGAGCTGCAGAGCAAAGTGACCACAGAGATCACGGCTGCACGAGTGGGAAGGATTGAAAGATATCAGCCAGACAGGCTGAAGAAGTCAGGACCCCTTTTCCCTCATTTTATAATTAGGCGGAGGACTGCAGCATTCCCTGATGAGTCTGACTGGTTTTTCAATATCTAAATTAAGGAATAAGGTAAATACCACTGTTTAACAGAGTCTTGCTTTTTCACACCATAAAACTGATTCATGCATCTGCTGTTGAACCTTTGAGATATTCGCTCTGGTTTAGTGGAGTAACTGCTCCATTTTCATGGCAACAGTAATAATTGAATGGCCGTTCACAATGATTTGCCACCAGTGCATAACTCCTGTTACTGAAAACACTGCCCATAGGTTTGAAGGGTGAAATTCAGACTTAGGATTCAGCTGACAAGTTTTCATTCCTCTTCTCATTAACACTACATGAGCTGCATTTTTAGCCCATCATTAGAAAAGCATCCTTCACCGCTGAGTCCCACCAGCTACAAACGAGATAGAGCAGAGCAAAGCAGTTGTCCCTTGAATTTCGAACTGCCGCAGGGTGGCAGCAGGGGACAAGGACAGAGGCTGCAGGCTGGGGGATTTGGGCAAACTGACCAAGGCTGTTTAACTCCCTCGGAGCGTTTATTCCTCGATCTCCCTGCTGCTGCCAGTAAAACCACGAAGCCCTGCAAGGTATCCACAAGGCCTAAGCAAGAACAAGCTTTTCAGTTCCCGTGCTCCTTTCCATTTGGATAGCCTGATAGGACTCCGCTTAGGAAAACATTCATGCACAGCTAAGGCTGCACACTTCCATGTGTGTTCGTGGGGAGTAGGTTCTCAAATGCTCAGCCAGCCTGTCCTGGCACAAGGTCACGAGATTATGTGTGTGTGCAAGTAGGTGTGCACAGCAGTAGATGAACGGTGTTCAGAAGTACCTGGACGCTGATCTTTAAGATACTCATTCTTCTTGTATGAAATTGAAACTGATTACTCCACCCCCTCCTGTGCTTTTGATCGTTTCCAAGTATTTGATTGTGATTACTGTGTGGGGACTACAGTCATGTCACAGAAAATGCTGGCAGGGAATTCTTTTCATGGGTCGATTTGGGGCGAGAAGTCTCTCATACATGGTACCATGAAGTGCTCTTCACATGGACACTGGTCCTGCAGATAGCCATGCATTTGTGCGATGTACTCCCATGCTCCAATGCATGGGGGACCAGAAGCAATACATTCTGCTGCACAAATACCCATTTTTAAAAATAGCTGCTGCACTTGGCCATCTCATAGCTGGCCATCTCAGCAGCAGCACTGAGGATCTCAGAGACATAGTCTTCCTTTTGGCTCCAAGAGGCTCTTCCTTCAAGAAAGCGCTAAAACACACTGGAGGTGCAGTGGGGAGAAGGGGGCAGGGAGGAAGGGCGACAAGCTGATCTGTAGGCAAGGAAAATGAATCTCCAGGGCTGTGAGCCTGGCATCTTTCATGGACACTAAATTCACTTGAGAAGACTTTTTAATAATTGTAGAAGGCTGGGGGAAATAAAGAAAGAGTTTGCCAAGTGTGATGTGGTGACAATGGCTTGGACCGTAAAATTCTTCTTTTGTACTGGCACTGTCACTCTAAGCCACGCACTGTTGCCATTACTTGGTCTGAGGGGAGTTCTCGCTGCGTTATTGTGGAGCGTGTGTGACCTGGCAGTGAGTCAAAATGTGTCGAGCTGCCGTGCTGTGATGAACCAGCCAAGCTACTTCTGGAGAGTCCGTTAGCATTTGCTGCTCATTACCTAGGGATGCCAGCGGTAGTCTCTTGCGCTGAAGGACACGTCTCTTGAAGATGAGCTGTGTTGTAATTGCTGTTGGCTACTCTAAGCTTCAATCTTCAAAGAGTCCCTAAAAATTTTGATGTCTGATTCTCATTGAAATGAGCAAGAAGTGAATTCCTAAATCCCTTAGGCAGCTATTAAACGCCTGGCAAGAGGTCCAGTCGATTCATCAAGCCTGGCTCTGCTATATTATCTGGGCTTTTTCCTCTCAGATATAGACCATGTAATGGTTATTAGCTTGTATTAGTAGGCTCAGGGAGGAAGGAGGAGCATGATGAAGACAGGAATATAGGGCAAAAGAAAGAAAGGGAAATAACAGCACAATGAGGGGGAGGACAGCCACAGCAAATAGAGAAGAATGCACAGTATGGAGACAAGCGGGGAACCAGAAATATAGATGGAAGGACGTCCAAGAGCAGTTCTTCTTGGTTGTAGAAAAGGGAAAATTCCCATGAGAGAAAATGGCTCAGTGCTGGGGACACGATAGAAATATTGAACCGTGACATGGCAGTCAGAGTAGAGAGTGCAATTCCAGTGCTAATGTGTGATTCTTCTGTGATACCTGGAAAAGTTATATAAATATTGCTTCCGTTTTTATTCCTCTCTATTTTAGGAACAATACTTCCTGCTGTCTTCCCATGTTGTTGAAAGGTCAAATTAGCTAACAGAAGGAAAGTTCTTGAGGATCATTACTACTGTCATCATTACTATTATTATTGCTGTTTATAGCAGGTATAATGGAAGTGCTAATATTGGGGAAGGGAAATAAGGGAAAGAGAAGTGGCAAACATCAAAAGCAGTAACTGGCCATGCTGGGGCCAAGGATCTGTCTTCAGGAGAGATAAGTACTACCTGTTCCAGCAGCCAGATAATCCCATAGTTTTAGGTTTACCTAATGTGTGGAATTACCTGACTGCAGGGCAGATTTTCTTGACATTTCTGTCTTGAATTCATGTGAGTAATATGCCAAGGCAGGAAGTTCACTGTCTAATCATGTGGTGAAAAAAACCCATCAACAACTGTACTATGAGAGCCTGCTGGTTGTCTTCTTTCTTCTCCAAACTGATCACAGGTACATACATCTCAGCCGTATTTTCTTGTGTGGAAATATTTTCCAGTTACCAAAAAAAGACACAATCCAAAGAAAGTCTCATGGCAGTTGATCACCCTGTCAAGCTACAACCTCTAGGAATTATGGTAATATAGGGTTATAACAGCAAGTATAGAAAAGTAATGCAAAAGTCTGAGAAGATGTATAAAGCATCCAGTAAAAAAGGCACAAGGCAGTGCTGTGTAACAAGGATTGAAAGGCAAGTTCCAAATGTTGTCATTTGCTCCTTGTTTTTAGAACAGACAGGAGGGAGATTAAAGAAATAACTAGATTTCCTACTATGGCAGTTCCTGTGATGCTAGTTTTGGCTTTCCCCAGGCCTGAAAAATTGTCCTTGGAGTAGGTAACAAATCACATTGCAAAGCAAATATTAACTCTCAGACGCTTGCAGTCACTGGCTTTGTGTGCTCTGGAGAGGGGCAAGCTGTATCAGATACAACAGAGTAACAGGGAATGAGTTCTTGTAGCCCCTTGAGCTGATATTGCCCTGATAGTCACTGCAGACCAAACAGGATCAAGTTAATGTGCTCTAGGCCCCAGTATTTGTATCACCTGGTAATATACCCTCTGTGGCATGCATGGAATGGATTGTTTGCAAAAACCAAACAGCAAACAAAGAAGTAAGGCTCTCTGATTCCCATGTGCACGGTCAGGGTGTGTTCCGCAGGCAAGACTGCCAGGATAAAAGCTGGTCTCATGCAGCAAACGGTGAAAGAGCGGGAGAAAGCGATCTCTTGAGTTTTAACACTGCAAAAGGGTGAGCATTACTCTGCACCTGCACAAGCATTGCTTTTCTGTTGTTGCTCTGTCTGTGATTCAGGTGCGCATAGGTGCTTTTTTTCCTTGCCTTGCCCGGTTGCTGTTTGCTGTGAACAGGAGGGAAAGGTAGGAAGAAGCATTAATGACATTTGAGATATTGGCTCCTCGGACACCCTGACACGGAGCAGCAGGCAGCCGAGTGCTGGGAAAGCCAGGAAAGCAGCCATCTCCTGTCCTTTAGCCACCTTTTCCCTGTCTCTCTGGGCTAGTGGGAGGAGGACAGTTTGCTGCCACTGTAAAACAGGTCACAATGTCATTTTGCGTCAGTCCCTGGGCACGTCACAGCCGGCTTTATGCTGGTTGAAAACACATTGATTTTTCCTGTCCCACATGTGCTCTTGCTTCTCCTTGCCTCTAGGTTCCGTCCATATGTTTCAAATGTCACTGTGTAGCTGAAAGCGGGCTTTGCCACTGTCTTTCTGCTTGCTGTTGTCACAGCTTTTCCACATCTCTGTATCCTGACCTGTCCATTTACACTGTAAGGCTTGGGGCAGGAACCTCTAAAAGAGGACCTGATACGGCTCTAGGTGTTACTGTAGAACAAACACAGATTAATTCCTTGTCTTGTGTATATGGAGAGGGGTGGAGAAAATTTATTGTTGGTTTTGCCTCTTGTTGCAGAAAAGATCCCAGAGGCTTCTTGGAAGCCTGAATCAAAGCTGTACTGTAGGTCCATCTTTCTTTGTGTGTTAGCTGAAAGAAGACTTGATTTTCCCTGCACCTTCCACTTTTCAATGTAAAAATCTCTGTGGGAGCCAAACAGTTCTGTGCTTAAGAAGGTGGAAAATTATCTTAAGAGCCAAGCCTTCCTTCCTCTGCTGGCTTAGGAATTTGAAGTCACCGAGAGGAGTCAGATGCAAACTTGTCCAAGCATGTCCTCTTATCTCTTGTAGCTGAAGCCAGCAATCTGTTTTCCATTCACTTCTTGCCACTTTTTGCTGAGAGGCTGACTGCTGAGATTAACCTTGCTCCCAGGACAGGAAACAATCATGCAGGAAATGGAAAGGTGTGGAAGTGTTGGAGCCTGCAGGGTAGTCCTAGGAATGACCTTGAATCCTCACCACTTGTCAGTGACTTGCATGCACCCTGCATGGATCTCAGTGGCATTTCCACAGCTGAACTGGTGATTTGGTGCCCACAACCACTTTGCTTTGGTGCCTGCCCTCAGTAAATTATACTGGAAAAGGTCTTGGTCCTTCAGGGAGCCTCTGTCTGCACTGAAACAGGGGCACTCCCGTGTGTTGCCTGCTCTCCTGGTTTCCAGATCAAACAGGTTCAGAGAGTATGGGAAAGGAGTCTGGTTACTCCTTTGTTCCCGGGGCTGGGTTTTCTGCAGAAGTAGAGACAGCGAGGTGTGCAGCTAGGCACCGTAAATGGCGCAGGGCCAGTGATGCTCTCTGCTGTCCTGGCGTTATGCAGGTGCAGGTGGGGAGAGAAGAGGCTAAGGGGTGGTGCTCAGTCATCAAGGGGTAGCAGATTTCCATCTGGATCTGCAGCACTTGGTGGGACACAGGCAATGTTTTGCTGCTGCTGCGTGTGCTTCATTTTGGATTTTGGGAATACCCATAAATGTTGAGGTCCTGGTCCCCTTTGTATCAGAGACTCTGTACCATTTTCACTCAGCATCCTGGGCCGATTCCAGTTTGGTTAAATACAACTTGCTTGCCTGAAAGCCCTGCTCTGGAAAAAAACATGAGTAGTTCCTGCTCATTTCAGCTTTCATCAGGTCCACCCTTAGGCACAAAAAAATAAGAATTGTCTCAGACAGCAGAGCAGGGGAACAAGAGAGGAGTAAAGCTGCAGGGACTAGGAGTAATTTCTCCAGACAGGTCTTGAAGGAAGCTCCTCTGCCCCAGTAAGGGATGGATGGCCTTTCTCTCTGAGCAGCCCCTACCTTTGGCCACCTGGAAGCAGGGAAGCCAGCTTTGACAGCAGAAGCGCACCCCAGCGGTGGGGAGGGGAGTGGAAAGGGGCTGGGAGCTGCCGGTGATCCTTGGTATCCCAGTTTGCTCAAGGGTAGCTGCACTGGTTTATATGAAGCCAAGTGCACCTGGTGCTGGCAAATGAGCTGAGAGAGGATGCCAAGCTCTTGCTGTCTCAGTCTGCTTAGCTGCCTGGGTAGGGCACAGCGCTGGGGGAAGCTCTCTGCCACAACCTTGACACTGAATTTTGCTGCTTCTGAGAATCGAGGCAGCATATTATATATATCTTTAGAGTATGAGCTGATGAATTCAGTAGAGGTGCAGGTGGGCTGATTTTGTCCTGGCAGGTAGGAAATAAATGAATGTCTGTCCCCAGAGACACATACACACACACCCATGCTGCAAAGAAGCCATGAGCTGTCTGTGACAATCTGGTGCAGCCCTGAGGTCATGAATCTTCTCTGTACGGAGTCAAATACTGCTGAGTTTCTCTGATGTTGGACAGTGCTAAAATCGGACCTGGTGACTGTCACTGCCAACATGGTGGGTAGATGTCTCTCTAGATTTACAGTGGTGCCTCTCTGGTGTAGTATCTGGAGAATAAGCCTGGGGATGCCAGAAATGTTAGAGTTGTGAATGGTAGGGACCGGAGTTCTCCTTGCTAGGTGTCTTGCTCCAAGCTAATTAAGTATATTCGTTAACATTTTTCAGGCTGAGTGTGGGAGAAGATATGTTGTTTTGCCTGTGTTAAATAACAGATTTTTTTTTTGTTTTTAAGTGTCAGGAAGATTTCATAGCACTGCTAACCCTTCAAAACCATGTAGTTTAACTTGTTCTTCTACTGAATGAAGTTCAGCCTCTGAAGGTGAATTCATTCTATGTGAACCTTGTACAACTACCTGGAACAAATTAGTCTCTCCACTACTATGCTTTGTACCTGGGAGCAGAAATGTTACTGCAGAACAATCCACAGCACTATGAAAAAAAATCCCTTCCTTGCTTCCCTGCAGAATAAAACAAGAACTAATTTGGAAACACTTTCTTTAGCTCGGAGTAAATGTCAATAGCTAAATTCTCTTGAGATGCTTGTCTGCATCAGGAATGGGGAAATCCAGCAGAGACACGGCTCCAGGGGGAGACCTTTGACTTAACTATTTTTTGATTGAATTGTCTTAACTGCTCTGTCACGCTGACACAGAGGTTGAGGACAATGGGGAAGAATTTCTGTCTGCTGCATGGGAAACACTAGCTGCCCCCAAGTTGTGACATAGCATGAAGTCTGAAGGAGGGGAGCAGCATATTCTCTGGAATCATTCAGCAGCTCTGCAAATTTGTTTTAAAGTTTGAGAACCTTCTCTGAACTCCACAGGGGCTTAAAAATCTCCATCTCCAACACGAAGTCTAAATTAATCAGCTACTCAATGAGTTTACTGAGCAAGCCAAATTTGGCCCAGCAGGCCTTTGTGTGCACTGCACTGGCTACAGTACGTGACTGGTTATATTAGGCCTGGTAGTGGACAGGTAAATGAAAGACCCCAGGCTTACCTGTTTGGTGTTCTAGTCTGGGCACGGAGAAGTGATTAAAACCTTGACTGTTGAATTTGGAAACAGATACAGCCAGCTTTCCTATGTTTTCTCTCAAATACACAGCTGGTCTAACCCTTTCCCCAAAATTGCACCAGTGCTAATGACCTTGTGAGGGACAAGGAAGAGATGAACCCCAGATTCACTTGAAATGCATTGTTCCACTGGAATGAGTGGAAATGGTTCCAGTAAAACATTTGAAAACAAGAGGTCTAAAGCAGAGAATGTTTTTCTGTAATGCTCCTCCTGAGTGCATCATGGACTCCTTGCAGCAGAGGAAGCTACCTCTCTCAGTTCCTTCGTGGAGCAAAATTTCTTCCTCTCTCACCCTGTCAGTTCCTATAAAATCTTTTTTGGCAACTCAGGAATTCTGGACAGCCATCTCCAGCAGTTCATTTGTGATGCTTCCCTTCCCATCATTATAGTGTCTGACACAAAAAGGGCAGTAGTTTGTCATTGCAATTGCTGCTGCTTCTGTCAACACCCAGCTATGCTGGCTTACTGTTTTTTCCAGAGCATCTCTCGGTGTCACTCAGCAGTTGTACTAACCTGCTGCGTGGCACAGCTCTCACTTGTTTAACTGCAAACAGTGTGCCTACATATTTGCTTGCTTGCTTCTTTTTTTTTTATTGAGAAACTTCAGCAAGCAAGTTTACTGTTTTGGAATCACATGCACCATTTGTAATATAAAGGACACAAAGATGGAATTATCCATCTTAAAAGCTGCATAGAATTTGTTGTTACAAAAGCTCCTCAAAGAAAGGGAAGAGAAAAGATGAATAAATAAAGAAAACTTCTGTAAAAAAATCAAGAAAGGATCTCAGTTAGACAGTATTCTCTGAACCTACAGTAACCATAGCGAACCAAACAAAAGACAGTAGTAATAAGTCTTATGTATCCTTGGTGATCTGCTTAAGCAACTTCTTGCTTTTACAGTAAGCCAAAAAAAGGGAGAACAGCTAGCTTCAAAGTCTGCTGCAGGATCTGTTGAATGACAAGAAGCCTTCTCTAATGCAAGAAAACAAACTGGAGTGTTAATGCAAAGCAGGACCAGGGGTGGCCTTTGGGATTTTCAGGAAAGGGCAGTGTGCATGGAAGGCTTTACTGCAGGAAAGACGACTGAAGGGACTTAAGTTTGCGTCAGCCCAGATGGCACTGAGATGTTTTGAAGTGGGTGTATTTCAGGAGAGGCCAGCTTGGCGGGGAAGATCTTGTTCTCTCCTTCTGAAAGAACCTGAAAGAATCAGCTAGATCTGGTTATGGAAAACAGGAGAAAGAAAGAGATGTGTGAGAGATGCTGAAATCATGGAAGTTTGATTGGATTTTAGAGGAGGTAGGAACCATCTTGTAGATGGTTGGTGGAACACCCTCTGGAAGGGCATACTTTCCCGTTGCATAGTTCTAACTGGCACAGACTCTCCCCAGGGTCAGGGCCAGTGAGCTAGGGATTCACACACAGCCCCTGGAATGAGAGCAAAGATTTGGATCATCACTGCCCACAGAGAGCTCACACATTAAATAGACAGGACAGACAGAGGTAGTAATGACTGTGTCCATTTTACAGGTGGGAAACTGAGGCATGGAAACCAAGACTCTTTATGCTATTGACAAATGCTTTGCTGTACAGATGTTCCCGCTGATTTCAAGGAGACGGGTTGTTCTCCCCACATGGCAGTGCCTGGGCACTTGGCTCTACTCACAGCACCTGCAACAAGACCAGCCATTGAATCCAGTCCCCTAAGGTTTAGCCCAGCATGTGAAGTTCAAAACCAGCCTGTTTGTTAGGTATTCCTCCACCCTGTGCTCATCAGAGTCACTTCTGATAGCTCAACTTGGCAGAGCAGCTGGCTCACTCCAGAAAAAAGGAAAAACCTTCAGTCCTTGGCTGGCTCCTGCTGGCTTCTGCTGCACCTGATGGATGAGCGACAATCCCTCACCCAGAAGGTTTGCTGGCTGCATATCACCTTATTTTTCTCAGCTTAAATAAACCATAAGAGGTCTTACTGGCTATTGAATGACCTCTTATGCTAGGTCCTGTAGCTCACACCAGTTACAATTTTGGTGCAAGTGACTGTCGAGGGTGATTTTGACAATGCTGTGGCTGCACAAACTACTCCAGCACAATTTGCACACTTAAAAAAACAGACCGTATTGCTGGCTCTGCCCTTGCTGACTGATAGCACTTGGAACCACTTGAGATTTAGGGAGCAGTTGAAGACTTGCCTTCTCATTTCCTCTCACTTGGAATCCGGTCCACAGGGTGAGACAGGTTGTTCAAAGAAGGTAACTGTATGCAGAAGTGGCCTGCCTGCATATTGTTTCTCTGCTGTGGCGTGCATACCTTTGCAAGCATCTTCCATGCTTAACTGCTCAGTGCATCACAGACCCAGCAGAGTCCCATCCTTGACTTTGTTCAGCCTTGTCCAGTGAAGCAGGTGTTCATTTAAATAGGTTACACATACAGTGAAGTTCGTTTGCTTTGTTGATAATTGTTACGCTGGTAGAGCTAGAGCTTTGTGTTTATAGTGCAGCTTGGTTTGTTTGAATCATGCAGTCCTTTCCTTGAAATATCACCACTCCTTAAACACAAATATTTTCAGAGGCATTCAGAGACAAGAAATGAACGTGGAGCATCCAAGCCTTGCTTTGGGAGGCAGTGCCTTGTTTCTGGACTTTTGGTGGAAACCTGGGAGTCTGTTTGCGTCTTTTGATGCTCTGAGTGGTAGTGCCAGGTAACAGGCCTGTTGTGAATGTTTTCTTCCAGGAACTTTAAGGAATTTGCATCCAGGGAACCCCAGCCAAATAGATGACAGAACTGTACCTGTGGTAGACTGATGAGAAGGCTAACAGATTGTTAATAGATGAGGTAACTGTGTGAACAACACAACATCAATCTGTATCTCCCTTTATAGTCTCTCTAGGTACGTAAGTAATATGGTTTCGATGCTGCCATCAAAAGTTTCTAATCACAAAAAGTGGTTCTTGTTTTAGGTCTTGCTTGCGGATAGTTTAAGTACACAGGAGCAAAGCAGATCATTCTCAGCCTCTGCAATTACTTGCAGATGACTCTCTACTACACTAGCAAACTTTCTTTAAAGGCATTCTTTACTGTCTTACTGTGGCTGGCTATACAGCCTTGCAAGCTGCAGTTTAAGAGCCCTTGGCATAGCCATAAGCTGGAACACATCAGGATTTGAAGATTTCTTTCAGAGCTGTTCATCGTATTAGCAACCTCATCAGAAGTATTGCAGGGTTTAGCCTTTCCTGAAAGTCTATGATTTCACATTATTTATAAAGGTGTTTATGAAAGAATCCAAATTTTCATTCTCATTAAAAAAGAGGAGAGAAAGAAATGTCTAGCCCACATGGTTACAAAGAGAACCTTAAAACAGTGATCCTGTGGAGTAAAAAAAATGGACTATATAAATACAATTTGAATTATTAGAGGATAAAGCACAGATCACGATTTTGTTGATTTTTTAAGGTCAGAGATCATCAAGGCAGAAATTAATACAAATGCTTCTAATGAGTATCTCAGCCTTTGAAATAGCTGGTATCTATTACAGGAGATATTTTTCCAAGAATGCCTTTTGTCCATCATATGTGATCTAATATAACAAAACAAAAACAAACAAAAAATCTCTTCTGTTGATGATGCCACAAGTTAATCTAACCCATAGTATCCCACTCTATTGTATTTCATTGAAATGATAACCACCTGCTTTCCCCTACAGCAGCAACAAACTGCAGCCAAACTGCATTTTTAGTTTGGTATTTATTTATGCTGGGAGCAAGGTCTAACGTTTCATCTCTCACCCTTCCTGGTAATTGTGATACAAGACTCTTTATATGAAGTCTCATTCCTGTGGTTTTATCCATTCTTAATAAGAAAAGAAAAAACTCATTCATCAGTGGAATGACTTCCTGGTAGGATGAATGACAATGATTTTTACCTACCTTTGTATGGCGTTCAGAGAATTTATTAGCTAATGTTTGTGGAAGTCAGATTTGAGGTTTTAGAAGGTACATGAGCTGGAATACTGTTGTTCAGAAGAACAGACCGGCTTCGCCTCGGAGGAATCACCATTCAACACTGAAACTAATGTTCTGGTAAAAATCTGAGTAATATGTCTACTTGTGCTGAGTTACATGCCTGGATTATGGCTCAATTACACTTTCGCTGGCATGACTTGAAAGAAGACTGACTTCAAGAAGTGTGCATACAATTTCACTGCTCAGCAAATGGTATCCCTGCAAATAGCAGCCCTTCCCCTGGCTGGATCAGAGTCTTAATCCAATTCAGATATATTTCTTTGTCTCAATATGATGTCTGGGACGGTGAAGGCCTGAGGAAGAGATTATGCTTCTAATGTGCTATGAGATGTTATACTTAAGTATGGGTCACGTGACAATTACTAACACAGGTCACAGCTTCTGTTTAACAGAGACTGCTTTGAATATCAGATTTTGTAGTGGCATGTTTTGTAATAAAAGCTGTATCATTTGCACTCCGAACCAGTAGCACTCCTGAGTCTCCAGACACTCAGGATTTCCAGTGCTTTAACCCATATATAACCTTGCCTTCTGCTATGCTAGCATGCCTTCACAGAGAGGTAGTGCATTAGTGTGCAAGGCTGAGGTTCAGAGATTCTGGGCCAAATTTTCTTGTCCTCTGCCTTGTCACTTACTTCTTCGCAGACTTGGCATACTTCTGCTGGCACACTGATGCAAAATCAGTGTGCGTGAACAGGAGGACTACACAGTGTACAGGATGGACCATACAAAGCAGAGGAAAATGCCCTAGGATTCTCCTTCTATCTTTGCCGCTACATAGTCTTGAGCAGGCTGCTTACTTTCTCATAAAATTTACATAATTGTCTACTTTCTTTAAATCCCTAGCTGAAAAACCATACGGAGGTGCTGCATGTCATTAACTACACACACCTATGTGCATCTGCTTTGCTGCTGGCCAGTAAGCAAGAAGCTGTTGTTAGAAGCTCTAGATAGCAAAGAGGAGCTTGAACATAAAAATCACATCCAAGCTTTTCTAAGCCCGACTTTGCCCTTGGGCTTGTGTCTGGGTGCTCTTATGGGTAGGTGTTCCATGGCCATTTTGCTGGCGTTTACTGCTTCCAAATAACAAAAGACTCTTCAGGCTTATTCAAAACGATGCGTCCTGGCAGAATTAATTTGGCTGCCGATCCCCAGCTTCCATCTATATGAAATGTAGGGGAGGCAAGCACAGACCTTTGAGGAAGCTGGCTCGCAAAGGGAGACAATGTTTCTTAGTCAGAGAGCTGAGTTTGGGGCTGGTAGACCTAATTCCTTCAACAGAAATGCATGCTCAGCTCTGTGTGTGGTAGCCAAACTGTGGCAGGCATGTCTCATCATTTCTTTCTCCTCTCTTTCCTCTGCAGATCGAAGGGGGAGGTAAAGCGGACTCCCTGCCTTCCAAGCTGCAGGCTGGTGATGAAGTGGTGAACATCAATGAGGTGGAACTGAGCAGCTCCAGGAGAGAGGCCATCTCACTGGTTAAAGGGTCCTACAAGAAACTGAAGCTAGTTGTCCGCAGGTAGGCAAGACCCAACATTCCTTCCCTCCCTCTCTCCTGCCCTGCAGGGTGTTGCAGCCATTCCCCTCACATCTTCAGCTGAAAGACTATGACTTGGCCTGATCTTGGCAAAAGCCTAGTTTTAAGCACACAGGCATGAGCCCGAGAGCAAATGTTTGTTCTTTTCAGCCAACATTTCTATGACTGCTTTGTCATTGATACATCCGAGCATGTGCAATACTTTTCCAAATCTCTTCCACTGCTCCCCTGCCACATGACAATCCAGGATTCCTATCCAGTGATTTACAAGCAGCCCCATTTTCCTTCAGAGTGCTTGGGGCTCCCTGTGAAAGGGCGGCAGTTCTATACATAGCCCTTGCCTCATTTGCTGCATGTTATCACTGTTGCTGTGACAGCAGAAAGATTTCCACTGGCCTCAGCAAGATCTGGAGCTGTTTTGTGTTCTGCAGGTGAGTAACAGAGTGGCTGCGCTGACCCAAAGCAGCCTGACCAATATTGTACTGAGGATGTGATCTAGGGGGAAGAGCAGCCACTTCACCTGCATCTTTTGAGCAACAGCCTCTGTGCTATCACTGAATGAGTCATCTCTCATGTGTTCTACGTTGCTGTTTCCCTGGCTATCATAGGCCTTGTAAATGGTAATGAGTAGTGATGCCAGCGTGCCAGGTTTGAAGGTGTGCTGAGCGTAACTCAGCTAAGCAAACAGTGCGGATCCTCCTTGGTGACATGAATAATAAATATGTTGGTCTTAGGGTCGGGATGCAGAACTCGCATCTTGATGTGCATTTTGAATCAGAGATGTTTGGGTCTGGAATTTGGGAGGTTTTTTTAGGACCTCAAAAGAGATGCTTCCTGTATTTTTTTTACTGTGGACAGGTCCAAACAGTTTGTTTCTGTGCCAGTTAGGCGATAGCTGGTATCACTTAATGGAGTGCTCTGTCCTGAATGTCCACACTTAGCCAGAAAGGAATCTGGGTTAAGATCAGCATAGCTGAGCAGCTGTCATTAGACAAACAAAAGGTGTCATCTTGTGTCTCTAAATTGGAACAACTGACTAACATCAGAGCGGTGATGTCCAAGTAGGACACTCTCCTGCTTTCTGGAGTATATTTTGTGCTTTTGCTGGCTATATTCTGTTGTTTACCTAAAGCACCTTCAGGTACTGACAATGACCTTATGACAAATTCTGAATATTCATGTACAGCACTGTTAGATGGTTTAATGTAGCCATTGAGAGGATATTTGCAAAAGTAGTTAATTGCAATTTTGGTGTTTTGCAAAAATAAATGGTTTTTATTTAAGGCCCATGTAGGTTGCAATCCAACTGTATTTACTGAACAAAATCTTTAATTCGAATTAACTTAGCAAAATTGTGAAAATAGAACTCTTTTGTCACAGTTTAATTTCATTTTGCCAAGAGAAATTAGTAAAATAAGCGGTTCTGCTTGGTGTAAATTGAGAATTGTTTCTGGCCTTTCATCTGTCCACCTAAGAGGTAAAAAGAAACGGAAAGAGAAAAAGATAGACAAGCACAGCCAGGAGTCCCATTGCAGTTGTTTCGTCCCAGACTTCTTCCTATCCGCTTCACTTAGATATTTTAATTAGCAGCATTTCTCTGGTGGAGACTAAACCTGCCCATGTTGTGAAAAGCCCTCTTGCAACCTGCAAACTGGAAAAGTGCATTCGGAAGATCAGTTCCTGTGTGTCTTAAACTGGACATCAGAGTGAATAAGCGCTCTCTCTCTACCTGGATATATGTGAACACACACATATATATACATGCACACATGCACATATATGTATATATGTATGTATGCATACATGTCTTTATATACAGAGAAGTGATGTACTCAAGGTCACCAGTGTCATAGCCCGGCCAATATTCAGCCATTCCTAGTATTTCCTTGGGAGATGCCTGAATCAGGGAACCACATCTCTTAGAAAGATAAAGGAGAAAATGAGCAATTAAAAATATCCTTGACTTTTCACATGCAGTAGGAATGATGAGAGGCAGAGCAATCCCAATGGACATTGATCACATGCTTCTTGTTATGGCTGAGGAGTTATTGAAAGAAGAGGTGATCGACCTCTGAAAAAATCTACAGACAGCAGTGTTCCGTGTTTGAAACACTTCACAGCATAGCCTAGTAATTTCTCCATTATTTTTAAGGTCCCAAGACCTTTTCACCTTTTCTTCTCCTTTTTAATGAGCATGCAAGGGTACTTGATGTTTTCCTGGTTTGGAATACTATAGTGATCTTGAAGAAAATTTGGTTTGGAGGCTTTCTTGGTTTCATTTCATCTCCACTAGAAAGATCAAGCACATTAACTGTAAGAGGTGTTATGTTCACATACTATTTCCTCGCCAAGGTACTTTAAGCCCTTCATGCACATTTAAAGCTCAGCGACAATCCGTAAACTCAGAACTGAAAAATTGCAATGAAGAGCTAGGAGCTCAGCCTTCAGTTCAGGTAGTTTGCCACAGTCCCAACTGCCCCAACAGTGCTGGCATGAAAGCAGCAAAAGAGCAAAAATGTGAGGTCCTGACTGCTTTGTGGGCAGTGGGTCACAGTTTTTCTGAATTCTCTCCGTCACCACAGGTGACAAGATCCTGCACTCTGGCCAGGTAGTGGCAAGGTGGAAGACAAAGATTTTGTCTCCAGTGCTAGAGAAAAAGTGGATGAGAATGGATAAAAAAGAAGGATCCCAGAGGAGAATGGTGAAAAAGAGGAAAGCAGTGAGGGGAAAGTGAGTTTCTGCATTAAATAAAAGCTTCCAACAATGTGAAATTAAAAGAGGCAAGATGCAGAAGAAACAATTTAAGGAAAGCAGCTCAGTACAGAATGTGGGCCAAGTGGAGCCTTCATGTCAGTTAGGGGGATGCTGCTGGGCAGGCAGCATATCTGTGTGATGAAATGGGAGCAAATGAAGGTTTACAAGCCAGACTTGAGGTAAAGCTACAGCACCAAGGATGTGCAGATTATCTTTACCCCAGATATAAGGAGTTCAGGCATTAAGACTGGTAAAAGAAGCACTAGTGTGCCTCCCACTTGGGATTGTTTTTTGTTGTGTGGACAAGAAGATGATGTTTTGCAGTACTACATAAACTGAAAATACATATTTTTGGAGTGCCTGATGCTGATTTTTGTAAATTAGCCATAATGATTTAATTGCAGTGGATTAGGGTTGCTTGCTGTAGATAACAGCAGTCTGAAAACTCACTGACCAGTCATTTTGTGACCTGAATTTTTAGTTTGTGATTTCAGTACTCCTGAGAGCTCTTGTTTAGGGAGTGACACAAACTCACACTGACACGGACTTTACTCCTTAAAAGTCATATGCAAACAGTAGCAAAGTCTGCTTGGTGTGTGTGGTTTTGGTTCTTTCCAAAGCATATTCAAGGTCAGCATGTTTTTGAAGGTTTGATAGTTTGTTTTTCAAATTAAAAACTCAGGGGCTCTCCATAGCAATATGATGGTGACACTAGACATCTTAATGGACAGAATGCACAGATTTTTTAATTTTTTTTCAGATGTAGTGAGACCATCAAATAGAGGACCAACAGGGTACGTTTGACTCACTTCCTACACTTGTGTAGCCCATGTAGCATACTCAGATTGCTGTCTAAACTTTTTTTTTTTATTTTAGGACAAATGTGAGCTTTTAGTACCAGTGGGAGCAGAGTGAGACACTACTTGTGTTACTAAGCAAAAATTGATGTTACAACACCTTGCTAGGTCTGCAGAGAGACTGATGCAGCAATGTGTTATTTCCCTTGGAATGTCATCTGCAAAGCTGAGTACTGATGGATCGTTGTCAGTCGTCATCAGTCTGTCATTGATCAGTTTAATGAGGAAAAGTGTGGGAATAGTTTCAATGAAGGGAATGTGAAGGGAAGATCAGAGAAAATTCAGTATGAAAGGAAAGACTAAAACAAACAGAGATGAGAGAAATTATCTACCTCACAAGGATACTTAATATCAATAAACGTGAATGGTTATAAATAAATAACCAGTACTAGTTAGTACATGAGGACCACAGTCTGCCTTTCACTCCTGTGCAAACATCCTGCTGACATCAGGGAGGAACTTGCAGTAGGAGAGGCATGTAATGCTGTGAATATATATGCTTTCTGCTTCCTTGCTTATGGACTTACAGTAGGGCAGAGGCAGAAAATGACCGAATGAGCCCTAGCGTTAAGTAAATACTGTGCCTATTCCTTAACACAATCCTTATTTGGGAGATAACTGTTGAAGGATTTTTCATGGATGCTCTCTAGCTGCATTTTGTTTGTCTCACCCTCAGCTCAGGAGCACTCAATGGCAGTTAGCAAATGTTCAATTCTTTCTGTTTCTTGAACAGGGCTGCTCATATCTAACTTGTTTAAAAGGCTGTTCCTAAGGCCGGTTCCTTTCTTTCTGCCCATTCTTTGCTACCTTCCTGTAGTTGTTTTGCCCATTCATTTCCAGGACAATAGACATGTATGTATTTGTTCGTTTCTGTAGACCTCAGGTCTGCAACCGGTGTGCTATGAGAAAGCTTGCTGATACTTCACACTTAATTGTGCTGAAGCCAAAATAAGCTGAAGTAAGAGCTGCTCTGCATCTCAGGGAATTACAGAGCCTTACTGAGTGTACCTTAGGTGCACTTTTCAGTCCCTGCTTAGTTGAGTTACAATTTCCTGCCTCAGGTACCCTGCTGCTAGTATCTTTTGTGTGCCTACCGCTGGCAAGGTGGATTTAGCTTGGTGATCCCTTCTAGTCCTTCTTCTACCATCTGATTCTTAAAAAGTCTAGAATTATACAACAGAATTACCTGTTTTCTCCTTCTCTGTTTTTTAATACAGGGCTTTTCAGGACACTTTCCTCTGCTGGCCCAGAAGAAAGCAGATGCATTTCATTCTGACATATTTCATACCTGAGCAATCAGGCAAAAAGCATACCACTGCTTGAGTGTTCAGTCCTGCTAGCCAGATAAAACTGCCACACAGAAACAGAGTGAGTGAGGGGAACAGCCTTTAAAATTATCGCTGGGCAAAGAGGCGAGGTAGCATTGTGCTACAAGGAAGAACAAACAAGTATCACTTCACTGGTGACAGACTATGGGAGTGAGCCAAGAAGCTAGGACCTCAGAAGAGAGGTATTTCCCACAAGTATTTCCCGCGGTAGTCTTCACTGTGTGTCTGTCACTGCTGTGACAAATGTCTCTCACCATGGGTATGAGCAGAACCGGTTCTATCAAGCCTGAGGAATCCACAGGCTGATGCTGGGGAGATCATTTTGCCCATGGGTTGCCAATTTGGGAACAGTACGTGTGAATCACTATGAGAAATTGGAGAGACCAGTTTGTTTAATTTTGTAGCAGGAGGCTTGCCTACTGTCCTCAGCAACCTACCTTAGATAGTTTTTGATACTCCGTTGATCTTTAACCAGGTGAAGGAGACTGAGTGTTTGAAAGTTCTAGCTACAAGCCACAGAAATAAAGCTTAGTTGTTTAACTGTGGAAGGCGGGTTATTTTTTCCAACTTGTTTGTCGCTTCTTCTCCAACTTCAGTATCTAAGCAGAGTTGGGTGCAATTAAATAAAGACCTGGGTCTTTTCAGTGTTATCAATTCAATCAGATTGTGTTGTGCGTGCTTGTATCAGGTGAAGATAAGGCTCAAAATGCAGGCATTGCCTGGTCTGCTTTACAGCGACCACAGTGGCCTACAGCAGTTGCCAAAAATAGACTTTTCCACAGGTCAGTAAGCAAGAATGGCTGTCAGAGCGTCACACTGTTTACATAATTTTACATTCAACATGTTAGTAACAGCAGCAATTAGATCACTGAGGCATGATGGCAAATGTAGCTGTTCTGCGAATATCATGCTGAAGGGAACCACAGTCATGGGGACAACAACTCTCAGACACCCTGTCTAACACAAACACTGTTTGAACTAAGGCCTCTTACAAGCCATTCCTTAGAGTTGCTGTGGCATTCACTGTTGCGTGGTGCAGGGGGGGCAGCGCTGAAAACGTGAAGTCATTCTTGTTGAGACGACAATATGTTGTGAAATGAGCTTGCCATGGGCAGTTTGGTCCACGTCCTTGATGGGTGTAAAGCAGCTCCATTGACTTGAATGGGGTTCAGGTGACTTACTTCAGGTCAGAATTTGGTCCTCTAATGGTTTAAACTCTTGGATCCAGCATCAGTATTTGTTAATGAATGCAAAGCACTATTAAAATTTGCTAGTGGAACAGCAAGTAAAAACTTTCTGCAGAGAATTAGCAATGTTTTAGACCCTTACTCTGTACATGCTGACATGCAGGAGTCCTGCAGAGCTCTGCTGGGGTGTTGTTTTCAGAGTTCAGGCCAGCACACAGGTTCTGATTTGGGATGCGAAAGGCTTTGATAGTCACACTTGTATTTGCAGAGCCAGTGAGACTGCATGAAGTAAGACTCTCAAAAGAGCCATGGTTTACAGCAAAACTGCATATGTTCAAGACGTGCAACATGTGTGTTCTCAGCATATATCTGATCATACAGATATAAGCAACCATAGGAAGCCTGTTCAAGTATTATTTATGTGATATATACAATATTATTTCAAAGGAGAAGTACATTCAGTTCCTGTAGCTTATAGTTGCCCTAACATGTTGCGCTCTTGAGGCTCAAGGCGCACAAGCTTAGTCCTTCTGAGACCACCGCAGTAAAAGGCACCCCTCAGCCTTATTCTTCTCCAAAGCCACCCATGAGTGAATCCTCTGCTCGTACAAATCAGCAGTAGCTTGAATGAGGATCTGATTTTGGGCTTGGTGCTAGCCATCAACTTCGAGTTAGATACTGCAATTAAAGAATGTGGCTGCCACTGTTCCTCAGACCTACTAACAGCTTTACCTGTCCCAAGGATGTGCATTTGACCAGTTCTCATAGCATGTTTTATGTAGAGTGAAGGACATTTGACTGTATCATCTCTCACTTTCTGGAGCAGCTCTGTAGTGAGGTGTAAGTAAGCAAAGAGACACAAACATAGTATCAGTATTCAAGGCAGTTGATTTTCTATTGTCAGTGTTAGCAGCTGGTGGTTTGTGTCTGCCTTAAGCTTAGCAGTGCCTGCAATTCTTTTCCATCTCAAAGAGCCTTAGGCTAAAAATACAAGTCAAATAAAGGAGGGGATAGAAAACACTACCCTCATTTTCCTGTTGTGCTAAAAACTGTACAAAAAGAAAGGATTAAGCTTATTCTTGGCTATAACCATAATCTGCATGTTCATTTTCGTGCTTCCCTACAGATTCCCTGCATCCCTTGGGTTATTCAGCTTATTCTCTTGGCACATCCCAGTCCCCGGGCCCCCTTGCTTGAATTATGAGACCTGGGGGAGATGCTGGGAGAAGTACGTACAGCCCTGAGAACAGGAGTATCAGGGGGAAGCTGGCTCATTCGGGTGCTGAGCAGACTGAGAATTCACCCAGGGGTACACCCCCTGGAAACACCAGTTCCATGACAGATAAAACCTGCTGCTAAGTGCTAGGGGCCATCTCACGCTTACACAGTCGCTGCACTGGAAGCTACTGGGGCTGTGAGGATGCTGGACGTGCGGGTGTATTAGTTCTGCTCTTATCTGCTTCTTGACATGTCCACTTTCAGGTGCTGTCAGGGAGAAGATGCTGAGCTACAGAGGCCTCCACTCTGCGACAGCATGGCCAGCATTATGTTTTCAGGCAAATCTGGTTCTAGTCAACTCATTTAAAGTCCTCTGTGGCAAGATCAGGAATTAAACCCAGACATCCTGAATACTTACATCTATGCCATAGCTGCAAAGTTGTTCTTTTGGCAGCAAATTGCTATAACTAAGTCTTTAAAAAAAAACCAGGAAAAAGTCTTCCACTCTACCTGATAAATGACCCTATCAAAATGTTGAAGTGTGGGAGGAAGATGTCAGCTGAGGCTCAGAGGCGAATCAAGCCCATGGAAATTGGTGGAAAGATTCCCACAGACTCAGAAAGGCTTTGGCTCAGACCGTCACTGGGCAGTGATTTCCCTCATTGACCAGGAGAAAATGGGCTATTCCTAGAGAGAGGAGAAGCTGCTGGCATTTTTACAAATAGTCAAGTGCCAACACCATTGTTCAAAGAACTCTGTGGACTAATCCTTTCCTCTTATGACACTAATGTAATTTGGTGTCGTACTTGACAGTGTGCCAAAAAATTGCATCGAATAAATCCAAGTTTTGTGAATGAAATTAATTAGAATAGGCGTTGGCTCACACCCCACTCTGTAGCAATGCAGGAGCATGTTTCCAAAGAGCTGCTATGTGGTGTGGTTATTTTTTGTTCAGTGGTGATGACTGGGGCAACGGGAGAAAGGAAGGTTTCGTGCACATAAATTTTTTAAGACTGACAGCTTGAGGAGCCAAAGCTGGCATTAACACTGGTAGAAGCTGTCAGGGTGGTCTTGTGACTAGCACTGTTGTACGTTCAGTTGTCAACTCCTCCACAGCTTTCCAGTGTGTCCTTTGTCATGTCTCCTTGTTTCTCAGCTCCCTGTCTGCCAGGTGCCACGGATGCTCTGTTGCATGAGATCTTGGGACAGAGAGGGGGTCTTTTAAAGGGCACCTTTTTAACACTCTAAGAAAATGAGTCTTCAGGTGGAGTTTTACGTGAAGAGACAGTTCCTCAGCTGATGCAAATGGGTGTGACCAGCCAAAGCCCATCAGAGTCCTGACCCATTGTTTGCACAGTATTTCCAAGGTCTGTACAGCCTGTTCCCAGGTAAGTAAAGGCTTTAAAATTTGCTTGTGTATTGGATCCAACTGGTAAGTCTTTAACTATCTCAAGCATCAGTATTTTCATTAGAGGAATTTTCTTTGCATTCATCAAAATGTTTGCAGTTCCTATCTCATTAGGAAGGGTCAATATGAAACACAGGGCAGACAGCTAAGAGGTGAACAGAATTTAATTTTGAAATCATTGGCAGCAGGCTTACTGTCTAGGATTTAATTAGCAACAGCTTAGACTGCCAGGCTTTTAGGAAATTTCCCACAGTGAGTCATAAATGTGAGGAAGATCTAGGTATTATTATTGAAAAAAAGATTTAGTTTACTGACGAGGATAGTGGAAAAATGCCTTGGAAGAAAAAAAATGCCAGCCTCCATAATGTGTTATCCTATATAGGACATTAAGGACTGACCCCTCACCTGAAACTGCGTTAGAAACACAGCGATTTCTAGGCACTGACACTCTGCAGTAGCTGCTTCTTTCACTGAGTGCATTTGGATTAGTTTGTCTTCTTCAGGCAACAATCAAACCTGGGTTTGATTTTTCAGAAAGTGACACTGGAAAAGCTGGGAAATCTCTGCCAGCTCCATACAAAGTGCTTTTTAGGGTGTGAATCTACTTCTTTCGGAATTTCCTGAGGATTAAGTTGGAGCTGGATCAGATCACGATAATATCAAAACTAGAACAAACAAGCGTGTGTTCTCCAACTGATCTGTACCTCGCTCCTCTATCTGTGACTGTGTCTAGGCTGACCTTTAGTCGATAGGGCAAATACCTGGGCTTGCGTGAGGTTCTGGTTACCTGTACAGGTGCAAAGGACTGCAGGATGACAGCTTCACAGGGCAGCTGCAGGGGGAGCGCTGGGAATAACTGCAGTTCATCATCTTTATTGTAAGAATCTCCATTTGCACGGCTTTAATTTCAAGAGCTGACCATAAATACTAATTTATAAGACGTTTGGAAGTTGTGTGATATTGATATGTGCCGAAGTATACATATCTTTAGTCAGGTTAAATATTAATTTTGCTCAGCTACACTAGTCACCCGGGAATATAAAACAATTTCTCAAAAACTTTTCCATGCTATTCCTACTTGACCCAAGGTTTCCTCTGAAAGGGAGGCGGGGTCGGGAAAGGCTAACGAATGCTAACGTAATCCTACTGATATAAATGGAGTTTGCCTGGATTTACTTCAGTAAAACAGATGTTAGGGTGAAGTGTTCACTGTAACTACTTTACATTTTTTCATGAATGGGCTTGTATGGGTCATCCAAATCCCATGGTATTGTTTCTCCCTTGTGGCTGGATAAATGGAATATCTCAGTCAAAAAAGTAATGAAGAGCAGAAGCTGCACAGACAGTATCAGATGGTCTTTTATATGCACAAATCTTTTTGTTTGTAGTGAAAGACAGCCTAACTCACTTGCACAGATGCAGGTGGACAAAGAGTATTCACGTGTATACACCTGGCCGAAACACTGGCTACACCAATAGCTCTACAATATAGAACTTCTTTTTTCCCCAATACGCCTTTCCTCAGCTTTCTGCCTGCTTTGACTCTGGCATTAGAAAGGAAACAGGTTCAGTCTTCAGTGCATGTATGTAGAACATTTTTGTAAAGGTTGTACCTGCATAAGTACCCCATAAACTTTTTTTCTATTAAAGAATGCCTAAGCTCATTAAAATCAGAAATGTTAGTTAAAAAATACATCTATCATATGCTGAAAAGAACCAGTTAACTCAGCTGAGAGTTACCTCTTAGTCTTCTGTTTTTACCAGGGTTTTAAAAATTATTGTCATCATGAGGTGAAATTGCAAGAGGAGAATGGATACAGTAAGTGCCATCCTCTGTCCTGGGGAGACAGGAAGCTCCTCCAGTATGCTGGTGTTGGGCCTGGGGCACTGGGTTTGGTTCCTCCTGCTGACAGATATTTTTATGTGGCATTACTCCTTATAGTCGTCTCCCTTATAAAAGGGAGATACAACTCTCCTGCCTGTAAGGTGCCAGGAAGTTAACCGCATTGAAAATTATGATGGGATAACTGGTGGGCCAGTGAGCAACAGAGACCAATGTCACTGCTACACCTCTCCTCCACCATGGGCTTTTATCCCCCATTCTCGCTTCGAATTACTTTTTTCAAATGAATTTTGAATGATGAATTTCAAGAGAAATAAGAAATAATCCCTGGCTGGCTAAAAACACTTCTTTATTGAATTTAGTTTCTTTTCTTCTCTCTCCCCCAAAATCACAGTGTTAATTATAAGAGGGAGCCAACCACCAATCTGCTGGAGTCAGGACGGAGCTGACTGGCACTTTCACTCAGCAAATTTCCCCTTTCCTCACGGTCTCTGCTCCTGTCTGTCAGGCCTGCTGACGACTGCTTGGTAGGAGGGCAGTAATCTGAGCTGCCTCTGCTGAGCAAACCTCCTCCTTTCTACCGCGGGATTAGTCCTGAGGTGCCTCTGTGCACAGCACCTGTGTCTGCAACTTGTTATCTTAATCGCTATGCTGTTTCTCCACTTTCCGAGGCAGTAGTGCCATTCCCTCCTCCGAGGACTGCGCTGGCCAAATGGCAGGCTGCCTCCACCGCAAGGATGGGAACACCTGAGACTTGGTCTTGGGTCTCAGAAGGTAAGCAGCCTCTCAACAGCTACAGCAAAGCAATCCAGGCATGGCTTTGTGTCTGCAGAGGCAGTCGGACCTCTCAGCAGGGCTTTGGGAGAGGGAGGACAAGAGTCTTAAGGACCCTGTTGGTCCTAAACGTTATGAGCATCACAAACTTCAGAGCAAAAGAGTGTCCAGGCGGTGCCATGGGGGATTTTTCAGCTGCTCTTGTAAGTGAGCTCACAACAAACAGGGACCCAGTGCTGCACCACTGCTCGTGTTCTGTCAGTGATGAAGCTGTTGAGTGCTGTAAGCAAATCCATTGTGCTTTAAGCTAGAAAAATGCCAGAAGCTCACAGGATAAGTGAAATTCTGAGACCCTCCAGAGTTGTACAGCATGCTTAAGGCCATTATCTCCCTTGGTGTCAAAGGGTGCTAACAATGATGCTGTGCACTGGGGATGCTGAATCTCACGAGCGGATGATCTGACTCACATATAGGCCATGATGTGTTGGGTGCATTTTACAGTTTTATAGTCTGGAAGAGTCTCTGCTCAAGTAAGGAGCACTCTTTTTGTCCTTCAGCTTTTATAAGTTAAGAGTTGTTAAAAGTGGGCGTCATACCAGGCCAACAGCTGAAGTCAATGTCTAATGCAGATGGCCTAGCTCTACAGTCTGGGTATATTCTTGTTTGATTAATGCAGTAACATTGCAGATAGCAGAAAGAGAATGTGAGAGACTGATTCTTAAGAGATGGCAATCAGTATAGCTCTGGTATGGGCCTGCACAAACTTACATTCATTGAAAACCTATTGTATGTTATACACACCTATACGCCCTTCTAGACTGAATCATGAAAGTTCACAAAGTTCACAAAGTTCAGTGAACTTTGGTTTTTATTATTTCCTGAGAGATTAACTCCTTTAGTAAACCCATTAACTAATCTTTAAACTCATTACCTGCTTCATTGCTATTAGGATATATTTAACTTTAGGTTTGTTTGGGTTTTTTTTTTTGTGAATACGTGCTAAACCATTAGCTGTGTGCTTCAGCTGAAATTGTAACTGAGTTTTTTCTACAATGTGATGATCTAGTCCATTTAGCGAAAATAAGCAGTATGGGTGAAAGCAAGTTGAAGTGATGCTAGTGGAATATTGGGGTCTGTGTCCCTGTCTATGTAGCATGGAATATTTTTTGGCTGTAGATTATCTGCATAAGAAAATCAACTTGAAACAGCCTGTTCTGAAGCCACAATGCAGCCACAACTTGTGAGTGCAGCACACTGCCTTGTCTAATATGTACTTGTTATTCCAGTATTTAAAGAGCAGGGAGATTTTTACAATAAGACTAGAACTGGTTACAGTAGCAAAATCAGAGTCACTTTAGATTGCCCCAGATTTCGTCCTTTTGCTTGCCTGAGCCAGCTCTTTAAAGCCAAAATCAGAGAAGCATCTGGCCGGGGACAGACTGTCCATGTGCTGTCAGCTTCAGTCCTTGGAGCACCCCACTGGCTTCTCACAGGCCGGCTGTCCCATTGAGGAAGACGCATGCACGATGAGCATGTGTATTTTCCTGCCTGGATATATTTGCCTGCTCTCAGGAGCACGAATTTGCCTAAGTACATGCCATCAAGGGCAAAATTAGTCGGCAAGTGAGTAGCCCTAGAGATTCCTGAGGCAGTGGAGCTCACAGAGATCCACAGCATGTAAGAGGCTGTTATACAGCACAGGTCCCATCATCATGAAGCATGGCCTGATGCCTGCATGGATGGGCATGGTCCCAGGCTGCAGTGATGTGAGGAACCTCCTGTCCTTCGCTGGAGGACCCATGTATGTATACCACGAGGCTGCAGGGAGCTCTACAAAAGGTGGCATCAGCTCTTCCCGACTTGTATCTCTCGTGTGCTGTGACTGTCTCCTGAGGGGGACTGCAGGCAGGCAGTATTGCAAATGAAGTGTTCTGCTATAAATTAGCGTGGACAATCATGCAGAGGCAAGGGATTAGCTTGGGTCCTAATCCACTACCTGCATGAGTGATTTGACATCTTTTGTGGTCTTCATATCAGGTTATAGATGAGCCAGACATATACTTCTTCTCTGTTCCTTTGAACAATTTGAGCAGTGATTCAGTGCCCTGTATATAGAATGTGAAGAAAGGCAATGTACGTAGTACCTGAAATTGGAAGAGATGTCTGAATTAAAGAGATTTGATGGTCGCCTCCTGCAAAAGAATTGAAAACATCATCTGAGGGTGAGGTTACTGATTTCTCTGGTCTGTTTTATAGTCTCTTAAAGATAAGCCTTTCCGAAGCCTTCAAAGGGTTAAAGGCAATACCTCATAGACACTCAAGTGGCTGAAGAAATACCAGATGTTAACATTTACCTTAGTTGCCAAAGCCTGGGCATTTCTTTCTGCTTTTTAGAAATCACAGCCTGCAGGGACTATTTAACAATAAATCGTAGCAACTTGGCTGTTATAGGGCAACCCATGTGCATAGGCACTTCAGGGCTGTGCCAGCATCTCCTTTGTTCAATAAAAGTAACAGCAGGAATTTGATTAAAGACTGATAGAAAAGAGAGGGAGAGAGAGGGAGAAACATTGGAAAGATTAAAGAAAGAAAGAGCCACCTGGAAACTTCATTCCTCCTTTATTTCTAACTTAAGCTCATAAATACCAAATCTAAACCATTGTGTGTGTGAGAGTGAGGGAAAATTTCCTGCATGCCTGCACAGAAAAGACTGCACATGCAGTCGTACCAACCGACTTTTAGCAAAAGTCATACTCTTTTCTCAGCCTTAATGCTTGCTCCTTGTCTGCATTAGAAGAAAAACGAACCAGAAAATAACTTTATCCCCTGGTGCTTTGGAAGGACAACATTTAGGAGGGTCAGGCAAGTTACAGCCATAAACGAGAGCGCTGAAGGATTTCGGCTGAACCTGCTGGTGAGCAGCGAGCACATTTCCCAGGCTGCTCACAGCAGCCCTGCAGCTCAGCACAGTTCAAATGGCCAGCTGCACACGTCCAGTGCTGCTCTTCATGGTTAGCTGACAGCATCTGCTGCTTTGTCTCCATTGTTGATGTAATACCCCCCCCCCCAAAAAAAATAAGAAAAAACCAGTGAC
>Ga0065711_1031850_pt1 | contig 28589 bp, 14 predicted proteins | sample Hoacrofraction12_FD_59098 | JGI IMG/M metagenome (GOLD analysis project Ga0065711, IMG submission 59098) | Hoatzin crop microbial communities from Cojedes, Venezuela - Epithelial fraction 12 v2 (version 2) | ecosystem: Host-associated > Birds > Digestive system > Esophagus > Crop | place... | reverse complement strand
TGGGGAGCCCAGAACTGGACACAGTACTCCAGATGGGGCCTCACTAGGGCAGAGTAGAGGGGAAGGAGAACCTCCCTTGACCTGCTGGCCACACTCTTCTTAATGCACCCCAGGTTCCCATTGGGAAAGCACTGAGGTGGGAAGAATCTGTAGCCTAAACCAAGCAAATGAAAACCAGATCAAATACTTCTAAATATGTTGGAATTGGACATGCTACCCCATATTTGGGGTATCCTCCTGGGCAGAAGGGGAGGATGTTAAACCTGTGGTTCATGTTTAAATAGGGATATGATGTAAACGCTGTGATGCTGGAATGAGCTACCTTCATCATGTCTCATCTGTGTCCATTGTTTCTAAGTCTTGGGTATTAGGTATCTTTGAAGGTTAAGTTCATAGAGATAAATTATTCATTGCTAAGTAGAAAGGATGTGTGAAAAATGCAGACTTCCCCTCTGCAACTTAAAAAGGCAGAGAAGCTCCTGTGGGTACATGCTTGTGGTAGCTGCATATAGGAATAGCTTGGACACTGTAGTTTTGATTAAAGGCGGGTTTGAAGTACTGTGGGCATGCTGATTAGATGAGTAGGATGCAGCTTCTTTGTGCTGAAGCAAAAAATGCGTTTACGGGAAGATGAATAAATGGGAAAGCAGTATCTGTGTCAAGGGAGAAGAGTTATTAATGTTCTGATGACTTTTGCAAACTGAAGGTCTGGGAAGTTGGTTGTGGGCTAAGAAAACCACAAGTACTCAGGCTTAGTTTAAATTCAGTCTCCCAGAATTTGTTTGAATGTATGAGTGGGAATCCAAATATTGTGGTGGTAGAAAAGCAGACACTCTTTCCATACTTCCGAAGTCATTTACAGGACACTGGACATGGTTGAAGAACCAGAAAGCTACACCATTCTTCTAGAGTGGAAAATATCACTGAAAATCATAAAGAAGAACAGGAAACTGGATTCACAGTTTTGAATAAAGCGACACTATGAGAACATGTGACACCTTGTAATGCGTTACTTAAGAGATTCTGCCAATATACCCAAAATAACTTTATTTTCAAAAAGGACAAAAGAAAATTATGTCAAATACCGTAGTCTTCTGGTGTGTCCCATGAGCTGTGAATTTCTGCAGGTATTTTTCAAACACCAAATAAATTATTCTAAACTGCAATAGCCTTATTCAAGATACCACAATTAACACAAAGCATGTCAATATTGTACAGTTTGTGCTGAATTCTGACTAATCTACATCTGAAATGGTTCAAAAGCTAACTTGAGCAGCAGAGGTACGATAAAAATTATTAGTAATAGCAACTCCAAAATTTGATCCATGGTTTCAGAACAGTTCGGAAAAGTATTTTCAAACAGTACGTGCCCAAAGGTTTTTTTTTTTAACTATCCCTTGCATTTTTTCTAAGTTGTGTAAAAATTTGTAACCAGAGACTATAGACCAATTGTCCATCCAAAGAAAGCAGGAGTGTTAGCTGGAGCAGAAGAAACAATAACCAGCGTACACTGCTAAAATATTTTTGTTTGCTTGTTTGTATGACAAGGCTATATAAAAGTTCCAGCTGCAAGTGGGGGCACATGTTGTGTGATACGTACAAAAGCAGAGTGCAGCATATGGAGAGAGAGCACAGAGGGTGCACGTAGAAAAATACGCAACCCGAGAAAGCTGTACAAAGAGTTTTGGGAAGGAACAGAAATAATAACGTTGAAATGATTTTTCTACAGTTAAAATAAAATCCTATGGAGGTTTGCTTGAATTCCTCTGATTTTGCTTTTTATTTGAGGAGAGGGGTGTCAGAAGCTTGATTTTAAGCTGGAGTAACTGAAAGGATCTGCATTATTTTGAGGTTCTTTTACTTTAAGGTGCTGTAATACAGTAGTCTGACAGGAGAAGCATTTCGCTCAATCCCAGCCTAGAAACAGCAACTGTTCCCTTGACGAACACCACCAAAGTCTTTATTGACACCACGAAGCAGTCATTTCTTAAGCAGACAGTTGAGCCTCTTAGAATAGTATCTGTAATGTTGCACAGTAATATTTACGTGCATAAAATGGGTAATTAAATAGGACCAATTCAGAGATTTGCACAGGCCTGTATGGTGGCTGAGTGTGACCTCTCCAGCTTTGCAAAGTTAGGCTGCTGAAGATACTATGTCGGCTGTTTTGAAAGTGTGTTTCCTCATCATAGCATTCTTTTCCACTAAGGATGTGGCTTTGATCAACTATTTACTTACTTGGCCTCAAACAGGTATACGCTTCCCAAAACCTTTCTTTGTTCAGTTTGTACCCAAACTGCGCGTCTTTGGTATCGGCTCCTGCAGAAAATCTCAGGCGAGTCACGGCTGCAATTCCATGCAGCGCCAAAGGATGAAACAACACGAAGGAAACAATGGTGGTGACTTTTTTATTTACAGTTTAATCTTCTTTTATTATGTGAATGTTTACTGCATTAGAATATCCTCACCAGCAGCCCCTCTGCAGTGATCAAATGTCTCAGCTTTGTTTCAGTGCTTAACCGGCTGTAAAAGACATGTTATTGCCTTGTATATTTTTCCACCATAGAACTTATCACCTAAGTAAATCACTTCAGTATTAGTTTATAGATGACTCTAAAATGGGGACATTTTAAAAAATTTCTCATGACTAGCAGCCAGGTACGCGCAGAAACCCGCACTTTCAGAGCAAGCAGCAACCTGTACTGCGGTATTTGTAGGGAGGGGGTTACCCCGTGAGTAATGCAGCGGTCCACGTGCCCTGCTGCAGAAGACCACCTGGCTGCTGTGTGCTACCAGAGCTGCTTGCCAGCAGGCATGGCTCATCAGGAGCCTCGCTGCAGGATATAACATCTCTGCAGTCAATTAACAATGCTGCTCTTTAAAAAGGTCCAGATCCTTCCTGATTCAGCAAAGCGCTCCAATACATGTTCAAAGTTAAGTGCTTGATTAAAGTTTTGTGTAATAAAGATGCGAGGTCTTGTGCTGGAGGTTAAGCAGGTACCTGCGTTCCCAAATCAGGGCCTGACATGTTACGGTTCTTAAAGGTTTCCAGGAATCTTGAATATCCTGAAATACTGACTTTGCTGCTTTCCATGCTGAGTATAACCTACAACTGAAAAACAAAACCAAACCACGTTACTGTGAAGCAGGCAGGAAAGCCTTCTAAAATCTGCTTCCCAATCATCACTGGTGCTTGTTTAGTCAAAGGGATTCTAGCAGACTCTTTACATTTCTGTAACCTGAAAATAAATAAATTAATTAAAAGAAATTACACTAGCCTAGTTTTCAGGACATGGAGTTAAAAAAAAGAGAGAAAAAAAATTTATTCTTTGTAGAAAGAAGCAATAAGAGTAATTGAGTTGTTAAACACCTCCTGACTGTAATATTTCTCACTGTACAGAGTGGTATTTTGTAACCTGCTTCCTGAGGTCAAGTACAGAAGGGAGTATTAGGAGAATTGAAATCCAAGTTTTTGCCTTAGTATTTTATGTAACGGTGTGCCACTTTCCCACATGTAATTTTTAGTGTATAACATCCACTTCTTGTAATACCCTACTAATTAATCATTACAGTATTTTTTAGGAAAATATCTTTGCTCCAGTTCAGTGGGTTAACAGCAGAATTAAAGCTATTCTCTCACTGATTGCGAGTTATTTATAAACGTAACAACTGTGTTGCTTGTGGACTGGGTCTAAACACCTTACTATGAAATCAAAACTTGGCATTTTCTGTGATAGTATATCCAATTGTCATAGCTCACTGCTTCGTCTTCTACAACGTCTGATCTTCTTGTATTCCCACCGATAGAGTGCAAAGCTCCAGCTGACTGCAGTGAGTGTAGACAAGGCCCAAATAGTTTTTAAACACAATTTGTTGTAAGAGATTAATTGGTGAAGCATGCTATGGATGTGGACTGTTTCATTCTGTCTGTTACTTCCTTTGTTTTGTTAGAGAACAAGTTGAAATAAGTTTGCTGGTGTGTGGGACACCTTGCTTGTATTGTTTTCAGTTGGAATTGGGTTGGAGCGGTACTTAGTTTGTAATTTATTGTTTGGACCTGAAACTTAAAATCAGATAGCCGAAACAAACACGTTCCCTGTTCTGTGACCACCTAGAAGTAGCTGGAATTTGGTCACAGCATGCAAGGCTGACATAAAATTCCCATCGAGGTCTGGGATGTCACCTGTCCCCACAGGGCTAGCGCCGACGGCCCTGGGGACGTCTGGGCCCGGGGACAGTGGCCTCCGTCTGCCCAAACAGTAAGGCAGGAGTCAGATTCTGAGGGTCTGTCTCCCCTTTCCACCCTCAGATCCACCAGATCTGTTCAGGGATAAGGCTCCGAGGCTTCACAGGTTACCATGATTTGGATACATTGGGGAAATGTCGGTTTTAGTTGGTGCAAAGCATGAACACCCCAGAGGTGCAGGTTCTGGAAGCAATGAAATCCAGAGAGCTGGGGCAAATTCTGCTACAAGACCAGCCAATCCAAAATCCACAGCCCACCAGGAATCCACGTGAAAGTTCAGCGAGAACCCTGCCTTTCTTTGCCTTGCCTAAAATTTCCATGTACTTCAGATGAAGCATTTGGGGTTCAATGATGCGAACCTCTCTAGATGAGAGAACTCGCAGCAAAATGTTCATCCCCTCCTAGACCCAGGGAGGAGCCGGAGCTGGGAGGCTGCATCTGAAAATGGGCAAACACTGGAAAAGTTTGGACCATGTAAACTTTGCCACTGATCATATATAGATAACCCTCTTCAGACCCTAACAACTGAGTGTAAGCAGAGCTTTTGAAAAGACTGAACTTGAATCACAGTTTTATGTCTATCTCTAAAATATTTTATTGCTGTTTTATGACACCACAATGTAAATTAGGGGGCTGTAAAGACTTGTGGTGTGAAGGTTTTATCCTTTGCTTATGGAGAAAACATAAACAGTACTCTTTTGTTTTTAGGGAAATATATAAATTTTTAAAAGTACCGCTTAGGAAGCCATGGGTATAAGAACACCTTACTCATTTTCTTTTTTTTTAAGTGCGAGTACTTTGTTTTTATTAGTTGGTAGTGTTGTGATTATTTTCAGTCCATTGATGCAGGTCAAACAATTAAAAAAGAGGACAGGGTAGTAAGTGCGTGTTGTAAGTACGTAAATGCTGCTAGAGTGTAAGTTTTGTGTGTAACACTGTAAGGATCAGAAAGGAAATGTCTTTTATTAGATGAACTAATGGAGAACAATATCTTTTGGAAGCACAAGCCTGTTGTCAGTTCTGAAACAAACCTTACATAGTTTGTGTGTAAATAGAATGAATCGGCTTATAGTATGTGTGTACACGTACATACGTGTGTACGCAAACACAGCTATATAGATGCAACAACAGTTACAAATTTGACTGATTTGTATTAAAATTGCTTGGCCGTGTTACCCATTTTTAGAATAGGAATGGTAACAAATGAAAACATTTAGTCTTCTATTACATTTTTAAACTAGCGTAAAGCTATGTATTTCACAAAAGGAGTTATACTTCGAAGTCAAAGGGATTAAAGATCAATTCCCTTTGGTTGTGACTTGCTTGGGATTCATCAGTAGCTTAACTTGGCCTTTATCCCTTGGGCTTTGCATCCAGTTCTCCTTCAGATTTTGCTTCATCCCGTATTGACAGGACTCACTGTCATTTCCTTCCACTATCTCATGCTGAGTAATCGTAGGCAGAAAAACTGTGTTCATCTGCTCCTTTCAGTTAATGTTCTTGTTCCAGTAGACTTGCTCAGATAAATTTTTTCACAAGTTATGAAATAGTTCTTCTATACCTATGAACTCCATGTTATTCTCCTGCCTCCAACCTTGGCACCAGTGTCCTTCCTAGTCTCCAAGAAAAATCTTGGTTTACGCTGACTGGGATGAAACCCATGTGTCAAGTGTGATTCTTCTGTTCTCCAAGACTGGAAGGATGGGGGTGGGACATGAGTGGCTATAGTGATATAAAATACAGGTTTTTAGTGGTCCAAAATTAGTATTGCTCAAATTTCTTATAGGTTATGTCTGTATTCTGCTAGGAGATGCAGATGGATGACTCATTACCAGCTGTGAAGGCAAATATTGCTGTGTAGTCCTTGCTCTCAGCAGCAACCTTGGCGTCCTGGTGATGGGATGCCTGGGAAGGACGCGCAGAACAAGCGTGACACTGCCTCTGCACTTCAGGCTCTCTGTGCTGTGAGTACACTGAGTGGCTACCATTTGGCATCTCCAGGTTGGTTAACTAGGAGTGTTTTAACTTGACATCTGGAAAATTTATGGTGATTTTCATGATTTTAGGCTGTTTTTAGGTAGGCGAAGCTTTGTATCTGGCTCAGATAAATATGCAAGGTGCTTTATATGGATTTATTAGTCCCTATAATCAGGAGAATTTTCCATGATTATTAGAGAAATTGGTATTTTTCCTGTAGTGCATGGTAAGCATGCTGTAAACAGCACAAAGGCTGTAATTAACAGGGAGCATCTGATAAAATTCTTTCTGTTACTTCTGTGCCTAGCAAGAAAGGGAGGAGATGCCTTTTGGTTATTTTGAAAATATATTCCCTAGGACCTGTAAGATGTCTAGTGGTGTCTCTGAATATATAGAAAGAGGGATGCTGAAACAGTGTTGTGTACAGAGGTGTACATTTTCCAGCTATAGGAAAGATGCATCCGCAACCTAACTGCACTCTAGCTGAAATAAACACTTTTGGGAAGAGTTTAGCTGAACGGTTATTTTTGGTCTGGCAATGGGGAAATGGACTGAGTGACTGTCATTACTCTGATGCTGATTACTGGAATTGACCAGCTTAAGGGCAATTTGCTAACTTTGTTTAAAAACAACACTGGTCTTTCTGGGTCCAACTGTGATTTAGAAAGGGAGGAGCTGCAGACCACTTTTTTTTTTCCTTTCTTTCTGTTTTCTTTTTAAAAATAAATTATTTAAAAGAAAAAAGTTTCCTAGCTGAAAACATTATCCGATCCCACATACTGTGGGATTTAAGGAATTAACAGGATGATTCAGACAGACAATTCTCACATTCATTCACACTCCTGAGATTTTTCCTGAAGGAATATAACTTCTTTCCTGCACTTGGTCAGAAACAAAACCAAACCAAACCCTCTTCTCTTTTGTTTTTCCTTTTTTTTTTTTTTTGGCTGGAAAGTAAGGCAACTAATAAACCTAACGTTAAGCTCTGGTGCGCGCTGTAGTCCAGCGTACCCTCAGGAGAGGAGTGGTGACTTTAGCAGGCATTCGCAGTACTCCTCCCTGACAGCTCTGGACCAGCACGCTGTCCGATTGCTCCTTCCCTTTCCTCTCCCCTGCTCCATACAGAGGTGTGTGCCAGCAGGGGCTAAAGGATGGTTCAAAGCGTTCCCTTTTTAATTTTTTCTGAGGGAGTGGGACAGAAGACACTGACAGCGTTGCTGTGTGTGTTGGTTTTTGCATCTCTGTGGGAAGACAGACCAAGGGCACTGCCTGAACTCTGCCCCGAGGAATAGAAAGTTGTGATCTTGCAGCCCTGCCGTTCTCTTGATGTAACTCTGCTTTCTTTTTGCTATATGGATGGGGGAAAAAGGTCGTAGAATCTGCAGTGACTCCCTCTCTGCAGCAGGAATTACGAGCACTCAGAACATGCAAAATTCTCAAGGTGGGCACAAACGGTCGGTTTATGATAGTTTGGTTTCACACTCTTTTCCCCTTTGTTTCTCCTTATCAAAACCAACTGAACTCAAAACATACCCTTTCACTTAAGTAGGAAATAAAGAGAGTTAGTGCGACTTGATGTTTGTCCATACTGCGATTTAGTTTAAATGTCCTCATGCACATACATTTTCTTGCTTTCTCCCTGTTAGGAGTGCTTCCCTTGGTGCTGCGCCTTTAAATTTGATTTAAAGATTCCTCTGACATAATCTTTAAGATTTTCAATTTTGTGGTTGAATCTTTTTTTCCCCCACGGTCATTCTTCCTCAGTACCCTTCAAACTTCTTCATCCATTCCCTTGATTGCTCTTTTGTTTCTTGAATCAGAAAAGTCTCTTAACTTGCTCTTGTATTATCTGGACCGCAGCTGAATCAAGTAGTACCAAGCTATCTGGGAATTTCTTGATTTTCTTTATATATATGTGTATATGTATATATGTATATATATTCCCCCTAATTTGTTTGTTCCATTATTTTTATTGCTGAGCTTCCTTGCCAGATTCAGGCCATGTTGGTCAATACATCTGCCTTTTCTCCCCTGTACCTTAGTTCATAGAGTCTCTGTGGGCTGCTTCTAAAATTCACCTGAGTTCATTTGATTGTTTCAAGATTCTCTGCTGTTCCAACCCTATTTCACAGCTGCGTTTCTTACTGTGACTTCAGTTTGGGGGTAATCCCAAAACAGAGCAAGTTTACTAAATGGTTTTGCAGGACTTTCCCTTTCACTGGCACAGTTCTAGGCAACTAAAGCCGCAGCTGCATTGATTACTGTGTTTTAAAGACAAATCCAACCTGATGGGAGGATCAGAGTGGCTGCCTGCAGTATGTTGCCTTTCACCGCATTCCTGATTCCCGTTTTGCTACACCAGATGCTGCCAACCTCCTTGTCTCTTAGGCACTTCTGTAGTCCTGAGTCTCTCCTCCCTTTCCTCTAGCTGATGTTTCGCCAGTGTTTAAATCCACATCCAGCTGTGTGTTTATTACATACAGAGATGGAAACTTTGCCCCATGATTCTTTTTCATTCTTCACCTTCCTTTTGTTTTGTCTTAGACATGTTCAAGGGGGAAACGGGAGGAGCGATGGAAAAGGAAGGGTTCGGTCTAGACTTCCAAAGCAATTTCCTTTTCCCTGCAGAGCACAGCTCATTTCCTTCCAGAGCAGCATGGCTGGGAAGTTGCACATTTCTCCTCGGCGCTGACTTTCCTGAAACTTGTTGAGTCAAAGCACAGTGGCTAGGAGTGGTCTAGAGGACCATAAACACGAGTGTGTGAGTGTTCTTCCCTCTCCCTCTGCCAAACAGAAGAATAAACAGAGATTAATGTAGAAAGGAGAGGGCGGTCTAGATAAGCAGCCACAGGGTGGAAATGTTGAAAGAAAATAGACAAATATCCATAGACACACCTGCACTTGGGTGTTTCTGCATCGTGGGGCCTCACAGAGCTTATTTTTCCGTGAATGTCTCAAGGACAGAAAACTGAGATTGGAGATTGATGATTTGCCTGAGGGTTAATTACAAGCTTTTTGCCTTTGCAAAAAAAAAGGGGTAGTTTATTGTTGTACCTTTAACTCTTCATACATTGCATTTAGCCAAAGACAGGAGAGTTTTTAAAATGCATTTACATTTGCTGGTTTTGAATAGTACTGTACATTTAGTACTGTTGCATCCACTCTTACCAGGTTTCTGTGTGGGCTTTATATCAAATTAATAGATTGCTTGAAGTCAAATTAAAACCAGACCCAAAGAGTAGCATAGTGATGACTGAGCAGCTTCCCTCTTGTGAGTTCAAGATACTCTCTGCTTAAATTTTCCAGGTGAATTAAATTCCGTTTGGAAAGGAAATGCTTCCAAAAAGAAAATGAATGATGAGATCATAATCTGTCAACTCCATGGAGTTGCTAATTTGGTTGGTGCCTTTATGTGTGAGCTCACTCAAGAGATGAGATTTCTTCTGTGTTGAGAGTGTGTGGAGATTTGAACAGGAAGATGAGCTGGAATCTATGTTCTTGATTTAAGATAATTATTTAATCTGTTCAGTTTGGCGTCTGCTTAGCAAGACAAAGTTACGTGGTATTTATTGTCCTGCCACCAGTAATTACAGATTCGTGTCTGAATAACTGATACTTATTTCTGAGTCTGAAAAACCTCATAACTGATCTCTTGTGTTCATTGTCAGAAAATGCACAGCAAAATGTTAGAGGAGTGCTTCCAAACTGCTAGGTGTTGCAGTTCTGCAGGAACTTTAGTTGGCTGATCTTTTTTTAGTAGAGGAATAGATGAGGAAACTACCTTTACATTTGGTCTCAGAAATGGAAGTTCAGCAAACTCTATAGGCAGAGGGGCTTTAAAAGACCTCCTGTTTCTCAGACCCTTTGCCTTGAATTCCCAACTACAAAAACCCCTTCTGCTATTAGCCACAAGGTAAAACGCCACAGTGTTTTCTCCTCTCCAGCTTGGCGACATGTTTTCATGTGAAGGAAAACATCTGGCTTAGGAAGGGGCTGTGTACGGGTGGGCATGCTGCTGGGGAGTGGTTACCACATCCACTTGATCATCCTACACTGGATAGTGCCAAGCTATTGGGGCCTCAAAATTTGAACGTTGCTATCTGGCATGGGAGACTTTGTAAGGACAAGAAAAAGACATGTAATGTAGTGTAAATACCCTGTTATGGAGCTCATGCTACAAGTTACAGACTGTTTTTGTGAGAGCAGGGGATGTTCCTTCGCGCTTGTTTCAGCAAGATTGCAGGTGGCCAGACTGGTACAGGGAGGTACAACTTGTCCATTTGCAGAGGTACCTCTGGAGCGAATCGATGTATAGCTGGTAGCTGAAGATGTTGGAGTTAGTTACAACCTCATTATAATCCATCCCAGTGTGTTGGACTGGCTGGCTTCAGTTTTTGACTGCTGTGCTGGTCAGGAAGATCTCCGCTCTGTTGAAGGGAGTTCTGGCAGTGCCAGGTATTCAAGGTGAAATGGAGGTGGGAGGAAAAAAGATAGCTATGGCATTTCTGCTGGTATCATCTGCCACTGAGTGATCACTGTGGGGTTTTTTTCGTCCTGAAATGTGTGACACTGTAGTTTGAATTTCTTTTTTATTGCCTGTTTGCTGTCTGTAGTAGGTGCTAAGGCTGCTTGTAGTAGTTTAGGTGAGGGTGAGAGGTAAAGGTGCTGCTTTCTGAGAGGGGGAATGGATACAGAACAAATACAAATCATTTAGAAAATGCTGCTTTTGTAGCTGTGATCGTGGCATTACTGGGGGCTTTTAGTACTCAAAGCAGCATCAATGCCCTCTGACCAAGAGGAGACACTGCAGGAAAAGACAGGGCAGTATCTCATGTTTTCAAGTAATTTTTCATCTTGTTTTTCCAAATATGCACTCTAATGGTACTTGTGGGGAGCAGGGGGACACTGACCTTTCTGGCGCAAATTGAGATTGTGAGTGTTTTTGTACATGTAGTTGCTCAGTCTTGCAGTGTCACAGCTGGAAATTAAAAGAAGGAAAAAACGAAGGATCTGGTTTTGTTGTCTACCATCTGGTAGGACTGCAGGGCCTGAGCTGTGTCCCAGGGTCTGTCGATGGCATGTTGTATGGCCTTAAGGAAGTAACTGCATCTCAACATTCCTAAGGTCTTGTGTTTGTGAAATGGGGACAGTAAGAAAGGTGCCTTGAATTCAGGGATAAAAAGGTGCTATATAAAAATGGTGTTCTATCACTGTTAATAATAATATGATTACTGATTTATTCTCACCATATTTTTTACATCAGACATAAATAATATTTTTCTGTGAACAGTGTAAGATGCATGAAGGTACAAAAACATTATAATTGTTCTGAAGGTATTGCTCAGACGCGATCTGTAAATATTCAGAGTTCTTTGCTTTGTCCTGGTATGTAACATAGCCCACAGCAGTACAGTGTCTTCAGATCAATGTATTTCAGCAGTATTGTTTAGTATTTTCCCAGTAAATGATCAACAAAGAAAACACTCCTGAAAAGGAAAACAGCATTTACTTGCTATCTTTGAAGTTGTCTCGTATTTTGCAAAACAAGATGGAAGAGGCTAGATCTCGTGTAGTATCCACATCTAAAGAACGCTGTGTCTTATGCTTAACTGACATCAGTAGAAGAAAATAGGTAAGAAGAGTTACATTTCTTATTTTTACCATTGCATCTCAATTACTGTTGTTGTAGCTGACTCTTATGCAGAAGGTGCATAAGAATGCACGTCCATCTCTTTGCATCAGGAGTGACAGTGTTCAGGTCTTATCTGTAGACTAGTAATGCCTTTTCTGTCAAGTGTCTCCTCTTCAGTTTAGCTGGCTCAAATAAAATAAAGTGCATTTACACTGGAAAAACTTCAGTGTGCTCTTAGCAGTCTCCAGATTTTGAAAAAACTGGTAGCTGGCTTGTTTACTGTACAACCTTGACTGCAAGCTCTAATCTCAGAACTGGATGATGGGCTCACCTGCCTTCTTTCAGCACCGTTGCTGAGCTCAGAGGGTCCAGACTCAGGCAGATAGCTGTGATGCCGAGTGGAACTGGAAATGTATATGTAAATGGTATTTTGGGCTATCGCTTTTTTTTTCCCCATCTTTGGTACAAATGTGACGAATAATCACTGTCACTAAATTGGTTGGAAGCATGTGGAATAACACATTATGCCACAGACAGAAAGTGTTTTCAATGGAGTTCGAGTTTCTCAGAGCTTGCAGGAAGAATACTTGCTTCATGAAACTTGAGGAGGTGGATGAAGACTTCCTGGGCCGTGTACTCCTTGACTCTTGCTAATTTTACCTAAGCATTTAATAGTTGCTACAGAAAGAAGCATGACCAGAAAACCCTAACGCCTCTCAGAAAGTGGCTTTTTGAGATGTGCTGCTGTCCCTTTTGTGCCACCCTGGTAGCCCTGCTAAAGCAGCTCAGAGCAAATCCCTCCATCACAAACGCATAAAATGGGTCAAGAGTGGATTATAAAGGTACGTCTCCCTCCCACATCACTAAATTCTTTCCCTCTTTCCTACCCAGTGCCCTTTATATCAGAAACTTTACTGGATACACATCTGGGAAATTAGCAGAATGTTTGTTTTACTTCTTTTCAAAGTTTTTTCATGGTTTTAGGTGAGTGTTTGACTTATGTTCGTTGGCCCTTGCACAAGAGACTGTGAAAGCTATTTCCTTTTTTCTTAATCAGAGCATGTGGAGATCAGGTTTCTGAGCAGTGAATTTCCTCTCAGGAGATAGGTGAGCATATGTGGTAGAAGTGGTTGTTTTTGTAGACTTGAGAAGTTAGTCCTTCTATACTTTCCAGACGCTTTCTTAAGCCAAACTGGTACTTCTCACACAGACAGAAGTGCAATCTTTTTTTTAATTTTTTTTTTTTTTTTTCCTTTTTGGAGTTAAACAGAGAAGTGGAGAGGAGCTAGACATAGCTGAGGGAATTTCTAGTAGGGTGGTAATAGAAGTATAGTAGCAAACACAGTGAAGGCAATAGGCCAGCCTGGTTTGTGTGTGTAACTCAATTTGAGTCAGCAGAGCTCCACTAGAGGTAGAGCCAGGCCCTCTCTTTTATGGTGGTATTTTCATGCATGACTTATTTGCGGTGCTGGTGGGAAAGGGAAGAAAAAGATAAAGGGAGAGACGTTTCCCTCTCTTTGCATGTGTCCTGGTTTTTAAGGTCATGTATTTTTATAACTGCCAGTTTGTCTTGTGTGGGTGGGCAGGTACGAGTCTCAGGCTGTCTTCTCCTTGTGCAATGTCAGGGGGAAGTTCAGGTCGGTGCGTTGCTGGGGCCAGCCCACATCCTTCACCCACGCAGCCCCACGAAACAGTTGCACACATCAATCAGGGAAAACCCTCAGCTCTTCACACTGCCGTTGGAGCAGGTGTGAGCTCATGGTGACATCAGATCATGTTGCCATGGGGCAGCCACCAGCATCTGGTGTGTGTTCTGTGTACAACAGGTCTACCTTCTGAAATAAATGATAGTAGTCTTTGATGCAGAACATACAGCTCCAACACTCAGACCACTGATACTCATCATTTCTGCTTGCAGATGCTCTGGGGTAGCATGGAGCGAAAGAAGAGTGAGGAGAAAGATTTTTGTAAAAAATTGCAGATCTCTGTACAACACTCCCTGCCTAGTACTATGCTCTGAAAATTATCAACGAGTTACAGGCATTGCAAAGGGAGGAGAGGAAGACCAAGGCTGTATCCAGCCAAAAAGGAAGCTGTCTAGACCAGTCGTGACACAAGAATTGGAGAGTTCTTGAAGCACAGACAGATGCTGTGCTCTGGGGAAAAGTTCTTGCAAAGCTACTGTTTTCATGGCCATTTAGTGTTGGGGTGGGGTTTCAAAAGCTGAATGTCTTCAGAAATGGAGTTTAGGGTGTCTTTCAACCTACCGGTAGCACTCTACTCCCTCAGTGCCTTAGGGACAGGACACATATACCACCTTCCTGTGGCCACCCAAATCTTGTTTATGAACAACTGTATAAAGAAACTCAGAGAATGTAACTTTTAAATGAAATATCTTATCCATTAATTTATCTTTACATGTAAACAAGAGAAAGCAAGATTTTAAGAGAGAGTGGTATTAATCGTTGTAGAAATCCTTTCTAAGAAAACAAAAATAATTTTTTCATCCACTATAATATTGAAGCTGTCCTGATTCAGTGTATTCATGGACATGTAAGCATTAAAGGGTAAGGGCCTAGCTGGCAACAGCATTCATGCTGCTCCATTTCACTTACAGATAATAACAGACATAGATGCCTAGACCCAGGAAAGGAGATGGTTTCAGTTCTGCTCTGCACAGTTCTTAGATACAGTAGAGCAATTCTTACTCCTACAAGGTATTTCCAGATTTGAAACACTGCTTTATTTTGTGATGAAAGGTAGTGACTTTAGCAAGTGTATAATTGAATATTTCCACTTTTACATAGATAATGAGACCATCTTCAGCAACATTACACAGCTTTTTGTTGGTGTGACTTCTGTGAAAGGATCTGAGTTTTTCTGCTTTAGGATGTGAACTCACCACCTCCGACCAGTTGAGAAGAATCTTTCTGTAGGGAGAAATCTCCTCATCCCCCACCCCATCCCTTTGTTTTTGTTTTCTGCCAATAGTCTTCCTTGAAAACAAATGCTTAGACCAGCTGCTTTGGTGTTATAGCTTTTTTGCCTTTCCTATGGAAGCTGGTCCCTGCTAGTTTCACACTTGGGAGCCACATGGGTGGTGGTGGCCCTGCTTTAAGGCGTAGAAACTGCTTTCCATGCACATGCATAACATTGCACGGATGCTGACCCGCAGACTGAAGCACACTAGAATAACCATGCAATGGCCGTGGAGGGGTCACAGCACAGTTGGCTTTACCGGCTCTGTTTTGCTACTTTATCATACAAATGAGCTTGCTCTCCTAATAAGGTTTTCACACAGTGAAGGTGGAGCAGGCTAGTACAGATGGCAGGAGAAATGAAGAGGGATGGGGAGAGATGGAGAAGAAAAAAAAAATAAAAAAAAGAAATTGTCAGGCTTGATAGTGTTAACGAAAGAAAGGAAGGAGGAAAGCAATGTCTGGAGAGCAAAGAGTGACCCGACAAATGTGACCTCTGTTTTTCCCAAGGGCTTCTGACTCTGAAACCAAAGCTGGCTTTAATGTTCACCAGGTGCCATCAGGGTGTTTTGATTCCCTTTAAGGAAGGGAATTAGCCTTATAATTTCAGCATCTGCACTTCAGTGAACTTCAGTGACAGGGCATATTCTTGTTCAGCTCATAACCCTTGAGGTTCAAAGGCCATAAGCAGCTTAATAACTAATTCTGTTACTTCCACAGGAGGCGATGAACACAGACCTGTACTTCACACGGGTTTTGCCACAGGAGCCTTTCCAGTCCTGTCCCTGCTCGAATAGAGTCTGCCTGAGCATCTCTGAACAGCTGGCTGGAGCAACTGGAAAGCTAAGCAGAGGAAGCACAGCAGCGATGCTGGCAGTAAGGTTATTCCTTATGCTAAAATAATACTTTAAAGTTCATGTTTTGTCAGCTGAGATTATAGTTCAGTTTCTTGGAAGAAGTGAGATGTTATTTTGCTCAAGATATATGGCCTATTGTCCCCTGTTGTTACATAAGCAAATTGTTGTTACTTATCATCCTCTTTCCAGCCGCTTCCTCTCCGTGGGTAATGGTGCCTCTGATATTACCTAGATATTTCAGCCTTGCTTGTGACCTGAGCATTGCGTATAGATTTTAGCTCTTCAGGTGCTTGTCCCATCCTGCATGGATTTATACGAATATTGCATATTGTCAAGCCAGTAGAAACAACCGACTGATAGGTGGGGTCTTTTCTCCCCCCCCACCCCTTGCCCCTTTCCTCTGAGAGGCCCAAGAGCCAACCGTTCCTGGACGGCTCCCCCTCCTCTCGTAAGGCTCAGGAAGTTCAAGCAGCTCATTTCAGACCCTGGCGCAGAGGCTGAGTTGCAGCAGGAAGGTAGTGTAGGCAACCTACCCTCGACGGAAGATTTTGGCAGGGGAAGACCTAGGGCTGTCCAAGGGCCAGCTCAAGATCATTGAATTGCTAGTCACTGGAGTAGTGAGGTGGGCAAAGTCGCCTTGAGAGGCCATGTCCGATGACGACTATGCAATATCTGTGGTTCTCTCGGCCCCAGTACTGTGGCATTGGGTGCTTTGCAAACAGAATATAATAGTATCTCTAGCACCTCTACTTGTACTGCTGGACCTCTTGGGTCTAGAAGTTGCAATAGGATGACTGCTCCTTCTGCTTGTCAGTATGGTCTCCTCCTGCACCCAATATCTGTTCCACAGTCACCTCCTGCACTCAATTATCTGTTCTACAGCCCATTAGTTTAAGTGTAGGACCAGAGCAATTTCAACAAGAGATTTAGGATGCTGTTGTGCATCAAAGATCCAAGGCAGCTAGCGTTTGCTGAACTGAACATCATGATGCTCTTGCTATTAATAATTGCATTTCATCGTGTAGCACAGAATGCAGCTTGTCTTTATCTTCGTGTAGAAGTGTTCAGTTTATACTGCAGTTGTGCTTCTTATTTAAAGTGGAAAATGACTGCATAAAGTTGTATTTGCATCCAGAAGGAGCATTTTATTAATTAACACATAATGACATGATGAAATTGAAGCATAGTGCCATTTCTTTTTCAGTCTTACTTTGAGGATTGCATGCTATAAACATGTTTGCACAAATAAGTGACTGTCCCTGTGTCCCTAAAACCTTAGGCAGATGTGTTGCAGTATAATTTAAATTTAATGGCAGTGACTATTTAGAAAGGAAATGCTCCCCACAGATAGACAAGGAGTAGAGCAATAAGAATCCACTTTTATGAATTTAAAATGGAATATTAGAAGCATATTCCTATAAACCAGAGAAACAATATTAGCATGCAGATATATAGATATGTGTTAATATCTTGTTAGCATTAAAATATGTTTGGAAATTGTATTGAAAATTTCCAACTTCGGCACAAATCTAAGCACCTTTTCTTTTTACTTCATGTTAGGATAAAAAGCTTGCAGTTGGTGAGTGGGGTTTAGTAGTGCTACAGGCATTGCTGTGGGCTGTGGGGCCAATTAGAGTCACTAGGGAGACTGAAGTGTATTGAAAACCAGAAAATCTCAACAAGCCTTTTAAGTGAATAGTTAAAGTCCTCTAAGAGGATTTTAGAATGAAGGTATCTGAATGCATTCACACATGTGGAGAATCCTGAGTGCATATGTGTGTTCCTGGGCCATGGTCTAATTTCTTGTAATACTACCATGAACGAAGCCTGTGTTACTGTAAAGTGTGTGTTGACTTGGATAGTGCCTTCCAAATCAATTCAGAGCCCTTACTGGTATAATGACACTTCTGCTGGAGAATGTGGACCTTCTTCAGCTGCACTGAGTGATTTTTAAGGATGCTTAAACATTGGGGACTGGATAATAGAGCCTGGAGGAGAATATTTCAAAGTTGATTTGAATGGACAAGAACAACTGTTGCATCTTGGAAATAATATTGACATGATTTTTCATATTGAAGTTGTTTTTCACGTAATTAAAAATGGTATGTTAGTATTTCTGAAGTCTTCTCTGGTTTGTGTTCAGCAGCAGATTCCGTGGAAAGTTCACCAGCAGCTTCGAAAGTAACAGAAGAGTAGTTATTCAAGAAGAAGCTGTCTCTGTTCACAGCTGAAAGTTTCTCCTGCTGCATTCCCAAATTTACCCTTCAGTTTCACTTCCCCGTAGCATAGTTCTGATTATATTGTGTAAAGAGCAACACCTGATATACTCTTTATTACTTTTCTTGCTTTTCACACAAAGAAAAAAATTTTGTTGTTACAGTAAAAGGAAAAAAATATTCTGAAGTGTTTCCACTAAAGCATAGCTAGAAAAAATAGAAAGTAGAAAACAATTTTCATTTTTTGTATTAAGAAAACATCAAATAAGTAAAATATGCACATGAGGAAAAATTTTCTGAAACTTCAGCTGTGGTTCTGGTTTTCAGTCAGGAGAGTTATTGGCAATGAGTCTCTCTGTGTTTGTATGAGCGAACAGAGGAACACTTACACTGAGATGCCCTGAAGTTAGTGTTCTGCATATCTTTTCCCTGGCTGTTTTTATATTTATTTTACTACTCTGGCAAATCGCAGTAGCTGCAAACCATCCCGCAGGGTTATGAGGATATAAGTAAACCAATGAGTTCATGAGGTTGAAATATCACACCCATAGTTTTCCACATAATTTTTTCATGCCATAAAGTGGATATGAATTTCCAATGAGTGCTACAGTAGGTCAAGTTTGCATCATCAATTATTATGTGTCTGAGATATTTTGAATATCATTTATATTTAATACGTCTTTTAAAAAAATATTTAAAGAGGTATGTGGTGGTTTTCTGTGCACAGATCTGGTATGAAAACTTTGTTTACAAACAACAGCTCTTTTTCTTCATGTCCAGCTATTGACAAATGAAAAGCAAAATGGGAGAGAGTGCTAATCATTATTATTTGTTAAATTTAGCATGTTTACTGAATGTCCCTATTTGTTCACATTAGCGATTCACTGCTAGTGACAACCTGCTCCCTGAGCAGCAATTCCACCTACAGTCTGAAGTGTGAAAAAGGAGATGCTGGACTAGATGTAATTAAACTTCAAAATCTGGAAGAGTTGTTCATTTTAGTGACTGCTTTCTTTGAAAATTCCTTTAAGATTAGTAGGATGTTAAGACCCATGGAAGTGAAAAAACATTTGATGACCCCAGAGACAAAGACGACAGGCGTGGTAATGCAGTGGTTACAGCAGGGACAGGTGACGTGGGTGATGATAAAGCTCTTGGGGAGATATCCATGCCACAATTGCTGCATTCCAGGTGTAGCAGCTTAAAAAAAAAGTAAATCTGATACTCCTTTGGATCATTCCTTAAAAAAAGATGAAGATTCTTGTGATGAAGGCTAGGGTGACTTTTTTAACTCTGCTATTGACCTGTGAGTTCCTAAAGGGGGAGGAAACAAAGCTTGGCTAGTGAAATGTTGGCATGGCTTTCTCTAGAGCATGCTGGTGGGTGTAGATGTAATAAAACTGTAGCATGCCCTACGAAGAAGAGGTAGAGTAGATGAGTACATCTGCTGACAATCTTTCTTTTTAATTTGGAGCCACCTGAAGGCAGTAAGTAGCTGAATAATAACCCGATCCTCATGTATCTTCCTTTCTTTCCAAGTAATGGGGGGGGAAGGGGGAGGGAGAGAGAGAGAGAGATAGAGATAGAGATAGAGACAGAGAGAAGAGAAAGAGTCTGCTTTTAGCTCTGGCTTCTGTTTGCCTCTGTGTGAGCCTGAGAATATTTCCTGTCTGCTTGGTGATGGGAAACGTACCCAAAGCAGACATCGGTGAGTGACATTTCTCATGCCTGGCTCTCTGTGTTGGGTTTTCTGTACCACCTTAGAGATGTTGCAATGTGTGTGAAGGGGGAAGGAGGCCAGATCTTTAGCAGGCTTTGCAGCTAACCTGCTGCAATATTTTACCATTTTACCTTGTTGGCTTCTCAGCATATGTTGTATTGTATCTAAAATATTTCCCAATTATTATTCCTTACAGCCCAATATTGCAAGAGCAGGTGAATATTGTCCTTTAAAATACATGTAATTTTGCAAGTGGCGTGTTTTGAAATAAGGAGTTTTGCTTTGGTCTAGAATTTATACATAGTCTTTCCACTTTTAGTTTCCTCATTTTTGCTTCTGTATCTCCCCATAATTTCCTTCCTGCCTGTGTTAATTTCTTTCTTCTCTGAATTATAGATATGAGGGAATAACCGTTTTCACTGAGAGGGGCTTCACTTTTGGGGATAATCTATGACCACTTTAGGAAAGGTCAACAGTTCAAAAGGGTGTATATGAACATAAGGTTATATGAAATGTGGCTTGCTTTAGGAAAAACAAAACCAAATCAGCAACCCTCAGAATCCTGCAGTCTTGAGATGGACAGTACTAGGAAGAAATAACCATCCTGCTTGTTTTTCTAGGAAGGCTTTGTGCCAGATTATAGCCCTTGCCCTGTCACTATCAAAATAAATTTTGCGATGCAAATTCACCCACTGTATAAAGGGTGAGGAGAGAAAAGGAGGGTGAGTGAGTGCAGTAAAGGAAGAACAGAGAGAGAATCTGTAGTTTGGCTGTTTGGCATTGATGCTACACTAAATCATTGTAAACACGGGTTAGGATCGTAGATTGGGAAGCAATATCAATACTGGTATCTCTACTAGTATCTGTTGCCCGATTGAATTGTTTCATTGCTTTAATGAAAGAATGTGAAGATATGCAACTCTGTAAGAAGAATTTGGAAAGGAGACAGTCAAATCATCTCTTTTTTTGGCCTGTGCAAACGGATATCCATGTATTTCAAAGTTATGTATTCAAAGGCACATAGGCACGGCATAATTAGAGTTGACTGTGAAAAATCATAATGGATTTTTTTCTACATGGAAAACTGTGAAGTCCTGAAACATACTTCACTGCCCATTTTTCACTCCTTTTGCTTGCCTCTAGAAAATAAAGTCTAGGCTGCTCTTTTTCTACTTTCTGTAATTTCTCTTTGGCTTGCTGCGTCTTCTGGTTCAGCAGTACGCAGGAGACATAATCGCACAGTAAAACTCCAGCTGCTCCTCATCTGGGTGTCATCAGGGGAAATGTGTACTGTGAGTGAACAGATTCCAGAAACCTTCATCCCAGCATGAAAGCAGCTGGGAACTCCAGCCGCTGGATGCTGCTTTAGGACCTTTAAAATTAAATCTTCCTTTTCCCCAGTGGGATTTTGGGCCCTGCAGAAGTCCATCATCTGTCCCTACACAGGCATGAAAAACAACTCAGAAGTTTCTACAATGTTGTGAGTGCTAAGGTGTTTGAGTTGCATGTATGTGTATATGCTTATCTATCCATGATTATTGTTTAAATGAGAAGGACATAGGCTTGGTATTGTGCGTTTGACATCTTTGCATTACTCTATGTGTTGTTACTAGGGTCAGTTTTGCTGTTAATTCTTCATGTTCTGAGTATGTTGGGTAAGGGATGGATTGGATATGTCAAAATCTTCCTTTTCTACACAATGTCCAGTTGGATGTTCCTCACAGGGCTGTACGATGGAGCTAAGACATAGTTTGATTCACCTGGTAGGGAAAGTTGTGAAATTGTAATCAGAGATGATGATACTATGATGTTATTCCATGTATGAGAGACATCTGGTACCTGTATTAAACCAGAGGTCAGCTTCGACAGTGGACAGAAAGGCTGTGTCTGTACCAGGAACTTCAATGTGCCTGGGAGCATCCTCTGACATTGAGGATATGGACAGCCAATGACCGTATCATACAACTCTTACTCTCCAAAAGAAGGTGGCCACATCCAATCTGTCTTATGAGATTTATCCCTCTGCTGTGTTTTTCCCTGGCAATGCCAGGGAGAGTGCTGACAAGCCTGTGCCAAACCTCTGCCAAGGATTTGTCTAATAATTGAACTGCAAAAACAATTGAAGTCCACTGTCTGGGATTGCTTCTTGGTACTGATTAATTTACTGATGTGGAAGTGGCCAAAGAGGAATGTATGGCTCTTTATCTCTGGTTATCCTGTTTATTGAGGATCAGCACTCCAACTGATGCATCTCATGCATTTGGAAACTCATTTTGTCCTATCACTGCTGAAGACTTTGTTTCGGTTTTGCATTAAAATGACACCCGTGCTACTTCTGCATATGTCTTGGGGGGGAGAAAAAGGAAAAGCCACTGTACATGAGGCCCTGTGATGATGGTATTGAAAGAGCTTGCCTTTTCCCTGAGATATTTTTTGCCCCTACTTTGAAATTTCAGGGGATGATAGTGATTTCTTTTCCCCATAAAATATAGGTCATTTCTGCACTATAGTGCATGCCTGATGTGGGTGTATATGCATAGACAGACATGTTCATACATTGCTTATTTGTAGAGAAGATCTGTTAGTATCTGTGTGTGATTTTGGGGTGGGTAGCATTAAGTGGTAGTGACAGGTCACGTGAACATTGAGGCTAGGACCCAGCAGGAGGTGGTGCATATGCATCTTCAACATTAACACAATTGACATCCGCTCAACAGAAGGGTGGCCGGGCCTTTCCTTAGGAAACATATGCCAAAACTATTATCGGAGACTACGTCATGGCCTGCGGCAAACTGGACAGGACATTAATGAGGAAGGGACTGTAGAAGAAGGAATCCGAGTACATTCCATATTAGCAAAACAGAACCCTGAATAAACACATTATTTCCTTTACCTTGACTTGTCAGCAATCTTGGTATTTTGATCTTTATCAGGTATATGCTGATAAAAGGTTATTTTTCATTAGTTAGTTGATACAGGTTTGAGGGCGTTTTAAGTGTGATAAATAAATAAATAAATGCAAACATCTGGGAGGCTATAAAAGACACCGTGGGCCCAGGACAGCTCATTATTTCTCCTTGACGAAGAAATATCTGGTGCATCCTGTGATGTCTATGACAGCGTGTAATGAGGCACTCCACTATGTCAAGCCCAGAGTCATAATTATGTCTTATCTGCTGCAATTATGAGACTTTTTGAACTACTGAACCCAGCAGAAGTTATGGGTGTAAAGAAAGCGGTTTGTGTTTTGCCACTATTTACAACAGGTAAAGACCAGGGAATTCAAACTGGTTAGTTTTTCATTTGAAGACCATGTATCACAACCTGAACTTAGAAATGAAGTTGTGTTTATGATTCCAACAGTGTCTGGCTCTAATTTAATTTCATATTTGGCAAATTTCTTCTGTAATCCTTGATTGGATGTTCAATATCTTATTGCTTGCTTTGCTTCTAGATGTTTTTTCCTTTTTCTTTTTCTTCCTGTCCCTCTCCCTGAAGGTTTGCCGGAGTACCAAGAGTGAAATAGCCAAAATAAATACCTTTGGGGATAACAACTGTTCACTTAGAGTAATTTTTTTTGTGTTTTAGAAAGCAAAATAGCCAAACAATATCAAACCCTGTATTTTTTTCCAAGGCACGAACTGTTAAGAGGCCATACTTTCATGGATTGATCAGAAGTTCAACATACCATTAGTTTGATGTCCCTTGAAACATTAGGTTGGCTCCTCCTGTTTATTCATAAAACTAGTTAAATATGGCCATTGTCACAGCGAGTTCATCCTATTAATTTTCAGCTGCCTTGTCTTCACCGGGCAATGAATGTATTTTTTGCTACATCTTAGCTAATGTGCAGTAACTAATGTGAAGCAAGCTGTAGTTGTAAGACGAGTTATCAGGATGACGTGGCTCTTGGCCTCTTGGCAAAGTATTCACAAACTCCCTTGTCTTTGTTATGGTTTTAGCAAATGTCATTTAATATGCGCCAAGAATAGGTCTTGCTGCCTGCTGCCCCAACAGGAATGACCTCAGCCCTGACCTGGAGCTTCCCTGTCTTGGGTGCAGAGATGGCTCACGTGCTGGAGTTGTTCCAGCCTCACCCTCTCAGCCCCCTGCGGTGCATCTCCGTGCCCTGGTCTGCCAGAAGTGAGATGTTTGGTGTTGCAAAACCCATCGAACAACTCACTTCTGGCAGTCACTGTCACTCACGATCAACCTGACCTTGATTTCAGGAATCAGCTATCGGAAAGAGCCATCTAAAACATTTGTTGTTTGTTCTTAAACTTTCCTTTGAAGGGAAAATGCCTCTAAAATATAGGTACTTAAGAAAGGGAGAAGCTGGATCTGATCTTTTTCTTTATGTACCGTATCATCATTCCAGGTGACCTAGTTTAGGATTGTGATGAGATCTGAAGAACAGTGTATTGAAAATGTTTGTGAGAGCCTGTGTGCCAGAACAAGATGGGGTAAAATCATCTTAATGAGATGCTAGATCATCTGTGCAATGCATCTCTCAGTAAATACTTTTCCTTAAGAGGAACACAATGAGGCTCTTGCAAGAATGCGCTTTCAAAAGGCTGAAAAAAATTAGAGGTTTTGGTTTTTTAAAACCTGAGCAGAAGCAATTTTCTGCAGTACCCCACAGTTGCAGTCATTGTGATTAAACAGTTGTTATTGCCAGCCTGCTCTAGATTCACGGATAGCGATGGGACAGTGAACAAAAATCTTCTGTAGTTTATTTGACAAATAAGTATGGAGTTTTTATTGTTGTAAACCCAGATCCAGAACCTGAGAGTCCAAAATTGTACTGTAGCTTACAGCTAAAAATCCAGGCCTGTCAGGTTGTATCATGTTCATGCCTTTTTCAGCTTTAGTGGACCCAAGAGAAAATTCATTGAAATGCTTGCTAACCTTTACTGAACAAGAGGAGTGACTTAAACATGATTTTTCCCTCTGGAGTTTTACTGCCTGGCCTAGGTTTAGACAAGGTTTCCCCCTTGACATTTTTTTACTTGTATGCTGAGTCCTCCAAGGAACACGGCAGTAGCTCTCAAGGAGACAAGCTGCATTGGTCTTCCCCTGGAAGAAGCATAATGTTTGATGACCAGAACCTTAGCAAAAAAAAATTACACTATATATAAGCGAGTAAGAAAGGTAGATGTTCTGAATTTGCAAGGGCAATCTCGTGAGCCTTATGAGTTTTCATGATCTCATTTTTTATAGGGAAAAGGTAAAGTCATGGACAACGGCTAGGAAACAATGCATTTTGTTTTTCTTTAATGCATCGTACTAGTAAACTTGTACTGACTGTAGGTCAGGTTATAAAATGAAGGAATAAAAGATGAATGAGTAAAGGTTATTTACAGAAAGGAAGTTGCCTTATTGTATGTTTTCTCATTCTGATTCTGGTTGATGACACCCTCTAGTTAATTCATTGATTTCAGTAAGTGAAACTCGTAATAACCTGTTACTGTTGTTCAAAATACTGAGAAAATTCAGGTTTTCTCACTTTTCTCTCCTTGCTCAGAGTGAAATCCACATTGCTCAGACTGAATACATACAACACTATTGATTTTCTCCTCTTGGTCTACATCCATCAACCAGAATAAATTCTATATTGAAATAATAAATATGCCTTCCCACCCAGAGAATGGCATTGCATTCTTTTTCATTTCCAGACATGAAGAATTAGTTGTGCTTGTTTGTTTGCTGTGTCAGCACTGAAGAACATGTTAGCATTTCTTTGCAACTTGTCACCAAAAAGCTCTTCTCTTGAAAGAAATTCTCCACATTTTAAGTGTCCCAGTACTGCCTGAGCCACTGTAAATGAACATTTCTCTCCAAGGTTGTACACTAGAAATACAACTGATAACTCATTTAATAGGCTTGTCAGCTATAAGTAAACACACACAGCTGCATCAATAAAAGGGGTGAAAATTCAGCTACAATTTAAGGGTGTTTTGCTCTGGCTCTTGGTAACACTTTTCTTGCTTTTTCAAGCCAGTGTTTTGAGACACGTACATGTACATGGACATAGACATGTGTGTGCGTGTGACAGAAAAGAATTGAATATGTGTTTGGACTGGTTGCATAACTGCATGCTAATTCTTTACGTAAAACATTGATAAGGAACGAAAAGCCATTATTGTGAAATTTTAATTTAGTTTTGTATCATACTCGGATTTAACTCTGCATTCTTATGTGTACACCACATTATTTTGCTCATTACTGCTTAACAGTCATGCAGGTAGTACCGATCCTTGCACCATTATTGGAGAGGGAATGTAGAGAGCACAAGTCATTGTTATTCAAATAAGCTTCTTGTTGTGATTTAATACAGGAAAATGAAATATGGTTAATATGTGATGTTTTGGTACTTTTAAGCCATTCCTTTGGCTTTCAAAGAGCGTGGTTCACACTACAGGGTCAAAGAAGCTGCTTCTTTCTTAATGCCTCATACTTTATTTTTCTTACTTGATTTTTAAGAGAGTTATCAAACCGTGGAAAGAGTTTCGTTGGTTTTCTTGACTTAGCATACTATAACTTCGACTATAGGATTGGAGAATTTTTTTCCCTGTTCTTCTTTCTGGATAGGATTACTGAAGAGATTATGGGAGCATTGTAGCTCAGGTTAACAAGGCATGGGGTGATGTCTTTTTGCTTTAAGTTTGATGTAAATAGATTCAGGGAATCTGGCTGATTATCTGCATAAATAATTCATTTAATTTTCTCCTCCATGGCTTTTCTTAGCCAATGACTTGAAGGCAGACACAGAAAAAAACCCTTTAACTATGAAATTCTGACTAATACCTTTTAGAATTCTGATTTGCCTCACATAGTGTACATCATCTTACCTTGATTAAGATTCATTTCCCACCATGCTACATTTTGATCAGCTTAAGATGCGTTGACATATACACATACAACCATGAAAAACTTCTAGCATATGTGTTAGCTAAGACATATTAACAGCATAATACTTGTAAATCTTAGTCTAGACAAAGCCTATGGCACCATTTCACATTTAATTGTGTACAAATAAGGGAGGACCTTTAACTTCTGTCCTTGGATGCTTAGCCTGCTGTTGCACATCACCCTGTCCATTTTTATGATTCGTAGTCTAATAGCTAATTTCATTCCCGTGTGTCAACCAGAAGAAGAACTGAGTCTGTTCTTTTGGAGCTGTGTTGGTAATTGGAAAGTCATAAAAATGAGACTTGTGCATATGAATTATGCAAATATACTGACTGAAGTTTAAATGAAAAGAAGAATTTGCTTTCTTGCAAAAGATACATTTACAAAATTTTCCTGGAAAATTGTTCTGTGCTTATTGTGTCTCGCTAGCTATACTATTCACAACGCGCAGTCTGTTTTCATTGTACGTACATAGCACGCACAGTATGTCTATCGTGGAACAGCATGTGTACAACACAGATTTTGCATTCTTACCAAAATTGACAAGGTAATAATGTATTCTTCAGTATTTTGTGGCAATTTTATATCGCTACAAAATGCTGCTACTTCAACCTGGAATTAATTTCTTATAGAGGATATTTCTGTCCCCCTCCCTGTTCCTTTGAGTGATACTTTAAGGCCTCTATAATTATGAGACATTAGAAGAGAAAATGAAGCAGGAGAGGACACTCGTTTGTACCAAGGGCTAATTAAGGTATTGAGAGCTGGATCTTGGCAGTAAAACATCTGAAGCACTGAGGGGAGTTCCATAACCGTTGTTGATCTATAATATTTGATATACTGAAAAGAAAGAATCTTGCCTAGTATAGAGTATGTCATGCTGATCGCCCTTTACAAATCAAAATATGATGTCTGCTAAGATCTGAAAATTGGGACGTTTTGATCAATACCAGTGCAAATGTGTTGTTACTGAATAGCAGTAATAACCAACAAAGCAAGAGCAGCTGAAGAAGTAAATCTGCCTCTTTTTTCCCCACCAAAGATCACTGCATGCATGCAGTTGCTGCTCGCGGGACGCTATTGGCACGACTTTTGCTAACAGTGAAAATCACATTCTGCTCTGGTCCTGGAAGACCATCTTTTTAACAGCCATCTCCCTTTCCAGATTCCTGAAGTAAGACAGGGTTCATAGGTGATACACAACACTAGAAAAGTTCTGATTTCTAGGGCTGAAGAAGAGTTCTTTTACACAGAGATAATGTGTTAAACTGGGCGATTAAGCAGTTTTGGTCAGTGAAATTGCTTTGGGCTTTTTCATCATGCTGAGTTAATTAGTTAATATTAGGAGAGAAAAGAAAAGAAATGAGACACAAATGTAAAAAGCAGTGAGTAAGTAAAAGACTTACAGTAGTCTACTGTGACTGGAGGATATTACAGAAATTGTGAAGTGGAAGCACTTTGGGGTTTTCCGTTGAACAACATGCTTAAAACCTTATAGGAGCAAACCAAAGTATACATGAGTCAGTGATAAACCGTATAGTTACCCAAATGTCTGAGATACTGTCCTGGTCCTGGAGCAGATCCAGTAATTTGAGCTGAGCCCAGATATCAAGTATTTTTAAGTGGCTGGTCAGTACTCTGCGAAAATGCAAGATATGTATGTGTAGAAGTGTCACAGTAAGAGAAAATACTACAGTAAACCTATGTAATATTCTTAAGCCTTCGCATAAGTTTTACATCAAATATACCAGTCCCTTATATTCTGCTCTCTATAATGAGGCATGGCTTATTTCTTTATTTTTATTATTATATTGACAGGGTTAAGGAATAAATTTCTACTTGTTAAAAGAACAGTTTGATTAAAATAAACATTTAAGTAAAATACTGAAGAAATGTTTTCAATGCACTTAAGAAAAGTCACCTGAGGGTGACGGAGCACTGGAACAGGCTGCCCAGGGAGGTTGTGGAGTCTCCTTCTCTGGAGATATTCAAGACCCGCCTGGACAAGGTCCTGTGCAGCTTGCTGTAGGTGACCCTGCTTCGGCAGGGCG
>Ga0065711_1031849_pt1 | contig 28592 bp, 20 predicted proteins | sample Hoacrofraction12_FD_59098 | JGI IMG/M metagenome (GOLD analysis project Ga0065711, IMG submission 59098) | Hoatzin crop microbial communities from Cojedes, Venezuela - Epithelial fraction 12 v2 (version 2) | ecosystem: Host-associated > Birds > Digestive system > Esophagus > Crop | place... | reverse complement strand
CCACCCCCCGCCGAGCCGAGCCGAGCCGAGCCGAGCCGAGCCGCCAAAAGTTTCCCTCACAAACGGAGCTGGCTGTCCCGGCCGCTGGCTGCTCCGCGCAGGAGGAGCAGGGCCGCGGAGCCGCCGTGACCGTCCCCGGGGCTCCCCCCGGCAGCACCACCATGCCTGCTAAACCATGTCCCGAAGTGCCAGTTTTTTGAACACCTCCAGGGATGGGGACTCCACCACCTCCCTGGGCAGCCTGTTCCAATGCCTGACCACTCTTTCAGCAAAGAAATTTTTCCTAACGTCCAGTCTAAACCTCCCCTGACACAACTTGAGGCCATTGCCTCTTGTCTTATCACTGGTTACTTGGGAGAAGAGACCAACACCTGCCTCACCACAGCCTCCTTTCAGGTAGTTGTAGAGAGTGATAAGGTCTCTGCTCAGCCTCCTCCAGAGTAAACAACCTCAGTTCCCTCAGCTGCTCCTCATAACACTTGTTCTCTAGACCCTTCACCAGTCCACTTCAATCCTAGAAGTGTGTGGTGGGACGGGTGGGCAGCACTGTTTAAAGTTTTGGGATATTGGGGCAACAAAATAAAGCTCAGTAGCCACTGTTCAGATCTAGGATGTACGAATGCTGCCAACCCTCCTACAGCCACAGGCTTTGCCTTCCCTGTGAACATACGCACCTCTCGAAAACATGTTGCATGGCATAGACAAGATCAGGAAAGATATTGTGTCTGAATTTGAATGTATGGTTCGGTAGTGCAAAAACGGCTCACACAAGAATGATTTCTGATCTCAGCTTGCGGCAGCACCAGTCTGTTGGCATAGTATGTTTCATTTATTTATTTACACCACAGTTTAATTTGCAAGAGCACATGCTGCTTACTGTCGGGGTCTAGTTTTGGCCCAAAGTGGGTGCAATTCATCTGACTGATAACATGTAGATGTCTACGGGGGAGATGCAGACATCAGACCTGGTCATAAGATCGCAACAGTGGCCACACTGTGTCAGACCAAGGGTTCGCCCAGCTCACAGCCAACAGAGGCAGTAGGCAGGGGCCTAGGGAAGAGTAAGGAAATGGAGGGCAAGTTGGTTAAATCCCCCAAGTTTCTTTCCCAGCTCCTATTTTTTTTTCAGCTCAGTATGATGGGCTTTACCTGCTTCGTAACTCTTAATAGATCTGTCTTTCAACTGCTTTCCTGCTTCCCCTTGAAGTGAGTGTGAAGTGAGTGAAGTTTTGTGCTTTTACCATATTCTTCAGTGGTCTCAATCCACCTAGGCACCCTGTACAGTCAGGGCAGGGAAGCAGTTACTCTGAGGTAGCAATTCATATGACAGGTGTCTAAAATAGATCAAGAAATCTTCCCTAAGAAGTGGCCATTTCTCTGTATTCGTTGGAAAAGGAGCCTACAGTGTCTAATTCAAGTGCAGAAATCCACTCTGTAGATGCCTGGAGGTAGATGGAGTGACTCTTCCTTGAAGCCTCTGCTCTTCAAGTCACCCTTGACCGAAGAAAGAGCCTGGTTTTCTCAGCAGCTTACCTCCTCAGCACGATCCCAGCCAGCCCGGGGCCTGCCCGTTGGCACTGCCAGCATCCGATGCGATGCTGCTTCCCCCCCCTCCAGCACCCCACCGGCTGGCCAAGGGGCCACAGCAGTGCTGGGAAACACATGGCTGCTCTTCCCTCTGGTACCAGTTCCCCTGAGCTCTTTGCCTTCGGGGGCACTGAGGGCAGACCTGGGAGTGACCTCCTGCCATGTAGCCTAGTGACTGAAAGCAGGAATGAATTGCATGCACGAACCAGCTGTAGAGGTATTAGTAGCGAGCCTGGGAGTGGAGGAAGTGAACAGAGCAGGGAGACAGGAGAAGTCTTGCTCTATTTTAGTCATTTAGACTCCTCTACCAACACAGAAAGAGAAGCAGCCCCCTGTAATCATGTCCAAGGGTGAATTTATTCCATCAGGAGAAGCATGGGTGAAGTAGGACAAGTAGCACTCTCTAGATGGCTAGACTCTCCCTCTCTCTCCCTGCTCATAATAGATGGAAGTGAGACAGATCGCTGAGAAAATAAAAGGTAGTATTTACATGACTAAAAGTAAAGGGAATTTTTTCTACTAAAAACTTTCGGAAGACATAAATCTTTCACTTGTGAAAGATATGTCCTCTACATGTGCTGCTCTATCATGTATCATCATCTTTTTTTTAAGAGGTAAGATACAGAAGTGATGTACACACAGATTTGGATTTCACAATAAACTATGTCAAAATGCATCATGCATGAGTCATTAATGAAACACAATTTTTTTTTACCAAACAAACTTTAACAAAGCTGAAACTCACTTTTTATCCAGATTTTGCTCTCTCTTATACTGACGTTAATCTGAAGTAAATTCACTGGTGTCTGCACTACCAAAGTATTTACAATGGATTTACACTAAAGATTCAAGGTCAGAATATTCTTCTAGAGCACTTTGGGGGGGCTGATCTGTCTAAACACAGAAGCCTACAATGCAGACATGATGGTATGAACTAGACCCGTGAGGCTACGGAGGTCATTGAGGGACCCAAGCTGTGGAGGGCAGTGAGGGCAAATCTAGTCGGCAAGTGATGAGGAGTCAGACAGCGCTCGTTGACCCAGAGCTGCTTTACAAATACCGAATCAAATTCAGAAGAGGACATGTGGGCATGAAGACAAGGCAGACACAAGGAAGCAACTAGAGACCAACCTTGATGGTGCTGTAACTTAACTGTAGAAACAAGCAGGAAATGTCAGCACAGTGTGGGAAGTTTCAAAGAGAGACTAATGAGATCTTAAACCAAACTCCTCATTTTTGCCAAACGCAGATCTTAGGACTGGCTTAATGCAAAGGGCACATCCATCAGATTGCTGCTGACATGCAGGTGCTGCACCAGCTTCAGGTAAAAATAAAAACTGGCAGGCAAGAAAGATGCTTACTACAAAACCAGGCAGAAATCACAAGCACAGCCTGTGGTTTGCATACTGAAACATGAGGGGAAAGCTTCAAAGGCTGCTGATCAGAGAAATTACAAGATTCTCTACAAAGGCTGTGGCCTAAAACCACTTTAACCCTATTAGCTGATCAAAGGGAAATTGCAGATGGCTTGGTCAAAGACCTCAGCAGTTTCTTAAACCCTGCCTCCTTCAGCTCTGCTGGAGTTAAAAAATCACTTCTCAGCTCCCCCAGTCCAAACCAGGGACCAGAGATTCCTACAGCTGCCGAGCAGCTGCCACAGGGCAAGGCAAAGTTCCTGCTCACACCCTACCACCATACATGAATACGGTGTCACCAACTAGTTATAAAAGTGGACTTCACCATAATCACCTAATAAAGTGATGGTACCTCAAGGGGTTCAATACAGATGCATAGTGCCTTTTGCAAAGAAAAAGGTAAAAGCATTCCTGCAGTGACACCAAGGTATATTGATTTTCTCAACTGCTGAGAAAAATCTGTGTCAAATTGACATCAATGGATTTGTTGGTGAGGGTGTTGAAAAGGCTCTTGCAGAAACAATCTGGCTTTCAGCCTTGTCCTACTTCAAAAAGAGCAAAGGTCTCTACCTGGCCTTTACAGAGCTGACTAAAGACTCTAGCGCTGTCAGCCACAAGCACCCCAGAGGCATCTGCATAAATTTGGAAGTCCGAATAAGTTTGTGAACATATTTTGCTTATTTCATAGTGGTGTGAGGTAATGCAAAGTTTCTCAGTGATGACAAGATGTCAGAACCTGTCACTGTCAAAAACAGCCCCAAGCAAGGCTATGCCCTAGCACAGCTCTTGTCTACTGTCTTTTATACAGCAGTGCTTCCTGCTGCATCTGGAAGCAGCAGTGAAGGGAGCTGCTTTATTTGTTTTATAGGTGGCAGAATTGCTAAACTGGAGAGATGCCAGGCTAAATCAAAAGTCAGAAAGGTCCTCCCAGGCAATCTGCCCTTTGTGGCTGACACTGTGCTGGGTGTGCAGAATATTACTGACGGCTTTGATTGCACTGCCACGGGTCAGCCTTGTCACAAGGATAAAGCAAATAATGCTGTCTTTTTCCACGCAGAACCATGCTGAGCCAGTAGTGTGCCTTGGCAATACAATGCCTGAGTCTTGCAGGTGAAATTCTGCTATCTTGGGAGCAAGCTCCTCAAACACCATGACTGATAATGGTCGTGCAAAGGAAGGAGAGGGCCATGTGGCTTTTGAAAGATTAAAGCTGTGTATGAAACGAAGGAGGCTCCTGACTTCAAACATGAGTAAAGGAGAGACGTGTTCCTGTCAACATCACTCTTCTGTACAGTAGCACTCTCGGGTGACATAGGACAATTGCTCCAAGTCTCAGCCCAGTCTATGTGCACCACTTTCATGCCCTTGCAGATAAAAAAAAAAGTCCAGATAATGTCCTGAACTCTGAGATTTGAACCTCTGTCAAATATTAACCACTGCCAAAGACTCTTGCAGGCTTAGCTACACTGCTGTGAGCATTGGCGCATGTATCAGGCAAAGCATTGAGCATAGATATGTTGTGGAGTAGAAGGTGAAGTACAATCCAACGCAACCTTACAAGCGGGCATCCAGCACTGCTTTTCAATTGTGGCATGAGTTTCACAACACAGGAGGCTCACCGCTGGCAGCTGTGGTGGGGATGATGCACTGATGCCATCATTGCATCTCACTGAAGTGGAACTACTCAATGACACAGAAAAGGAATGAGAGGGAAATGCCCAATTAAGCATTACTCCATGCTACCCCTAGTTATTTACACAAATACCAGGGAAATCTCTCAGAAAAAAAAACCAAGAAAAGCTGATTTTTCAGAATACGCTATCTCAGTAAAATGATACAAATTGAAATTTAGAAATTCAACAGCTTTCAAAATACTTGAACACAGAGAAAGGGAGGAAATAGCCTTGACTTATAAATACCGTAACAAACAAGAAAAACTATTCTGCATACTATGCTATGATGTTTTGTGCTACAGCAAAATACAAGCGTGATTAAGAATTTTAGTATACAAAGTTTATTTACAAAATGTGGGCTTCTTGAATTGTATTGGCACTATGAAACATAAAGAAAACAAGAAGAAATTGAAGTGTAGAACGAACACAGAAGTGCGTATTTCTTCATGAACTATGTTTCCCACACCTGGTTTCTCACTTTCTGGGCTATGCCAAATGTACACCCTAGCCTACTTTCAGATTTATATCAGTGTAAATCCAGTATAACACCACCAAGACTAATTTAAGCTTATCTCACAGCTTCATGTCCTGGTACTGGTGTTACTGAAGTTACACACGAGTACAGATGTTGGCTATGGGGCTCTTACATAAGACAAAGGCAAGGAGACCTTCAAACCAGACTGTTCTAGTGGAGTAATCATCAATTCTGATGCTGTGGAAAGCACTTTGTACTTCTTCCATGGAGGGACGGTAGCCACAGCGTGAAACTGTACAAGTTGATTTGGGCTATATGCAACATGTGGCTGGAATATTTGGGGTTTCAGGCAACCTAGAGCTGCACAGAGAGACAAATTAACATCCTTACCTCTGGGTGAGATGGCATTGGGGGTTTGGTAGCTCTACATGGCCTGATCACCCTATGTGCACTGAGCTGGCTGAGCCACAGTCTTATCATGTAGGTTGCTTCATGTCCCATGAGGAGTGGCTGGGGACTCTGAGTTTGTCCAGTTTGGAGAAAAGACGCTGAGGGGTGATCTCACAGCTTCCTGAGGAGGGCATGTAGAGAGGGAGGTGCTGAGCTCTTCTCCCTGGTACCCAGTGACAGATCACATAGGAATGGTTCAGAGGAGGTTCAGACTTAACATTAGGAAACATTTCTTTACCAAGAGGCTGGTCAAACACTGGAACAGCCTTCCTAGGGTGGTGGTCCATGCCCCATGCCTCTCAGTGTTTAAGAGGCATTTGGACAATGCGCTTAATAACATGCTTTAACTTTTGGTCAGCCCTGAAGTGGTCAGGCAGTTGGACTGGATGATTATTGCAGGTCCCTTCCAACTGAAATTATTCTATTCTATTCTATTCTATTCTATTCTATTCTATTCTATTCTATTCTATTCTAGTCTAGTCTAGTCTAGTCTAGTCTAGTCTATTCTGGTCTAGTCTAGTCTAGTCTAGTCTAGTTCAGCTTCACGTCCAGCTGTAGCCAGCTGTAGCCATGTAGGAAGAGACAAGAGGTATTGTGAGAGGGCTCAGGGAGGTTAAGCTGAGGTCTCTCCCTTACTAGCAAAGGAATCACAGATGCAGAGAGTTGCTGTGATAGGGAGGTCATATATATAAATAAAAAACACATGCACACATCCACACCATTCATTTTATTAACAGTGAACAGAGAAAAGTGTTTACAAACCTGAGAGCAGCCTTGCAACTAGCAGCCATTTCATTTAGCATGGGAAGTATCTCTAGCAGGAGAAGTAGTTTGGAGGCCAAGACAGCAAGATAGAAGAGTCAGTTCACGAGAAGTAACAGAATAAACTTCGCCTACATTTTTTGGCAGCTTTAAGTAATTGCAGTCTTAAAAGACATTTGGCAGTTAGACTGGGTTATTGCAAACCCAGCCCACGAGCCTGCCTAAGCACAAGCAAGAGGAATGACATATCCTTATCATTGCTTTCAGTGGGAAGAACTTTACACTGGTATTGTTTTATTGTTTTTGTCTGTGTCTGGATTTGTTTTCTGAATTTTCAGACCCTCCTGGTAAAACCAATGTGAAAACTAAATTCACTGTCATAAAGCTACGACTTACAAAAATATTATTATCTAATCTTTTGGATATATAGGGTGGGAGAGACAACTAAATAATATAGCGTATGCACCTAAGATCTGATCTGATCCCCACACAGAATAGGATTATCCACCCTCTGTTGGAATTAAAATGAGAATAAAGTGTAAAATCTTTCAGCTAAGATTTACTTAAGCTATAAGAGCAAACTGAAAACAATACTATCCCTGTAGAAGAGGCTGTCTAAATTATACTCGTATTATGCCTGTAAAAGTCAAGAGATTCCTGCAGTCATACAGCTAAATACAGACAGTTAACCTATTTGCAGTTATATTCTTAATATTTAGCTTTAAAAATACTTTCATTCAAGTATAACAGTATATGGATATATGTAACAGTATATGGCCATATAAAGGTACAATTCATGTGGATTCATAAGGTATTTTACGTTTCTTTTAAGCGCAAACTGTGAATAGAGAAGTGAAAAAGACTCTAGGACCTAATCCAACACTTGCTGAGATCACTGAGGGTTGCTACATCATAGCCTCTCCTCTACAAACATGTGCCAAAGAGCAAATAATGCGGCCTTGGTGGAGCCAGAGCCTTTGTGGCGTCCAAAAATATCCACTCCTTTTGCACTCTGCTTTTGTGGAGGAGGCGGCACGTGAGTGGCATCTGGAGAAGGCACCCATGGGATGCCATAGAGCCCTGCCAGATGTAGACATCCACCCTGCTCTCAACCTAATTCAGCTCACGAGCAGGTTGTACATGAATCCCATTAGGCTGTGATGGACATTCTAGAAAAGAAAGCTAGACTTTGTCTTTTCTGCCTAACATCAGCACAAGCAAAACACAAAGAGGAGCTAGAAGGTGCACAGAGTGGAGTGCTGTACACTTGACACCCAGAAAGACTGAGACTTCTCTTCATCTGCTTGGAAGACCCTGGGTGGCTGATCCCATCAACCCTCCAGCAGGTAGACAGCTTGAGCTATGTGGTATCAAAACTATTAGAATTTGGCTGCCAACAGTTTTTTAGGAGTCATTGCATGAATTTTTTCTGTGTTTCACCTTTTGTTCTAACATGAGCATACATTTGAACTCTAAAAGCAAAAGGGAAATTTCTATTTTATGTAAGAAAGAAGTAATCATTACATTTTAAGTCTGTGAGCAGCAGCTTTGAGAGAAGCTTAAACTTTCTGATCACAGTGTGGAGGCACACACCATGCAGAACATGTATTCTACATTTTGACCACATTAGTTTGACTTATAAATATCAGCACAATGGACAAGAAATCAGTTCATTTACCTTCAACTTTTAGAAATCTTACATACAACGATCAGAAGGCTGTAGAGTACTCCAGTACCACCAGGTAAAATGTTCTTGTGATCTACTACTAAGGTCTCATCGCAATATGCACATTCTGATTTTTTAGAATCTATTATCCATGTAAGTGGATTTGGGGTTTTTTTCACACTAGTAGCCTCAAAAGTTGATGATTTAATGTTTTTTTATAACCTAGTGCCACAATTTTGTAATTCAATAAAATTGCACATAGTTGAAACTTTCAGTAGTCTTCCTTAAAGCCTAGCTGGGTCTTCAAGAGTTGTGTAAAGTGTCTTCACTGATGCAAGTGCGTGCTTTGCAAAGCTCAAAAGAAAGTATGGACAGATGAGTCTCAGGCATCGGGCTGGCCCAGGGGCTTCTCCGCACAGCAGGTCAGATGCAACCATGGGCACTTGGGCTGTCCCAGCCAGGGCACGGAGACAGAGCCCTATCATCCCTGACATCCCGAGCTGGAGGCTTGCACAACTGGCTCTTGCTTGCTGCTTCCCTGAAGTTTTGTGTCGAGAGCCTAGTTTTGCTCTGAGTCCTAAAACCCCTTAAAGTCTCCTGTGTTTTGTGGAGGTGATTCAGGGATTTCTTTCAGGAAGAGCAGACTGCATTCCTACTGATATCCATCCCCTAAGAGCACTTGAGGAGCACTTTGAGGTGCGGGCGCCACCAGATTGCCAACACAGGGCCATGTGTGTCCCCCATGGTGCTGGTCTCAGGTAGGCTTTGGGTGTAGGGAGGGAAGTATTTGGGCAGGGGGTTCATTGCTGTGTGCCACAAGCCTCCTTCCATCCCTCACCCACCCCAGGGATCCCCTGCACTAAGTTCCATCAGCATCAGTAGCTGAACCAGGGCAAAACCAAACATTCAGCCCCCTCCGTCCTGGTTTAGTTTTGCTCATTGAACCACCCTGTTTCAGTTACAAAATAGCGTTCACACAACTCCATGTTGTCACAGAAATATTCCCGAAAGTATTTCCTCTGGAATTCATTAGATTTCAAGCACTTTGGCTATTTACGCTCACTTTTTGCAAAGAGTGGAAACTTTCTCAGAGCTTTTAATGTGTGAACAATAAATAACAGTTGTAAGGAAATAATTCAGAATTGTATAATTATAGTTTGGGGAAATTTGCCACTTACTGAGTCATTTTAAAAAAGACCAAAAATAAATGTCTGTAGAAGGAAATGTAGTAAGATTTTTTTCAAAAGGGAATTCTCTGATTTCTTCTGCAGACCTGTCCTCCAAGAATCAGGTGTATTTGCAAGATGACAAACTCCCTCAGTGTACTTTTATTCACTCAGTGATGCGCATTTAGGTGTATTAAGGAAAACATTTTCCTTTGTTGAATAGCACAACAGTTGTTTGTATCACAAGTTTGATTTGAATGTTAGATAAACAATAAATTTAAATAAAAAAAAGAAAAATAATAACGTTCTATTTCTTCATAGTTTTCGAAAGTAGTTACTAATATCACCACAGTACATGCCTTATTTACTAATCAACTTTAATTTCTGCATAATTTTACTAAACAGGTTCTAAAAATCAACCAGTTAAACTAAATATTGATTAAATTACTGCCTTTGACAGACATCTATAATTTACTTTTAAATGCACCCTTCTACAGTACCAGATTATATTTGGCTTACTTTATACTTAATGGAGTAAAATTAATATTGCTAGAGTATGTCTCATCTGGTTTTGTTTTCCATCTTCAAAGTGAAATTGCACCCTACAACCATCTCCACAAACTCTCCCAGGAGATGATGTGACAAGCTCAAGAGTCAGATGTCTACACTGTAGGTATCTATGTTTGGATAAAGGAGGAAAAAAGTTTCCTTGTCTGATCTGAGCGTTGTCGTGCTGCAAGAGTCACATAACCTTACCAACTATCTCACTCTGTCTGGTCTCTACCTTTGCATAGGTTTTTTATGCTTCTCTGGGCCTATCAAGGAAACAAAAGTCTGGTCGTGAGGAGGGTGATGGCAAAAATGAGTAACTGCATCTTCCCCTGTCTATTTACCCTCGCTTCAGAGATGTTCTCACTGCCTCTCCCAGTGCAAAAACCTTCCACCCGCCTCAGGAGGAGAGGATACAGAGGTGTGCAGGCTCTTCAGCCTGTTCTGCTGTTGGAGAAGACACGTATTTCAAGCAGGAATAAAAACACCACTTAAGGTTACCATTTCTCTGAAGGAGGTACATTATTGACAAGACTCGAGCTGCAACAGAGTTATAAGTGGGTTGATTTTTTTGAAAGGTTTGGTTACAAAGAATCTTCTTGAATTATCAAGGGTTTTCTCCAAGAGCTTTTCAGTTTTAGATGCAGTTCACCATATCTTTGACATGACTATTATATTGATAATAAAAGGTATCAGGCTCCCAAGGCTTTTGATACTTCAGGACTCCTCCTTATACTAGGTCTGGGTCATCTTTTGATAAAGAAAGCCCACAGTGTGCAGCATTGTATTTTCCTGTTTCTCACATAATTATTTAAAAGGGAGAGCCCAAGTCATGATCTTTATTTTAAACTCAGTCAGAACTCTTACTGACTTAATTGACAATATAGTTGGAAAAGGATAAATTATAAAAAGAATAAAAAGGAGTTAAATGAGGACTTGGCCCAGAGAATGCAGGAGAAAAAATAAAACAAAGCAAAAATAAAGCCTACATCCAATTTCTAGACAAAGCTACTGACAAAGTTGTGATTGGTCACTATGGCAACCAATTTTTAAATGGAAATAAAATGCTTTTAATACTGCAAGTTCATTTTTTCTGTACAGATCTAGTAAATGAACCCAGACCTCATTAAAGTCAATATAATTTTACAACAGGTATTCTATATAATGTTAGAAATACCAATACACAGAGCATCAAAATATAAATAGCTATAAGACTTTGATGTTTTTACCATATTACTGGTGCAGTCATTCAGAGGCTCAGGAGGTAAGTGGTAACATTAGTTATTTTCTTTCCTCAGGGAGTCTTTTAATAACTGGTACAAATCAAGGCAACTGTAAGCTTAAATGAGAAATATTTGCTTTTGTTTTCTTGGCTTTTTTATTAAGGGATTCGGGTTGGTGAATCAACATATTGAGCTCTATTCCATGACATAAGAATTTGTCTGTACAGCCCAAACCCTGATGGAGGGGATTCACTTCTCCCCCGCTTTGCTCTGCACCCCTCACAAAGGCATCGAGGCCAAGCCAGCCTTGCACCATTCACACAAATTATGGATGTCTGTCAAGAAGAGCTGGAATTCCTGCAGTTGAAGCAGGAATTGTCCAGTACTGTACCAATAAAACCAGCATCTAACATGTACATTCTGCTTTAGACTAACCTAACTATATCGTCACCGCTGCACCGAAGGACTTGGTCTGTCACGTTCAGGGAAGGTAGATGGCCATACTCAGAAGGAGCAAGCTTAACAGCTTATGTTGCTTAGAAATGTGACAAACAGCCGCTGTGTATCAGTGACTGATTTATCGGGAAAGGGTGGGAAACACAGGAACAGCGAAGAGTGAAAGCATCCATCACAAGCCCTGGCACGGTCGCAGCGCTGCGGGGTGATTGCGGGGCCACCGCAGAGTGGCACTGTCCCCGTCTGCCTTGCCGCTGCGTCCAGCCTGGCTTGTGCTGCTTACTTTGTGCCACCTCATCTTCCCTCTCCACACATTCCGTCCTTTCGGCAGATTTTTCCACATGCTTTATTTTTGGCATCGCTTCAAATTTAGTCCTTCATAGCGGGAATAGTCTTATTCCTAGGCTGCCTGATGGCTGCTCAAAGAATACCAGTACAGCTTCTGCTATGTTCATATTCCTTCATACATCAGTATTTTGATCGAAAAAGACTGGCTTTTTAGAGCAGTTGCAAAACGGGAGATGCTTTCACACTTTGGCTGGTTGCCTGTCCTAAATCCCTGTTACTTTATTTGATCCATATTTAATATATAGGAAACAATTCAATATATAGGAACCATCCCACATATGCCATCTCAGCTCTGCACACATTTCACTTCGGCAGGCACGGTGAAAGTTGCTGAGAAGACCCTGATGAGCATGTCTCCTCTTCAGCCAGCTGCTGTCAGAGTTCAGCCCCGGCCAGCCCTGCCAGGGAGCACAGCCAAGCAGCGGGCGGCCGGACATGAGAGAGGCTAGGGGAGACACAGCCGCCTGCGGGGCTCTTTCTATGGGCAGTGAATTGTTTTTGTCTCGCTGCTGTGAAGGAACACTTGTCTTCAATGAGCTGCTTTCCACAGGCTTCATTTAAATCCATCGTCCATGGCTCACTTCATCAGGAGGAAAGAAGTGGGAGAGAGACACATTTTAAGTTTGGTTGCAAAATCCCACAGTTTTAAATACCGTCAGATACTGCGACATCAGACTGCAAAAAATATGAGAAGAATTTCCCACTCAGCATAGATAGGCAAGATTTGTTTTTTCCATGCCTTGAAAGTACTGTCCTCCTGGGTTTAATTTCTGTCTGTGTGCATGCATCCTGTTTACAACACACAAGCCCTCTGAATCAAAGAGAACCTACAAGCGTTTCGTCTGGGTAAAGATAGTGTTTAACTGTTTTGCAAAATAAGTGCATTTTGTGTATACTTTTTATGGGACAATAACGTATTAATTATGTTAGTAGTAATTTTGAAAGATTATTCTTGATTTTAAAACACCCTAAATTCGACAGCTGACACCAAAACATCAATAGGTAACCCAACCCTGAACTTCTGGACATCCTAATAACTACACTGATAGCAGGAGTTGGAACAACGTGCAGACACGAAGGAAACAGAGCCCTGGAGCATGAAAGCCAAAATGAAATCTGTGGAAGGATGGGCTAAGATTTGCCATGAAGTCTTCAGACATGAAGTTCCATAAGAACAAAATTCAGCAGTGTTGGCATTGACCTTTGGTTTCATAACATGCACGTACATAAGGCTTAAGCACCTCACTTGATCCATATTTCTAAATTGTGCTTGCTTTACTGAAAACAAAAACAGAAGGCCCAGACTCTCAAAGATACATAGGTTCCCAGCTCCTAGGAATCTGACTTCCAGGGAGTTGGGAGTTTTATGTGTAAATGCCTTTGAGGATCTGGGACTATTTTTCTCCCCCATCCCTAGCAAATGAGCACAAAAGTGAGATAAGACAACAAAAACCAAGAGGAGGATTCCAAACTACTGGTACTAAGAAGGTTTCAGTTAACAAGTCACAGGGATGAACTTACAGAGAGGACTTTTCTCAAAAGATGATTTACAGCTGAGCACCTGGAGAAAATAATTTGCACCTGGCACAGCTAAAGAGCTTTTTTCCTACTAAGAAATTAAGCAAGAAGCATGGGGAAGATTTATGTAATCTTCACACTCGGAGTCAGCATCCTGGAAGAAGAAAATCAGATAAAATATAGCAATGGCTAAAGCAGGCAGAAAGATGTACAGCAGTGAAAAAAAAAATCAATATTAGTATTAGCAAAAAGATGTGTGATATGAATAAATAAGAGGGCCGTGCTTAATCCAGCTTGGGAACTGAGAGCTGTCAAGAAGAAACAAAGGATATGCTTGGCAACACAAGGGTGATACCAGGCAGTAACGCCCACGGCGTGGGCAGCAGTGTGGCAGTCTCGGCCTGATGCTGCAGACGCAGCAAGGGCCGCAGCAAAGCGAGGGGATCGTCACCACCTCTGCAACAGCATTTTTACAAGCATGTGCTCTTCAGAAGAGACAGAAGTGTGGGATTAACCCACGGATCTGTTGTTTGCTTCAGGCCCACAGATTTGGCGCTCAGGACGTTTCCCTCCTCGACACGTAAGGCTGCAGAGCGGGACAGACGGCTGCACACGGAGGCTGTGTTAGCACTGCTGAAGCAACCAGCCAGCGACCTGCCGAGGGGAGCGAAGGGCAGAGCTGAACCCTCACTGGCCAAGCGTGCCGATACACTGCTGCAAGGCTCAGAGCTGGGGGCTGCAGGCAACGTTTCAAGCTCCCCTCTGTAAACTGTGTGTGGGAGAACATTTGTAACCACCCTGCTAAAGCTGCAGGTAGGTGACCCCGCGTGTATTACTGCTCCCCGTACCCCCCCGCGGCGGCGCTGCCTTTGGGACGGGGTTGTTGCAGCATAGGCTGGCTGGCAGGGAGCTGCCAGGCTTTTCTGTATTCCAGCTAGGAACAGCGCCGCATCACCACCGTTCTTTTGGGGCATGTCTCCCCGCGCTGGCTTTCTGCCTGCCCCAGCGTAGAGTTCAGGGTGTTGGTTTTCACCTCCAAAACTCTGCTCGAGCAGTTCCCAGCACTGCTGTGAGTTATGTAGCTGCCAGTAGATCATTGCTCTGCATCAGCAAGTGCCAGTGGAGGGCCCTGGCTCCTCAGGAGACGCACTCTGCACAGCCTGGCAGTACATCCTTCCTCGTTTTCTCCTTAAGGCTGTCATTGTCTTCTACGAGCAGTCACAACTCTGATTTTCGTACAAACTCCCGTGCCAGCTATCACCTTCGTGTAACACCACCCCAATGTGTTCACGTGCTCACCTCCAGGCAGCCTTCCCTGGCTCAGCTCTACTGTTTGGTGCCCACCCTACCAAATGACATGGCCCACCAAAATAAGGGGAAATACTTCACTTGACTTCAGCGGGCTTTGGAATAATCCTGTGATAACCCAGATGGAGAAGATCCTCAGCAGCCCATCTTGAAGGCAGTGATGACACTCCCGTCGCCTGCAGTGAGAAGCAGTGTGGACCCCAAAAGCGTTGTCTGCTCTTCTCTTGCTTACTGTGCCCATCACACCTGGTTCTTCTGACCTGTTGTAACCACTTCTGAGGGGCAGACCCAGCCCATCCCCATGTTCATGTGCCTGCGGCTTGTCCTGTGAACAGGAGCCTGTTGTGTGGCACTGTGTGGAGCAGAAAGAAAGCCTGGGAACAGGAGTTGTATCCCCAGTAAAAATGTGCCTTTGCATTCGCTGGGTAATTTAGACAATTGATCCTAAATGTGGAAATCAGGTTTTCTTAGTGTGTGAGCGCACAGTGCCCACCACAGTGGCCTCCTATAAACCTATAAATATCGTAAACACTAGTACTGTTGTTTATATTAAAGAAGTGATGAGCTATTGTTTCAGAGTGAGATGTTCAAAATATTTGGCAGCCTTGGGGCTTGGATGACATCAGTTTTGACTTTCAGGATCAAACTGCCACCTTGTGGTACGGTAAAGGAGAAGTCTTTGGGAAATTACATGGATAGCAGAAATTTGGATACATAGTAAAAACTGGTCCCTTTGCCCCACCAATGACTTACAGCATTTATGTATTCTTAAATACATTTTTTACTGTACTTCAGGTAAATAAATAAAAATTCTTAAGTCATGCTTTAAAAAGTCGATCTCACTTTCTCTGACTGTTTGTCAGTGTAAAACATAAAACCGTTTCCTCAGTCTTGTACATAATTGTACTGAAGCCACCAGTGCAGTCATATGAGCAGGTTTTTCAAGATTAGACCCAAATTCAGCTTACAGGAAAACACTTACTATAAAGGCTATAGGTATCTATAATTGTTTCCTTTCTCTCACTAATGTTAAGAAAAAATTCTGCGAGTCAAAGCAGGGCCACACAAATTACCGAAGATGAGCGAGTTGTAGTGCATCATCTGGTCTGAGGTGCTGTCCCTGTGAATCCTCTTGGACCATGACAGGTGTGAGGTAATTTTCATCAGCTTTCTGTTTCACTGTGGGCCAAGCCATCACAAATTACTTCACCTTGCTTGTCAACCAAGAGCGAGCACGATGGATCAGCAGATGTGCAGTAATCTGTTACAGCAACGTGCTTGTGCATCTCAACCTTCAGGCAGCAGAGCAGGATGTACTGGCTCGATCCCTCCAGTATGCAGCTGGATTGAATGTCCTTGTGTCACCTCATACTATTTATGAAAGATGATGGATAAAAAACTAGTCCATTTCAAATCAAAAACTGTAGCTGAGGTAAACAATTGGTTGCAGCCGCATATCAGTGCAACCATGACTTTTCAAGAATACAGTCATTCCAAAAAAAGAAAAGATGCAGATAACAAGAAGCCCATAAGATCTGTAGTTCATGTCTTGCCCCTCTGCTCATGCCAGACAAGCATTTACACTTTTTTTAAAGCATGAAGTGGAGTCATCCACGACTGAAAGTAACAAAGTAAGAGAGAGGCAGTCATCCAGAAGGGAATGTAAATGTATGGAGATCCTAATGCTGACTCTCCTCCTAAGCCTAGACAGACCCAGAGGAGCTGCTGGGGACCTATAGCACCAAGGCAAGACGTTTTCCTTCCCCCTGTGTCTATTACAAAGTGCAATACCTCAGTGAAGTAGTTTTTATAAAGTATTCTTCATCCAAAATTACATAGGAAAAAGGAACTCTCAAATTCCACAGTTCTCTGTGAACTGCTGTCCTGTAACTCCTTTGTAGAGCACTGGCTGTAGGAGAGAGCAGCTGAGCGTTCCCATGGACAGAGGTCCTGCAGGTCCTCATGGGGCTTCCTGAAGAGCCTGGCCCCTGGAAATCCTACAAGTGCAGAGGCAGCTCTGACTTTCAACATCGCCTGGCTCACGTTTCCCCATCAGCCCACTTGGCAGCCACACTCCCAGAAAGGATAAACATGAAAATTTCTTCTTAATGGTTGTGGTGTTGTCTGCTTTGCTGGGTGATTTAAATCAAGGGTTGATAGTCTCCTTCTAGCTATGTCTCATACAGCAGACCAAGTGGGTGCAGGTGTGAACCACTTCTGTGTGATGCATGGCAGCAGCTCATGCTGCCCACGTGTGAGTTCACGTCATCGCAGACTGCTGTCAACACAGGGACAGGACTGGCAAAGAGAGAAGGAAAAGGGAGGGAGGAGGAAGTGTTCAGTGGGTGATGGGGTTGTGAGGGGGAAGGTCTGAATATAGATGAAGGGCAGGTAGGGGAAGGAGAAGGGGCTATGGACCCACGCAGCCTCTTGTGCTTGCACCTGAGTTAATTCGCATGTAAGCCCCTGTGGTGCATGAGATCTTCCCGCCCCCCATAATATGGCTGTACAGCTCTGCAGCCCCCTCATCCCAGCATTTCTCCTCCCTAGGAGTGCTGCTTGTGGCCCCTGAGCCAGCTAGGGAAATCCTGCTGCTCAGGGTGTTATACAGGAGGCTGGGCTAGATCAACACCGTGATCCCTTGGGGCTCTACAGACAGGGGCACCTGAGGGACCTGCGTGGTGAGGGGCTGCTGTGGAGGCCTGCCTGATGGCCGGAGGAATGAAAGCAGGACCCACATGCCAAATGCTGTCCTGGGCAAGAGTCAGCTACCTCCCACAGAAAGAGTGCCTTGCAGATTTTTTTTTTTTCCTGAAACGTGCTAGTTCCAAGGCATCTGTGAAGAGAGCATCACATCCCATTGCAGTCAGTGAATCAGCAGTGGTAACGATGAAAGCAAATGCGAGTGTTTCTCCAGCTGAAAAGCAACACCTGGGGCTAGAGTCTTTTAATGCAAGTGTATGGCAGGAGCAGAGGGTAACCATGTGGTTAATGAAGCTTGATGTGTATAAAGCCCACGGAGATAACTCTTAGTTTGGTGTTATTGCTAGTGTGGCTCTCCTCGCTTTCATAAAAAGAGTGTGGTGATATCCAAGAGTGGCATTTCGATGCCTGAAATGCTCCTTATATAAATAGAACAAGCAGATCAGCATGACCAAGTGATAAAATTACCTTCTGGTCTTCAGGAACTTCAGCATGCAAGTGTGCTATAGGGACCTCAGTGTACCCCTCTTCACAGAACAGACAAATACGTTTGGAAATGGATCTGGAGGAGACATACAAAGAGGGAGAGAATATGGAGGGGAAAATAACTCGAGCTGCAGCTGCAAAGTTGGTGAAAAAGGCTTTTCTAGAAGCCCTGAAGTCCAATGACTTTGAAACACTGGAAGAGCTCTTGAGCCAAAAGAAAATAGATGTGGACACGGTGTTTGAAGTGGAAGATGAAAACCTGACTCTGGCATCCTACAAACAAGGTAAATGTGGCGGCATTCACCAGCCAGGAAATAGATGGGTTTGACTGATTTTTGAGAAACTGTGGCCTTTTATCTCTTCTGAAGCTGCAGCGTAAGTTGATTCATAGGCGGCAGTGTCTCAGCAGGTTCATATGGCCACGACCACTGCAGGAGGGGAGCTTATCGGCTGCACCCGCCGGGCTCGGTGGAGGGCAGGCCAGAGAGCAGCCTGAGCCTCTGTGCTGCCGAGGGAGCTGCTGCAGCTTCAGGGGCTCCGGAAAGAGTCGTCCTTTGCCTTTTTCTCACAGAGAACTCAGGTGCAAAGCCCAGAATAGACACACGCAGGCTAAGTGTGGTATATGCATTTCTTGCATGGACCCAGTTACATATACAGACCATTTAGAAACATAAAATATTCAATCCCTTCCATTTTCATTTTACAGTAGTAGTACAGTGCATTCTCCCTAGCTCAGGAGAGCTAAGCAAATCCTGCGGACCTCGGATGTTGCTGGATGAGAGGAGAATAATTTTTTAAACTGGCAGAAAGTGAGGATGTGCTAGTTTATCAAAACAGAAAAATCATCTGGAAAAACACAACCAGAAAAGACATCTGTTTTGGAGTGTAGAAAACCCAAACCAGTTCTCAGCCAGACACTGACTGAGTTTCCAAAACTTGCAAGGTAAAGAAACAAAACAAGTTTGCTTTCTGCTAAAATCAACATACTTCATTACCTACTTGCTAACAGACTGTGTGTATCTAGAAAACAGTAATGACCGACCTTTGCCAGAAGCTAATCATATGTGGAAATAAACACCTCCAGTCCCAGCAGATCAGCCAATGCCCTTTTCTTCTGTGGCATAAAGAAGGGACAACATACCACCTCTTCTCCTTTTCTGTGTTTATCTCTCATTTAATGATTGGCTCCTGTTCTTTTAATTTCATTAGGGTGAGGATGATGCAGTCACAATGTACTTGCCTTGGGGACAGCGTCTGAACTAAACCACACTGTGATGAACGTGTCTTAAAATACTTCTCTTCTGTCCTCAGCGGGCTGAGGTGCATTCTGGTTGTGGTTTGAGACTACAGGATTAATGCACAGGTTTTTAATTGTAGATCATTTGACTGCAAGCATTACCCTATCACTTTTGGAGAAGTCTCTCCTTTCTCTGAAAGTAGTGAGGTAAATGCACGCTATGGCCTAAATTACAGCAGTGTATTCACTTGGTCTGAAAGGCAGGAAGCACTCTATCAGCTCTCGTGTGTATTTTACTTTTATTCTGAATCCCAGATAACCGTGATATGAGAGGGGGAATTCCTTGAGGTGGAAGACGGGAGAAAAATTAAAGCCCACCATCACTCCATTCAGATAGTCTGAGCTTTGCCACTGCCCTAAGCAATTAAGTGGAAAGGAGATGCCGTGGGTGACAGAATGGCTTTGGTTTCTCTTCCCAAGGGCTCCCACCTTGCATGTGCCATGGCTTTTTCATGTTTGTAACCACTGAAAGAGGCAAGCTGCATAAGGCCTCCCACGGAGCCCATGTCTGCTTCCCGCTCAGTGCCTGGTCCCTGTCCCTCTGGGCTCAGAGATGTCTGTGGTCTTGGGCAGAGGACATGGGAGATGTTCTCTCAGGACGTCTGAGCCCAGCTCACCCACAGCAGCACAGGCAAAGGAAATAAATGGTGGTCTCAGGCAGGGAAATTATGGCTAAATAAAGCAATAACTTGGCTTTTAAGGATGACTTTCCTGCTGTTACGTATCATTTACTGCTCACATATGGCCACAAATGTGAGGCCCATCTCTGTGTGGGATAAGCTGGCAGCGCTCCACAGCTCCCTGGTAACAAGGGGGAATGCTGCATACGAATTCGGGTGGAGAGCTGATACAAGAAGCCGCCTCTGCAACATGCATAGGCTCTGGGATATACCCCACCTAATTTGTGGCCAGTTTGGGGGGCATATGATGCACAAGCTGTCTTCTTGGAATTGCCAAAGTAACCTGGACAGTCAGTGGGTTGCGAGAGGGCTGCGCGGCTGCAGAGGAGCCTGTCTCGCAGCTCCGGCAGTCAGCTGCCTCCGGGCTGCTGGCTGTTGCCATTCACTGCGTGGGTTCTTTGGGGACTGTGTTTGGTAGTCCCAAAAATTTAGTCTTAGAGTGGATGCTGTGGTCTGTAGACAGTTTCTCACAGACCTTGTAGACTGTTTCTCACCCTGACATCTCACACGCTGGCAGAAATCAACGCTTATACTGGGTAGGAACAAGTCACTGCAGCCATGCCAGAGCAGGAGGGGCAGCTCCTGTCATGACTGTCCATTTTATAATCTTTCAGTGGAAATCTAGCGTTTCTCAGAGGTGTACAAGAACTGCATTACTAGCATCTATCTCAGAACATACCTGCAATTTAACTAGGAGGAAAGAAAAACTCAAGTTTCTCCCTGCCACCAGCACTTTGTTTCTATCTACTTCTTTCCTCCCTCTCCATCTTCTGTCTAATACAATACGTATGAACACTGTAAAAACTGTATGCATACGACACTAAGGTTAAAAACTACATACAGAGATTCAAAAATGAAGGTCTGAATTAATTTGATCTCATTATACATCTTTAGTATCTTTTGTTGTGTCTTTTACATGGTAACAGTATTCAACCAGGCATTCATACAAGGAGAAATAGATAAATCAAACCCAGAAAATTTTACAGGCACATTCTAGCTAAGATGCAGCTGCTGTATCTAAAAAAAAAGAGAAAAGAAGAAGTTTTAGACCTCTCCTTCCCTTCTGCACATTATTATTGTGGTTTACTGTTTTTAACAAATGATTATAGTAATCACTTCTGAGACTGTCTCTGTGCAGTCATTAAGCATATAGTCCTATTTTGGGAACAAATATTTAAGTGTTATTTGGTCTTACACCTGTTTGCAAGTAAAAAAAAAGAAATAATTGTGAATTTTTTAGAGAAATATCCAAACATTTTGGAGCCAAATTTCATGCTAAAGTGTCACTGCTTCTATTTGGCTCTTCAATCTAATTTACATCAGCATCCAAACTCCTCGCTCCATGCTCCTCAGGGGCAGTAGTTGGCAATAGGTCTGTGATGCAGCTGCAGCCACCTTGCCAGTGGTCATCTATGTGCAAGGCATCACTGGAATTCTGAATCGAGGTCCTGACATGCAAGATCCTGCAATCTCCCACGCAGAAACAGTAGGATGAGCTACATGTTGAGTCACCGGCCTAAGTAAATGATGCCTTCTTATTCCAATGCCACCCTTGTTCAACTATTGGCAGGCTGAAGATTCCATTTCCTCCATTTTTTTTTAGCTCATGGCATTTCAAATGCTCTAAGCATATTTTTTTTTTATTTAGAAAGAAGAAGAATAACAGCTGCTTTCAGAATGCATCTACATGGGAATTATGTCTCCAAAAGGCAAGCTATTCAGCACATATAGTAAAAATGCTTAATGAAAATGAAAATGAAATTATGTTTGAGACAATTTTGTGTGTACTAAGGTGTAGCTGGTGAAATCACAGTAAATTAAAGCAAAACTCCAACGCTTCCTTCCCCCTCAATTATTCTCAGGAGGCGGACAGTCCAAAGAAAAGTCTTTGCCGAGGACGGTAACGTATTTCCACTTTGTACAGGGTACTGGCTGCCTAGCTACAAATTAAAAATATCCTGGGCAACTGGACTTCATCTAGCTGTCATGTATGGACATCTGGAGAGTCTTTCAGTCCTGCTCAATCACAAAGCTACAATCAATTGCCGGCCCAACGGAAAAGCTGCGATCCATGTAGCGTGTGAAACGGCGAACGTTGAGTGTCTCAAGATCCTTTGCAACCACGGAGCTAAGCTGAACTGCTTTGCAATGAGTGGGCAGGCGCCCTTGCACTTCTGTACGACACGAACCTCCATGCCTTGTGCCCAGCAGCTGGTTTGGAGAGGTAAGGTAAAGCTCTGGAGTTGTCTTGTGCCATGCCCAGAGATGGTGGGCATGGTCTGTGGTTTCTGTTAGGAGGCAATTTGTCGGAGTACGTGTGTATTTACCCCTTCCATCCACAGCTGACCCATGCCTTCATCTCAGATAACTTTTCCCCATCTCTTTGATCAGACAAAGTTTTTCCCATTCTGATTCCTCACCCCATCTGTCCTTCCCTCTCCATGGCCACCAGCCCTTACTCCACGATTGTTTCCCACTTCAGTGCCTCCAGCCCACTGCCTGGTCAGTCCATCAGCAGAAGAGTTCATCTGAATCAGGGAGTTTCTATTTCTCTATATTGTTTCTGTCTTCATGTAGGTTTACTGTTGAGAGGTTTTCACATGAAAGTGCGTCCCTGTTCTCTTCTTTCTTGTTCACATTTCCTTGATCTCAGTAAAATTCTTCCAACTACTTGTTTTTTAAGGCCTGGCCTTGAAAAACTGGATGTAGATTTTCATACCATCTCTCCATTTGTCAGCAGCCAAACTCCTGCATCTATGTTAGCGATTGGGGAAAAAGGGCTGTTCTGCAAGCTTTTTATTTTCCCAAAGTAATGTACATTATGCTGCTGATCATCTGTAACAAACGAAGCTGTGATTAGATGTAATTCCTGGAGAAATATATTGGTGTCACACACTGTTTCCGTAACACAAGGATGCTGACTCAGGACACAGTAAGAGACAGATGTAAAAGGTCCAGCAAAGTCAGGTAGTTCAAGTCTTAAGTTACAGACGGACAGGTTCCGCTATTTATCAGGAATTCCGCTATTTATTTGTGCCACGGCAAATGCAAACACTTTTGGTGTTGGTTTTTTTTTTTGCTACATGTGTTGTTATTGAAGGCTTTTCCTGAGATGCAGAGCCCAAGTGTGATTTGTGGGCAAGGCAAACTGCAGTACCGAATGAATAACCACATCGCTTTTCTTCTGCTGGAAAGATACATATTATTTTGTTGGGTAGAAAGGAAAATAAGTGCTGCCAGTTGTATCCTGCCCAAAGCAAACAGTCCTGACAGCAGGAGTTGAATTTCCTACCATGGAAAAGCTTAAAAGTCCAATGTACTCTTATAAAATGTAGCATAGGATGAATGCAAATGAAAGGATATATTCTGCAGGCTTTTTCCACCCACCGGTCAGCAACAGAATAATAACACTTTACAAGCCACCCTTCATCCCAAAGCACTCCGTAAACTCGAATCTCCGTATGAGCTAAACGTTGAGGATGCAGACAAAACGGGCAAGGTCTGGGGCGTGATGTGGCAGGGGAGCACCGGCACACAGCGGCAGCCCCAGCACCCGAGGCCAGGGTGCCGGTTAGCGGCCCCGCACCAGGGTTTGCAGGGCGCACCTCCCACCTCTGCCGTCTCCGCTCAGGGGGGTCGCGTCGGGTCCGTGCAGGTGAGCGCGGTTTAACCGCTCCTGGTTTTGGGCGACTCGCCAGCCAAGCAAAACCGATCCCATGTTCGTTTGCCGCCTCCGGACTTAGATTGCCGATGGTGTCGCGGACGTGTGACATGGCCAACACTCAACGCGGCTTAACGGCATTAGCCCTCAGGTCTCCCAGCCCGGAGGCAGCTTCGGACCCCTCTTCCTCCCTCCCTGTCCTTACACCTCGCTCTCGGCGTGCGTTTGGCCGCATCAGGGCTTTTGCGAGCCCGGAGGGAAGCGGGGTTTGCCCAGCAGGTGGCGCCGTTGCCCCAGCAGCCGCGTCCCCGCGGCGGTGCGCGTCCCCGCGCGGCCGGGACGCGGGAGCGCGACCCCGAGCTGGGGTGGGGGCTGCGTCACCTATGGATCTGTCCTTAAATGTCCTCTGCTCCAGGCTCGCAGCTAGCGAGGTGCTGCAGGAAGCGTTCTCGGGGCGCGGGGCTGTGCGCCGGAGGAGGAGCAAAGCTCTCCCTCTTCCTTCAGTTCTCAATTCACAGGCGAAAGCAGCTCACGCAGAGGTCTGGACCTGCGCCCCGCTCCAGAATGGGGTGTTCAGATAAGGCCTTTGGGCAGCTCGGGGCCAAGCTACCGCAGCTGAAGCTGGATCCAAGAACCTGAAGTTTCTAAGGGTTTCCTGGTGGCTTAAGAAGCGCAGAACCCATGTCCCTAGCTATTCGCATTTCCATGTGTGTCTTCCAAGCCAGTCGCCCACCCTCACCTTCTCCTCGGGTAGCAGGGCTCAAGCAGAGATGTGGCCACACTAGGAGTTCATTGCCTTCACTTTCTCCCTTCATCTTTCTTCGGCAGGAGCAAACGTGAACATAAAAACAAACAACCAAGATGAGGAGACTCCTCTGCACACCGTTGCGCGTCTGGGTATCCCGGAGCTGGTGGCCTTTTACGTGGAACAAGGAGCGCACGTTGACGCTCTCAACGCCTACATGGAGACGCCCCTGGCTTGTGCAGCCTACTGGGCCCTTCACTACAAGGATCAGATCTACAGCCCGGATCACCACCTCATCTGTCGGATGCTCTTAGACTATAAAGCTGAAGTGAACACTCGTGATGAGGATTTTAAATCACCGCTCCACAAAGCTGCCTGGAACTGTGACCACGTCCTGCTGCATATGCTGCTGGAGGCAGGAGCAGAAGCAAACATCATGGATGTCAATGGCTGTGCACCCCTACAGTATATCTTAAAAGTGACATCTGTGCGGCCAGCTGCCCAGCCTGACATCTGCTACCAGCTGCTACTGAATCATGGAGCAGCTAGGATATATCCTCTGCAGTTCCACAAGGTTAAGGATGGCTGTGTACAGTAGGGATATGGAGAGAGGTGATGTCTTGAACAAGAATGGGATGAGAGATCCAAACTTTAAGGTTTGGTGGAATCTGGATTTGCTAGAGTCTTGTAAACTGTGGGCCCAGAATGACCAAAACCTCACGAGATAACCTATTGGAAGCGTGGTATCACTCAACTGAAATGAAATTACAGTTGCTAATGCCAGAAACCAGACCCAGATCCCTTTTTGGTTCTTAATCAACCTGAAACCCCAAACTCTAAATGCTGGTTTAAGCCTGATTTTTCAGAGCTGATTAACTTTCTTATATCATAATATCTACATGCCGTTGTCAAGCCTGGCTCCATACAGGTGTAACTGGGCTATATGAAATACATATTGCATGGCCCCTGTCAAAGACTGGACATCAGACCAGTTGATTCAGTTTGTCACTTCTGGCCTTTTAAAATATATTCAAATCTATTCAAAATGAAATTGATCTCAGTAAAGCTTTGGCTCATTCCCTGGAAAAGTGAGAAATTAAGAGGAAATGCTGTGCCTGGGCTCATAGTTTATGGAAAAAAAAAAAAAAAAGAAAAATAATTGCAGGATCCCTCCCAAAGAATTTCTACATGTCTATAAAGCCCAAGGCACTGACAGAAGTAGCTGATGGACTTCTTGTATCAGGCAACTAAGTAAGCTTGCGGTAATCAGATCTCATTCACTCTCATCCAGTGCCATGACCAATATTTTGCAGCTCCTCCACTGTATATACAAAGTTTTATAAAAACAAGCCAAGCAGCCAGAAGCCTTTGAATACAAAGCCAAACTTTTGGTTGTGCCCTCTCGAGCGCGGGATGAGCTGGCCCTGTCTGTAACAGAGCAACACTTCAGGCTCCTACAGCATGTTGGAGAGCCAGGTCTGGGGTCTCCTCTTCCTGCCTCCGCCTTTCTCCTGTTGCGTGGAGCGGGTCTCCCTTCCAAACCATCATTTGCCATCTGTAAAATATGTAGGATGATATTTATCCCAGAAGGATGTTCTGCAGTGTTGTTTGAGAAAGCCTCGCTACTGTGTGGGGCAAAATTGTGCATCATACGGTGTGAATGCTAAGTGTTATTTCATGTGTGTGAGTGACAGCAGATTTTGGGTTTTTCCTACCAAGCTAAAGTTACTGGGCAGAGCAGTTGTTCCAGGGGCCTTGCGTGCCTTGGAAGCCTTACTTCTGGGCGGTGTTATCTCCCAGTCTTACTTAAATTTTCCTGTAACCATGCATTTTTGACTCATATGATGGGGTTTTTTCCGTTCCCATGCTGCAAGACCTAGAACAAAGAGTTTGTGCATGGCTTTGCCTGGTGTCGAGTCACTCAACCTAGCCATGAACAAGTTATCTCCAGATTCAGGTGATAAAGCTGTCCCCATCATCTCCCCCCATCTGAAGATCTAAGCCAGTATTTGTGTCTGATGTTAAACTGGGGTGTGCACAGCCCCACTGGGGGCTAGCCTGGGGTTTCTGGCTGCAGGTTGCACTGAGCAGCGTAGACAGGGCTTGTGTCTTTTGCAGCTCTGACCTTATCCTCTCGTAATTCTTTGGCCCTGTCCATCTCAGTATGGCATTGCACAGCGCCAGGCATCCAGGCTAGCTCCAGCTTCTTGGTGGTACTCATGGTCTCTATGCATCCTGCCTGTAGGTGCTACAAGCCTGTCATTCCCACCCCAGAGCTGTGGAGGTTGTCGTCAATACCTACGAACACATCAAATCAACATCGAAGTGGAAAGCAGCCATACCCGATGACGTCTTTGAGGTAAGCTCCTAACGAGTTGTAACTGAGTAAAATCCAAGCTCATTGTTTGCACTCTCCATATCCAGCGACAGAAAAGTGAGAATGCTTTTGAAAGAGGAGAACATCTCAGAGGATTTGGGGCTTCCCCATTTAATATCACTGACTTGACAAAAGCATATCAGTCACTGACAGAAGACATATTTTTGAGAAATTGTCATTGCAACATTATCCTTTGGAGCACCCCTGTCAGGGGTGCTGCAGGAGCTCAGCTGTCTCTGCACTCAGCAAGTGTAAAGATTCTGGCTGTGACTGGTGTCTCTTCAGATCTGTCGATGCGTATATTTATATTTTTTTTAAGTCAGCAAATGTTTTAAAAGCGCGATGTTACACGGGTACGACTATGTACCTTTAGGTTCTGTTGCATGGGTTGGGTTTCTGTGAGCAGGACTGGTTAGCTGTAAATACAAGGGAGAATTTCAATGGAAAATGAGAGATCAAAGAGGAAAAGGTGTTGTCAAAAGCCAAAACTGTGGGACAAACTACATGCTTTGACATAATTATCCCTTTAATTCAGAAATTGTCATAGTTCCAATATTCCACTTTAAACCTAGTTTTTTATTAATACTGGGCTTTTTCAAAATTTTCAAATCATTGCTGAAGTTCTGTGCACCAATATCTGCTGTACATTATCAGTGATGTTTAGGGAAATCCACCCATATCATAACACAGAGTTATATAGCCAGAGGAACTATGACACTTTTTTGGGGTCAGATTTGTCAGAAAAAATTGAAAGAAATCATTGTGGGTGAATGCAAAATTAAAAGTTAGAGGTCTTTTTTCACCTTAACAACAACAATAATAAAAATTTTTCTTCAAACAAAAATTGTCATCTGAAATATTGGAACACTTATTTGGAAAAGTACACAGTTACTCTATTTGTTTGTCGAGATTTTGATTTTTGTTGTCAAAGCTTTTTGCTGAATGTGACATGAAATTGAAGAAAATTTTTTGTTCACACAAATCCATACTTTTCCATACATAAAGTGTACCTGAAAATACGTGTAACCAGATCTGTCAAGTAGCAAGATTATAAAGTAAGGTCAAGTCCCACGTAGTCGCACGTATTTACCGTTTGCTTCTTTTATTTCAACAGCGTTTGTAAGCATCTGCACTTTTCTTCTCATGGGGAAGCCATTTCATCTGTTCTCAAAGGCCGCTGGGGCGATGAGCGAGACCAGAGGTCCTTCGCCGTCCTCAGCCCCAGCGAGCCCGTCGGTAGCGCCGGCATGGTGCTGCCTCGCTGCCCCGTGGTGAGGTTTAGGGGATTGACTCGCCCACGTGCGCTGACCCTGGGCTGGCTGCAGCATCTGTTCAGATCAGGACTCGTATCACAGAGAAACCCCCACCTCAAACTGCAAATATAAGACGTACCAAGCCTAAAGACTTCATCACAGCCTTTAACTTCACACTAAATATAAATAAGAATTTTGTGCAGGCATTTGGCTAAACTGAGTCCCTGGTGCTTGATGTGCCTCCAAGGGGCAGGATGGCCGTCTCTGTGTCTTACCTTGTTCTGCCGAGGGCTGCATGTGGCCCAGGGAAAGGGAGCGAAGGAAAAAAGGCCTTATTGCCCTAAAACACGCTTGTTTTTTTGTTTTTTTTCCAGCGGCACCAGGATTTCTATGACTCTTTGTTCACTGTGTGCAGCAATTCACCACGGTCACTCATGCATTTGTGCAGATGTGCTATTCGGGCTATACTGTCAGAAAGGTGCCACCGAGGAGTCCCCTTGCTCTCCATACCCCCGTCCGTGAAGAAGTACTTGCTGCTGGAACCAGAAGGAATCATCTACTGAGCTGCAGCGGCGCGGGCCCCAGATCCGCACGCCTCTGCGGGGTGCTGGAGATCCAGGCACAACCCGTACGCAGCCCTCCGCTTTTGGACAGTCACGGGCCAGCCCGAAGCCGGGCTGGGATTTACCAGCTCTCCCCCGAGCCGCTGTCTTTCCCTGCACTGAGGAACTGCAGCTGCAGGCTGTGGGTCGCGCTGGGGGAGGCAGAGCTGGAGAGCCCCCTCCCCCCCCCCC
>Ga0065711_1031848_pt1 | contig 28592 bp, 20 predicted proteins | sample Hoacrofraction12_FD_59098 | JGI IMG/M metagenome (GOLD analysis project Ga0065711, IMG submission 59098) | Hoatzin crop microbial communities from Cojedes, Venezuela - Epithelial fraction 12 v2 (version 2) | ecosystem: Host-associated > Birds > Digestive system > Esophagus > Crop | place... | reverse complement strand
GGGGGGGGGGGGGAAATCAGTGTAAGGCAGCTCCATTACATAACAAAGGTTGTCTGGAGACACAGATACTCTGAAAGTCCCCTCTATTCTTTTCTGTTCCCAGGGACAAGCAGCTTATTCTCATTTTAACAGCTTACTATCAGTTCTGACCCATTTAAAATTCACCTGCCAAGTGAATTGTATGACAGGACCTAGCTGACCCAGGAACAAAGTCAAATGTTCGTATCTTCGTAATGAACTGCCATGGACCGAGAGCCGAGAAGAAAAGAGGAAAAGAATGGAGCCAGCTCTATGAGAAACAAAACTTTTTTTCACAAGGCAGGGAATAGGAGCTTTTTAACTCAAATACTGTGAGTGGTTTTGCTCTGCTGTCTGTTGGCAGCTTTAGATCCTCGAATCGTTTATTCTTTCACAAGAAAGGAAGTTTGCAAGTTAGTGTCTGCTCATGCACAGGTCTCTTCCCTTCTCTAATAATTACTCTGCCAACCCATTCTTCCCTTCCACCTCTCTCCCAGTAAAGAGCCGAAGGCAGAGGAGGGAGGATGGGTCAGTCCGTGTGTTACCTCCTTCTGCGCTGGACGTGTCAATGACTCTGTCCCTCGGAAGGGAAATGCCTGCTGGGCAGCGGCTGCAGCTTCGAGGAACAGGGCTGTTAAACGTACAGCCATTTGGAAAGACTTCTGACTTCCATATTGTGCAGCTGCATTTGCTTCATATTTGATGTCAGCTGGGTTTTGGGTTTTTTGCTTGCTGTGGGGAGTTGTTCTGTGGATTTTAGACATCTGTCCTCATTCATAATTCACTTCATGATAAAATGCTGCATGCATGTCCAGGGATACCTGTTAGGTGATTACCTGACCTGGGATTGAGCTGCTATTGACTTGGCAATGGGTTTAACTTCATAGTCATTATTTTGCTTAATTTTTGCCCATACCAGCCAAAGAAATGTGTGAGGAGAGAAGAGCATGAAAGCCAGTGTGCAGTTATTGCCCCCCCATGCAGATGGACCCTTCCCTCTGTGTTCCTTTATCAGTTCCCTCTCCTTTCCCAGAGATGGCTAACGGAGACATGCGCACATAGACTGAAAATGGAGAAGTCACTGAGTAAGGATGCTGGGATTGAACTTTACAGTGCCACGTACTGTAGGACAGAGTCATTAGAACAAAATTATTTCTAACAATAGTAGTCTGCAGTTCTTGACTTCTTTAGGCTGAGGGATTTGTTTTTCTTTATTCCCATCCTCCGCTTTTTTGAAAACAAGCACTTGGTTATGGAGGGATGAGATGAACCACATCACACAGCTTCTCCTTAGCAGCTGTTCCTTGTAGCTGTTGCATAGCAGGGGATCGTGAAGATCTTTTTATGCCCTTTTTATTTTTCCCTTCAGAATGAAGATTTTAATTGATTCTGTGTATTTTTCAGTTTGCAGGAAACCCTTGGTGCTTTTGTACATCAATCCCAATTGGTTCTAAAGTTAGTCACATTCTTGCCACTTGCTTACGAGCAAGGGCCAGGTTAATTTATTACAGCATGTCATAGCACTGTTTGACTCCCAGCAAGTTCGAAGTGTCTTTGGTTTGCGCATGTGAAGGAATAGCATCTTCATCCCATGGTGTGAAGCAGGATCTCTAGAAAGAATCCTTCCCTCTCCCCTCTCAAAACAGTGTGGGGGGGCTGTGGCCTTCAGGGAATGGCTGGTGAGCTGGAAAGTAGCAGCTGAGCATAGTGCTCTCTCGTCGTCCCACTTGGCTTTGATTGTTGTAGATTTTATGGTCTGAGGCTGTTGAATAGGCAGGTGAGAAAGTACGCAGAACCTCTAACTATAAATGTCTGTAATTCGGAGTGAATGAGCTAGGAAAAACTAAGGAAATCACAGGTTGTGCATTCAGTAATAAACTGCCGGTCTTTAGCAGTTGTTTCTGCATACATGATTGTTGAAGGGGTGGCATAGATAGGTCTATATTTAGGTCCTGCTATGGTTTTACTGAAGTTGGAGTTGCAGGGGATGTGCATCAGGCTGAAGGAGCCTGGTAGGAATTACTGTTTGTCAGACTGCCTTTTCTCTTCGGAGTCAGTCGCTGCTCAGTGCCACTGAGTGCCCCTGCTCTGGCCTGCAAAGCATTCTCCAGCACTCCAGCAGCAAAGCATTTCTGAATGTAGGCTGATCCTTGGAGCTGTTTCTGGCTGGTTCTCCTATATTCTAGGTGTCCAGGAGCTTTCAGGGACTCTCGCTTCACGTGGCTGGCCAGGAACTGCAGCAGAGCACAGAAGGGCACTCAGCTGCATCTGGCTGGGAGTTACGAGCTTTCCATTTAGACTCAGTTCTGGTGTTAAGTGGAGTGTCTTGTGAAACCGGGCGGAAGTGAGATGATCAAACACATATGAGATGTGGCCAGACTGTATTGGTCGGGCTAAAAATTACAACTTGGTTTAAAACGGGAAGGGAGGGAGAAGAAGCAGACAAGTTGTTTATGAGATTGAAAGAATGAAGGAAGTTCTGAGGTTTATAACCTCAGTCATCTGCCAGCTTGATTCAAAGATGAAAAGATGGTAAAAGTTACTGGCAGGTTCTGAACATCCCACTGATTTAGACTTTCAGACCCTTGATAGCCCTGCATCTGGCTCTGGTAGGGCTTCTCCACTGAATGGGCAGCTTCTGACAGTGGTGAATAATTGGGAGTGATCTTTTTGGAAATTGGAGTTCTGTATCTCCAGGTCTTTAATTATTTTTAATTACAATGCTTCCATCAAGGAACAGGTGATTGCTCAGCAAATTTGACCCGAATCGTCCATTCATCTCTCCTAGCTCTGGTGACCACACGAGATGGTTTCCGTCATATCCACCCTTACTGGCATGATGACCACTGGGTGCTGGCGCAACTGCTCTTCCTGGCTCCTCGCACAAGCAGCAAAGGCTCCAGAGTTTGCAGAATTTGGGGAAATATAGTCTGCTGCTTTTGCTGTCAAGTTGAGCATCCAGTGAGTTGGTTTTTAATTGAAAACTGATTTTTCAGTCTCTGTGGCATCTCTTTGACCCAAAACATCAGAGGTTTTCTGATGACTGTGTGCCATGACCCTTGGAGTCCTCCCTGGTTAGCATAGTTCGGCATCTTTGGGCCAGCCAGCAACATATGTGGCAGGCTCTACAAAATATTTTTCTGAATGTTCATATACTGTAAAATGTGAGGCTTTTTAATGCACAGACATGAAGAGTGTTCTCTTGATTTTTCATATAAACTCTTCTGGGTTTTAGTCAGTTGCTCCCAGCTGGGCAAGGAAAGGCCTCGTAACGGAAGGTCATATCCCACATCATCTTCTAGGGAATGATCAGCGTCTCAGGTGACTGTGGCTGCACAGAGAGTCCCGCCAGGCAAATTGTCATGCTCTAACAGAGGCTCCTACCTGCTCATACAGACTATTGAACAGTAATTTAACCTGGCAGAAGAATGAAGATTTTTTTGCTTAAAAGCTACACTTCATTAATCTGGTGGAACGGAATTCACCTTAGCAAAAGGAAAGGTGCAGCAAATGGGTCAGACTCACATTGCCTTGCTTTTGGCTCTGCTTAGCAGAGCTGCTTGCACTTGATACTTTAATTGATAAATCCTCTTGTAGCCAAGCACTTGATAAGATGTTACTGTAAGAGGAAAAATAAGGGCATGTGAACGCTTCAGCAGCACCCAAGCAGCTACGTGACCTGTGGACAGCCGGACTTCAGAGCTGGCTGGCGTTTGTGTGGAAGATCTGCAAAGCTGCTGGAGGGTCCAGACCTCCTGTCAAGAATATTGCAGGAGTCTTGCTGGAGGAACGTGGAGCCTAATAATAAATCTTATTTATTCTATATATTTAACATCACAAGTAACAAATGAAATGGCTGTTGGTGCTCTGGTAGCCAAGTAGTTTATTTCACTGTCTTTCTGTCTTTCGCATGCTTAGTGCCCCACTGTTTGCTCTCGAGTTTTAGTGTGAGGAAGGAGTACGGCCAGAATTCCCTTGCCTTTCACTGGTCATGAGAAGCTTGAAGTGAAGTTACCCTCCTGATTGATGGAAGCCTAAAAGCAAGGGCACCACCAGTCTCTTCCTGAAAATCTAGCTCCAACTGGTCTGGTTGTAAAGTGTTTGGGACTTTCCAGTGAAAAATGTTCTGACAGAATAAAAAAAATAGCACTTTATGTTACTCAGCTTTAATAGGGAGCACAGCTTTCAGTGTTTCCCATGCCTCCCTCGTTCTCAGGTTTCAGTCTCTGAGCTTGTCATGCACCTTGAAATTCTTAGTTATGTTGCCTAAATCTTTATAGTTACACTTGCTGAAGCTATTTACTAACGAATTTTTTTAGACCGGTAATGTGACCACCACTGTGCTTGGTTTATCAGCATTTTTGCAGAACAGTTTGTGAATCCAGAGCATTTCCTTAGCACTTTGAGTTTTAAGATTGCCTTACACATCACTGCCAAAGGCAAGAGAAAGTATATTTCTTTTTTTTCTTCTTCTGTTTTTTGCAGTTGTTGGAAATCAAACAACTGAAACGCACAGCTACAGGATTGTTCATAACCACTCATCTCTTGCCACCCAAAGCCGCCTGGCTTTCTCACACAGAAAGTTTTGCCCCAACATCGGGGCTTATTTATAGCTGATATCCAGGACAAGAAGTCGTCGAAGAAAAAGTGGTGTTTCCTAGGGAATGAGAAGCCCTCGCCTGGCACTCATGAATTACAAGGCTGAACTTTTTTATGTCTGTGTCTCCTCCTCCTTTTGCTCTGTTTTGTTGCTGCCTCCAGTAACATTTCTCCTGACTATAGTCCCATTGACTCCTGTGATAGTTTAATAGTTTCTGCTGTTTACACAGTTGTCATTTAAATTGTTGTGATTTAAATCTGCATGCAGAGTTGGTAAGCGGTCAGAGTTTACCGTGGTACCCCAAAGGTAATTTGTATTCTGGTCGCTGGACTTGTCTTGGTAACACTTAGGTGACTGGAAACCATTTGCAGAGGGGAGGCTTAATGCTGGTATTGCTCACCGGTCCCAATTCTGGTGGTGACAGGCTGGACGGTGTTTGGTAGTTACGAAACTGTTTACCTTTTAGCCGTAGTCTTCATAGGGTCTTATCTGTGCTGCTATTTAGAGCAGAGTTTGGAGGAGCATAAGAAAAAGATGCCTAAATTTCTGGCACGCGGAGTTTGGGGATGCTGTCCCTCCTGCTGGGGAGGCAGATTTCTCACCTCTGAATCTCACTTTTTGGTTCTGATGCTATTTTTTCGTTTCTAGAGGGTGTGGATTAGCTGGGGGCTACAGATCATGTGCTAAGCTGCAGTGCTAGCCACGCAGTGTTGCCAGTATATGGGATGTAACAGACTTAAAAGATAATTTAAAAAAAAAATCCAGTTGAATTAAAATTGTTCTTGTAGATTAATGCTTTTAATGTATGTTAATACTGGTGACCCAGAAAATTACTGAAGTATTGCAAGCTTAGGACTCGATACTCTAACAGCTAGGCTTTTACAAACTCCTAATTGGAACAGTGTAAAAACATATTACTGTCTTTCTTGTTAAAAAGTGTCTGGCATTTTATTGTGGCTGCCCTGGATAGAAAACATTGGTACTTTATCACCTACAAGGACCCAGTACAGAATGGGCAATGCTTGAAAAGACAGAAAACAAAACAATCATCTCGGAGACATTTTCATGGTCACTGATCTATAAATCCATTCGTAGCTCCTCTTATGAAAATCACAGTGACAGAAGACTTAATGAGGAGCCAAATATCGATAATACAAACTCCAGTGTTTCTGGGCTTTGTGTGGTAAAAAATACCTCTTCTGTAGTACATTTAAATCTGGACTTAAATAATGCCAATGCACTATTGCAGTACATCTTGGTGAAAGAAGCTTTTAGAGCTAATCTGAATTGGAGTAGCTACGGTGACTTCAGAGCAGATAAGCCATTTCTCACACCAGCTGAGGGCATGGTGCAGGCAGGCTGGGTATGGGAAATTACAGACTGAAATCTGCGGAGCTGCTGCTGCATCATGCCAGAAATGCTTTCTCCACTTTTTGCTTTCTTTCCTATTGTGAATAAACCACAGGAGAATAAGGCCAAAATCCACTTTTGTGTTGCTGGAAGAAAGCTATTAGGCTTTGATAGTGTCTTATTTTCACAGACTTTTCTCATTTTTATGTCTCATTAAAGATGGTTTCCGTAGGTTTTACATAGGTAAGTCACTGGCCTCATGGGAAAAAAGAAATGTGAAAAACACATTGAGGGGAGGGGGGAAGTAATAATCACTGGAAGGATTATATATGTGGATGTCTTGGGCTTATGGTACTTGATCTTTCAGCAGTGTTCATGTGGGACTCCTTAAGCAGTAAAAAGTTAATCGTTCCATAGAACTTTATGTTCTCTTTATTCTTATAAAACACCTTTGGAAATCAGTTCAGAGACACAGTGGACTTTCTTATGCTTGTCAGTCATACCTTCTAATGTATGTTTTGAGATGGTTTTTTCTTGCAGAGTCAAGGGAATTGCTGAGGAGTGTGACTGCTTCATAATGGAGTAAAACCAGATAAACTCCTTCTGAAAGTAGAGCAGATCTGTCTGCAGCTGCTGCTGCTGTACGAGTGACATGGGGATTGCTTATTAAGTAAGTTAAGCTACACATCCTCCGGAATTGCTTTGGGATCACCTCATTACTGATGTTGTGCCACGAAGCACTACCGGATGGACTGCTGCGTAGGACCGAGGGCAGGATGCTCCATCCACCTACCGTGGTCGCATCTGGCTGGAAGGGACTTGGTTTCTTAAATTGGGGGAAAACTCTGTTCATCAGCATCTCCTGGCACAAAGGGGAAGGGCTGTTTGTGTTTAGAGGCAGCAGGCAAATTGGTTTCTCTTTGTCTTGGCCTTCCTGCGCTATCGCCTTGTGACTCCTCCATCTCCAGCTCAAGACTCGCAGTTCCTTTGTTGCCTCCTGCTCATTTCCATGGCAGCCGATCGCGCCGTGGCGGGCCCGGGCTGAACCGCGCGGCGTGGACGAGCCGTGGGGAAGGAAACGGCCGAGTGTGGGAGCAGAGGAGAGCGAGAGCGAGAACAGAGCTAGGGCTGATTGTACGTAATTGCATAAATTCCATCAAGTTCATCCCATGGTTTCAGGCCCCTGGAAGCTGTAAATACCGTGTTTTAATTAATGGGTTGCCAGGAGCTTTAAAGGAAATCGGATTGGACCAAGGGCTGCAGAATTCGGCAGCTGCAGTGGCTGGAGCAGAAGTGCGGTTTGACTAACTGCTGGTTGTTCATTTTATTTTAATTAAATGACTTACAGAGCTGAAAGCTCCTGCCATCCTCACCTGGGTACCACTGAAATCCGTGAGGTACAGAGCTGGGGAATTGGGCAGAGCTGGTGGATAATAACAGCAGAGGAGACTTTGAAGTCTGTGCAGGGCTGTTACTTCAAAGTCACACGAATCACAGTCTTCCCTGCATTGTATTTCTTTGTGCGATCCTTCTGGTTTGGGTTTTACATTTTCTGTGCATCCAGTGCTCTTGTTAGTGAACAAGAAGCCTTTCGTTCCTGTCCTGTGTAACTGAGCTTTCGGGCTGGTCCGTGGGAAGGGTCAGGAGCAGTTGCTCTTTGCGGATGTATAAAGTGCGTTGGAGTGAGATGTGCTGTAGCTGTGCCGTACGGGTGAGTCGAATAACATTTGGTAACTCCTTTGGCTGCAGAAGTGAGCAGAATGAGCAGTGTCAGGGCCACTGAAAGTGTGTTTTTAATGCCTTTCACTGTCGGCATCTCCCAGCACTGCCAGGGTTAGAGACTGTTGGTCTCTCTTTGCCTCAGTTTCCCTCCGTGTGCGGTGAGGTTAGCGGTGCTGCCCTGCGGTGTGGGGACGTGGTGGAGAGGGGCTGTCTGAAAGATGGGAGCTGTGCCAGTAGCGATGGGAGCACACAGGTACCTCAGATGCGTAGAGGAAAGGGTAACATTGGGCCCCGGTGTGGTCTGGCTTACCAAGAGCCTGCCTGCTGCTCCCGCATGCCCTCAGTTCACAGCAACTCGAGAGTAAGGGGAAATGTGCCCACTAAAAATGTTGACATGGTTCCACCATCTGCTTCTACTGTATTAACTTTCCTGACTAATTGCATGTGTGATGCGGTGCCACATGGTAGCTTTGTTCTTTACATCAAAAGACAAAGCTTCTTTGTGTTTCCTGGGGACCTTTGAACCACACTGGCCTTTCAAGGCCCTGTCAGTGTGACACAGTGACGGTTGATGTCTTCTTGCCTTGATGATTAGAGTGCTCAGAATAAGTAAGCATGGTCATACTTGTTAATGGGCTAAAGGGTATCGTTGCATGCATCATAATTTCCATGTTGTGCCTATTCATTTCCCATCCCCAGGGCACTAGTATTTAATATTGCGATGCACAAAAGCATTTGACAGTACACGGTGATGGGTGAAGAGGTTTGTGCTTGAGTGGAGGAACTGCATGACCGATGCCTAACTCTTAACCTGACCACTTCACTTAATGTAATGCAGGAGCTCATCCGCTCGTGCTTCCTGGCAGAATATTAATAGACGTTTGTTTGGCACTGCTCCGCTGTAACAGACTTGGATCAGAGGATGAACCTGCTGTTCAGTCTGAAATGATGCTGGCTTTGGAGACGTTTTTGAAAATGCTTTTGTGTGCAATCCTTTACAATTCCCAGAGCTCTGATTCAGTGGTCTTAAAAAGTAAGATTCCTTCCAAGTTAGTCATTGGATGCAATTCATGTCTTCGTTACAGAGCAGCTGACAGAGCTGTAGAAAAGATTTCTTCGCAGGTACGTAGAGAGGGACATCTGTGGCACTGGGCTGTCTAAAGATCGTTAAGAACCAGGCACTAAATTTTTTTTTATGATCTTGGACGTTCCTGATGCGTTGCCACCCAGTGGGTTCCTGTACCATACGTGTTGGTACGACGTAAGAATGGTTTTCAGTAACATTTATCATGGCACGGGGAGTTCCTGTACCATACCTGATGCGTTGCCACCCAGTGGGTTCCTGTACCATACGTGTTGGTACGACGTAAGAATGGTTTTCAGTAACATTTATCATGGCACGGGGAGTTTCAGTGTATTTTTTTTTCATCTGTGGCATACCGATTATTACTTTCCATTTCCCGTTTCCATCTTTTGTGTCTGAAGCAGTTAAAGAATTCAGGATAATGAATGCATGCTCAGAAAGGGGAACTTTTCTTTTAATAATCCTAGAAATAAATTTTTACTCCAAAAAGTGACAGAATTTTGCTAAAAACAAAGCAAATGGGAAAAGAGGCTAAAGCTGAAAACACTGGAGTAAGTCTGTAGAAAAATCTCCACTCTTTTCATTGCTATTGACTCTTCATTCTTTCGAGACTCTGCAATGGGTATTTTAATTGTTGTATTTTAGCCTCCCAGAAAAGTAAACCATGGCATGAGTGGTGTTTTTTTTTTTAAAACCATATAGAGCATTTCTTGCATTTTTCACCCTGCAACTGATTGATTAAATTAGGAACAAGAGAAAAAGAGCAAACGTTGATCCAATATTAAGCAACTGGACCATGTGTAGGAGTGACACTAAATGTGGTGTTGGTTCTAATAAAAAATAAATAAATGCAGCAGAACAAAGCAAAGTAACAGCTTCATTTCCCTTGCTGTTGGCTGACACATAGAATGCTCAGGTGTGTTACTACAGATGTAATTCCCTAACAGGGAGCATAGACCCGCGTCGCCTTTCCCTACGGGCCACCCACGCGGATTTGTGCACAGAGCCGGCCCTGCTTTCTTCGTCCCCCCAGATCGGTTACGCTTCCCTTGTCCCCTCTCCCAGCTTCCTACCAACAGAAGGCATCCTTTTGCCACTGAGAAGATGGAGTCTTCAAGTATATGATTTTAGGTCATTGATCCTGACTCTTGAAGAGCCTTTGCTTTTTTCCTTTTTTTTTCCTTTTCTTTTGTTTGGATTGTTAGGGATTGGTGAGTTTTGCATTGAGTTCTGCTGGGTTTCCAGTGTGTCATTAGATTAAATTTATATTACAGGTCAGAGATTTATATTACTGGGCTGTTAGTAACCAACACATTGTAGGGAACGTGGAATGCTTGTTCATAGGAATGTCGCAGGCGTGCGTTTTACTGTGTTTACACACACAGAGCCTGCAGGTGCAAATATCAGGTTACTGTTTTTCCACACAGTTGTGGTAACAGTATGCAGCCTGGACCCACGCCAAGTTCTGCAAAACAGGGCTCGAATCGTATAGATTTCCCTTCTGGCTGTTTTTATGGCTGAGTTGCAGAGGAAGTGACTTTGCCTTCAGTTCTGGGGACTCACGGCGTGTAGTCACGCTGCTCTGCTTTCGGTGGCAAAGGCGGCGGGTGGAATTGCCGCTGCTTCCCGGCAGATGTGGTCTCTGCTCTCGCAGCCCGTGTCGGCCAAGTGACCTGGGCTGCACAACGCGCATGCAGCTGTGCAAGGGCAGGCTCCAGCAGTGCAGTGGCAAACATGCAGGCAGGGGTTGAGGATTGCCAGAAACGCCTCACGCTGATTTTAACCTAAAGATAGCATATATCACGCAACTGCAGTGAGAGCGTGACGGGGGGTTCATCGTAACTAGGTCTGTGAGGGGTTTTGGACTTCTGGATTTACCTCTCGCATGCAAGCTTGGCATGAAATTCTGCTGGAGATGCCACGTTTTGCTTTGGTCTGCTTTACCTCGTAGTATTTATGACAAATTCAGGCCATGAGAACTTGATGTTGTGTCCAAGCTGCGAAAGGCAGCTTCTGCAACGTGGTGTCTCCTCTATAAACTCCAGCGCTTTAAAGTTTCGATGCAGCAGTATAACCCAGGCAAGAAACAGTAGCCCTGCAGGCTTTGGTACATTCTTTGCCATCCTCTCCACTAATCTTGGAGATTTTGTCACCACCACCTGTGAAAAAGTAATAATCCTTAAAAACATCAAATTGAGCAGAAATCTTAACGATATAAGAAGGCCCTCCTTTACCTGATATCCCTTCTCAGTATCACTTAGAGAAAGGATCTACGTTCACGTGTCCTTAGTCTCCTCCTTCCTCTCCTTTTATGAATAACTGAAGGCAAATTCAGCCTTAAACTACGGCTGTTCTGTTTCCCAGGCACCTGTCTGATGAGCTGTAGGCATGGTTGTAGGTGGGAACCAAAGTTGCTCCACGAACTTAAATTAACAACTTCTGCTTCTCTGTCTTAATGTATTTGGTAGCAGAAATGGCCTTCGGTATGTTTTGTCCTCAGGAAGCCTGGCTTTTTTCGTCAGGGGGTTGATGGTCTAACCTCTCTGTGGAGAGGGATAGCCATTAATAATTTAATAGCAGGTCCAGAGGAGGGCCACGAAGATGATCCAAGGGCTGGAGCACCTCTCCTATGAGGACAGGCTGAGGGAGTTGGGGCTGTTCAGCTTGGAGAAGAGAAGGCTCAGGGGTGACCTTAGAGCAGCCTTCCAGTACCTGAAGGGGCCTACAGGAAGGATGGAGAGGGACTTTTCACAAGGGTGTGTAGTGACAGGAGAAGGGCGAATGGCTCTAAACTAAAAGAGGGCAGATTTAGATTAGACATTAGGAAGAAATTCTTCACCATGAGGGTGGTGAAACACTGGAACAGGATGCCCAGAGGAGCTGTGGATGCCCGCTCCCTGGCAGTGTTCCAGGCCAGGCTGGATGGAGCTCTGAGCAACCTGGTCTGGTGGAAGATGTCCCTGCTCATGGCAGGGGAGTTGGAACCAGATGATCTTCAAGGTCCCTTCCAACCCAAACCATTCTATGATTCTATGATTCTGTAATTTGGGGATATCAAGAATTTTCAAGCTCCAGGCACTGCATTCAGCACAGTGTCAGCCTGGCTGGAGAGTCCAACACTCGTGGTCACTCCCAAGTTTCCAAGTCTGGGGAGTTTTTCACTGTTTTTGTGTTCCTCTGGGAACATTTTTGTATCTCTGTGACCATCCTGTTGAACAACAGTATTTATAGGTGCCTCCTTGAGGCATATAACTCTGACTCAGGTGAGGGTTATGAAACCTACATTGAAAACAGACATTGTAGGGTGTCATAAAAACATCTGCATCCACTTTTGCACGGAGACCACTGAGGCCAGTAATTATTCATACACTTTGGTGATATTTCGTCAGGGTAGAATATTTTCTAGCGTTAAATTCCCAGAAAAAGAAAGACAGAATAATGTCAAGTGCCTCTTGAGGAATTTGCAGACGTCCTTCATAGTGGAATGACATACATGTAGGTGCCACCCAAGAGCTTGTGTCTTGCAACAATGTCTTGCTGCTTGTTAAAAGAAAGCAAAACAAACTCCGAAGCAGACAGGCAAAGCTGGCAATTCTGTCAGCAAAAGTCAGCGTGGATGAGCTTTAGTCGAAGAAATATTTAGAAACAAACTGGTAACTCGGAGCATACCAAGTCCTTTGAAGGGGCCGTGACTGCAGCAATATGGAGTTCTGGAAACACGTTCAACTTCCACAGCAGAACAATGGTTGCTCTTTTCCGTAAAGAGGAAATTCTGTCTTGGGCTTACAATACCTCGCTAGCAGATGGGGCTGAAAGATGTGGTTCAGATCCTTGGCTATGCCACAGATTTGCTGCATGACCTCTGGCATGTCATTTGATGTCTCTGTGTCCATGTACCTGTAGCTGAGGACGTGCATGACTTGCTCGTCTCAAGTCCTCAGATCTCTTGAGTCAGAGGAGCAAGCTTTCTGATAGTCTTTTTGTAGAGTACTTTTATACTCGTAGAATCTTTGCTGCAATAAGAATTACATTTTCTGAAGCCTGACCCTGTCTGTACGCTCGCCAACCTCCTTGTCACTGTTGCTGCTGTATGAGAATGCGCGTCGGCGAGATGTTGTCGGTGGGCATGTTTTGACACTGAGTGGCAGGTACTTTGCGCACCTGCCAACGTGCCACATTGCGGTGAGGCTGAGCGGTAGCATCCAGAGGTGACTGCGGGCTGGACAGGGTTGCCAGCCTATTTCTGAGCAAAGGTGGGGGTGTGTTTAGGATGGTGATAGGAAAATCTGTCCCTTCTTCCCCCTTCCTCTGCAGAAGGACACGATTTTTCAATTTACAAGTAGAATGGGGGGAGGGTGGGGTTGGTTGGTTTCTGTGTGGATTTGCTGTTTGTTTTTTTTTTAAAACTCCAGACACTTGAGCGCTGAGGTGCTGTGGGTTACTGGAGAATAGCAGTGAGAAAATTGTCACAAAACCTGGTTTTGTGCAGATTAAAAGATCACTGATGCTTTACAAGCGGATCTTAAACAAACAAAAAAAACCTGAGAAAGGTGAAGGGAAAAGGGAAATGGAGGGAGCAGATGTCAGAGGGAGCCTTGCCCAGAGGAGCGTGTGGTACGTTCCTCTGAAGGGACGCAGTGCCTGAACCTCCATCTGGGCTGTTCCCAGCTGTGAAGCTCCCCAAAACAAAGTCCCAGAGCCCTGCCGAAGCCTTCGAACTCCAGAGGAGAACTTGTCTTGCATACCCAAGCAATATGTTTGACAGACCTCTAATGCCCTTGAAGGAGCACGCCAGTCCAAGTGCTTGTTTGTCCTTGAGTTCTCTTCTGGGATTTCTACTTTTCCTACTGGTGAAGCATGGTTTGTAGGGACAAATGCTGCATTCATTAGACCAACTTGTGTATTTGGAAAAAAAAACAGAGGAACTTTTGAGTGTACAGTCCCTTCTTGAAGTCTGGAATGGCAGTGGCAACCTGAGGACAGGTTGGGAAAAATTTTGTTCAGTTTTGCCGTGATTACACAAGTAAACGTAGCAGTGAAGGCACGTATTTGTTAGATGAAGTCACTTCAATTTCAGACATGAGAACAAAATGCTGTTTCAGCGTTCTGTATTTTCCATAGCTTTGCATAACTTGCGATGAGGTGCTGCCATTTTCCTCATGTTAAACTCAGTGTCAAACGTGAAAATGTATTTAATTAATTCTAAATAGGATGGTTATGTGTATTAGCACTTAAGATGCACAAAGGTGGATACCTTTGATACTAATAAAAAGTCACAGGTGACATCTCTTTTTCTCTTCTGAATTTAATTTATTTGATTTGATTGATCAGAGGGGCTAGTTTACACTCAGCTGCTGTGTGTTTTGGTTACTGTAGTAGCAGCTTCAAGCAGTCCCGACCCCTCTGACTGCACTTCTGTCAATCGGGCATTGTTTTCTGGGCTAGTTCAGGGGGTCCTGGGGAGAAGTTTCTTTAAAATGTGTTTCCTGTGGAGTATCAAAGGGAGCATGGTCTGTGTCTGAGCAGCGGCTGTTTGAGGTGATCTGATTAATCTTGCTTTATAAATGTAACTGCCTGCTGAGATGGCAGCGTCAAAAAAAGTGGCCAGATTCAGAGAGTGGCTGAAGATTCCCTTTCATTACTTCAAGGTGTCCGTAGTCATCTGAAAATTAAAAGGACTCGACCGTCCACATCCGCTAGGATTTCCTGCCGTTTCAACTCTCAGATCTTGCAGTTGCCATTTTGTAGCTGCAAACCAACACGTTCCTGGGATTTCCCATGCCGAGGATCTGGCCGTGAGTGGCCACCGCTGCCCGTGCCGTAGCCCAGGCAGAGGTGCTGCCGGTGGGGTCAGGCTGGGTGGGTGCCCAGAGCCGGGGCAGCCAGGCCCGGCCAGGGCCGGAGCGCTGCTTGCCGCCTGCTGTGCCCAGGAATCATGGTGGGGTGGGTTGCCCCACACTCCCAGTTACGCTTCCTCCTTTGTGAAATCGATACCACGCCGGTCAGCAGCGGGAATGGAGAGTACACAGGCTGCAGTGGTGTCAGATGTAGGTTAGGATTTTCAAATCTCTTTAAGAGGACTAAGACATGCTTTGGGTGTATAACCTGGCCGAAGGATTTGGGATCAATTCCGCAGACTTCTATTGAAGGGCAGGGACGCTGACAAAGTACGTGGTTAGAGCTCAGTCTCCTGCTCCAAGAATTTTCTGGATTTGGGAGTGTATATCAAGTTTGCAGTGAACCTAACTTCAAATTGAAAAATAAATAAACAAATAAATAATGTGCTTTCTTGTATTGCTGGGAATTTTTGTTTGAGAGTGGCGCCCGCAAAGTCATGGTGGCTGTGTTTGCGGTCGGGAGTTGACTGAGGTTATAAAGTAAAAATGACTGCTGTCAATGTTGTGTAGCCCAGAACCTCTCTGGAGCTGGACCATGAGCCCAGCCCCTACCTTTCTCATGGTAAGCAGAAAACCTCAGTGGGCCCAGCAAATGGTTCAGCTGGGGTGTATTTTGCTCACTGTGAGGCTGGATTAATTGAGGTCCTTAAGAAGTGCAGAGTGAGCCATAATAATGATGTTTTTTGTTCTGGGAAGAACTAACTTGTGTCCTGTGTTACACTTCAAGCTGCCGTTGGCACCTCTCGGGGCTGACTGATGGCGATGGTCTGTGTTAAGCTCCTGAACTCGTGTGATGCTGCTTTGCTTCTTCTCGTATGGAGTCTTGTCAGCGGCTCTGATAAGCCACTGATCAAAGTTGCCATTGAAGTTTCCCAGCATGAAATGAAACCCTGTTTTATGAATTTCAATTTCTCTTTCTGGCCTGCCATCATCTTCCCATTCTCACATCCTACAGGGTTGTGCTATTTCACTCCTGCGGAAGGATCACAGCAAAACTTGCATTGTATGGCCTTTTACTTTATTGGATTTTATTTTTACAGCAGCTCGGGTGAAACTAGTTTATGCAAGAAGGCTGAATACTGGCTGAAAATGAGAACAGATAAACGGTTTATCCGGAGGTCTGGCGTAGATTCAGAAGCTAAAATAGGAGCAGGATCTGTGTAAAGGGATGAGGGCAGCGGAACAAATGAAACCAGTTTTCAATGGTTTTGGTGTCTCGGGGTTTTGGTCATTTGTTCTTGAATTGCCAACTGCCTTCTTCCCGCTGCAATAAACCGACCTCGGGCGTGAGATGCAGAAGCTGCACAGCCCCAGCTGGCTGCCAGCACGTGCTGCAGACTGGCCCAGCGGCCACTTTCTGTCCTCATCTCCCTCTGCTGAGCTGCAATTCTGATTGTTCTCTGTTCAGCTGCTAATGTTATGAAGGACGTGTTGTAGGAGTAGACTTATTTTTCACTACTTTCCCCCCTTTCTGAATTGGTGGAGACTGGCCAACAGTTACTGAGGGGGGCAAACAGGGAGAGAACACCGTTGGCGGGGTCTTCGTGGGTTGACACGCAACGATGCTCTCGGCAGCCTGGTTTTCTTTCTGGATACGCAAGCCAGAGTTTGAACAAACCTCTTACCTAAAAATCCTGTGTTTAGAGTCTGTTATTTCTACGTAGGGGTTCATTTGCTTAGGAGGGGAAAAAAAAAATCTTTAACTGTCCTTTATAGGCAAAGTGTAATTGGAAAATGTGCTTTTGTGTGTGCTTTTACATCACTGCTGCTGTTGAACAACTACAGCTTTGCCCACAGAACTGTTGATGATAAGAGAGGAACATATTCACTCTGCTTTTCAGCTGTGTTGGTTTGGGAAAATGAGGAGTAGCAAAAGATGAAACTATTGTAGAGTGGTGTATTGCTTAGTATTACAGATGTGCAAAATAAGAAGAAACAAGAGGCATGAATTAGAAATTGAATCACAGAGGGCCTGGTGTATCATAAAGAGTAACTGTAAAGATGTTCCTGCCCCATAAAGCCTCTAGAACTAAGGCAAAAGTGAAGTGAGGTTAGATGAAGTGACTAGGGGCTCGTGAGGTCAGTGGGAGGATATTGGGTTTTATTAGAAAGAGGAAGAAAGAATAAATCCTGGACCTTTCAATTAGATTCAGATACCTGTTTGGCTCTAGGGTCAGGGATTTGACCTTTCAGAGAAAGGTATTTTTGGAAGTTAGAAGTCATATTTCGATCATCCAGTCCCTGCTGCTAACGAGTACAAGATCTGTTCCTTTTGGTATAGATTTATTTCCTCCAGTCTAATTATACTTATCCCAAATGATTGCATTTTTATGAATTTCCTCTAGAAATGTTCGTACTCTGAACCAGTCTCCCTGGGTTCTCTGCTTTTAATTTGCTGCAGGGATGAACCCTGTATCCTTACTTACTTGCAGTTCAGGATAAGAGATGTGAGCAATGGAAAGGAAAAGGACATTTTGCTAAATGAGGGACCATTTTGGTTTGATGCAGTTTAGTTTAAAATTCAGCATGTTAGGATATTGTTCTGTCATGGCTGGAAAAAGTTGAAACCTTCTTTTTCCCCCCTGCCGTTCATCCTGGGCGAAGAGAAGCAGGAATGTCTTCCTTTGACCCAGCCTGCCTGCGGAGAGCTGCCCGAGCCAGGGCTCGTCCCATGTGGGAGCTGAGCCCCGTGGTCGCACAGGCGCCTGCTTCCACCCTGGAGTTTCTGACGTATCTGTCCGGCCACAGACGCGAGAAAGGAAAAGCAGGTACCAAAGGCAAATCAAGCAGTAGTCAAAGGAAAGGCAGCCTCTTTGGTGTCCCTCTCTGCATTCAGGCAGGGGAGAAGATGAAAGGCTCTGCATACGCTTCAGCAGCCTTCTCTTTTCTTGTTCCAGGTATAGGTTTGCCCCCCGAGGAGCAGAGGCGCAGGGATGCTGTGACTACTTACTCTTGTTTGTTTATGTTCATTCTGAAGAGACGTGAGCAGAGCTGCCTGGGCTGCTTACGGCAAAGGAAATGGATCTCAGGGGAACAATTGATTCTGCTTGGCTATTTCTGAGCCAGGTGAAACCATAAAATGAACCTGTGTCCTCCCCGTTGTTTAAGAAGGGTGTATTTATTTATTTATTTCGCATTTTAATGCACCACTGACAATTTATGGTGTGAGCCTTAATGAATTTTTAATAGAGAATTGATAGAAGAAAGGTGTATAACATGGGAGATTCATAGAAAAAGTTATCAAAATTGAAAAAGGAAGAAAAAGACAGAGAGCTGATATTTTAATCATCTGCTCCCTGCCTGCATTGTGATCCCAGAGACATGACGATTGAGTGCCAGAAGGTGAATCTGGTTGGGAATGAAGTGATTCCAGTCTCGTGTTAGAGGTGAGAAATGAGACAGTGCTTCGGTATGCTCGCAGTTTGAATAATCTCGGTTGCTGTTTGCAACATGGAGCAGAGTTTATTGGAATTAAGACAATCTGCAGAGCCATGACCCAATGTGTTAGAGAGGAACAGTAGTAAAAAATAATAACAAATAACATACAGTATATAAAATATAAATAATAGAAAGAAGAAATAGTAGAAGTAAATATGATAAACATTGAAAGGTTTGAGCTCCCCCTCCCTTAATCCTGCCCCTTTAAGATGTTAGACAGTTCAGATTCAAACAAAGGACCAAATGCGTTTGTATCCTGCTGATGTATCTGGCAGGGCACTGTTGGACCTTTGGGTGGGCGTGCGGACAGGGTGACGCTTTTCAGTTAGGCCACTGCTGGTGAGCGGTTATGCCCAACTTCATTTTGCGAAGAGGAGCGGCACTCGAGGAGCACGTTAACACCTTCCAAACGACGCCCTGGGACCCTCAGTAATGCTTTTCTCCCCCTTTAGTGAATCCTGGCAATCTATTAATGGTGCTGCCGAAGAGCAGCGTCAAGGGAACAAAGCAATCAGTGCCACCATCTGCTGTGAGCAGGTTGGCCATGTTGAAGGGAATGCCTGTTACTCTCCTTTTTGGGGCTGACCCCTTTGAGCGCGCTTGCGTCCACATGTCCCAGAAATAAGAGCGATCAGGGTGTTAGACTGATGGATGGAGAGAGGGGAGGTTTGTTTGGAGGTAGGAAAGGGGTTGTCTTAGTGCTTGGATCTCTAGAGAACGAGTCGAAGGACAGTTTTCCTATGGAAAGCGAGACATTAGGACGCTGAGAGAGATAGTGTAAAGCTAAATACATTTTCTAAATGAAGTTTCTTATGTCTGCAGTGTTGTACTACTTTCTGCTTTCTGGATGAAGATCTGATTGTTTCATTTGTAGACGCCGTAACCTTTCCCTAACGGCAGACAGCAGTATTTTACCCAGTCAGCTTCACAGCGAGCAGGGGAGCGCTCTGACTTGGCTTGTGCACGCACATCCCGTCTGTATCTGGTCAGAGTTTCTGACCATTAAACACACCAGAAGTGGTGGTCACTAGCCAGTTTCACAGGCTGTGGTTTTCTAACCGGAGAGGTTCAGGAGGAAGTCTGTTCCTCCTGACAACGGATGTGCAGCGTCTTTTCAAAATCAGACTGGATTCTTAGTATGACTGGTCTCTTGTAAAATTCTTGGTCTATGTGGGGTTCGATTTTTTTCCTATGTTAGTTCATAATATCTGGTTCTGAATGACTAAAGAGAAAATTGTCTTCCCCCTCCCCCCGAATCTGGCTCATTTAGCAACAGAAGGGGAGTAAATGTATCTGCTCTTTATACAGTGCATCCTGAGAGATTGTCCAGCTGCTCAGTGATGCTCTGCAGTGTTTTCCTGCTGGATGCCTGTTCAGGGAAGCTGCATGTTTTGTGTAATGAGTACTTGATTTCTGCCATGTGAGACATGGCACCTCACACAGTAATGTTCCTTGTTTCCTACATGGGCACATGACCTGTGTTTAATACGACTCCCTCCCTGACAGCAGCTCTCATAAGAAAAAAAGAAAGGGAAAAAAAAATCAAACACTGGAGGCTTATTTGTTTTGTTTAATGATTTGAAAATGTTTGCTGGAAGAAATATTGATGTAGCAATGATGTGTGCACATTACTTATATCAGGGAACAACTGTCAAGCTCAAACCTCACCATGAGGGCAGCTGAGCAGTGGAACAGGTTGCCCAGGGAGGCTGTGCTGTCTTGTTCTTGGGAGTTTTTAAGACCAGACTGCATAAAACCCGGAGTAACCTGGTCTGACCTCAGAGCTGACCCCGTCTTGAGCAGGAGATTGGGACTTGATGACCTCCTGAGGTCCTTTACTACCAGAATTTTCCTGTGATCCTATTAGGTTCTGAGCAGCTTTGTAGAGGGAAGAAACAGGTCTTCTCCCCACCACCACTTCCTATGGAAATTGATCCCTAACAAAGGTAGATACCAGTTAGCCACAGAGTCTTATGCTGCAAGGGTGGTAACACTGAGCCTGACTCATGACTCCCGTGGCATGGCTGTTCAGTCCAATTCCTAGCAGAAAAGCCACTAAAGTCACCATTGCAGAAGCAGTGAGTGAGTGGTGATCACATGGATGCTGAGGCCAAGGACTGAAGGGGCCAGATATCTGTAGATTACTTTCTACTGCAGTTGAAAGATGCTGATTTGTATTACAGGGCATTGGCTGTGCTGCGCCGCCAACACAGAGGAATAGACCAATTAATTACTTGAATTCATGCCTTGCATCTTTTTCAAGCCCTAGATTAATGCAAGCAAAGCAAGGAGCGCAGAGTAGTTGACATTTAATGAAATGATTTTTAGTGTTTGGAGGAGTGCTTTATGATCATCTACTATGGTGACAGATGTACTAAAAAGCCATAAATAGATTGCATAGATAAAAACATTATTACTTAGATTATAGTACTCCAAAGATGAGACTTGTTTATCTTACCTGTCTGTAAATCATGCAGCACGCATTCAGTTCCATGTAGGCAGCAGCTTTTTGTAGTAAAAGCCTCACAAAATTATTTTGAAAAAGAACATCCCTGTTTTTTGAATGTCTGGAAAAAGGCATAGAAGAGTGAATCCATGTTAAATAATGGAGGTAGAAGAGTTCTAGCGAGAAGAAACACCCATCTTTGGAATCCGTTTGACTCTGTCATGAAGAAGCAATGCTGAGTGTGAAATGAATCCTCTCAATATGGGGCAGTCAGTGTCATCCTTAGTGGGACTGGATGCAGTGAACGTCTTCTGCACCGCTTATGCTCATGCCAAGTACCTTTTTTTTCTTTTTTTTTCCTCGCAGCAAAGAAAACTTGTGCCGAGTCGGATTTCACTTGTGACAACGGCCACTGCATCCCAGCCAGGTGGAAATGTGATGGTGAAGAAGAATGTCCAGATGGGTCAGATGAATCTGAAGCAGCATGCAGTGAGTAGCACGGAGAAGTGGTGTTTCGCAGACGTGTCATCTTATGAAAGCATAGAGAAATAGGAGGTGTTGTTCCCAACACTTCCAGGGTGATCTGTCAACTTTTGCTTCATTAGGACAGAAATTAAAGACACGAAAGATTCAGGTCGCTCAAATCAGATGGTTGCCAAACTTTCAAATGTACCAGTACTCCAGACTGGTGCAGGCAGCACTACCTAGTGTGTATTTCTGTCTGTAAGGGAAATGAAAACGTCTCTAGCTCGGTTACATTTTATCTGGTTGTAGGGCTTGTGATGAGCAGCAGCGCACAAAGATTCACACTCACCTGGGATCAGGCCTTTGGAAACTCAGATTTGCAGGGAGCGGTTCTGTCACTACAGAGGAACTTAACAATGTTAGAGCATTGCTCAATTGCTTTATTTTATTTTTGCCTTCGAGAACAAATGAGGAAAAAAGTAGCAGATGAAAGATAAGCAACGTAAAATAACCAAAGCTGAGAGTAAGTATGACAGATGTTAACTGCAGGTAACACCTTTTAAAAACCCATTGATTCAGTCAGTGAAAGGAGATGCTTGATTTTTGTGTAGTGCATTTTATCTTGTACTTTTGACTCTCTGAGGAGATCCATTCACGCTCCGTTGTTATAGAACTGTGAAGGGTTGTCTAATGTGGAGCTGAAGGGAGTCCCAGGGATATTTTAATGAAAACTAACTAATATGTAGGCTTCTATCTGGGTGCTTGCTTATGTCTGCAGATTTGTTCTTGGACAAACCCAGAAGCTAGTACAAGCCATTCTATTAAATTTCCAGTCATGTACTTCACAATTATATTCTCATGAGTCAGAAGCAGTATTGGAGGAAGAGGTATTTTATCGGATTTCATCAGAATGGGACACATGGAGGACTTAAAAATTAACCACACTTTTATTTTTAAGCCTAGTACCAGTCGTACTTTCTCCCTAATTAAGAAAGATGAATGCACTTCTCTGACATAAAACGAATGGAATATTTTTTGCAGCCGTATGTGGGCTACAGAAAAAATTCCTTCAGTAACTACATTAACATATTTATGTACTGTATATGTTGGTGTTTCACCTTGCATCCTCCTTAGTCAAAAGCCATCTTACTAATGTTGCTTCCGCTACCTGATTGTCTGGAGGGGGGCTGAATAAATAAGCAGCTCCGTTCCCTGCTGTCTCTCTGTAAATCTCCTGTCAGAGGCCATAGCATGGATTGTGTATAGGCCATGCAGTGCTAAGATCCCTGACAATTTCTCTTAATCGTCTTCCATTTGTTTTCTAGCCATTTCACCTGCCATTTTTACCGTACTTATTTCATTCTCTGGGGAAATCAGCCTTAAAACTTAAGTATAGCAGAAGAGACTTGACCTGAGCCTCTGATAGTTACAGTGCAAGACTGCTCTCCTCAGAGGAGAGTAATTTGTTCAGTTTTGTGTGATATTTCTGCTTGAAACCATCGAAGAGAGTGAAGTCTGCATTTCTGTGGTGGTTCTTCTGTTCAGAAAAGTAGATGGCCCTTGAAATGTCTCCCTGGTGCTAATGGGATTGGGCCAGTGTCACCTCCAGACAGGGAGAAGCTTGTTCCCATTCTGCAGTGTATGCCTAGCGGGTCAATCAGGAATTCCTTCTGAAGCTAGTAGTGCCTGTATGGACCAATCCTTAATTTCATTTTTAGATACAAGGGCTTTGAAACCAGGTCAAGAACTATGGCATATAACTATGCCGTATTTTATCTGTTTATAGCTGTCTCAGGCAGATTTACCAGGCTTTGCCTCAGCATAAGATATTTAGATTTTGTTACGAGTTTTAACCAAAATAGATCAATTTTTGTGTGATGGATGCATGAACTTGTGTCTCAACATTCACAGGATACTCGATACAAGCCTGTGTCTGACTTTCAGCTAGCTCTCAACAGAAGTTTCTGTCTGTACCAGTTAAAAGTTTGCCTTTGAATCTTAAAAATGTCTGCAGCTAGAATTGTGGAAGTTTTCTTGTTTTATAGGATTATTCAGGTCTGAAGTTCACGCTTAATCAGATGAAGATCAAGTAGTTTTAATCTTATGACTGTTGATAGCTATAGGCTTTAATTTGCACAGTAAGGACATTCTTTCCAGATGTTTTGTATCCTTGTCAAAGTATTTGTCATCTCAAAAGCTGATCCAATCTGCTCTGTGAGGAAACAGGCATTACCAGGTTGATTCTAAGCACAGTGCTGGTTGTGGGGTTATTTCACATATATTTGCGGGTCTTCCTACCACCGTTGGTCAAGACAGCAGTGAGTTAGAAACCTGGTGGACTATTAAACAAAAAAATGGAGCGTGAGGCTTTGCTCTTAATTTGTGCCCTTCACATAAAAGGCCTAGCTTTTTGTGCATGTGAACGTTATTTAAGGGCGAAGAAGAGGCTGCAATGACAGCCAGAAAATGTACTGAGAGGCAGAATGTGTAGTTGGACATTCCTGTGTGGTCCCTCCCTCCAGTCCCATTTTCTTTCTCACTGATGAAAGCACGGCTGAACGTTCTCCCTGTGGCTGAGGAGCGGCTGCAGGCCCCCGTGGCTCTCGGCTTTTCCTGCTTAGAAATGCAGCACAGCCCTTTGGAGGAGTCTGGAGCTTTGGAGTTTCCCTAGGGAAGGGGCAGGTTGGGAAATGGAGATGTCTCACCTCTGGCAAGACCAAACTGCTTTATAAAAGCGATTGCTTTCAGACAGGCCACATAATTGCCAGCACCTCTGCTAGGATCCAGGGTTTAGTGATTAGTGCAACACTGAGATATTGTCCATAGCCCATTTGAGCTAGGGAGGTTAAAAGTGTTGATACTGCTGACTATTGCATTTTAGGAGTATTTCTAGCTTAGAATGTGATCAGAACAGGGCAGCTCCTCTCAGCATCTAGCCACCTGCTAAACAGCTTTTTATTTTCTGAATGCTTTTGTGGTGGGGTTTTTTCATACATTTTGTGCTCTCTGATTGATAGTTAGAGATGTTGTGTCTCCGTCACTAATGCTCAGTTAAAGATAAAAACTTGTGGTTGTTCTGTTTTAGGTAACCCCCTTCCAAAACCAAAAGAGTACGTTCCTTTTTCTGTTTCCCAGATCATTGAAGTTGCTCAGCTTTGTACTTAACCGTATCCTCTAGGGATGCTGCCCTTCCCCAGGTCTTCAGGACAGCGTGACCTGTCTTGTGTCGGATAGGTAAGATGGCATCACAGCTGGCCTGGCTTCTGTTGGACCTGTGATGTCTAGGGCTTCTTCTGCTATCCATGCAATTGGATAAACTGCATTGTCTTCAGACTACTGAATGTGGCTGGGAGTGGTAAGAGTAAGGAGATCTTTTTGAGTCCCATTTAATTCTCAACGATAGGACTTCTCCCCATTGTGGGTTTTGGTGTTAGTTGAAGGTCAATTATTTTCTAGCATGGGCTGATTTTGGAAGATGGTTATCCAGGCTTTTGGTTTGAAATGGACCTTTACGAATAAGAAACTGCTTATATTTCTTCATTTTTCTTAAAGCCAGATCCTTAACCTAAACATACTCTCACATCTATAGGTTTGTCCAAGTGAATTATTCATGTAACATGTGAGTGTCGCTCGCCACTAAACCTCAGTGTTCTGCCATCTGTCAGCATTTCAGTGCTGTTATCTGGCTGCTGAATTTATTTTGTCTCATTTCGTTTATATGAAGGTTTCAAAAAAATGTGTCCCCCTTTTCTGAAGCTATCTATTCAGGGGCATCCTGTGGGCTGGATCTGTTCTCTCTGAAGTCATCATTAGAAATATTGTCAGTTGGGGGGTGAGATGTGTTTTATTTTATTTTTTGTTTCTGTGTGGAAGCAGAATGAGCCCCTAAATCAAGAGAAGCAAAATGATGTGAACTCAGAAATTCATGCTGTCTGCAAGGGGCAGAAGGGACTGAGCTGACAGTATTAGAAGTTGTGTTGACTGAGGTTGGAGGAGGGGGGAGAGGGAAGAGGAATTTAATATTGAAGAGAAGAAAGTTATTTTGAGGAAAGTACTTAATAAATGAAAAGAAATGGGGTGGTGGGTGAGAGGGAAGAAAGAAACACCATTTAGCTGTGCTACAGCAGTGCTCCTTGTGGGGAAGGGGAAGAGCTGGTACTTGGGCATGGCAACATCCAGCCTCGTCTTCCTTGACGAGGAAGCAGCCTTTTTTTAGACTCAGCAATTGCCTGAATTAGGCCTCTGTTCAGGAAAGGTTGGCTGCTTGTGTGTACAGCAAGTGAACCGCTTTGGCCTTGCAGGACACACGTCAAGAAAATAGCCAGGGGAGAAGCAGGGCTGCTTCTCCCTTCCTGCTGTGAGGGAGAGCCTGGAGCGGGTACAGAACTGCCGTCGCTGGAGTGCTCTGAAATGATAATGGATTTCATCTTCATCGTGCCGGCTTGTTAGTATGCAAGGAGCTCCCCACAAATCGTTAAAAAGGATAGCAGAGTGTCTGGAAGTAGTGGGAGTCGAGTTAGGGCCTCTGTCAGCCTGCTGCCTGCAACCCCCACGTACCTCACCAGCAGCTGTTTTGAGATACAGAAAATATTTTTGACCTCAGAGTAGGCTCAAATGCAGAGGAGCTTAGAGTTGTTTGCTGCAAGGTTATACAGCAGCATGGCTCTGCCAGCTGCACGGAGGTCTTTCATAGCCTACACGTACTTTTTTCCCAATGCAAAGCCCACCATGGCCAGAGCCCCAGACTGATTTTTCATTGCTCTTCCTAAAAGCAACTCATCGTGACTTGGTGACCACCCTGGAGCTGTGGTGCAGCCGCTGCTGATGCACACAGGCCTTGCTTATGCATATGAAATGATTCCTCACTATTTTCCTGGCTAGTTTCTTGAAGCTGAGGGAGGGGGAAGGGAAGTAATTTTTCCTACTGAGCTAACAGAGACCTCCAGCAAAATGAATGTTATCCACCTAATGCTGTTCCAGCGCAGGTACTGAATCGTTCTGCTTTTTGACAAGAGAAAAAATTAAATTTCCCTCTGAAGTATTTTGATTATTTAACCAGTGACTTAAACACAAATTCTCTAGAGAAAAATAAAAAGAAATGCTAACAAACAGTAACAGCACTGATGGGAACACAAATTAAGGGGCTAGAGCAAGTGAAAATCTAAGCTGGCAAACTCTTGCCTTAGGACATTATATATATAATGAGATCGAGGAAAGCAGGCAGCATAAACTCACCACTTATTTCTTTATCAGATATGTGACATTTTCCTAGTTAAGAGCAGAAATTATTATACAGAAAGGTTTAGTAGGGTGTTACGAGGAAGAAAAAGAGAAAGAGAGACCTGAATTCATATTGCATTTAATAGGGGAATGATTTAATAGGGCAGGTTTAATAAGCAGCAGTCCTGGAAATAGATTTTTTAAATGGAAATGGAATATAAAATCAAACTCTGAATTGGTTTGAAATACAGTATCAGTTCAGACAGTCCTTTTTATTTTGACATACGTGTCATGAGTCGTTCAGGGAGATGTACCCAAACTTGACAGTTACATTTTTAATAGGCATTTTCCATGGTCCTAGGTACTTTGTGTGCTGCTGCTGTGCATGCTGATCTCTCGCAGTGCTGATCAGTTCTGTCCTCATTTTCTATGAAGTTGCCCAAATGCAAAATTCTATAACCGTTGGTAGTGCTGATGGTATTGCTCACCCCCCGATACAGAGCCCTCTTCTAGCTCCCCATTCACCCCAAAAGAGATTATGTCTCTACTGTTCTCCTTTGATCCAGATCACGTGCGTGACTGAATGGGTTTGGTGACATTACTGCACATTTGTGGAAAGTTGCTTAATAAACTGTTCCTTGTCCTTGGAGAATTTATCCTGGAGAAGGGCGGACTGTCTCATTCAGGGCATCACATACACTGGGCCGCTGAACTTCAAGTAGCAAAAGAAAAAAAAAACAGGCCACATCAGCCAGGCACAGCCAGATACCGGGTTATGGGACCTGGGGCAGTAGCAGAGAGGATTTTTTTTTTCTTTTGTCCCCCCAACATTAAGAGCAGATCTGTTTGTCTGTATGTGATAAGATGGTGGGGAATTGTAGATGCAGTGGAACGTGTAAATTAAAGACTATTCTGTTGGATTACTTGGTTACCGATCATTCAGGAAATTGTATGAGGTGGTGATAATGTCAGATGTACAGGTGTGCACTTCAACAACACTCCCACTGCACTGTCTGGCTACTGCCAGCATAAAACGCAGCAGCTTCGACAGTCTGGTCACTGTCCCCCTGCAGTTGGTCCCCATCAGTGTCCCCGGTGGGCCCTTGGGAGCCCTGCTGAATTGCGGCAGCTGAGGACCGCACCCCAGGTTTCCACCGCATCCCAGGTTTCCACCACATCTGTAACACAAATAGAGGACAAGGTACAGGCTGTGGGAACACTTCTAGAGCTACAGGATCCTCCCAGCGACAAGGCACAAAAGAGGCAGTCTCATTTTCCAGATGCCCAGACTGGTTTGTAGGGCTAATGATGAAAGCTTTGAATTGTCAAGGTGATCAAATTTATTGAGACAGAATAAAATGAAAGCACCCCATGATCATCTCTCCATGAAGTCACGGAATAATTTAAGATGGAAGGGACCTGTGGGGGTCATCTAGTCCAATCTCCGGCTCAAAGTGGACCCCTGTCCTCATGTTTGACCACCCTCAGCGATGAAGAAAAAATCTCTGTATCTCACCAGAATTTTCTTTGTTGCAGGACGTGTCTGTCACCTCCCATCCTGTCAGTATGCACCTCTGAGAGCAGTCTGGCCCCATCTTCTCTAGGCCCTCCCATTTTGTCATCAAAGGCAGCAATAAAATCTTCCTTTAACTTTCTCTTCTGATGGCTGAACAGATGCTGTTCCCTCAACCTCTCCTTGTTATATAGTCTCTCATTTCAGATTATTTTGTCAGATAATTGGAAATGATGCAATGCTACAGCCGGCATATGGTTTTTGCATTGTTCAGTCACTTCTGTCAAAGCTTTACCACATCCAAAATACAACCTGAAAATTAATTCATTTTTATGTCTTTATTATGCTACTTAGCTTCCAGGTCTACTTAGCAGGAGGTTCCAGACTTGACCATGAGCCAGCAGTGTGCCCTGGTTGCCAAGAAGGCCAGTGGTATCCTGGGGTGCATTAGGAGTGTGGCCAGCAGGACAAGGGAGGTTCTCCTTCTCCTCTACTGTGCCCTAGTGAGGCCCCATCTGGAGCACTGTGTCCAGTTCTGGGCTCCCCAGTTCAAGAAAGATGAGGAGCTACTGGAGAGAGTCCAGTGGAGGCCTACGAGGATGATGAGGGGACTGGAGCGTCTGTCCTGTGAGGGAGCTGGGCTTGTTCAGCCTGAAGAAGAGAAGGCTGAGAGGGGACCTTATGAATGCTTATAAATATCTGAAGGGTGGGTGTCAGGAGGATGGGGCCAGACTGTTTTCAGTGGTGCCCAGCGACAGGACAAGGGGCAATGGGCACAAACTGAAGCAGAGGAAGTTCCGTCTGAACATGAGGAAGAACTTCTTCCCTCTGAGGCTGAC